>Ga0316217_10003162_pt1 | contig 19047 bp, 3 predicted proteins | sample 1anoAmetaG_FD_203633 | JGI IMG/M metagenome (GOLD analysis project Ga0316217, IMG submission 203633) | Freshwater microbial communities from Trout Bog Lake, Wisconsin, USA - 1anoA | ecosystem: Environmental > Aquatic > Freshwater > Lake > Hypolimnion/Profundal zone | place: USA: Wisconsin...
GGGCACCAGGCTCGAGATCGTGGCCCGGGCGCCGGGCACCTCCCGCCGCTCCCCCCGGCCGCCGCCGGCCCAGGCCACCACGGGGTTGAACCCGCCCGGGAAATCCCGGCCGCCTGCGGCGTAGAGGGTGGCGCCGTCCGCCGACCAGGCCACCGCGGTCAGCGGGCCGGAACCCGCCGCCGGCCGGAACACCGGGAACAGGGTGCGGGCCGACAGCACGTCCACCCGGGCCTGGTCATAGTAGGCCACCGCCACCTGGGTGCCCTGGGGATTGAAGGCGGCGCCCAGGGGATCCCGGGCCGGCGCCCGGACTTTGGACTGGAGTTCGTACTCCCTGGAATACAGGCGCAGGAAGCCGTCGTGGGCGGTGGCCAGGTAGTGCCCGTCGGGGCTGAAGGCGCCGCCATAGGAGGCCGCCCCGTACTGGGTGTCCCGGAACACTTCCACCCCTTCGGGCATGGCGTAGATCCGCAGCCCCGAGGTTCCGCCCAGGTTCGCCGCCAGCCGCCGGCCGTCGGGGGAGAAGGCCAGGGAATTGACCACCTGGGGCAGGTCGCGGATGCGCCCGGCCATGGCCCCGGTGGCGGGATCGAAGAGGTAGATCTGGTGCCCGCCGGCAGCGCCGCGGGTGAAGCCGGAGGCCGCGGCGAGGTGCCCGTCGGGAGACAGGGCGCAGGCGTAGAGCTTGCCCTCGTCCCCGGGCCCCTGGGGCGGCCGGATCACCCGCCGGAGTTCCAGGGAGGGCAGGTCCCAGACCCGCAGGGTCCGGTCCTCGCCGGCGGTGATCAGCCGTTCGCCCCGGGCGTCCGCGGCGCATTGGCGGATCGGCGCGGTGTGGAAGCCGGTCTCGGGCACCAGCAGGGTGCCGGGCCCGGCCAGGGCCGCGCCGGCCCAGAGCAGGAGGGCCAGGGCCCGCGCGATCACCGCCCCTCCCCGGCCACGGTCAGGGCGAAATCGGCCAGTTCCTCGTTCTTCTTGAAGATCGGCGTCTGCAGCCCGTCGGTGAGCTCCTTGACCCGCCGGTTCACGTAGGCGTTCAGCATGTTGACCGTGACCCGCCCGCTGTGGCGGGGATCGGCCGCGCCGCCCAGGCCCTCCAGCACCGCCTTGGTAAAGGCGCCGTTGCCCCAGTCGGCCTTCTCCTGGGCGCCCTGGCGGCCCGAGGCGGCCGCGAACACCACCACCCCCTGCCCCGCGGCCTCCAGCTCCCGCTGCAGCGCGCCCAGGTCCAGGGCCCCGCGGGTCTTGCCGGAGACATTGGCGCTGTGGCAGGAGTCCAGGAACAGCATGCGCTTGCCGGGCAGGCCATCCAGGGTGGAGGTGATCTCCGAGCCGGCCACCATCGTGCGCTTGATGGCGTTGAGGTCGGCGTCGTGGGGGAGGAAGTGGAACCGCCCGGAGGCCGGGTCGTTCATCCCGTGCCCGGCCAGGAACACCATCGCCACATCGCGCTGGGTCATCTGCCGCTGCAGCCACTCCAGGGCGTCCATGATGTTGCCGCGGGTGGCCTGGTCATCGGCGAGGAGGTTCACCTTGACCTCCCGGAACAGCCGCCCCTTCTGGGCCTGCAGGGCCTGGCTGAAATCGCCCGCGTCCTTGGCGGGGAACACCAGGGACAGCGCCGGATCCTTGTACTTTCCCACCCCCACCGCCAGCACGAACAGCCGCGAAAGGCTGGCGGTGTCCACCCGGCCGCCCGGCGCCACCCGCACCAGGACCGTGGCCAGTTCGCTGTCGGCCAGGGCGGTCTCGGCGATCACGCCGAGCGTGCAATCCCGGGGCGGCAGCGGCACCGTGAAGGTCCGCGTCTCCTCCAGGAGGCCTTCGGGCACGGATTCCCGGGCCGGGGGGGCGGTGTCCTGCCGGGGCAGCGCGCCGCGCAGGGCGGCGTCGGGCAGCACGTTGCCGTCCAGCATCACCCGCAGGCCGGTGAGCTTCTGGGAAGGATCGAAGCGCACCCGGACGGTGAGGAGCACGGCGTCCTCCTTCACCTGGGAGTCCCGGGCCGGGGTCAGGATCGCCACCTGCGGCGGCACGATGGCCGGCGGCGCGGGCCGGGCCGCCGGGACCGAGGCCGTCCGGCGCACCCGCACCAGGGCCAGTTCGCTGTCGGCGTAGGCGGTCTCCGCCCACAGGCTGATGGTGCAGGACCGGCCGGGGATGGGCACCCGCAGCCGGTGCACGGCCTCCAGCCGGCCCGGCCCGGCCGGGGCGGGCGGTTCGGCCGTGTCGGCCTCCACCGCCACGGGCTGGCCATCCACCCGCACCTGCACGCGGGACGGCGGCTGCTCCGGGCCGTAGCCGACCCTGGCCACCAGCTCCACCACCTCGGCGGTCACCCCGGTCAGGTCGGCGGGGCCGACCAGGGCCAGGGTCGGCCGCAGCACCCGGACCGCGGGCGGCGGCGGTGGCTTGGCCGGCTCGGGCGCGGCCCGGCGCAGCCTCAGGGCGGCGGGTCGGCTGGTGGCGTAGGCGGTCTCCGCGAAGACGGCCAGGGTGAAATCCCGGGCGGGCACGGGGACGCTGTACAAGCGCACATCCTCCGCCGCGCCGGCCACGCGCTCGCCGCCGGCCGCCTCCACCGGGCGCCCGTCCACCAGGACCCGCACGGCCTGCACCGGCTGGTCCGGGCGGGTCTTGATCATGACCCGGATGGGCATGGCCGGCCCTTCGATGACGGTGCCGGCCGCCAGGCCGAGGAGGGCCACCTCGGGCTGGGCGATGTCGGGCAGGGCCGGCCCCGGTGCCGGCGGGGCGCTGCCCTTGAGCTGCAGCACGGCCACCGGGCTGGAGGCGTAGCGGGTCTCGCCGGAAGCCTCCAGCACGCTGTCCCGGAGCGGCGCCGGCAGCTCCAAGCGGCGGATCTCCTCGCCCTCGCGCCAGGGCTTCGCGCCCGGCGGCAGGGCCGCGCCCCGGGCCAGCGGCTGGCCGGCATCGGCCAGGGGCCGGCCGTCCTGGAGCAGGCGCACCTCCACCAGGGGCTGGTCGGCCGGGGCCCAGGCCCGCACCAGGATGGCCAGGGGCCGGTCCCGGGGGGCGTCCGCGGGCGGCCCCAGCAGTTCGATCCGCGGCTGGACGATCCGCACCGGGGCGGGCGCGGCCGGGGGCGGCGCCGCCAGCTTGAGGTCCAGATCCCAGCGTTGCAGTCCCGCGGCGTCCTCCCGGGCGGCGAGCAGGGCCCCGGCCACCGGCGACAGGGCCAGCCCGGCGATCCGGCCCGAGCCCTTCAGCTCCTTCTTCCGTCCCTCCCCCGCGCCCACGCCCTCGAAGGCCAGGAGCCGCCGGTCGGCGGCCACCGCCAGGCTGGCGCCGTCGGGGGCCAGGGCCAGGTGCTGCACCCGGGAGGCCGAGAAGCCCAGGGACAGTTTGCGCCGCAGCTTGCCGTCCCGGGCTCCCAGCAGGTGCACTTCGTTGAGGTCGCCGCCGGCGGCCAGGACCTCGCCGTCCTGGGAGAAGGCCAGGACCGAAGGGTGGAAATAGAAGGAGGACTTCCACGTCTCGATCAGGTTCGGGAGCTCGAACAGGGTCACGGTGCGGCCCTGGACCACCGCCAGCGCCGCCCCGTCCGGGGTGAATACGGCGTTGAGGCAGGGATCCCCCGCCCGGGAGAGGATGGCGTCGCCGGTGCCCAGGTTCAGCACCCGCAGGCCTCCTGAAGTGGCCAGGGCGACCAGCTCGAGCGGCGCGAACACCGCGATCCGGTAGACCGGGTCCGGGGAGGTGGCGATCTGCCGGGGCGGGCCGCCCTTGGCCAGATCGACGGTGAAGATCGACCGGCCCGAGACCGCCACCAGCACCTTGCCGTCCTGGCCCAGGGCCAGGCCGTCCAGGCTGTCGCAGAACTTCGGGATCCGCGCGGTCTCCTTCAGGCCGGCCAGGTCCAGGATCCGCACCTCGCCCGACTTCAGCTGGAGGGCCAGGACCTTTCCTTCGGGGGAGGCGGCCATCCGCACCGCCTGGCCCGCGTCCGCCAGCACCTGGGCGGCCGGCGCGGACCGGAAGGTCTCGGCCCCGGGCACGGCCCGCCCGGCCAGCAATCCGGCCAGGAGAAGCAGAACCCGGTGGCGGCGGCCCACGGCGCGGCCGGCCGGATCAGAACCGGAAGCCGAGCTGGTAGGAGAGCTCCGAGGTGGGCCGGGCATATTTGAGGAAGGTCGCCGGGCTCTGGGCGAACTGGGAGACCCCCGGGCCCAGGCCCAGGCTGGGCGCCGAGGCCAGGGAGATGCCGTAGCTGATCCGCTGCACGATCTTGTACGTGGGCCGGGGGGTCACGTAGGCGGCGAACAGGTCCAGCCAGCCCTCGGTCCCGGCCGAGGATACCGAGTAGCCGCCGGCGGCGGCGCCATTCATGGCCAGCTGGCCGCTGAACTGGGTGTTGGTCCGGCGGGCCTCGAGATCGAAGCCATACTCGCCGACCTGCCGGGTCGCCCAGGCCAGGGTGAGGCCCGCGCGCATGGCGTCGCTCTTGACGGTGCCCTGGACGTTCTCCACGAAGTTCCGGGAGGGCGTGGGGACGTTGAGGTTGCTGGCCTGGTTGACGAAGGCCGGCGAGCCCAGGGCGAAGTCGTAGCCGATCCAGGGGGTCAGCCGGAAGTTCCCCTGGCGCAGCAGCTGGTAGCCCACCGACAGCCCCGCGCCCTTCTGCGGGCCGTCGAAGCCGGTGGACTGGTAGAGCTGGTCGCCGGTGGCGGCGGTGCCCGAGGACTGGGTGACGCCCTTGTTGCCGTCGATGCCCAGCTTGAGCCGGGCGGAAAGCTCGAAATCATTGGCGGACGCCGGCAGGGCGGCCGCGAGGGCGAGAATCGCGAGAGTGGCGAGGGTGCGGTGGGTCATCTTCTGCTCCTGGATCCGTGTTTGGCTTAGAACCTGACGCCGACCGAGACCCGGGCTTCCTGCCGGGGCAGGGCCAGGGCCAGCAGGTCGTGGTTCAGGGCGTCGTAGTCCGTGGGGCCGAAGCTGGTGACGTCGCCGGCGCTCTTGGTGGAGAAGCCCAGGCCGAACCGGGTGACCAGGGCCAGGCTGTCGAACTGCACCGAGAAACTGGCGCGCAGCAGCACGAACAGCGCCGACTGGGAGAAGGAGACCGAGGATCCGGGGTTCGGGATGGCCGGATAGTAGCCGGTGGGCGAATAGGCCGAGATGTTATAGGTGGCGCGGTAGTTCCGGGGCTCCAGGGCGAAGCCGTACTCGCCGGCCCCGGTGGTGATGTAGGTCAGGCCGATCCCGGGGTTGATGGAGGTGAGCTGGACCGTGCCCTGGGTGGTGGAGACCTTCGGGAATTGGCTGTAGTTGAGGTACAGGTCCGGCTTGGAGGCGATCCCGTCGTAGCCCAGGGACAGGTCCAGGCGCCAGGCGCCGGACCGCACCAGGCCGTAGTCCACCTCAAGGCCCAGGGGCCGGTACGGGGAGCTGAGCTGCAGCCCCTGCCCGGCCTGGTTGCCCAGGGCGTCCAGGGTGAAGGTGTTGGGATACATCCTGGTGGGCCCGCTCACCCCGGTGGAGACGAAGATCCCCAGGTCGCCCGCCGCCAGGGAGCTGGCGGCGAGGAACAGCAAAAGCCATCGGTTCACGTGCATGGTTGCTCCTGGGGCGTGCGGTTAGAAGGCGGTGAAGGAGGAATTGGATACGACCGGGCTGCCGATGGAATTCGCGGCCGTGAGTTGGACGGTGTAGCTCCCGGCCACGCTCGGGTAGTACGAGTAGGACGTGCTGAAGTCACCCAGGGTGATCGTCTGTGGACCGGAAGGCCCGGTGATCACCAGGACCAGGGAGAAGTGCCCGGAATCCCCCCCGTCGTTGCCGGTCCAGGACATGGTCTCCGGTGTGCCCACGGCCACTGAGCTGCCCGAATTCAGGGTGATGGCCGAGAGCGTGGGCGGTGCCTGGACCTGGATGGATGCGTTGGAGGTGGCCGGAACTCCGATGGAGTTCGTGGCCGTGAGCTGGAAGCTGTAGGACCCGGCCACCGTCGGCGTGAACAGGTAGGACGAGGTGCCGTCGGTCAGCGGGAAGGTGCCCGCGCCCGAGGGGCCGGTGACCACCAGGGTGAGGGTGTAGTGGCTCGGGTCGGCGCCGTCGGTCCCGGTCCAGGACAGGGTCACGGGCGTGCCCGCGGCCACCGGGCTGGTGTTGGGGTTCAGGGTGATGGCCGAAAGCGTGACCGGGGCCTGCACCATGTACTTGAGGGTGGTGGTGACCGTGGCCGTCGGGTTGGTGGCCGTGAGCACGTAGGTGGTCTGGCCCAGGGGCAGCCCGGTCCCGCCCGGGCCCTGGTCGGTCAGGGTCGCGCCCGAGCCGGTGAGGATCGACTGCGGGAAGCTGGCATGGCTGCCGTCCGGGTAGGTGGCCGTGATGATCACGGTGGTGTTCTGCACGTTCCAATTGACCACGTTCCAGGTCAGCACGGGACTGACCGGCCCTGTGGTGCTGTTGGCCGGGTTGGCCGAGAAGACCGTGATGGCCGGCGGCGGCAGGTGCACCACCACCGTGGCCTCGGCCGTGACGGCCGTGCCCGCGGCGTTGACCGCGGTGAGGACGAAGGTGTGGGAACCCACCGAAAGCTCCGTGCCGTTGCCCTGGTAGACGTAGCTCTGCAGGTCGGTCACGTTCACCGGGCCGGCCGGGAACACCAGGGGGGCGTCCGCGTCGGCGGAGTAGATCGTCACGTAGACCGCGTTGCTGGCCTGCCAGTTGAAGGTGATGGTCGGGAAGGTGGGCGTGGCGCCCGCCAGGGTCGGCGCCGTCTCCGGCGGCGTGGCCGCGAAGGAGGCGATGGCCGGCGGCGGCACCACCTGGATGGTGGCGGTGGCCGTGTAGTCCCCGGTCGTGGAGACCGAGGGCGGCAGCCCCGGCACATTGGTCATGGCGCAGCTCAGGGTCAGCGCCCCGCCCGTGGTGCCCTGGAAGTCCAGGGAATTGCCGGACAGCGGACTCAGGGGCGAGAACGCCCCGGAGGCCCACATGTAGTTGATGCCCAGCCAGTACGGGATGTGCGCGGTCCAGGTTCCCTGTCCGAGGGTCACGTAGGCCGGGACCGAGATGGACAGGAAGTTGGTCATGAAGTGGTCGGGAAGGATGTAGTAGAAGACGTCGTCCGTCCCCGACAGCGCCGTCGAGCCCGGGGCGAGGCCGCCCACCGCGTGCACCGTCTCATAGTTGACGCCCTGGGACGGCGGCACCCACGGGATGGTGGCATGGGCGTCGGCGCCCTGGGTGGAGACGAGGGAGGAGATCCCCAGCAGCGGATCGTATACTTCGGTGCCGCCGGCGTAGATCAGGAGCACTTTGCCGTCGGGCAGGAGATCGGCGCTGTGGTAGCCCAGGGGCCGGGTGGTGTAGCCGCCCGAAGTGAAGCCGCCGGCCGCCTCGTCGAAGATCTCCAGGTGGGACTGGGTCTGGACCTCCCAGGCCGAGAAGCCGCCGCCCGAGACCAGCACCCGGCCGTCCTTCAGCAGGGTGGTGTGGTGGCTGCCCCGGGGCGTCTGCAGGGAACCCACGGCGGTGAAGGCGCCGGCGGCCGGGTCGAAGACCTCGGCGTTCTGGCTGGTGGCCGCGAAGGCGGTCAGGTCGCCGGTGATCAGCACCTTGCCGCTGCTGAGCGTGGTCGCCCGGCCACCGGCGTGGCGGTTGATCATGCCGGTATAGAGGGTCTGGGCGGGCAGGCTCTGGGCGTAGAGCGCGGGATCGAAGAGCTCCGCGGTCAGATCGGGCTGGGCCACGGTGCCGTCCAGGGCGGTGGCCAGGATGTTGCCCCCGGCGATGAGGATCCGCCCGTCGGCCAGTTCAGCCACCTCCGGCGCGACCCGGGGATGGAGCATGGCCACCACCGGCCCGAACTGGCTGGTGGCGGGGTTGAACACCTGCAGGGTGCCGTTGCCGGCCTGGACGACCACCACCTGCCCGGCCCCGGTGCCCTTGGTGACCAGGAGCGCCTGGGCGCCCAGGGTCGGGTTCGGATCGTAGCTGAAGGGCGCCAGGCCCGAGCTCAGCAGGGTCCGGGTGCCGGTGAGGAGGTTGTAGGTCTCGGCCGAGTAGAGCCGGTTGCCGGCGCTGTCGAAGCCGCCGGTGATCAGCGCGGTGGCGCCGTCGCCCAGGAGGGTCGCGGTGGGATCGAGCCGACCGGTCAGGGCCGAGGACGGCGTGGTCACCGCGTAGGATTCGTTGGTGACCACTTCCACCGTCACCGAGAACGACGAGGACGGACTGCCGGTGTAGGTGGCGGTCACGGTGTCGGTGGCGCTGGTGCTGCTGCCGGAGAGGAAGGCCGGCGCCGTATAGATCCCGGTCGAGCTGTCGATGCTGCCGCCGGCGGTGCCGCCGGTGACGGCGAAGCTGATGCCGCTCGAGGCGCCGTTGTAGGAGGCCAGGAACTGGTACCTGCCGCCCACCGGGAGGATCAGGGCCGTGCCGCGGTTCGCCCCGACCCCGCCGTCCGGCCACATGCGCACCGCGTTGGGCTTGGGCGTGGTCCAGAGCACATGGGTGAGGCCGAGGTTGGTCTCGGAGACCCACAGATCGCCGTTGGCGTCCGTGGTGATGCCCTGGGGGTTGCCGAAGTTGGTGCTGAACGGCTGGAAGCTGGATGCGTAATTATTGAGAGGATCCAGGATCAGGGCGCGGCCCAGGTTGGGCTGGAGCACCCAGATCCTGCCGTCGCCGCCCGTGATCATCTTGGTCGGGGTGCCCAGGAGGGACCCGGCCGCGGCGCCGGTGTCGGCCGCCAGCGCCTGCCGGCGGTCGGCGGTGATCCGGCTGGCGACCTTCCCGGCCGTGCCGACGACGGCATGGACGATGCCGCCCGAGGTGCTCGGGTTGATCACCAGGACGGTGCTGCTGCCGGAGCAGGAGACCAACAGGTTGCCGGCCTGGTCCGCCATGATGTTGGTGGGCTGGCTCCCTTGCGGGATGTTCCAGCCGGCCGGGATGCTGGTGGCCAGGGAGGCCGGGGTGACGATGCCGACCCGGTCCTGGCCGGCCAGGGCCACATAGAGGCTGCCGCTCAGCGGCGCCATGCCGTCCGGCTGGCTGCCGGGGGCGAAGGAGGCCAGGCCGGGGGTGGTGGAACCCACCGGGATGACCGCCACCTGGCCGGAGGCCTTGAGGCTGACGTAAAGGTAGGCGCCATCGCCATTCACCTGGGCCGGGCCGCTGCCGGCCGGCAGGGTCACCGCCAGTTCGGGCGCCCAGGCGGTGGTGGCCGTGGTGGTGGTGTTGGCCGGGTTCTGGATGGTGTTCACGTCGTAGCGCAGGAGCTGCTCCGGGGCCTGGGTGAGGACGTAGACCTTGGGATTGGCCCCGCTGTGGGCGGTGTCCGGATCCAGGAAGAAGTCCAGGGGCGCGCCGTTCTGCAGGGCGAGGCTGCCCCGGGAATAGGCCTGCTTGCCGGTCATCGCCGCCGTCAGGGTGACGCTGGAGCTGCCGCTGACGTTGACGATCTGCCAGTAGTAGTTCCACGGGGACTGCTGGATGATCAGGGTCTTGACGATGCCCGGGAACTGGAGCGGACCGGGCGGGTTGGTGACCTTCTCGGGCTGGACCGTCACCTGCACGGTCCCGGTGGACAGCCCGGCCGGGTAGGCCGGGTCGGTCACCCGCACCGCGTAGGCGCCGGTGTCCAGATTGTCCGCCGCGGCGATGTCGTAGATCGCCCCGGCCGCGTTGTGGAACGGGGTGCCGTTGAGGGTCCACTGGTAGCTGGCGTCGCCGGGCGCGCCGGTCACGGTGAGGGTGACGTGGTCGCCGTTGTTGCAGCTGCCTCCGGCCGGGCTGACCGCGAGCACCGGCGTCCAGGCGGCCACCACCGTGACGGTGGCGTTGCCGGTCTGGGCGTTGACCGTGGCGGTCACCGGCGTGGCCGCCAGCGTGCCGCTCGCCGGCGGGAAGTACAGGCCGGCATTGGTGATGGTGCCCAGGCTGGCGTTGCCGCCCGGGACGCCGCCCACCGACCAGCTGACCGTGGATCCGAGCGCCGGAGGCGCCCCGTTGGCCAAGGCGGTGAACTGCAGCGAGCCGCCCGAGGGCACCGTGCCCGCCGCCGGCAGGACGGTGACCACGGCCGTGGAGGTCAGGGTCACCGCGCAGGTGGCGGTCCTGGTGTTGTCCACCGTCGAGGTGACCGTGACGGTGTCGGCGGTGCCGGACGCCGGGGCCACGTAGGTGACCTGGCTGCCCGCGGCCGAGCTGGTGCCGGTGGCGGCGAAGGTGCCGTGCAGGGCCGCCCAGGTCACCTGGCTGGCGGGGATGCCGCCGGCCAGATTGGCATTGAGCGTCGCCTGGCCGCCCAGCCCGATGGACAGGGTCGCCGGGCTCACCGACAGCACGATCGGCACCTGGACGGTGACGTTGGCCGTGACCGCCGGGTTGGCGTTGGCCGTGGCCGTCACCACGTAGGTGCCGGGCTGGTAGGGCGCCGTGAAGGTGGTGCTGGTGGTGGAAGTGTTGGAAACAGTGCCGCTGCCGGTCACCGTCCAGGTCACGCCCAGGCCCTGGGGATCCCCGGCCATGGTGGCGGTGATCGGCTGGGCGGCCCCGGGGGCGACCACGAGGGGTCCGGCCGGATTCAGGCTGATGGCCGTGGACTGGGACACGTTGACGGTGGCCGTGGCCGACTTGGTGACGTCGGCCTTGCTGGTGGCCTTGACCGTGTAGGTGCCCGGGGTGGCCGGCGCCGTGTAATAGCCGAAAGTGTTGATGGTGCCGTTGCCGTTGCCGCCCACCACCGACCAGGTGACGCCGGTGTTGGTCGCGTTCAGGACGGTGGCCGTGAACACCACCTGCCCACCGGTGCTGGCCGCCGCGGTGGCCGGAGCCACCGACACCGAGACCGGCGCCTTGACCGTGATGGCCGCGATGCTGCTCTTGGTCGGATCCTGCACGCTGGTGGCGATCAGCACATACGAACCCGGGGTGGCCGGGGCCGTGTAGTTGCCGGAACCGTCGACCACGCCCGAGGCGCTGCCGCCCACCACGGTCCATAGGACCGACGTGTTGGTGGCGTTGGACACCGTCGCGGAGAAGGCGAAGGCCTGCCCGGTCAGCAGGGTCTGGGCGGCCGGGGCGATCTGGATGGCCACCGGCGCGGTGACCGTCACCGTGGCGGTGGCGGTATTGGAACTGTTGCTGTTGTCCGTGGCGCGCACGGTGAAGGCGCCCGCCGCCGACGGGGCGGTGTAGACCCCGGCGGAGGTGATGCTGCCGTGGGCGATGCCGCCGTCCACGCTCCAGGTGAAGGCGCCCGGGGCGAGCCCGGTGGCCGCGAAGGCCTGGCTCTGTCCGTAGGTGAGGCTGGCCGTGGCCGGCGTCACCGCCAGCGGGTTGGCCGCCGCCACCGTGAGGGTGGCGGGATTGCTGATGGCCGAACCGGCCGGGTTGGAGACGGTCACCAGGACCGTCGCCCCGTTCAGGCTGGTGTCGGTGGTGGCGACCGCCAGGGTCGGCGCGCTGGCGCCGGCCCGGTTGCCGTTCACGGTCCACAGGTAGGACAGGGGCGCCGTGCCGGAGGCCGAGACCGAGAAGTTCGCGGTCTGGCCGGCCAGGATGGACTGGCTGGCCGGCGAGGTCAGGATGGCGGGCGCCGTGACCGGCGCCGCGCCGGGCTGGTAGATCTCGTCGAAGCCGGTGGCCGTGTTGACGGCCCCGGCCAGGAACACCCGCCCATCCGGCAGCACCGTGGCGGTGCTGTAGGTTGAGTTGCGCTGGGCCGCCAGCGGGACATCCGCGGTGAACAGGCCCGTGCCGGGGTCGAAGATTTCGGTCGTGACCGTGGCCTGGTTGGTGTTGGCGTCGCTTCCGCCGGCAAGGAGGACCCGGCCGTCCTGGAGCGGGACGGCGAGATTCGCGTACCGCGGTTCCAGCATGGCGCCGGTGGTGGGGTTCACGGAACCTGTTGAAGGATCGAACAGATAGGTTCCGGCCGAACTGCCGCTGCCGGTGCCCTGGCAGAGGACCTTGCCGCTGGGCAGGAGCACCAGCTGGGTGTAGCTGAGCGTCGCGGGGAACGCCACCGGGGTGGTGTAGGTCAGGGCCACCGGATCGAAAATGAAGATCCTGGCTCCGTCGCTCAAGGCGACGCGGCCATCGCTGAGCAGCACGGAGCCGCCCGCGAGGATGGAGGCCACGCCGGCCGGGTAGCTGGGCCCCGCCGTGAAGGCATCCTGGCTCGGATTGTAGATGTTGGGTGCGTTGTACGAGGACACCACCACCACCTGGCCGGAGGGAAGCAGAATCGCCCCATAGGGGTAGTACGCTCCGTCGGTGCCGGTGGAGTAGGTCGATGTCCCGGTGGCCGGGTTGAACAACTCGTCGTTGGCGGTCGGATTCCCGCCGGTGATCAGCACCAGCCCGCTGGGCAGGAGCGTCGCCGACGCGAAGTTGCGTGCAGCCCTCAAGGCATTTCCGAAACTGGTGAACTGCCCGGTCACGGGGTTGAACAGCTCGACCGTGGTTCCGGTGAGGCCTGAATTGTAGACGTTGGAGGAGGTGCCCCCCGCCAGAAGGACCTGGCCATTGGCCAGAAGCGTGGCGGTCTGGCCGGACCGGTCCGGGAACCGGGGAGCTGCAGGCACGGGGTAGAGTACGCCGGAGGTCGCAGGCGCGACCGGGACCACCACCTGGGCGGTCGAGGTGCTGCCGTCGTCCCCCTGGACCGTCAGGGTGAAGGTGGTCGTGGCGGTGAGGGCCGGCGTGGAGACCTGCGCGCCTCTGGCGACCGGGCCGATGCCCTGGTCGATCGTGGCGCCGCTGCCGGCGTAGGTCACGTTGAGGGTGACGGATCCTCCGGAGCTGACCCGGGTGGGCGTGGCCTCGAAGGCCTGGATCGCGCTGCCCGGGGCCTGGGCCGCGGGAGGCGCGAACAGTTCCGCATAGGGCGTCCCGTTCGCGGAGGTGTACAGGATGTCCCCGGCCAGCGGGCTGGCGCCCAGGATCGTGCTGGCCGCGGAGCCGTAGGTGGTGGAAAGGGCGAGCGGGAGCGCCGCGGCCGGTGCGAACGACTGGCTGAGCGGGTCATAGATCTCGGTCGCAAGGACCGGCTTGCTGCTGGCGTCCATGCCGCCGGCCAGGAGGACCCGGTTGCCGGCGATCAGGGTTGCGAGGTGCCCGGCCCGGTACTGGACGGGGTGGCCGGCCGCACTGGTGATCAGGTTGCTCACCGGGTCGTAGACCTCGGCGCCGATGCCGCCGGTGATCACGACCTGGCCGTTGCCCAGGCGCGTCACTCCGGGGTTGCCGCCATGGTCGAGGGCCAGGATCCCCAGATTGGCGACCGTGCCGGCCGTCGGGTTGACCAGGAAGCCCTGGAGGGGCGAGCTGCCCACATAGAAGACCTGGCCATTCGCCAACAGCGCGGCGGCGCCGGCCGGGATGGTGCCGTTGGAGCCGAGGGAGGTCCAGTGGTTGGCCGCGGGATCATACAGCTCCACGCCGCCACTCTGCTCCAATGCCAGGACCTTGCCGCCCGGAAGGGCGAACCCGGCGGCCATGGCGCCATAACCGGTGAGCGAGGCCAGGGACGTGGCGGTCCCGGTGCCGGGATCGAACAGTTCCACGCTGGAGAGGCCGTTGCCGCCCACGAAATTCCCGCCGGCCACCAGGATCCTGCCGGAGGCGGGAAGGTAGACCGCCATATGGCCGTAGCGCCCCTGGAGGAGGAAGCCCAGATGGTTGAACAAGGACGTGGCGGGATCGAAGGCGAACACTTCCGCCGTACCCGAAAAGGCATATCCGAAAGAATCCGGGGATCCGCCTGTCAGCACCACCCGCCCGTCCGGGAGCGGGGTCGCGGACGACCCGAGGATCCCGTTGATCTGGGGGTTGTTGGGCACCAGGGGCAGGCCGGGCATGATCGTGGCGGCGCCCAGGCTGGAGCCGTCCACCAGCACGGTGACCGAGGCCGTGACCGATTGGCCGGTGGCGTTGGTGACCGTCAAGGTGTAGGTGGTATTGGCCACCAGGGAGCCGGTGCTCACGCCGGCGCCGGAGACCACGGCGCCCAGGCCGGGGGTGATGGCGGCCGTGCCGCCCGAGAAGGTGGCGGTGAGGGTCGAGGACTGACCCGGAGCGACCAGGGCGGGGGAGGCCGAGAACCCGGTGAGGACCGGCGGCGCGGCGGGGGCCGCGGCGAGCTGGAGGTAGAGCTCGGCGGCGCCGGCGGCCGGGTTGAGGAACAGCACTTCGCCCGCCAGCGGCGATCCGGAGGGCAGCAGGTAGGCGGCGCAGTTCGCGTCGGACCGGTAGGCGTTGAGCAGCGAGCCGCCCGGATAGAAGGCGTCGGTGGCCGGATCGTAGACTTCGGCCGGGAGGACCGCCGCGGAATTCGTGGTGAGCACCCCACCCGACAGCAGGATTTGGCCAGAGGGAAGCAGGGTCGTCAGCCCGTATTGCCGGTAGGGCTGGAGAGGCTGGGCCCGGGATTCGGTGATCTGGTTGCTGGCCGGATCGTACAGGTAGGCGACCAGCTGGTAGTTGGGGCTATAGGACGTGGCCAGGATCAGCACCCGCCCGTCGGCAAGCCGGCATAGCGGGGTCTGGATGTACGTGTACTGGTAGGTCTGGCTGTTGAAGCCAGGCAGATACAAGGTCGTGGCGGTATTGGCGGACGGGTCGTAGAGCGTGAACGCGCCATTGGTGCCCGATTGGGTCGGGTTGTCCAGGAGCACCTTGCCGTTGCCCAGAAGGACGGAATGGGACCCGCCGCCCAGGCTTGCCGTGGCCGTGAAGGCGCCGGTCGCGGGATTGAAGATCTCGCCCGCACCGGTGGCCGCGCCCGCACCTGCGCCGCCGTGGATCAGCACACGCCCGTCCGCGAGCCGGAGGGAGCCGTGGTTGTAGCGCGGCCCCAGGGTCAGGCTCCCGGTCAAGGCGGCGAGGCCCGTGGCCGGGTCGAAGAGCTCCGCCTGGCCGGAATAGGTATACGTTCCCGAAGTCAGGCTGAGCCAGTAGCCGCCGGTGACCAGGACCTTCCCATTGAGCAGGGTCGTGGCGGCCCCGTATGGGTGGGGCAGCTGCATCGAGCCGATGCCGTTGAAGGTGCCGGTGGCCGGATTGAAGGCCTCGACCAGGTTCTCGGTCTGGATGGAAGAGGAATTGCCGTTGGATCCGCCGAATACGCCGACCTGGCCATTGCCCAGCATGGCCGTCGGTGCGCTGACGTGGGCCATCGCCATGGCGCCCAACCCGGCCGATACGCCGGCCCCGGCCTGGGGTGTCTGCACGAAGACCGGGACGGAGGCCTGGACCTTTTCGCCGGTGATGTTGGTGACCGTGAGGGTGAACACGGTGGTGCCGGGAAGCGGCCCCACGACGACGGGGGTGCCGCTCGTGACGGCGCCCACGCCCTGGTCGATGGCCCCGGTCCCGCCGGAGAAGAAGGCGGTGAGCTGGGCGGTCTGGCCGATGGCGATCAGGCTGGGCGATGCGGTGAGGCGGGTGACGACGGGCGCGGGCGAGGCGACCGCGTTCCGGGCCAGGTACAGTTCCGCAGGGTTGGAACTGCCCATGAACAGGACTTCGCCGGCCAGGGGATTGGCGCCCTGGGAGGGGTTGCCGCCCTGCAGGAGGGTGGCGTTGGCCTGGGGTGCGTACCGGGAGAACTCGAGGGGGGCCGTGGGGAAGCAGACGCCCGTCGGGAGATCGTAGACCTCAGTGGTGTTGTAGTTGCCGCCGCCGCCGCCGGCCAGCAGCACCTGGCCGTTGCCGAGCTGGGCCATCAGCGCGCCGGCATAGGTGCTCTGGGTGCCGAATGAGCCATAGGACGAGGCATGACTGTAATTAGGTGTTCCGCCAAGCACCGTGATGGCGCCCGTGGCCGGGTCGTAGATCTGGAACGGGACCAGGTCCCAGCCCAGGAGCACCCGCCCATCCGGCAGCGGCAGGCCACCCAGGAAGGCCCCCGAACTGGTGCTGTAGTTCAGCACCTGCAGGGACGGCGCCACCGGCGTGAAGGCCAGGGTCGCGGGGTTGAAGACCCAGAACGTGGTTGTGCCGTAGGATAGGAAGGTGGGCGAGTAGTAGTAGTTCGGATCCGGCGTCCAGGCCGGCAGGAGGAAGCTGCCCCCCGGCAGGGGGTAGGCCTGGCCCATGAAGACCCCGCCGGTGACCGCGCTGGTGTTCACGGCCGCGAAGGTCCCTGTGAGCTCACTGTAGATCTCCATGACCAGGGAACCATTGCCCACGATCAGCACCTTCTCCTGGCCGGGGGTGCCGCCGAGGGACACCGCGGCGTGCCCGGATTCTGGTCCAGAGGCGAGGCTGCCGGTGGCCGTGGAGGTCCCGGAGGCGGGATCGAACAGCTCGGCCGAGGCCAGCGGCGAGCTGGTGGTGGTCTCGTTGCCCACGGTGGCGAAGCCGCCGACGAACAGCACCTTGCCGTCCATGAGCAGGGTGGCGCTGTGGTTCTGCCGGGCCTGGGCGAGGTAGCCCAGGACCGAGAAGGCCTGGCTGTAGGGATTGAAGGCTTCGACCAGGGCGCTGGTGTAGTTCCAGCGGTCGGCGCCGCCGGCGGCGAGGACGGTGCCCGACGCCAGCTGGGTGGCCGAGAGGTTCGAGCGCGGCTCGACCATGGGCGAGGCCAGGGACATGCTGCCCCGCTGGTCGTTGTCCAGGGCGACCACCAGGGCCGACTGGACCTGGTCGCCGTAGGAATTCTTGACCGTGAGGGTGAACCGGGTGGTGCCGGTGATCGGCCCGGTGGTCACTGGGACGCCGCTCTGGACCGGGCCGATGCCCTGGTCGATGGAGGCGGTCATGCCGCCGGTGGTGGGGAACACCGCATAGAGGACCGAGGTCCCGCCGGTCTGCACCTGGTTGGGCGTGGCCTTGAAGATGGCCACCGCCGGGGTGACGACCGGGTTGACCGGCGTGGGCGTGATGGCGGGGGTGTAGAGTTCCGCGGTGGACGGTGCGGACGAGCCGCCAACCAGGAGAACCGTGCCGCTGCTGTCGACCACGTTGGCGGTGGACGTGGTGTCGCGGTTGCCCAGGAGGGTCCCGCTGAGGTAGACCTGGTCCGTGGCCGGATCATAGGTCTGGGTCTGCAGGTAGGCGTACCGGCTCACGCCCTGGGCGTCGGTCATGGTGGTGTAGCCGCCGGCCATCATCACCCGGCCCGTGGGCAGCGGGACCGTCAAATATTGGCCCTGCGGCAGATTGACCGCGATGGAGTTGCGGAATGTCTGGCTGGCGGGATCGTACAGCCAGTCCTGGACGGCCCCCTCTCCCGCGGAACCGAACAGGAAGACCTGGCCGTTCAGGAGGACCGAACTCGTGACCGCCTCGTTCACGTAGTTCGCCGAGTCGGGCACCAGGGTGAACAGGTTGGTGCTGGGGTCGAAGATCTCCATGCCGCCGTAGCCGCCCGCCATGGTGGTGAGCACCCGGTTGTCCGGGAGCAGGGCCAGGGTCACCAGGCCGCCCCAGTAGCCCGCCTGTTCATTGGCGTAGGCGGGCACCATGCTGGCGGTGGCGGTGAAGGTCTTGGCGACCGGGTCATAGATCTCGGCCGTGTCGAGGTTGCCGTTGTAGGTTCCGCCCGCGATCAGGACCTGGCCGGTGTTCATGAGGATGGCGCCGGGTTGGGAGCGGGGGGTGGTCATCTGGTTGACCAGCGGGGTGAATTTCCGGGTGGCCGGATTGTAGATCTCCGCGGAAGCCAGGATGGTGTACGAGGATCCGGTGTAGCCGGTGCCGCCGACGACCAGCACCGTGTTGTCCGGCAGCAGGACCGCGGCGTGGCCGAACCGGGCGGAATTGAGGTTGCCGGCGGTCTGGGTGAAGGTCCCGGTGGAGGGGTTGTAGACCTCCGCCGTGCTGGAAGGATTGTTGGCGACATAGCCGCCGGCCACCAGCACGGTGCCGTCCGCCAGGTTCGTCGCCGTGTGGTTGTAGCGCGCGAAGTTGGGCTGGTGCGGCGTCAGGACGCTGGCGCCGTTCTGGTTCGAGGCCTGCACGGCGACGGTCACCTGGGCGGAGACGGCCTGGTTGGCGCTGCCCAGGACGGTCAGGGTGAAGGTGGTGGTCTCGGTGAGCGGCTGGGTGGTGTAGATGTTGCCGGTGACCACCGCGCCCACGCCATGGTCCACGAAGCCCTGGCCGTAGTTGAAGTTCACGTTCAGCTGGACGTTGGAACCGAAGGGCACGTTGGGGCTGGAGACCGTGAAGCTCTGGATGGCCGGGGCGGTGTAGACCACCACCGGGGTGACGGAGGTCTTGGCGGGGTTCTCTACCGAGGTGGCGACCACATGGAAGGTTCCGGCCTGGGCCGGGGCCGAATATAGCCCGGAGGTGGAGATGGTCCCGCCCGCGGCTTCCTGGACGGTCCAGACCACACCCTGGGTGGAGCCCAGGACATGGGCGGTCATCTGCAGGCTGGAACCCACGCCGATCTGCTGCCCGGCCGGGGTGACCTGCACGGCGATCCCGCCGTTGACGGTGACGGTGACGGTCTGGCTCTTGGTGCCGTCGGCCGCGCTGGTGGCAGTGAGGTGGTAGGTGCCCGGCGTGGCCGGCGCGGTGTACAGGCCGGTCCCGGCGGCCACCGAGCCGCCCCCGGATTCGACCACGGTCCAGGTGACGGCCTGGTTCAGGGCACCGCTGACGGTCGCCGAGAACTGCTGGGTGCCCATGGGCTGCACGAAGGCGGTGGCGGGCGTCACGCTCAGTGCGACCGGGACAGTGATGGTCGCGGTGGAGCTCTGGGCCGGAGTGGCCACGGTGGTGGCCTTGACGTGGTAGGTGCCGGCCACCACCGGGGCGGTGTAGGTGCCGCCGGCGCTGACCTTGCCGCCGCCGGTCTCGACCACCGACCAGGTGACCGCGGTGTTGGCGCTGCCGGTGACGCCGGCCAGGAAGGCCTGGACGGCGCCGGCGGCCACGGTGGCCGAGGCCGGCTGGACGGTGACCGCCAGGGGGTTCGAGACCGTGAGGGTGGCCACGGCGGACCGGCTGGGGTCATCGCTCGAGGTGGCCAGGACATGGTAGATCCCCGCGGCGGCCGGGGCGGTGTAGGCGCCGGAGCCGGTCACGGACCCGCCCGCGGCCCCTTCCAGGACCGAC
>Ga0316217_10003163_pt1 | contig 19042 bp, 19 predicted proteins | sample 1anoAmetaG_FD_203633 | JGI IMG/M metagenome (GOLD analysis project Ga0316217, IMG submission 203633) | Freshwater microbial communities from Trout Bog Lake, Wisconsin, USA - 1anoA | ecosystem: Environmental > Aquatic > Freshwater > Lake > Hypolimnion/Profundal zone | place: USA: Wisconsin...
AATGCAGACTGTCCAGTAGAATCGCGGGTTGCTTCGGCCGTTCGCCTGACGAGAAACGGCCGGGCAACCCTGCCAACCTGGCAATGATTCATCCATCAGGAGGATTGCGACCTGCGCATGGTTAATATCCGAATGAAAACCACATGAGGTGAATCGCATGGCAAACACTGGTTCGTGGCCTCCGGGACCGTCGGTCCCGGGTCCAAAGGGAAGCATTCGTGATCCGGCCATCGTCTTGATCCTGACGCTGGTCACATGCGGCATTTACTATCTCTATTGGATCTACACTGTGTCCGTCGAAACCCGGAATTACACCGGTGAGCCGGATACCGATCCCGGTCTCGAGGTGGTCCTTTCGGTTATCACCTGCTACATGTATACGATCTATTGGGATTACAAGATGGCGAAAAAGCTGGCCTTTATGCAGAGCACGGTTGCATTACCGGTGACCGATAACGCGATCTTGTATCTGGTGCTCAATTTTCTCGGGCTGGGTTTCTTGCCCATGCTGATTCAGCAGGGCCACCTCAACGAGATCTGGAGGGCGCCTACGGCATGACGAGCTCGTTGCGGGGCAACCTTGTTGCGCCTCTTACTCTGCTGTTGGCCCGGCTGGCCCCTCTCCCCAAGCATGGACGGATCGCGGGAATGCCGAGTCTGTGTCTGTTTCACCTTCTGACAGGACATCCTTGCCCGGGTTGCGGATTTACGCGTTCCGTGGTTTGCTGCGCCCACTTTCGATGGTCTGACGCCGTGCTATATCATCCTCTCGGGCCGCTTCTGTATTTGATACTGGTCATATGGAGTGTTGTTGGGCTCGCGCGGATTGCGCGGCGCGCAACGACCCCGATTGTAAATGGCTGGGTCGTTCGGTTGGCGCCGGGGATTGCTTTGTGTCTTCTGATGGGCATCTGGTTTGCCCGCCTGCTGAATGTTCTTCCCTCGCCACCTTAGCGTGACATCAGACGAGCGCAATTCCGGTATAATTACCGCATCTTTCGAGGGCTGAACGTTTATGCAGCTTGGCGTAGTCGTCACAATCGAGAACCCGCGGTTTGCCGACGTCGTATTTCGACGCGCCAAGGAAGCTGGGTTCGATCACGGTCAGGTTAATTTCGCGTGGAGCCCCCTGACCCCGGACATCATAGCCGATTCCGCGCGCGCCGCGGCCAGCAATGGCTTTCGCGTGGTTGCTGTCGGATGCCTGGCCAACCTGTTGCGTCTGGCGGAAGGCTGGGTGGTTGGGGGCGACGAAAGCGATCTACTGACTCTGGGTCGCAATCTGAGAATATTCCCCGAGTGTACGAAAATCGTCATGTGGAGCGGCACTTACGCTAGAAAGTGGACAGAGCCCAACCTGCTCAATCAAGGTGAAGACGCCTACTTTGCAATGGTGTTTGAGTTGCAGCGGCTTCTCCGGCAGCTTCCGGCAGGAGACTTTGCGATCGCTTTGCAACCAAGCTACGCGCATATTCTGCACGACGTTGAAACCACTCTGCGCCTCTCCGAAGACTTTGAAGACGGCCGCGTTTGCATTGATCTTGACCCAGCCTACATGATCGCCCCAACGCTCTACTCCAAGCATCCGCGGGCGCTCACGCAGATTGTGGCCGCGCTTGCTCCGAACTCGCAAATTATCACTCTGAGCGACCTGATTATCCACGAAACCAACGTGACTCATCCGCTGCCTGGCCGCGGCACGTTGGACTTTCGCGCCCTGATCAAAGCCGTGGATGAGAATACGTCGCACAATGCGCCCCGCTTGCTAAACCCCCACTCCACCGCGACAATCGAGGACATGATCGCCGCGCGGCAGTACGTTTTAGATTGCGCCTGCGCGAGCTAGTGCAACACTGACAGCGCAAGCGGAATCGTGATTGCGGATAGGATGGTCAACGCGAAGAACGCCGCCGCTCCTAACGAACCGTCCATGTCGTACTGACCGCTAAACAGGGTCGCGTTGGCCGATGGTGGAAGCGCGCATTCGAGGACACACACGCCGATCAGACTGGCTTCGTTATGGATGCCGAACATGTAATGCGCTACCAGGAACCCGACGACCGGAGCGACGATCAGGCGCAATGTTGCGATAACGGATACCGCGCCAATATGCTGGGCAAGACTGGAAGGCCGCAAAACAACTCCGATGGATATCAGTATCACCGGGATAGTCGCCTGAGCGACGACATGGATGCTCGAACTCAAAGCGCCCAGGATCAGTGCCCCCATTGCGTAGATGTGCGCCTCTTCGCCTAGCGCGGGCGGCTTGGGCCAGGGTGTCAAGCGGACCGCAATGCCAATCAGCATCGCCAGAAAGATCGGGGACCTGAGCGACCGTCCGAAGCTCTGCAAGAACGTCTTGCCGGTAGAGCGCCCGTAAAGCGATCCCAGCAGCGCGGCGGTTGGATACAAGAACGGACTCATACCGATCTGATCCATGATAACCGTGGCGGGTAGCAATGTGGGAAACAGCGCCGTGGTCATCGGATAGCCCAGATAGCCGGTGTTGGCGAATGTGGAGATCAGCATGATCGTTCCTGTCTGCTTTGGACCATACTTGAGCAGTTTGGAAACAGCCAGAGCCAGACCGAACACGACGATCTCCGAGATCCAGATGACCGCGGGAAGGCTCATGTAGGTCAGGCGAATCCGATGATGGACCAGGGCGTCGAATATGAACGCTGGAAGCGCGATGTCCATGACGAACCGGTTGAGAACATCCGTGTCGGTTACATGAAGGATTCGCTGGCGCTTGGAAATATAGCCGATCGCCACCAGCCCGAAAAGTGGAAGGGCGGAGATCAGAACTTTAATAAAGAGATGCACGGCAGGAAGGATTCCCTTGTTCAGTCAACGGCGATCTTGAAGACGAGTTTGCGAACGGCAGATGTTTCGTGTTCAGCGATGCACGGCATGTGAGCGTCATGCGGGTAGAAGATGATAAACGAGCTGGCCGGAACATGCACGAAATCGCCCGCGCCATCGAAGATCTCGACATCCTTGCTGGAATCGTATGGCTTGCTGGTCACAAGACTTGCGATGTCCGCTCGTCCCATCAACTCCATTCCGCTCACTACGAATTGCAGATCGATGTAACGGCGATGCGCCTCCCAAAAACCGTCTGCCCTCAGGCGAGTATGGTATTCCTGCATCATCATGAATAACCGATCGCCATCGAATTCATACCGGCCGACAGGGCGCTTGATCACTTCGCCTTCGCACAGCAACTGCAGCGCTCTGGCGATGCCGGGGCCAATGGCCGTATATTCTCTTGCGTGATCGAGTGAGTCGAGGATCATTTGTGTTGCACCTGCCTAATTATCGTGTTGTCTCCTGAGTGTTAGCGTATAATTGTAGCATGCAAACTTACACGCTGCCCAGCCGCGACGTGCCGCTGGACGACTCTTACGACGTAATCGTGGTTGGCGGAGGGCCGTCCGGCTGCACGGCTGCCGCCGCATCGGCGCGGGATGGCGCCAGGACGCTGTTAATCGAAAGCACCGGCTGTTTAGGCGGAATGGGCACATCGGCTCTCGTGCCGGCCTGGTGTCCGTTTACCGATCAAAAGAGAATTATCTACGCGGGGCTGGCGGAAAAGGTCTTCACGACGCTCAAAAGCCAGATGCCTCATGTTCCGCAAGACCAACTCGATTGGGTTGCTATCGACGCGGAGTTGTTGAAGGTCGTTTACGACGACCTCGTCACTGGCTTCGGCGCGAAGATCCTGTTCAATACGCTGGTATCTGCAGTAGAGACCGACGGCAATGGTGGTGTAACCACACTGATTACCGCCAACAAAGCGGGTATGCGCGCCTATCAAGCAAAGGTATTCGTGGACTGCAGCGGCGATGCGGACATCGCAACGTGGGCCGGAGCAGAGTTCCACCGCGGCGACGATACCCCCGATGGCAACCTGATGCCGGCGACCCACTGCTTCACCTTGTGCAACGTCGATGAATACAGCTATCTTCACGGGCCTAATCTCTATCAAGGAAATCCCCAGAGCCCGATCTGGAAGGTGCTTGAATCCGGCAAATACCCACTGATTGCGGATGCTCATCTTTGCACCAATATCGTGGCGCCACGCGCGGTTGGGTTTAATGCCGGTCACCTCTGGCATGTGGACAACACGCTGCCGGAAACGGTATCGGAAGGGCTTATTAGGGGCAGGAAGATGGCCCAGCAGTTCAGGGACGCTCTGGCCGAGTTTTACCCCAAGGCATTTGCAGCCTCCTATGTCGCTCAGACAGGTTCTCTGATGGGTATTCGCGAGACGAGGCGCATCGTCGGAGACTACACTCTGACGTTCGAAGATTATGTTGCAAGGCGAACATTCGACGATGAAATCTGCCGCAACTCCTACTTCATCGATGTTCATCCTGGAGCCAACAAGGCGTTTCGGGATATTGGCGGCATGAAAGAATGGGAGCAGACGAACGTCCGATATGGGCCGGGCGAATCGCATGGCATTCCCTATGGCTGCCTGACGCCTGCCGGATTAACCAACGTCATCGTCGCGGGGCGGTCGATCTCATGCGAGCAGATAGTCCAGGGCAGCGTTCGCGTCATGCCGGTCTGTCTGGCAATGGGCGAAGCGGCCGGAGCGGCTGCTGCCCAGGCCCTGGCCGCAGACATGATCGACATGCACAAGGTGGATGTCCCTCGGTTGAAGCAGAGGCTTAAGGAGGCTGGCGCCTACCTGCCGTGAGTTTGAAGGAATTTGCACAAGGACTGTCGTATTATCCATGCGACGGTCCTTTGGATTCCCAATGAAGCAATCACATTCCGAACATGAACTCAACTCTAGCGATACCCCGGCAGTGACTGCGACTCCGCCGGACGTGCGCGTCCACAAGCGCTCCATTCTGATTGGCGCCGTTCTTGTCCTGGCGATCAGCTACGTCGCATTATACGTGGACCTGGTCGTTGGGCAGATACAGACCGGCGTTTTGCAGTTTGCGTCGGGTGCTGTCGGCGCGTTCTTTATCGTTTACGCCGGCACGCGTATTGCGCGGATGATGGGCTTTCTCAAATGGATGAACGCCGCCGATCTCCTTGTGCTGTACATGATGATGTTTGTCGGCGTGTTCGTATGTACGCGTGGTTTGCTGGAAAAGCTGCTCCCGGCCGTGGCGTATGTCAATAACTACGCCTACCCGTCGAACTATTACCGAGCCTTGCTTTTCCCCCACCTCAATCCGCTTCTGGTTGTTGGGACCCCCGGCGGGACTCCGCAACAGCCTGCGGCCGAACAGTATTTTAACGGTCTGGGGCAGAACGGGTTGCCATGGAACGCCTGGCTGGTTCCCTGCAGCCTGTGGTTCGTATTGTTCGCGCTCGTTATATTCGCGTTTCTGTGCATGAGTACCCTGCTTCGCCGCCAATGGTCCGATGTGGAGCGGCTTTCGTTCCCGCTTACCGTGCTTCCACTCCAGATTTTCGACGAGACCGCCGCCAATGCGCTGTTTCGAAATAAGCTCACTTGGCTGGGGATTGTAGTCCCGTTCGTCATCTACGGCATCAACGGTTTGCATCAGGCCTATCCGGCTGTGCCGTTGATCCCCTTGCAGTTCGACAACATTCTGCAGCCACTGACGACTCCGCCCTGGGATCAGATCATGGGGACGTCGGTTTATCTCTCGTTTGCAGCCATAGGATTTGCCTATCTGCTGCCGACGGACCTGCTCTTTAGCCTTTGGTTCTTCTTTGTCCTTACGCGCGCCGGAGATGTGGTTGCCAGATCGTTGAACATCACCAATCCGATGATGACTTCTTATCCATGCCGTGCCTACTGGGGCTATCAGGCGGCAGGCGCTTACGTGGCGCTGGCTATGATTTTTCTCTATGCCGGGCGGCAAGTCTACTTGAAGACTCTTAGCGATGCATTCCGGTTTCGGGTAACGCCGCAAGACGACGAAGAGATGATGCCGCGCCGCGTTGCGCTCTGGGGCCTCTTAGCCTGTTACGCCGGCATCGTGGTCTGGAGTATCTGGGCCGGCATGAGCCTCTGGTTTGCCGCGGCGGTCTGGTTCATCTATCTCTTTGTGACATCGCTTGTGCTGACCCGCGGCGTCGCCGAAGCCGGCTTCCTGATGGCCGAAACGTCATTTCGCCCCGGTGATATCGTCGGCCTTTTCGTCGATAAGAGCAGCCTGGGCGGAGGGAATGTCACCACTCTGGCGCTGTTCAACGCCACGTTCTTTCGCGATATGCGCGGGTTGTTTCTTGCGCTCTTCATGGATGTGCAGCAGATGTCCGGCGGAGTCAGGGCTCGTCGCCGCTCGATGCTGCTTCCGATCGGCGTGAGCATCGTCATCGCATTCCTTGTCGGCGTGGCGACCCACCTGAGCTTATCGTATTCCCACGGAGCCGTGGCGCTCTACAATTACGGTGTATTTAATGCCGGATGGGCGTCCGCGAGAATGTGGTTTGCCGTGGGTATGTGCGTGGTCTTGTTTCTCTCGAAGCTAAGAACGATGTTCGTCGGCTTCCCCCTCAACCCGATTGGATACGCGCTGGCTCCGACATGGACCATGATCGTGATCTGGTTCCCCGTGCTGCTGGTTTGGATCGCCAAGTCGCTCATTCTGCGCTACGGCAGCGCCAAGCTTTACCGGCAAGCGATGCCCCTCTTCCTGGGCCTGATCATCGGGGAGTTCGGCAGCATTATGCTCTGGGGAATTCTGGCCGCCATCTTCAAGGTCATGCCCCCGCAACTCCCCTTACCGTAATTGGCTTGTCACCATTGCCCCGGGCACGTTGCAGACGTCGAGCACATGGGTGACGCGGCAGTCGATTAGCCGGACGTTCTGCTCGACGAACGGCGCGCCAGGGGGCCAGGCGATGAAGCGCAGCCCGCACACCGGCTGTGCGGCGCCGTCGATCGATGCGTGGTCGAATGTCACGTTGCGGACGTACTGGAAACCGGCGACCAGCGCGGCGAGCATTGACGTCTCGGGCGTATTCGTTGGAACAGGACCGGCCTGCGCTGAACGATAGCGCCCGGTGACGTGGTCGATGCTCAAGTTCTTGAACGTGATACCGTCAACCATCGCCGCCGGACCGACCTCGCCGAACGAGACGTCGATCACTGTGTTGCTGTTGCGGTAGTCCCCAGTGAACGCAAGGTCGTCGAAAAGAACGTCCTTCAGCCCGCCGCAGGTCAGGGTCGTGCCTTCGAACCGGCAATGGCGGACCGTCCCGTGCTCGCTTGGCGCCTGGTCTTTCGTCCAGACGGTCAGGTTCAGTGTGCGCGCGTACTCAATCTGGCCGTCCTGACGTGGTGCGAGCGGGCGGTGGGCGACGAACGAAAGGTTCTGCAGGTCGAAACCGTCGCACGCCGAGAGGATCATCGCGCTGCCGCCTGAGCTTGCGTCGCCGCCGACATCGAACACGATGTCCCGCACCGCGATGCGCCGGTTCCGGGTCGACGTCGCGCCGCGCATGCCGATGATCAGGCAGGTTGCCCAGCCGTTCGGACACGCGATCGTCGTCTGCCCCGGGGTCCCCTCGATCGTCAGGCCGCTGGCGCCTTCGATTGTCCACTGGCCGACAAACACGCCCGGCCCGAAATGCACCACACCGCTCTTAGCAATCGCGAAAAGCCTATCCCCCACCGACTGAGCGTTGTCCGCTTGCGCGACCAGCGCGCCAGCGGAGTCGACCGCGCGGTAGGTGCTCGAGGCCGTGTCGAATGTGATCGACCACGCCGGGCGGGTCGCCGCGGATGCAGGCAGGGACGCGACCGCCGACATGACCGCCAATATGAACGCGGATAAAGCCGCGGCGTTTCTCATCTACAACAACCCTAATATCTCTTCGGCGGCGATATCGGCGCCGCTCGTTGGGAACAGGCGGCGGGCGGTAAGGGAGAGGGAGTCCCGGCAGGCTGGCGATTTCAAGGCTTCGAGCTCAATGGCAAGCGCGTCGACATCGAGCGGGCAGGTCAGCGATGCGCCGGCGTCGGCCATCGCTTTTGCGCGGGCCGGTTGGTCGTCCAGACTGCGTTCGAACGGGATGATCACGGACGGCACGCCGAAATGCATGAGTTCCGCGATCGAGTTATAGCCGGCGGCGGATATGGCAATATCGAAGCCGCAAAGCAGCTCGGCTATCGGATAATGGCTGACGCGCGCGATGCCAAGCGGAATGGGATTGCGCCGGCTCAGAGGGGCGTCGACTACGATGGGAGTCCAGCCCGTTTTTCTGCAGGCATCGATTGCAACTTCTATCGCTCGCTCAAGTTCGGCGTCGCCTCCTCCGCCGAATGTGACCAGCGCGGCGCGACCGTTGTCGGGAACGCCCAGACATAATTGCGCTTCGGTTCGGCTGAGGGCTTCGTCGCGCGTGCGGATCATGATGGGGCCTGTCCATGCCACTCTCAGGCTCGCCGGTGCCGGGATGGTCTCCTCGCCCTCGTTGTGAGGCGCCAGGCACAAATGATAGTGGCTGAGCGCGGCTTGAAAGAACGGATCCCATGCACGATCTTCTTTTTGGGCGCGAAAAACAAATGCTCGCCTCATCTCCCAGCTCAGGGCCGGTAAGAGCTCCTGAGAGGCTCCGGCTGGAAACGTGTCTGCAATCAGCACAGCGGGATTAAATCCTGCTAATGTATTGAAAACCACTGTCTGTACGAGTTTGGTGTAGGCCTGAGGGCTGATCCTGGTTTCGCGGATAATCGACCGGGAAGGGATCTTGACGGCGGCAAATCCTTCGCGATAGATCACCGAATCTGCCTCGCTCGTAGTTAGAAACAGAATCTGCGCTTCCTGCCTCTGCTTTCTGACGGCTCGGGCAATAGCCAGAAGCCGGGTGACGTGCCCAAGGCCCAGACCGTTAACGGCGTAGAAGAGCAATCTGGGCGCTCTTATGTGACCAGGTGCATTTGGCGTGAGCTGGATGGATGCCATACTGCGTGGTTCGCCATGGGGCGAGAAAAACCCTTCTGCAAGTTTTTTTTCGATCGTGCAGGTCATTGCCCCAAGAGAGGCGAAACAAGAACGGACTTTGCCTTGCTAGGAGCAATGAAATGAAATTTGGGATATGCAGCGGTCTGGAGAATATCGCGATTGTCGAAGCCGCTGGTTACGATTATATTGAAATTGGATTTGCAGGATCTCTGGCGCCGGAAAAACCGGAGAGCGACGTGATGCCTGCGCTGCTGGGCAGCATCAAAGACGCCCGCATCAAGCCGGAGGCGTTCAATGTCTTGCTTCCCGGCGACCTAAAGGTAACCGGCGACGAAGTCGATCCCGAGCGCCAAAAGCGATTCTTGAATATCGGCATGGCCCGCGCGGCGGCGCTGGGCGGGAAAGTCGTCGTCTTTGGCAGCGGCGGTGCGCGCCGGTTGCCCGATGGTTTTGACCGCCAAACCGCCTATCGGCAGATAAATGAGTTCTTGCAAATCGCGGGAGATGCCGCGGCGGCTGCAGGAATAACAATCGCCATCGAGCCTCTGAACGTTACTGAATGCAACATCCTCAACAGCGTTGCCGAAGCCATTGTAGTGGCCGATCTGGCCAGCCATCCATCTGTAAAGGTACTGAGCGACCTTTACCATGTCGACCACGATGCGCAGAGCTACAAGGAAACATCGGATGCCGGCGCTCGCCTGCGTCATGTGCATATTGCGTCCTGTCCGGATCGCAAGAATCCGACGCCCGCAGACCTGGCTCAGCTTACCGAATACTTCCGCGCGCTGCGAAGTGCGGGCTACGACGGTCGCATATCCATAGAATCGAGTTGGGCCGATCTTGCGGGCGATGCAGCGTCATCGCTGGCCGTCGTTCGTTCTGCCTGGGCTGCATCGGCGGCATAATCGCCGAAAGTCTTAATTTAACAAGGAGTATGATTTCATGCCATTGATCGACATGCCTCTCGAACAGTTACTGCGGTACCAAGGGATCAATCCCCGCCCGGACGATTTCGATGAGTTTTGGGATGGCGCGCTGAGTAGGATGCGCGCGCTCGATCCTGCGATCGAACTCGTGCCGCGCCCTACGAACGCTCGCTTCGCGGAGTGCTTTGACCTGTTTTTCACAGGAGTGGGCGGCGCTCGAATTCACGCCAAGTATGTACGCCCGAAAGATCTTTCGAAGGCTGGTCCGGCGCTGGTCCAGTTCCACGGATACGGAGGGAACTGTGGTGAGTGGAGCGACAAGCTCAGTTTTGCCGCCCAGGGCATTTCCGTGCTGGCGCTGGATGTTCGCGGGCAGTCGGGCCTGTCGGAGGATACCGGCGGGTTTCCGGGCCGAACCATGTCCGGCCACTTTATTCGCGGCATCGCGGGCGGCCCAGAGAAGATGCTGTTTACGCACGTCTTCCTGGACTGCGCTCAGCTTGCAGGCATCGCGATGGAGCTTCCAGGGGTCGATCCCAAGCGCGTGTACGCGTCTGGAGGGTCGCAGGGCGGCGCATTGACTGTCGCCTGCGCCGCACTTGAACCTCGCGTTCGCCGCGCCGCGCCCGTCTATCCCTTCCTTTCCGACTATAAGCGGGTCTGGGAGATGGATCTGGCGCAGGGTGCGTACGGAGAAATTCGCGAGTACTTCCGGATTTTCGATCCTCTGCACGAGACGGAGGACGAGATCTGGACAAAGCTGGGCTATATCGACATTCATCATCTGGCGCCGCGGATTAACGCCGACGTGCTCTTCTTCGCCACGCTCATGGATCAGACCTGTCCGCCATCGACACAGTTCGCGGCCTACAATAAGATCAAGTCGGCCAAGGAGATCGTAATCTACAAGGACTTCGGCCATGAAGGCGTGGCGGGAGTAAACGATAAAATTTGGGAGTTTCTTGCTGCGCCGTAGCGCACTCGCGCTCGAGGCGGCTATGAACTATCGTATCGCCTCGAGCCCGTCAATACTCACGGCGTTCTTTGTTGCTTGATACTGCGCAAGGCCATCGGCGCCCTTCGCCTTCGCCCATTTGTCGAGCACGTCGCGATCCGCGCTGAACTCCATGAGGGGGACGCCGAACCCGCAGGAGGTCGAGACCCGGTCGAGATCTATTCTGACAAATGAGCGAGTTGCCGGATTGTCGGGAAATCGCAATGCCAGGCTTTCGAACTGCGGATCGCCGGGACGCACGATCTCGCCGCGGCCGTGGAGGCGCGCGATCATGGGCTTGCCGTTAAATGCACAGAACATCAGCACGATTCGCCCATTCTCGCGCACATGCGCAGCGGTTTCGGCTCCGCTGCCGGTGTAGTCCTGATAGGCGACTTCGAGCGGACCTATAATTCGGAAACAATCGCCGCCTTTTGGGGAGCAGTTCACATGGCCATCCGCGCTTAGCGGCGCCGTGGCAACGAAGAATAAATGCTGTCGACAGAGCCAATCGGCCAGCCCGGCATCGATTTGCTCGTGCAAATCACCCATTTTCGGCATCCTCCGGATCACGAATAGAGGCGGTGGCCTGCTTGATTATCCCCCAGCTCAAACCTCGGCGCTGAAGCTGCGCGACAATGCGCGCGAGTTGCCTTTGTCGCTCGGCAGGATCGGCGGACGGGCTTGGGAGCTTTTTGGCGACGATTGCGGCGGCTGTCGCAAGCTCCTGGGTGTCACCGATTCCAGAGACGGCATCGTCGATGATCGCCCGGTCGACGCCCTTCGTCATGAGCTCCGACCGCATCTTGCGCGCTCCTGCCATCTTGGAGCGCGTGCGGCTTTCTACCCATTGCCGCGAGAACTGCGCGTCATCGAGCACACCCATGCCGGCAAGCTTGGCCGTGGCATCGTCGATAACCAGATCGTCGTAGCCCTTGCCCTTCAGGCGGTCGCGTATTTCTCGCGTGGATCTCGGACGGATCGACAGCAGCCTGGCAGCCACATCCATGGCGCCCTGCAACTCCTCGGCACGGCCGATTTGCGCGAGCCTATCGGCGTCGAACGGGATTCCGGGACGCAGCCCCAACCTGGCAACTACCGGCTCCCCCACCCCGACGACGAACTCGCCGTCGACGAAGATGTTGTACCGGCCCTTGCGGCGCTGGGGCTCAATTGCGCTAATGACTGGCATGGCTGCTGCCCGGCTACCCTACTCCGCCGCTCCCACAGTTAGGATTTCGGCGGCCGATTTATCGTTGCGGATAAGGTCTTCGATCTCCTGCATGAGTTCCTGGTGATCCTCAAGATACTGCTTTGCGTTTTCGCGGCCCTGGCCGATCCGCAGGTCATTGTATGTGAACCAGGAGCCGGACTTGTTGATCAGATCCATTTCGACGCCGATGTCGACAATGCTTCCCGATCGGGAAATCCCTTTGCCGAACATGATATCGAACTCGGCCACGCGGAATGGAGGCGCGCACTTGTTCTTGACAACCTTGACCTTGACCCGGTTGCCCACCATGTCGTTGCCCTGTTTGAGAGTTTCGATCCGGCGGACGTCGAGCATTACCGATGAATAGAACTTCAAAGCGCGGCCGCCCGGGGTCGTTTCGGGGTTGCCGAACATGACGCCGATCTTCTCGCGGATCTGGTTGATGAAAACGGCGCATGTATTCGTCTTGCAGATGGAGCCGTTGAGCTTGCGCATCGCCTGCGACATCAGTCTGGCTTGAAGGCCGACAAACGAATCTCCCATTTCGCCTTCGATTTCGGACTTTGGAACCAGCGCGGCCACCGAGTCCAACACGACCACGTCGACCGCGCCTGAGCGCACAAGCGCATCCATGATCTCCAGAGCCTCTTCGCCGGTGTCAGGCTGCGAGACTAAGAGCGCGTCGATATCGACACCCAAGGAGCGGGCGTATTCGGGGTCCACGGAGTGCTCGGCATCGATGAACGCGGCGATACCACCCGCCTTTTGAGCTTCGGCGATAATGTGGTAGGCGATGGTCGTCTTGCCCGACGATTCTGCGCCGTGGATCTCGGTGATGCGGCCTTTGGGCACTCCCAGTATCCCGAGCGCAATGTCGAGGGCGAGAGAGCCGGTCGAAATCACGTCAACCGACTGGCGGGGCGATTGCCCGAGCCTCATGATCGAACCCTTGCCAAACTGCTTTTCGATCTGCCCCAATGCCATTTCCAAGGCTTTCTCTTTTTCCACTCTTTTCCTCCAGTATCTTCACACTCGTTCGGTGTTCGCCCGCGAAAAAGGGAACACTTGTACGATATTGTACCTGATGCGTGCGCCGGTCGCATTGAATTGCGCGGGCGCGGTTTCCATTAATACGAACTGCTGCGCCGATGTTGTGTCGAACGCCGGTTCGATTGGTGGCGATGGGATCGCCTTGCGTCCACTGAGCCGAGCCAGGGTGATATGCGGCCAGTATTGCCGCCCCTCGGCTGGGAAGCCGGCATTGGCGGCGGCTGTATCCAGTCTGGCCGCCAGAGTCTTGAGCTTCGCATTTGGGGCGACTCCGGCCCAAAGCACGCCAGGGGTCGTCAGGCTCGGGAATGCCCCCGCAGGCGCCTGGCGAATGTCGAATGGAGCGTAGTGGTTTGCGATACCGTCGGCAGCTTGCGATAGACGCAGGGCGTCCTGCCGCGTTGTATCCCCGAGAAACTTAACAGTGATGTGGTAGTCGCTAGGTTCCAACCAGCGAATATCGCTTCGGCTGCCCGCAAGTGTGCGCCACAGATCGGCAAATCTGGCCAATGAGTCACGCGCCTGACCAGAGATCTCAATTGCAAAGAAATGGTTCATATCACCACACGCTCCAATTAAGATACTCAATCGATCGTTGGAAATCCGGCAAGGTTTCTCTAAATATTTTTGGCGTGTCGATATTAGACGTTAATGCTAGGTGGTATCAGTTATTAGTAGAACCTTACGAACTAATGCCAATGCGCTCTGAGATGCTCGCGTGACGATATCCGCCCTGTTTCCGAGATATTGATGCTTCTCGACTCGTGGCTCGTCGTCGATTCCGCATACGGCAATATAGACCAATCCCACGGGCTTTTCGAGACTACCGCCGGACGGTCCGGCGATTCCGGTGATACCGACTCCTATATCCGCGCCATCCAGATTTCGCACTCCGACAGCCATTTCGCGAGCGGTTTGGGTGCTGACGGCACCGAACTCTTGCAGGGTGTCGGCGCCGACATCGAGCAGTTGTTCTTTGGTCTTGTTTGCGTACGCGACGATTCCGGTCTTGAATACGACTGACGCGCCTGGCACTGATGTCAGTCGGTGCGCCACCAATCCGCCGGTGCACGATTCTGCCGTCGCGATAGTCAGATTTCTCTTCTCGAGGAGGCTAACCACGGCATATTCGAGGGTTTCATCGTCGGCGCCGTACACGGCATCCCCCAGCCTCTTGCGCAAGGCTTCTTCTCTTGGCGCGATGAGTGCTCCTGCTAGAACGTCTGTTTGGGCTCGGGCGGTGATTCGCAAATGACATTCTCCGGGTTTTGCGAGCGGAGCAACGCTTGGATTGTTGGTGAGCAAAAGGTCGCGAACCATCTCCTCGACCCGGCTCTCTCCAATGCCGACAATTCGCAGAACGCGAGATTTGATAACGGCGGGCTTTCCTGTGAGTTTCTTGGCAAGGAACGGCGAAACTGTCTGCTCGACCATGGGAATGAGTTCGTTTGGCGGCCCCGGCAGGCAGATGACGATCTTGCCGTTCTTTTCGACAATTATGCCGGGAGCCGTTCCGTTGCAGTTAGGGATTGGCTGACCGTAGCCCGCCGATGGCACAAGCGCCTGTTTGAAGAAACTGGGCCCCGCTGAGATGCCGCGCGCCGCGACGAGGGCGTTGAGGTTGGAGCGAACCTGCCGATCTTCTACCAGATCTACTCCCATAGTGTCGCATGCAACCTCTTTGGTGAGATCGTCCATGGTAGGGCCGAGGCCCCCGATTGTGACCACGACGTCGGCTCGGGACAAGGCTGTTTGAAGAGACTCCTTGATTCTGGACTCGTTATCACCCACCGTAGTGCGAAAAAAGATGCTTACGCCGATCGCGGATAGGCTCTTGGCGAGATAGACGGCATTGGTATCGACGATTTGCCCGAGCAGCAATTCCGTCCCGACAGACAGGGTTTCAGCGATCATGGCGTATCCTTTCATGAATGGGTATTTATTCCACGTGGAATAAATATATTATCGGCGCAAGACGCGCTCGACGATAGCGTCAAGCTCGTCTTGATCGTAAAAGCCGATTTCGAGAACGCCTTGCTCGCCGGCCTTGAGCCGTATGTGCACGCGGGCGCCAAGGGCAAGGCTGAGGTCTTCCTCCAGTGCCTCGATATGCAGGGACGATTGTGCGGGTTCTATTCCACGTGGAATAGGATTCTTTGGCGCCTTCCCGATCGCCGCCGCGCGGCGCTCGGTCTCGCGAACGTTCAGCTTCTTCTCAACCACTTCGTGCCAAAGGCTGATTCGATCCTCATCGCCGTCCACGGCCAAAATCGCCTTGCCGTGGCCTTCCGTGATTTCCAACGCCGAGATGCTGTCGATTACGGGAGCAGGAAGCTGGAGGAGCCGGACCGCGTTGGCGATAGTCGGCTGCGGCTTGCCCACTTCACGCGCCACCTCCGTTTGCGATAGCCCGAAATCGCTCTGGAGGCGGCGGTAGGCACGCGCAGACTCGATCGGATTGAGGTCTTCACGCTGAATGTTCTCGATGACCGCAAGGGCAAGCGCCGAGCGATCGTCAAGATTTCTAACAACGGCTGGGATTTCCTTGAGGCCTGCGGCCGTAGCTGCGCGAAAACGGCGCTCGCCGGCAACAAGCTCCCAGGTTCCGCCGGCTTTTGGCCGGACAACGATCGGCTGCAAGACGCCGTGCTGCCGAATCGATGTTGTCAGATCATCCAGGTCGTCGGGGTTGAATGCTTCGCGAGGCTGAAAGGGATTGAGTGCAATGCGTGTGAGGGAAATCATTCGCATGACCTCGAGGGAATCTGCGGCCGATGGATCGCCGGTCTGAGACTGCGCTCCGGGGATCAAACTTGACAGGCCCCGGCCCAAAACGCGCTTTGGGGATTGCTCGTTTGTCATTTTCTTGCCATTACCTCCTGTGCTAGCTGCATGTAAGCGCCGGCGCCTTTGGATTTGGGATCGTAAATACTGATCGGCTGCCCAAAACTGGGCGCCTCGCTCAGGCGGACATTACGCGGAATCAATGTATTGGCAACCTTGTCGCCGAAAAACTCACGGACGTCGGCGATTACTTGCTGGGAAAGGTTTGTGCGGTAATCTTGCATTGTCAGGACCACGAGGTCGATTTGCAGCGACGGATTGAGGCGCTCCTGGATCCGCTCGATGACGCCAAGTAACTGGCTAATGCCCTCCAGCGCGTAGTATTCGCACTGGATTGGTATAACAAGGCCCTGCGCTGCGGTCAATACGTTGATCGTAATTAGCCCGAGTGAGGGTGGGGCGTCGATCACGATATAATCGTACTGATCGCGCACGCCCTTGAGAGCGCGGGCGAGGATCGATTCGCGTGAAAAATTCTGTTCGGAATAGAGAACCATCTCGGCACCGGACAGATCCAGAGTAGAAGGCGCCATGTCGAACCCTTTGATTCCGGCGACATCCTTGAGAACAATGTCGGCGATCGGTACGTTCTCTACGAGAACGTCGTAGAGTCCCGACGACACAGATGCCTTGTCGATCCCCACCCCGCTGGTGGCGTTGCTCTGCGCATCGCAATCAACTAGCAATACCCGTCTGCCTGCTTGCGCAATATAAGCGCAAAGGTTGACCGCCGTGGTCGTCTTTCCTACGCCGCCCTTCTGGTTGACGACAGCCAGAATCCGGCACTCCTGCTTTTTGGCCATGCCTCAAGTTTACCAAATTAGGTTGATGAATCGTGCATTAGGGAATCTGCGATTGGCGGATTTGTGGCCATAGGGTGGGTGTCAGAGACGTTTTTGGCCAATGAACCCGCGAAGGCGGGTTACACGTACTTCCCAGGCCCGAATTCATTCTGGGCACTCCGACGTCATGGTTTTAAGAGGTTTGACGAACAGATGTTCCCATATTTAAGCGCCGAAGTTTAGGGTGAACAAATAATAGTGGAGAATCGTCAGCAATAAATAACAATTATATTATGAGGGTATCTGGTCGTGAAAAACATGTCCTTGTGCTGGTATGTATTGCTATCGGTTGGTGTGATTCTGGCTGTCGCACCGCTTACGACCGGCGCGGATCAGGGTGGGTCGCAGGTGACGTTCGTCGGTCAGCATTACGAGGGCGTAATCTCGCAGGTCGACACCTCGGCTCAGTCCGGCACAATTACCACTCGTTTTGGCGGGCGCACTCTGGCGTTTCGGGTGGGCAGCGGGACACGCATCTGGAAGACCCAACGGCTTTCGGCCTCAAGACTGCAGGTGGGCGCCAGGGTCTTGGTCATCGGGCAGACTACGAAGTCTGACGATCTGATCCAGCCGTATCTTATCGATATGCTGCCTGCGCTGCCGCCCGACAACACCAATCACCTCGGACTTTCAGGTAAGCGCAAATTGGCGATATTTGGGACGATTACGGCCATGAATGACGACCCGATCCATGGGGGAATGACGGTCATGGACAGGTCAGGCAAAGCCCTTACCGTGGCCCTGAGGGGCTATCGACCGCTTATCGGTCAAACGATCCTGGGCGGTTTTGGCGATCTGACCCAGGGCGCCAGCATCAAGATCGACGGCAAGATGGACGCGGGTGCGATGAGCGCGGATCGCATCGTCCTGCAAGTGGCTCTGCGCGCCGCAAAGAACGGTATGCGGGAGCAACCGATGATGAGTTCCATGGAGCCCGAAAGTTCTCAGAGTGTGCAGTCCACGGCATCGCAGGCGACCAGCGAAGACGATTTTAGCATTTACGATTTGTTATAGAATCTAAAAGCTCTGCGCGATCTCGTCCGGGCTCACAGTGGCGACGCCGACCTTCTTGACTGCCTCCGATGCGGCGTGGTTGGCCAGGGTGACCGCTTCGATCGGCTCCGCGCCTGCCGCGAGCGCCAGGGTCATGGCGCTGATTACCGTGTCTCCCGCGCCGGCAACATCGTACACCTCTACCGGTCTGGCGGGCACATGCTGCGGGCGGGTGGGGTGGTTGGCCGAGATCAGGCTCAGGCCGTGCGCGCCGCGCGTGATCAACACGTGTTCCGAGCCGGTCAAATCGAGAAGCTTGCGGCCGGCAACTAAAATCTGTTCGTCCGTGTCCAGAGGATCGCCGCCGGTTGCCTGGCTGGCTTCAAGCAAATTCAGCGTCAGCACGGTCAGTGCGCCCTTGCTGCTGATTGTCTTGGGCTTTAAGTTGCCTGTCAATGGCGTCTTGCTGCGTGCGGAAATTACCACGCACGCTTCGATCACGTCCTGCGACACTACGCCTTTCTGGTAATCCGAGAGCACGATGGCGTGCGCAAACTCAGCGAGGCGCTCGATTTGGCTGATCAACTCGCCCTTTGTCTGATCCGACAGGCTGCCGCGGCGCTCGTGGTCGACCCGAACGACTTGCTGAGAATGCGCTATGATACGCGTCTTACGCGTCGTTGGCCGGTCGCTCGCCGTCACCAGTCCGGTCACATCCGCTCCTTCGCCCTCAAGGACACTTCGCAGCTTGCCGGCCGCCGGATCGTCGCCAATCATGCCGACGATTGCGCCGGTCGCGCCGAGCGCGCACAGGTTGTTCACCACGTTGGCTGCCCCACCGGGCACCTGAGAGTATCGCTCGGCGTCGACGACGATCACTGGGGCCTCAGGCGAAACGCGATTGACATTGCCCCAGATGTACTCGTCCAGCATCACATCGCCAACGACGATGATTCGCTTGCCCACAATAGCGGATAAGATCTCTTTAGCTCGATGTTTGTTCATTACATATCTCTTACGGTTGTAGTTGCCAGGCGTCTAGTGTCGTTACACTGGCGTCGCCACCGCCTGCGCGAAGGGCCACGCCAAGGCTGTCTAGGCGATTCGGAACGAATCGTTGCGTAATGCACTGCCGCTCGTTTGCGAAGACTTCCAGGATCGAACGATCGAGGAAAACACGCAAGTGAAGCGGCTCTCCCGGTTTCAATGCGAACGGCGCTGTCTGCCTGGTGACCATGCCGTGCGGCGCCTGGGCGTCCTTTGGCATG
>Ga0316217_10003164_pt1 | contig 19023 bp, 16 predicted proteins | sample 1anoAmetaG_FD_203633 | JGI IMG/M metagenome (GOLD analysis project Ga0316217, IMG submission 203633) | Freshwater microbial communities from Trout Bog Lake, Wisconsin, USA - 1anoA | ecosystem: Environmental > Aquatic > Freshwater > Lake > Hypolimnion/Profundal zone | place: USA: Wisconsin...
TTCGACGGTTCTTGCTGATCCAAATCTAAAGGACTTAGCCGAATCTTTAGGGCAGATCCTTCGACTCCCTGCGCTGCGCTACGGTCGCTCAGGATGACACCTCTGTTTTCTTGTGAATTTCAGAGACTGGACACCAGCGAGAAAGTGTCAAAAAGCAGGTTCTTCGACTTCGCTGCGCTTCGCTCGGAATGACAGCGAGGGTGGGGCGCCTGCAGGCGTTTTTCCGGGGCCTGTGAGGCCTCCATCGATGACGTTGCTGTTCTGGCTGGCGTGCGCGGACGAGGACGTCCGCGCTACAGCCGGCCGGGAGGCCGGCGGTACCTGCATGGGAGGTGCATTTTGCTGCAGCAGGCCAGGAGGCCGGCGGTACCTGCATAGGAAGTACATTTTGCTACAGCAGGCCGGGAGGCCGGTGGTACCTGCATGGGAAACAGATTTTCATGGGGTCAGAGGCCCGGGCGAGGCTGGGGAGCTGTCCGGGGGGGCGCCGTGCTGGCGGATGTAGAGCGCGGCGTTGAACTTTTTGGCCGTTGAGGCGGCGGTCATGGAGCGCACCAGGCCGAAGACGGGGCGGTTGAACCAGGGGCGGTCGTGACGGCCGACGATGGCCCAGGCGATGCCGGCGTAGCCGTTGGGGTCGCGGCCGTCGAGTTCGTAGCGGTCGTTCAGTTCGACAGCCCACTCGAAGGCGCGGGCCGGGTCCGGCGACCATTCCAGAATCTTCTTGGCCCAGTACATGCGCATGTAGTTGTGCATCCAGCCGGTGTGGACCATCTGGAGCTGGGCCGCGTTCCAAAGCTCGTCGGCGGTCTGGCCGCGCTCCAGTTGTTTGAGGCTGTAGCGGTAGGGGCGCGGGTCGCCGGCGTGCTCGACGAGGGATTTGCGGGCCCACGGGGCCGCGCACTCCCAGTTGTCGTAGTTGGGCTCGTGGCGGACGAAGAGGACCGACAGCTCGCGCCAGCCGATCAACTGCTCCAGAAATCTGTCGGCGGTTTCTGCCGACGCGTTGCCTGCGGCGACGGCCTGCTTGACCGCCAGCGCAATGGTCAGCGGGCCGATGTTGCCGAAGTGGAGATACGGCGACAGGCGGCTGGTGCCTTGCATCTCGGGATGGTTGCGGGTTTCGTCGTAGGCGGGCAGCTCCAGCCGCACGAACTCGCCCAGCCGCTTGAGCGCGGCGTGGGTTCCCCCGGTAAAGCTGTCCACGGGGCCGATGGAGCGATCGAGCTTTGCGAACCCCGCGGTGATGTCTTCAGTGAGCGGAAAACTCGCGGGAGATTTGCCCGGCTTCCAGGGATGAAGCGGGGCAATGTTCGAGGGCGCAATCAGATAATCCGGCAGCGCGGCTTTCAGATGCGGGCGGAAGTGATGGAGCAGGACAAAGCTGCGGCCGAAGACGCGCGAGGGCACGACGACGTCGGCATCGACGGTCCAGAAGGGCAAACGGAGCCGGCGGGCCAGCACCTGACGCCAGCGCTCCGGCTCGCGGCAGGGATTTTCGTCGCCGATCAGGAGGGCCGCGTTTACTTCTTCGAGGAAGGCTTCGAGCGAGTTGTCCGGCGGGCGGCGCAGGACAAAGCCCACGCCGCGCTCGGCAGCGTCGGTGGCCACGTCGCGCAAACCCTGGGCCATGAAGTGGTAATGGCGCAGGTTGGCGTTGGGGTAGTTGGGAATGACCGAGAAGAAGACGACGACGGGGAGGCCGAGCAGGTTGGCGGCTTCAATGGCGACGTCGAGGGCGGGGTTGTCCGCGATGCGCTGGGCGCGCTGCATCCAGTAGACGACGCACCGCGCGCCGGGGCGCGGAGGGCCGGCGCGGCGGACCAGCACGCGGGGGTGCGTGGCGAGGCGGGCTAGGTCTTCCGGGATTTGCTGTTTGTCGGGCATGAGGTTCGTTTGCAGCGGGCTGCAACTTCTATTTTGCTCCAGCGCGGCAGCGCAGAACCGAGCGCATGCTTTCCGTTTTTGCTGCGTGAAAACCAGACGCCGCAATCCAGTGTCCCAGACAAAAAGGGCCACTCGTCGGGCAGCCCTTCATGCGGAGGCAATTACCGTATTCAGCGTGGATAGAAAAAGCTGGTGTCCTGTCTCTAAAGTTCCTTGGAAAATGCGGAAAAGAACAAACGCAGATTCTTCGCTCACCACCCCCGAACTGAAAAACGTTCGGGGCCCCGTTCGCTCAGAATGACAGTCGCTGCTTTTTTGGTTTCAGGGACGGGAATGGCGGTCGCTGCTTTTTTTGATTTTCCAGGGACGGGGATGACAGTCGCTGCTTTTTTGATTTCTAAGGGGCTGAAATGCAGTGGCTGCTGTTTTGGTCTCCAGGGACGGGGATGACGGCCGCTGCTTTTTTGATTTCAGGGACGGGAATGGCGGTCGCTTCTCTTCGTGAATTTCAGAGACAGGAAACCGGCGGCAAAAAGCTGAAAGCTAAGAGCTGGAAGCTGCTCTTCTACCACCGTCCCCAGGCGCGGCTGATGTAGTCCGACAGGGTCATGCTGATGAGGGCGAGGAAGGTGAAGATGCCTGCGCCGATGGTGAGCTTGGTGAGCTTGGAGCTGTACTTTACGTGCATGAAGTAGAGGACCACCAGGGTGGCCTTGCCGGTGGCGATGGCCAGGGCGATGACGGGGTTCCAGGGGCCGAGATCGATGAACGACGCCCATACGGTGAGCGCGGTGCCCACCAGCAGCGCGAAAAATATGACCACGTAGACACTGGGGTTGACGACGTGATGCTCGTGTTCAACGGGATGCTCGGATTCGAGGTGTTGTGCTTGCTCGCTCATGCGGTCGCGTCCTTTATTGATGTCTGCTGATCAGGTAGAGCAGCGCGAAGAGATAGATCCATACCAGATCGACAAAGTGCCAGTAGTAGCCGAAGTTCTCAACAAACGTGACGTGCCCGGCGGTGTATGCGCCGGCCTGGGCGCGGAAGATCATGAAGACCAGGATGCCGATGCCGATGATCATGTGCAGGGCGTGCATGCCGGTGAGGGCGAAGTAGAGCGAGAAGTAAATCTCAGTGTGGCGGGCCATGTCCAGGGCGAGCGGCTTGTCGTGATACTCGGCGAAGACCGCGGGGTTGGACTGCGGATCGAGGAACGACTGGAGGCTGTAATGCTGGCCGGGAACGTGGTGCATCTCGAACTTTTCGCGGTACTCGACGGTCTTGATGCCGAGGAAGCAGAGGCCGAGGATGCAGGTGAGGGTGAGGCAGAGCACGAGGCCGCGCCTGCGCCGGGTTTCAGCGCACCAGACGCCCATGGCCATGGTGAAGCTGGAGCCGATGAGCACGACGGTGTTCAGCGTTCCCCAGACCACGTTGAGCTGGTGGGAGCCGGCGACGAACGCCGGGTAGTACCAGTTGCGGTAGATGAGGTAGGCGGTGAACAGGCCGCCGAAGAACATGATTTCAGTTAGCAGGAACAGCCACATGGCGAAGTTGGTGGTGTCAGCCTGCTGCTCGACGGAGTTGAAGTGATGGCGCAGGTAGGACGGATGCTCGAGGTGAGCATCGGCCGGCGCGCCGTGTGCAATCGCGGGACTATCCGACACTGGCTACCTCTTTCGCTTTCTGATTCTCCAGCCACTCGTAGTCGTAGGCTTCGTGGTCCATGATGGGGAGCTCGGTAAAGTTCTCAGTGAGGGGCGGGGACTGGATTTGCCATTCCAGTCCGGTGGCCTGCCAGGGATTGTTGCCGGCGATGGCGCCGTACTTGAGCGACCATGTGAGGTAGAGCACCGGGAGCAGGTAGCCCACGCCGAGTATGGTGGCGCCGGCGGTGGAGAAGACGTTGAGGATCTGGAACTCCGGCGGGTAGGCAGCGTAGCGGCGCGGCATGCCGAGGGCGCCGAGGATGAACTGGGGGAAGAAGGTCAGGTTGAAGCCGATGAAGGTGACGACGGCGGCCAGTTGCGAGATTTTTTCCGGATACATGCGGCCGGTGATCTTGGGCCACCAGAAGTGGATGCCCGCGAGGAAAGCCATCAACATGCCGCCGACCATCACAAAGTGGAAGTGCGCCACGATGAAGTACGTCTCGGTCAGATGAATGTCGGTGCCCGAGGTGCCCAGGAAGACGCCGGTCATGCCGCCGATGGTGAACAGGCCCATGAAGCCGAAGGCGTAAAGCATGGGCGTCTCAAAGGTGATGGAGCCCTTGTAGAGGGTGAAAGCCCAGTTGAAGATTTTGATGGCGGAGGGGACGGCAACCAGCATGGTGAGGAGCGAGAAGACCAGCACCGCGTAGTTGGAGATGCCCATGATGAACATGTGGTGCGCCCAGACAAAGAACCCGAAAACCGCAATGGCCACCGACGAAAAAGCAACCGCCGTATAGCCGAAGACGCGCTTGCGGCTGAAGGTGGAGATGACCTCGGAGATGACGCCCATGCCGGGGAGAATCATGATGTAGACGGCGGGGTGGGAGTAGAACCAGAAGAGGTGCTGGAAGAGGAGCGGGTCACCGCCCTTGGCGGGATCGAAGATGCCGATGCCGATGGTGCGCTCCAGGGCCACGAGCACAATGGCGATGGCGAGGACAGGGGTGCCGAGCACCATGAGGATGCTGGCCGCGTAGTGGGCCCAGACAAACAGCGGCATACGGAACCAGGTCATGCCGGGGGCGCGCATCTTGTGGATGGTGACGATGAAGTTGAGGCCGGTGAAGATGGAACTGAAGCCGGCGACGAATACCGCGAGGCCGGTGGTGAGCACGTTGGTGTTGACGTAGTGGGTGGAGAGCGGGGTGGTAAAGGTCCAGCCCGTGTCAACGCCGCCGGACATCATGGTGTAGAGGGCGAGCAGGCCGCCGGCCATGTAGAGATACCAACTGAGCAGGTTGATTTTGGGCAGGGCCAGATCCTTGGCCCCGAGCATGATGGGGATGAGGAAGTTGCCGAGCGTGGCCGGGACCGAGGGCACCAGGAAGAAGAAGATCATGATGACGCCGTGCATGGTGAACACCTTGTTGTAGGTGTCGGTGGCCATCAGATCGGACTGGGGCGTGAGCAGCTCGAGGCGGATGAGTCCGGCCAGGGCTCCGCCGATGAAGAAGAAGAAGGTAATCGAGATCAGGTAAAGAATCGCGATGCGCTTGTGGTCGCTGGTCAGCAGCCAACTGAGCAGACCGTTCTCCTTGCTGAGGTAGTTGACCTTGGGAATTCTTGCCGTGGACTGATCGGGGAGACTGACGATAGTGTCGCTCATGGATTCACCTTCCCCGGCGCGGTGGTTTTTGCAGCCGCGGACGCCGCTTTGCCTTCGCTCTCCGGGAGCAGATCGGTGGTGTTGGTGGTCTGCTGGATGCGGTAGTCGGAGTTGAGATTCTTGATGTATTCGACCAGCGCGATGATGCCCTCTTCACTGACCTGGCCCTGGTAGGTGGGCATGATGGGCGCGTAGCCCTGGGTGATGTGCTGCGAGGGGTTGAGGATGGCTTCGCGCAGGTAGGCGTCGTCGGCGGTGATGGACTCGCCGGTGGAGAGCGGCAGTTTGGAGCCGTAGACGTTGGCCAGCGAAGGTCCGCGCGCGTCGGGACGGGTGTTGTGGCAGGCAGCGCAACTGAGGCTGGCAAAGAGGCGCTCGCCATTTTGCGCCAGCGAAGCGCCGCTGGTGGAACTGGCCAGCCAGGCCTTGAAGTCGCCGGGGGTCATCACCACCACGTCGCCGATCATCTGCGAGTGATTGGTTCCGCAGTACTGGGTGCAGAAGAGGTGATAGGTGCCGGGGGTGGTGGCTTCAAACCAGACGGTGGTGTAGCGGCCGGGGATGGCTTCGCGCTTGACGCGGAACGCGGGAATGGAAAAGCTGTGAAACACGTCCTGCGAGATCAGCGTCAACTGGACGGGCTGGCCGGTGGGCACGTGCAGCGAATTGATCTCGTGCTGGCCGCCGGGATGCTCGGCCTTCCACATCCACTGCTTGCCGACCACGTAGATGTTCATGGCGTTGGCCGGCGGGGTGTAGACGCGGAAATAGATGAGCGCCCCCCAGACGAACATGATGAGGAACAGGCCGAGGGGAATGATGGTCCACGTGGCTTCAAGCAGCGTGGAGCCCTCGATCTGGACGGCGACCGGATGGCGCTTTTTGCTGTAGAGGATGGAGAAGCTGACGACCAGAAGCACCACGATGGTGAGACCGATGAGGCTCACCAGGGTTATGAAGAAAAGCAGCGCGTCCATCTGAGGCGCAATGCGGGATGCCTCCGGCGGAAACAGCGCGAAGTTCGTCATCCACTTGACGAGATACTGCCAAATTACTGGGCTGATGTGGCTCATTCCTTTATCCGTTCATCCTTTTTCCCTGTGGCCGGCGGGTCGTCTTGCCGGTAGTCCCGGCGGAACATCACCAACATGAATCCACCCAGCATGAAAACGGTGAGAAGCCCGCCCAACTGCACCACCCGCGCCACAATCAGCGAGTGCTTGTTGGTTTTGGGATCGTAGTGATAGCAGTAGGTGAGAATGTTGTCGACGGGCGAGCCGATGCGGTTGGCGGACGCCTCGTCGAGGCCCAGCAGCAGATCCTTGGGCGAATACTCCACGCCCATGTAGTACTGGGCGAGCTTGCCCTCGGGGGTTACGATTTGAATGGAGCTGGCGTGGGCAAACTGCGTCAGCTTTCCGTCGGGCCCGGGAATTTTGACGTAGCCAAAGCCGACCGCGGTGGTGAGGGCGTCGATGTTGGGCTGCGTGCCGGTGAGGAAGTGCCATCCCTTGGCGGTTTCCGGCTTTCCGTAGCGCTTGAGATAGCTGCGCTTTTTGGCCGCGGCCAGATCGGTTCCCTCGCTGGGATCGATGCTGACCACGATGACGTCGAAGTCCTTGCCGGGAACGTACCGCACCATCTGCAAGGCGCCGGTGAGACCGTTCAGCTCCTCGGAGCAGAGCATGGGGCACTGGTAGTAGACCAGCGCGAGAATGGCAGGACGCTTGCCGAAGTAGCTGCTGAGCTGGACCGGCTTGCCGGCGTCGTCGGTAAAGGTGAGATTGAGCGGCAACTGCTGGTTGAGCCGCTGCTCGATGCGCACGCCATTCAGAATCGAAGGCGGCTTGTCGTTCACCGGCCCCATCAGTTTTTCGCCGTAGCCGGAAACCTGGGCGACGGCAGAGGGGGCGGATAGAGCCATGCACAGCACAAGCGCGGCCGCCGCAGCGCGCCAGTATCTCCGTATTGTGCCCGAACCATTCATCTTGCCTACACACTTTCTACTGCGGGCGCCCCGTGCAGCACGGAATTGATTCCAATGCTTGAAGGGAACCTTTGATCGAGTTCAAATTGCAGCGCCTACATTCCCTCAGGGGCTAAAGCCCCCGCTTATTCGATTGCGTTTGCGGCACGACTAAAAGTCGTGCCCTTTCAAAACTTCGGCTATACAAAGCGTGCGTGAATGTCTTCGCAAGCTGTGAAGCCGGCGGAAAGCAAATCGCTCTATCCGCCGCGCTGTTTACTTCTGTTCCGGACGCTGTGCCGCAGCCGCGGCATCCTGCGCCTGATCCTGTTCATAGCCGGTACGCGCAAATCCATTGGTCAGCGGGTAGAGCACCACCGGCTTGCTTTCGCCGGTCATCGGCGGCGCCTGCACCACGGCCGGGGCTACGGGCAATCCGCTCCGGGCAAGGAGTTCCATGGCCCGCTCCACGGGAATTCTTACTTTCCCCTGCGCGCGGTCAACCCAGGTGTAGTGATCGAGCAGCAGGTCCTCGCGCAGATGCAGATCGGTAATGTCCTGGTTGCCGTCGTCGGTCTGGAGGCGCGGGGTGGGAAACTGCTGGGTGAGGGCCGCGATCTTGTTTTGCAGTTCGGGGCTGGAAGGCAGATTGCCCAACTGGCGCACATCCGCCGTCCTGGTCCACTTGCTGTTGGGCCCGTCTTCCTTGTTCATATTGGCGTTAATCACCTTGCCAATGCCGTAGCAGAGCACCGCCGTGACCACGACAAAGACGGTCAGCGCGGTGAGAAACACGATGATGCCCGATATTTTGACGTCGGACCGCTCGTACCCCGCGGACGCGTCTACTTCTTCCGGCTTGTGATCTTCCGGTTCGTGTCCCGAACCATCGTGGTTATGCGTGGGCATGTTCAGGCTCCAGAATCTCCGCCAGATGCGGGTCGTTGGTCTGCACCAGGGGACGCGTCTGCAGGCGCGTGCAGAAGAAGGCCACCCAGAAGGCCGTCATGGCTACCGGTACGGCCACATACTCAAGAATTCCCCAACTGAAGTGCAGGTTGCGCGCGGCGTCTTTGAAGTTCGGCTCGATGAGCCAGAACAGATCGAAGGCCTTGGCGAACACCATCCATTGGCAGACGCGGATGAGGCGCTTCTTGTTGCGCTTGAGGTCCCGCGAGAGCAGCAGCGTGAAGGGAATCAGCCAGTGAAAGATGAAGTCGAGGGTGATGACGATGCCCCAGTGGCCGCGGATGCGGTCAAGGTACCAGGGAATCTCCTCGGGCAGGTTTCCCGACCAGATGATGAGGAACTGCGAGAAGGCGAGATAGATATTGAGCATGACGAAGGCAAAGGTGAACTTGCCGAGGTCGTGCTGCTCGGTCTGGCGCAGCAGGGTCTTGAAGGGCTCGGCCTGCGAGAGCGACAGCGAAACGATGATGCCCAGCGCCAGCACCGAGTACGCCTGCCCGACCAGGAACAGCAGGCCGTAGACCGACGAGTACCAGGTGGGATCCAGAGACATGACCCAGTAGATGACCGCGGCGGTCATGGTGAGCGAGTAGATCACGATGCCGGGGCCGCTGATGTTTTCAAACTGCTTGATCCAGCGCGGGGTGGTTTCAGGGGAAGCCGCATCGCGTTTGATTCCAAGATCGTTGAGCCGCCAGGTATAGAAGGCCCAGATGGCGAAGCAGAACAGGCTGACCGCGATGAAGGCCGTGGGATTGAGCATGGGGCGTTTGAACTGGATGGCGTGGGCCTGGACTTCGTTGATCCAGCCGGATTTGAGCGCCGCATCCACATCGGAGACGGCGGCCCAGAGGTAGAGCTTTTTGAGCGAGAAGGCGATGACCAGCCAGTAAACAAAGACCAGCGGCAGGGTGCGGCTCATGGCTTCAAGGGGACGGCGCAACAGCAGGCCCCACTTGCCGCCCGTGCAGTACTGCACCATGAGTAGCGCGAGGCCGCCGACCGCAAATCCGAAGGTCAGCGTGAGGCCCAGCAGCCAGGCGCGGAGCACGTGGTCGATGGACCCGTCGGCCACGGCCAGCGCGGCGGCGATAACCGAAAACACCAACCCGATGGCCAGCGCCCGCGTCTTCCAGCCGTTGACAAAAGCCGGGGCGCCGAGGTCGGCAGGGAGCGTGTTGGCGTGATTCTCGTGAGCCATTCCGTCTGTCCTTACTTCACGGCCGCAGGGGCCGGTTTGCTTGCGGGAATCTTGATGGCAGGGTCGGCCGGATAGGCCGGAGCCATGGCCGGATAGCCCTGCTTGACGTCGTTGGGATAGGCCTGCACGGCGGAGGACGGCAGCGCCCAGGGCTCGGCAAAGCCGGCGGGCACATGCTCCTCAGCCGCCACGTCCTTGAGGTTCTTAACCGGGACGCCGGCGGGCACATCCTTCAGCGTGGCCGACTGGCTCAACTGCAGCGCACGGATGTAAGCCGCGACCGCCCAGCGGTCAACCGGAGTTAGCTGCGCCGAGTAGTCCGGCATCGCTCCGTAGCCGTGAGTCATCACGTAGTAGTAGTGCGACAGCGGCTGCGCCAGCCGCACCTGGTCGTGCAGATTGGCAGCCGGCTTGTAGCCCCGCTCCACAATCGCGCCCATTCCGTTGCCCACCCGCGAGTGGCAAGGCGTGCAGTAAATGTTGAACCGCTCCTGCCCGCGCTTCAGCACGTCCAGCGTCACTGGAAAAGGCATCAGGTTCTGCTCTTCGCGATAGCCGTTTGCGCCCTGAATGACGCCGGTGTAGAAGTAGCTGTCCTCATGCAACTGGCCGCGGGCCACGGTGTTGAGCACCTGGGGCCGCGCGCCGCGATGGTCGGCAAAGAAGTCGGAGCCGCGCTGCGGAATGAGCTTGGGCTGGTTCTGCATGTCCTGGCGGCATCCGGCGATGAGCAGCAGCGCCGATAGAGCGGATGCGGCGGCTGCGCGCAGGAGAATTTGATTGAGGCGGTTGGCTTGCATCAGTACTCCACCTCCACGACCGAGACCGGCTGGAAGGCGGCCAGATAGGTCCGGGTTTCCAGCAGATCGAACTTGGGGTCCAGCGCCTCAAGGCACAGGAAGAACTTGTCCGTGGTGGCGCCGTTGCGGAAGTTGGGCGCGTTGAACAACGGATGATAGAGCGAGGGCAGGCCGTTGAGGGCCAACATGCCGAAGGCCGCAGAAAGTCCGGCAAACAGAATGGTCCACTCGTAGGCGGGCACGATGAAGGCCGGCCAGGAGTAGGTGGGGCGACCGCCGATATTCAGGGGATAGGCCAGCACGGAGACCCATGTCTCCAGCGAGAACATGGCCACCAGGCCCATCAAGCCGCCGATGAGCGTGAGCAGCGGCACCTTGTTGCGGTGAAAGCCGATGGCTTCGGCCGCTTCTTCGACCGGGTAGGGCGTGTAGCAGTCGAGACGACGCCAGCCGTCCTTGCGCGCCTGTTGCGCGGCGCGGACCAGGTCGCTTGGGGTATCGAATTCGGCCAGCAGGCCGTAGGTTCCTTCGCGTGGAGGCATATCAATCACCAGCCTTCGCTGTTGCCTTGGGCGTGATTTTGGCGCCAGGCAGCATCATGCGGATTTCAGACATGGGAATCATGGGCAGGAAGCGCACAAACAAGAGGAACAGCGCGGTGAACAGGCCCAGAGTGCCCACGTAGATCATGTAGTCCCACTTGGTGGCGCGGTAGGTTCCCCACGACGAGGGGAGGAAGTCGCGGTAGAGGCTGGTGACGACAATGACGAAGCGCTCAAACCACATGCCGGTGTTGACCACAATGGAGATGAAGAACATGAACGGGATGGAGGTGCGCAGCCGGCGCGACCAGAGCGTGGTGAGCGGAATGGCCAGGTTGCAGGTGACGAGAACCCAGTAGGCCCAGCCCATGGGGCCGAACATGCGGTTCCACATCATGAAGGCTTCCCAGTGCGAGGCCGAGTACCATGCCATGAAGACTTCCATGCCGTAGCCGTAGGCGACGATGAAGCCGGTGGCGAGCATGACCTTGCCCATGTTGTCGATGTGGCGCTCAGTGACCAGGCCCTCAAGGTGGTAGAACTTGCGCAGCGGAATGGCCAGGGTAAGGACCATGGCAAAACCGGAGTAGATGGCGCCGGCGACGAAGTAGGGCGGGAAGATGGTAGTGTGCCAGCCGGGGAGCACGGCGACCGCGAAGTCGAAGCTGATGACGGTGTGAACGGAGAGCACCAGCGGGGTGGCGAGCCCGGCCAGCAGCAGCGAGGCCGTCTCATAGCGCACCCAGTGGCGCACCGAACCGCGCCAGCCGAGCGACATCAAGCCATAAAAATACTGGGCGACCTTGGACTCGGCCTGATCGCGCATGGTGCCGAAGTCGGGAACCATGCCGATGTACCAGAACACCACCGAGATAGTCGCATACGTAGACACAGCGAACACGTCCCACATGAGCGGCGAGCGGAACTGCGGCCAGACGTTCATGGTGAAGGGCAGGGGCAGCATCCAGTAGGCCAGCCAGGGACGGCCTACGTGAATGAGCGGGAACATGCCGGCGCAGACCACGGCAAAGATGGTCATGGCCTCAGCAAAGCGGTTGATGGAGTTGCGCCAGCCCTGCTTGAAGAGCAGGAGGATGGCGGAGATGAGGGTGCCGGCGTGGCCGATGCCGATCCACCAGACAAAGTTGATGATGGCGAAGCCCCAGGCCACGGGCTGGGTGATGCCCCAGATGCCGACGCCCATGAGGAACAGCCAGATGAGGGCGGTGAGCAGCACGGTGGCCACCGCGCCGCCGACGCCGAACAGGGCAAACCAGCCCAGCGGGGTTTCCGGCGTGAGCACAATGCGCGTGATCTTCTCGGTGACCGACCGGAAGGTCTGGCCCGGCGCAATGACCCGGTACTCTCCGGTGGCGGGATCGATGCCCGCGTCGCGCGTTGGATCTTTCGGTTTCAGGTCCGTCGTTGCCATCGACCCTCTCAACCCTTCGCCGGCGCGTGTTCCACCGGCACTGCTTCAAGTTCCTGGTTCGGATTCAGAACCGCGGCCACATACGTCGTCCGCGGACGGGTATTCTGATCGGCGAGCACCTGGTAGCTGCGCTCGTCGCCGCGCAATTTCGCCACGCGGCTGCCCTTGTCGTTGAGGTTGCCGAAGGAGATGGCGGTGGCAGGGCAGGCCTGCTGGCAGGCCGTCACCACTTCGCCGTCGAGGATGGCGCGGTTCTCCTTGTCAGCCTCAATGCGGGCCGAGGTAATGCGCTGCACGCAGTAGCTGCACTTTTCCATGACGCCGCGCGAGCGGACGGATACATCGGGATTGCGCATCAGCTTCAGGCTCTCAGTCTCGTAGTCGGAGTAGAGCAGGAAGTTGAAGCGGCGCACCTTGTAGGGGCAGTTGTTGGAGCAGTAGCGGGTGCCCACGCAGCGGTTGTAGACCATGGTATTGAGGCCTTCGGGCGTGTGCACCGTTGCGCCGACCGGGCAAACCTGCTCGCAGGGAGCGTTCTCGCAGTGCTGGCAGGCCATGGGCTGGAAGTGAGCGCGAGGGGCGGCCAGGTCGCCTTCAAAATAAGTGTCGATGCGGAGCCACTGCATGTTGCGGCCGATGCGCACCTGCTGCTTGCCGACGACGGGAATGTTGTTCTCGGCATAACAACTGACGATGCAGGCGTTGCAGCCGGTGCAACTGTTCATGTCAATGGACATGCCCCAGGCGTTTTCCTTGTACTCCCAGTTGGGGAACATGGAAGTATCCATCTCGGTCTTCGCGCGGCCCTCGCCCTCGTTGGCAAAGTTGGGATTGGCCTTGAACTCGTCCAGAGTGGCGTAGCGGATGATGCCGCGGTCGCCGAGCGCCTCATCGGCTTCGAGCGAATTGTTGCCCGTGCCCTGGCCGCCGAACATCTTCGAACGGTGGTCCTGGAAGTGACTCTTGGTGATGGCCGTGCCCCACTTGCCGTCCACTTTGCGGATGCCGCCGGTGGCGTAGAACGGCGCCCAGGAGTTGCGGATGAGGAAGGCATCGAAGCCCGCTCCCGAGCCGACGCGGCCGGCAAACTCGCGGCCATAGCCCAGGTGCACGGTGACGGAATTATCGGGATGGCCCGGCGCAACGATGACCGGCGCCTTTACCTTGCCGTTGCCCACGCTCAGCTCGACAATGTCGTCTTCTTCGAGGCCCAGGCGGGTGAGCGTGGCTCCGGAGATGATGGCTGCGTTGTCCCAGCTCAGGTTGGTTACCGGCTTGGGCAGCTCCTGCAGCCAGCCCACGTTGGACCAGCGGCCGTCATAGACGCTCGGATCGGGGCGGAAGATGATTTCGATGGAATCCCTGGACGTGGGCGCGGGAACCGAACCGTGGAAAGCCGCGATGGATGCGGACTTTGCGGTGGTGTCGTACGCCGTGCCGTCAATCCAGCCCTGATGGAGGGCCTTGCGCCAGCCGGTTTCAAAATCGCCCTTGATGGCGGTCTTCCAGGTTTCGCGCACCGCGTCGTAGGGGCTGAGCATGGGCTCGCTGAGGAGCGCCTGCAGGATATGGTGCGCCGTCTTGCCGCCGTAGAGCGGATCGATGAGCGGCTGCACGATGGAGACCGTTCCGTCATAGGCGCGCGCATCGGACCATGACTCAAGAAAATGCGCCGCGGGAATGTACCAGTGGGCTTCGTGTCCGGTCTCGTCGTAATGCGAGCTGAGGTGCGCCACAATGTTTGCCTTGTTGAAGGCGTCGGCAAAATTGAGATCGGAGGGCGCGGTATAGATGGGATTGCCGTTGAGAATGACCAGCCAATCCACCTTGCCTGCGTTGAGATCGGCCACCAGCGCCTTGAAATCGGCAAGCTGATCGCTGGGCAGCGGATTCATGGGCTCCGGGGAAACAAACGCCGTTTTGCCCACATTGCCCAGAGCGCTATTGATGGCGAGGGCAAGCCCGGTGACCGACGGGTCCTGATAGAGGCCGGGAATGACGACGCTCTTGCCCGCGTTGGCCTTGAGATCCCTGGCGAGCGAAACGAGGAATTTGGTCTGCTCGCCGGTCCACGGGTAGGCCGGAGGGTTGACGCCGGGGACGCCTAGAGCCCTGGCCAGCTCGGCGGTAAACGCCGGAATCTCGCTTGCCCTGAGGCCCAGGCGATGCTCGGCCTTGAGCCCGGTGGTGGCCGGCATGGACTCGACGGAGTACAGCCGGTTCAGATGATTTGGGTCCTTGCGCCGCTTTGCGTACTCACGGACCAGCTTGTGAAATCCGGGGAAGCTGGCGCCCGACAAAAAGTCCGCGTCCAGAGACACAATGACATCTGCGTCGTCCAGCGCGTATTGAACATTGACCCCGCCCGCAGCCGAAGTGCCGGCGGCGGCGGGATCGTATTGAACCAATTTCGCTTTTGGGTACGCTGCCGCAACGGCCTTCCACTGCCGCGCCAGCGTGGGCGAGGTGATGGTCTCGCTGAGGAAATAAATGCCGGCTCCGTCTTTGCTGGCGGCGACTTTCAAGCGCAATTCCTGCGCGAACTCCGCCCACTCGCGGCTCTCGCCGCGATAGGTGACGTGCTGCTGCCGGTCGGGATCGTAGAGGTCGAGCAGGGCGCCCTGCGTGTACGGGTCAGACGAGCCCTGGTTGTAAGCGTGCTCGGGATTGCCGTCGATCTTGATGGGCCGGTACTCGTCGCTCTTGACCAGCAGCGGCACCGCGCCGGTGACAAAGGGGTGCGCAGTGGCAAAGTAATTGGGCTTGCCCAGGACCAGGTCTTCCGGCTGCTTGACGTAGGGGTAGATGGGCTCATCGGGCTGCTTGGCGCAACCGGCAAGGCCGGCGAGGGCCAGGGACGCGCCCATCAGCTTCATAAAGCCGCGGCGCGAGACCGGATCGACCCACTCCTGCGCGGAGGAGGGGAACTCTTTTTCGACGGCGGCCTGAAACTCGGCGGTATCGGCCAGCTCGTCGATTGAGCGCCAGTAGCGCTTGCCCTTGACGGCCTTGAGCGATTCGCGGACTGCGGCGAGAGTCATGGGGGCGGTGGACGGATAATTTCCCTCAGGGGCTAAAGCCCGCGTGGATTGGGCAGGATTGATGTGCGGGCTGAAGCCCGTACCCTTCACCGAGTCGTTTGCCACAGTCTTGGCTGCGGCGGTCTGCGGATTATGGATCATGTCTTTCTTCTGTCGGCTCATCGGTGGCAGACCTCGCAACTGGTGAGCTCTTTCGGGGTGCGGATCTTGTAGTGATCCACCAGGAAATGCCCCAGCTCGTCCTGGCTGGTGAACTTCTGGTACGCCGCATGCGCAGGCGACGGGCTCAAGGGCGCCATGCCGGGATCGGCCTCTCCGGCCACAGCGGCCACAGCGGCCATGGGCAGCAAGGCCGGCATATGCAGCGACGCAACTTCTTCGGAAGTACCCGCAGGGTCTTTGGTTACGCAGTTGACGCTCTGGGCCGTGGGCACGCCGGGTTTTTCATCGCCGACCGCGCACCACACGGGACGGTCGGAGGCCGGTTTTTCCCAGGCCATGTTGTAGACCTCGCCGGTGGGGCGGAGATTTTTAGCCGGATTGCGATGGCAGTCCAGGCACCACTCCATCTGCAAAGTGTTTTGCGCGTACATCAGCGGCATCTGGTCCACGCGGCCGTGGCAGCTTGCGCAGCCGAGCCCCTTGTTGACGTGAATCTCATGGCTGAAGTAGACGAAGTCGGGCAGGTCGTGGACCTTGGTCCAGGGCAGCGACTCGCCGGTGGCCCAACTGGTGCGGACCGGCTCAAGCAGTTGCGCGTTGGTCCAGATCTGCGCGTGGCAGTTGATGCAGGTCTTGGTGGGGGGAATGCCGGCGTAGCTGGATTTTTCAACGGTGACGTGACAGTACTGGCATTGCAAGCCGAGGCCCTGCACGTGGTGTTTATGACTGAAGGGCACCGGCTGGTCGGGGCGCTGGCCTTGCCGCGTCACCCAAGGCGACCGCTGCAACTGGTCCAGCGTGACCCCCAGGGCGATCACGATCAGCCCCGTCAACACCAGGCTCGCGCGAGCCAGAGCATTGGAGCTGCGGTCAAATATCTGCGCCATGAATGCTATCCCTGCTTGATTGTTGGATCTGGTTGAGCCGTTGTGTTGACGGTCACATAGGTTGTGTTCAATAAAAGTTCTTGGGTATAACTCACCCGAGAGGCGGAGGACCCCGAAAAATGAATATAACAGCCGAAGATAGCTTCGCGGAAGGTGTATTGCGCAAAATATCAAAAATATTTTGCCGGGGCACTGATTTGTAATCCACTGAAAAGAAAACCGGTTGTGATAAAGGTGATTGCGGGGAAATATCTCCCGTGCTCCTGGCGGCTTGCGTACCAGAAGCTGGGATATTTGCAACAAAATTAGCACAGGAAACCGCATTGCCGCCATATAGCTGCCGGCGAGTCTCGCCAGTTAGAACTGGCGATGGCTTCCCTGTCTCATCCTTTCCAGAATGCAATCACCAGTCCTCCGGCCACAATCAGCGCGCCTCCCGCGTAAATCGGCGGTGTGGGCGACTGGCCGAAGCGCAGCCGCGCCTGCAACTGGGCCATCAGAAAAAACAGCACCACATATACGCCCAGCAGCTTGCCGAAGTCCCAGCGCGGCACGTTGACCACCGTGCCGTACAGCGCCAGCACCACCGTGCCGCAGACCAGCGCCAGCACCCGCGCCCAGCCCGTTGAGCGGTAAAATCCGGTCTGGAAAAACGAGTCTCCGTGGGCCTCAAGAAACGCGGCCAGGGTCAATACGCCAAAGGCGCCCAGTGGGTTGGCCACCAGGCGATCGAGGAGATTCATGCGGTACTGCCTCCAGGGGAAGGTTGAAGGTAGAGCATTTTCGGAATACACATAGACTTATTAGAATCGTGGCAGGTGGCTTTTTCTTGAGGAAAAAGCCACTTGAGAGCATGGATTCGGTCTACACCAATTCCGAAAATGCTATAGCCGTGAAACGCAACTGAACAGTCCGGTCCTGCGCAACATTGCCGCATCCGCAACTGTGAGCCTCATCCTAACAATCAGGTGCTATAAATTTCATAAGGACGTTAAGCCAATCTGCACAACATCACGTGATTGCGGACCCCTGCATGGAAGGAGGGTCCGGAGGGCGGGCCTTCATTCGGTCCGCGTTGGCAGACGGGCCTTGTGGAGCCAGGAAAGGAAAGACCATGAAATACGCCGGATTGCTGGTGATGCCAGCCGGATTCTTTCTCGCGATTGCAGCGCTGGTGCTGTTTCCGGCGGCTGCGCCGCGGGCCGCGTTTGTGCTTTGCGGGCTGGCTGTGGAGTGCCTGGGCCTGGGCGTGGCGGTGCGCGGACACATGCCGGCGCGGGGAGAGAGCCGCTCATGAATCCCACGCTGCCGACGACCGCCGTACCTGTTTTTTCCGATGCCGCCTTTGCGCTGACCCTGGCGCTGCTGCTGGTGGCGCCGCTGGCGATTGCCGGCGTGGCGCTGATCAACACCGGGCTGGGGCGCTCCCGCTCAGCCGCGCAGGCGCTGCTGGGCAACCTGGCCATAGTGGCGGTGACGGCCATTGTGTTCGCGATTGTGGGCGCGGCGCTTACCGGCTACCTGCCTGGCAGTGCGGGCCACACGCTGGAGTTGGCCGGCAAGCCCTGGAACTGGATCGGCGCGAGTCCATTTCTGCTGGGCAGCCTGGGCTCGGCTCCGGCGCTGGCGCAGTTGGCCGTGCTTTTTGAGTTTCTGGCCGTGGCCATGGCCGCCACTATTCCCTGGGGCTCGGGAGCGGACCGCTGGCAGCTTACGGCCGGATGCGCGGCCGCGGCGGTACTGGCCGCCACGGTTTTTCCGCTGCTGGCGCATTGGGTGTGGGCGGGCGGATGGCTGGCGCAACTGGGCGTCAACTTTCAGCTGGGCGCGGGATTTCTTGACGGCGGCGGCGCGGCCACCGCGCACGTACTCGGCGGCCTGAGCGCGCTGACCGTGATCTGGATTGCCGGGCCGCGCAAGGGCAAGTTTCCAAGGGAAGGGCTGGCCACCGCACTGCCCGGCCACAACGCGGTTTATATTCTGTTTGGCTGCTTGCTGGCGCTGGTGGGCTGCCTGGCGTGGAACGTGGCCGGGGCAACGATATGGCTTCATGCGCCGCTGGCCGCGCTGCCGGTGACCGCGGTCAATACGCTGCTGTCTGCCTCGGGCGCGCTGGCGGCGACCTTTGCCATTACGCGGATCCGGTTTGGCAAGCCTGACGCCAGCCTGTGCGCGAACGGCTGGCTTGCGGGGCTGGTGGCCTCGAGCGCGTGCGCGGGACTGATTTCACCGGGCGCGGCGCTGTTCGTGGGCCTGGTGGCGGGCATCGCGACGCCCCTGCTGGTTGAGCTGCTGGAGCTGGCCGTGGCGATCGACGACCCCTCCGGCGCCATCACGGTGCACCTGGCCGGCGGACTTTGGGGACTGGTTGCCGCGGGCATCTTTGCCCCGCAGGCGGGACAGCTTGTGGCGCAACTGGTGGGCATTGCAGCCCTGCTGGGGCTGGTGCTGCCGCTGGTGTACCTGCTGTTCCGGGTGCTGAACCGGCTGGTTGCCTTCCGCGTGGACCCGGACGGGGAGCGCATCGGCATGGATCTGCACGAGTTGGGCGGGGGCGCTTATCCAGAGTTTGTGATTCACCGCGACGAGTCTTACCGCTGACCCGAGGGTTCCTTAGCTCTTGGCGCCGCACAGGCCGCCCGGGACGCAGTTTCATCGTTTCCCGGGCGGGAATATTCCTATTTGAGGCCTCTTAGAACTTATCCGTAAATAGTGACTGGCTTGATTCCCGGGATCGATTCTGTTGTGGATGTGGCTGGGAACTGGGCGAAGATCCTGAGTGAGATGGCGCAGATCAAGTCTTGGACAGTTT
>Ga0316217_10003165_pt1 | contig 19021 bp, 18 predicted proteins | sample 1anoAmetaG_FD_203633 | JGI IMG/M metagenome (GOLD analysis project Ga0316217, IMG submission 203633) | Freshwater microbial communities from Trout Bog Lake, Wisconsin, USA - 1anoA | ecosystem: Environmental > Aquatic > Freshwater > Lake > Hypolimnion/Profundal zone | place: USA: Wisconsin...
AAGCCCGGAAACGGACACCAAGCCGCCGCAAATGGCCGAAAATACGCGAAAAACCATCCGCGGCAGCGTTGGCAGGAGAATTTTAACCCCTGTCATCACGACATGGAGAGTTAATCAAAAGTCTCATATACCAATCGGACTCGCTGTGCTAAAATGTTTTCATGGAGGCAGCCACGATGCGAAATCATTGGCGGATGGTTTGTTGTCTGATCGGTGTGTCCACTCTTTATGGCTTGGCGGGATGCGCCATGGGCCAGCCGTATTATGCCGCCCCGCAATTCCCGCAATATGTGCAGTATCCGCAAACCGCGCCGCCGGTGACGCCGGTGGTGCCCGCGCCGCAGGTTACGCTTAATGCCGACCAACTGGACCAATTGCTCGGGCCGATCGCGCTGTATCCCGATCCGCTGTTGTCGCTGATATTTCCCGCGTCCACTTTTCCGCAGGATGTGGCGGCAGCGGCGCAATGGCTGGCGGCTATGCCCAATCCCACCGAGGACGCCATCAACGCGCAAAGCTGGGATGCGTCCATCAAGGGTCTGGTTCACTACCCCACGGTGCTAAACATGATGGCCGGCCAGCTCGATTGGATGCAAGCCGTGGGCGCGGCGTTCGTCAACCAGCAGCAGGATGTGATGGATTGCATCCAACGCCTGCGCGGCCATGCCCAGGCGGCCAATAATCTCCAAAATTCCGCGCAGGTGCAGATCGTCAACGATGACGGCTGCATCCGCGTCGAACCGGTCGATCCCAATATGATCTATGTGCCGCAGTACGATCCGAACCTGGTTTATTTCGGGCCGTGCCCGATCACCTTCGGCATCGGTTTCCCCATCGGTCTGTGGTGCGACAATGATTTCGATTGGCATCACCATGGCATTGTGGTTGGCGCCGGCTGGTATCAAGGCTGGCATCATCCCGAGGCGTGGGACCGGAATCCCCCGGCATGGAATCGCCGCCCCGCCGGCTGGGTTGCCGCGCCAAGAGCCTGGGCGCGGCCGCCGCTGCGCCCCGCGCCGCGGCTAAGCCCGGCGGCGGTAAGTCGTCTGCGTTTGGACCAACCACGCCGGGTGCTGGGGGTGTACCCCAATCCGGATATGGGTCGGCGATTACCGGCACCGGCGATTGGCCGGGAACCGACGCCGGAGCCTGGCCGGGGCGCGTTTGATGCGGCGCAAAGCCGCGCGGACGTGCAACATGCCGAGCAGCGTGCCCATCCGGGTCCGGTGGAAGCGGCCCCGGCGCGTGCGCGGGAGCGTGCCGAACCCGCCCCGCGTGAACCCGAGCGCACGCCGCCGCAACGTGAAACGCCCGCGCCACAACCCGAGCGCAGCAGCGTCTACAGCGGCGGATCATCCAACGAAACCCGCGCCGACAGCGATCGCGGAAATGCCTCATCGCATCGTTAATCAGTCTAAGTTTGAAATCCTGAAGGAGAACCACCACCATGCGTCTTGGAACCTGTAAACCCGTCTCGGCGGCATTGATCTGTGCCTTCGCCGTCATGTTCGTCGCCCTTACCGGCTGCAGCAGCACAAAGACCCACACCGGCACCAGCCTGGCCGCCGCCAACCCGCTCACCCGTCCCGCCGGCGAGCCGGGTGTCGGCCAGCAGCAGTTCGACTCGGATGACCTGGCCGCCGCGGCGCTGGTCGCCGCCGTCAAGGCCCGCGACCATGCGGCCCTGGACCAGTTGTTCGGCCCATCGTCCAGCGAATTCGTCACCGGCGACAAGGTCGAGGACGAAAAAGCGTTCGATCGCTTCGTCACCAACGCCAGCGCCCACCTGCAACTGGAAAAGAAGGACGGCAACACGTCGATCATCGACATCGGCAAGGATAATTGGCCGTTCCCCATTCCGCTGACCCGGCTGGCCAGCGGCAAGTGGTTCTTCGACACCGAGGCCGGCAAGCAGGAAATCCTGGCCCGCAAGATCGGCGGCAACGAGTTGGAAACCATCAAGGTTTGCCGGGCTTACGTCGAAGCCCAGCGTGAATACGCCAGTGCCGACCGCGACGCCAGCGGCGTGCTGAAATACGCCCAGCACTTCGTCAGCAAACCGGGCGGCAAAGACGGCCTTTATTGGGACGCCGCCCCCGGCGAAGAACAAAGCCCCTTTGGCCCGCTGATCGCCCAGGCCAACATGGAAGATTACACCCTGGACAACCCCACCGGCAGCCGGCTGGCGCCGTACCGTGGCTACATCTATCACATCCTCAAGCGCCAAGGCCCCGACACCCCCGGCGGCGAATACAACTATGTCATCAACGGCAACATGATCGCCGGCTTCGCGCTGGTCGCCTGCCCCACCGAATACGGCGTGTCCGGCGTGATGACTTTCATCATAAGCCATCAAGGCAAACTCTATCAGAAGGATTTGGGGCCGAACACCAAAGAGATCGTGCGCGGCATGAAGGAGTACAACCCCGACAGCACGTGGACGCTGGTGAAGGATTGATGGCGACAAGCCTTTTCCCCCTCGCCCTGTACTCAGGTTGGGGTGAGGGTGGCTTAGGCGTCACGGCGCCATTGCTGGGCGTGGTTCAGACCTTAATTCCTTGAGGTAGGTTTCGCCCTTACCGGTGAGCCAGATGGCGGAGCAAATCGGGGAAGGGACATCGTTGGTGTTGGGCCGGAAATTGCGGACCCCTGCCAAACCGTGTGCCGCCAAAGCAGCCGCGTCTTCGGTGAACTGGCTCACGCTGACCCCAAGGTTCCTTATGATAAGCTTTGGGTCCAGACTGATGCGTTCACCGGAGCCGCCGGTAAGCTTGTGCAGACACTGCAACATCGCCACTTGGGCGGCACTGATATTCAATAACATCACAGCATTATAGCCGCCCGGCTGGCTAGGCGTTTGCTTTACCTGCGAATATTAAAAACTAACAGCCAAACCGTACCTGCCGAACCACGGCAGGCAAAACCCATGTCTCATGCCGACCATATCCCGGTATAATGCCGCCGTGCCGCCGCTTCGCACCATCCTTCATCTAGACATGGATGCCTTCTTCGCCGCCGTGGAGCAGCGGGATCGTCCTGAACTTCGGGGCAAGCCCCTGCTGATCGGCCATGATGGCGCGCGGGGCGTCGTCGCCACTGCCAGCTATGAGGCCCGGCCCTTTGGTTGCCACTCGGCCCAACCCATGGTGGTTGCCAAGCGGCTTTGTCCGCAGGCCATCATCGTACCGGTGCGGATGGAAAGGTATGCCAAAGTTTCCGACCAAATGTTCTCGATCCTCGACGAATTCTCGCCGGTGATTGAACCTTTGAGCATCGATGAAGCTTTCCTCGACATGACCGGCACCGAGCGGGCGCTGGGCAGACCGCAGGATGTCGCCCGCAAGCTGAAGGATCGCATCAAATCAGACCTGAAGCTTACCGCCTCGGTGGGATTGGCACCCAACAAATATCTGGCCAAGCTGGCATCAGACATGGACAAGCCGGATGGCCTGGTCATCATCGACCCAGACGATATCGAGCGCATCCTGCCACCGTTGCCGGTGACCAAACTTTGGGGAGTTGGTAAAGCCACGGCGGCAAGGCTGGAACCCTTGGGTATCAGGACCATCGCCGATATCCGCAGAAAACCTTTGGTCTGGATGGAAAAACATTTCGGTTCCGATGCCCAGCGATATTTCGACCTTGCCCGTGGCATCGATGATCGGCCTGTTATTCCCGACCAAGAAGCCAAAAGCATCGGCCATGAACAAACCTTCGAGGTAGATGTCGCCGATGCTAATGAAATCCGTCGCGTGCTGCTGGATCAGGTGGAACAAGTCGCCCGGCGTTTACGCAGGCTGGAGTTTCATGCCCGTGGGGTAACTGTAAAAATCCGGTTCGGCAAATTCGCGACGATCAGCCGGTCATTGACGCTGGGTAACCCCACGAATGCCACCATCGAGCTTTGGCAAGCCGCAAGGGGCCTGTTTGACAAATGGCCGTTTCAGCCGGTGCGTTTGATCGGCATGACGGCGGAACGGCTGAGCAAGGGCGAAGAACCGTTAGGTTTGTTCACTGATCCACAGAAGGAACGGCAAAAGAAACTGGATGGGGTGGTGGATCGGATCAACGAGAAGTTTGGAAAGAGGGCGATCCGGCGGAGTGGGGTGAATTGAGCGGTGCGTTAACAGCAGCGCTACCCAAGCACGAAATGCCTTAGCGTGTGCCATAACTCCCAAAACCGTCCGTGGCCCTTACTCTTGGAATTACTTGCCGTTACGATAAGCGGCCTTTCCCGCTGGACGCGACGGTTGCGGCAAGACTGGCCGTTGACGGTAATAATGGCAGACGAAAACCACATTCTCGCGATTATCGGCCCGACAGCGTCGGGCAAATCTTCGCTGGCCATCGCCGTCGCCCGCCGCCTGCGCTGCGATATCCTCAGCGTCGATTCCATGCAGGTTTACCAGGCGATGAACATTGGCACCGCCAAGGCTTCGCTGGCCGAGCAGTTTGAAATTCACCATCATTTGCTGGATTGGGTGCGGCCGGACGAATTATTCAGTGCCGCAAGATTTATCGAGCTTGCCGACCGGGTGATTGCCGATTGCCGACAGCACAACATCAAGCTGATCGCCACCGGTGGCACACCGATGTATTTCAAGGCGTTGTTTCATGGCTTATTTGCCGGCCCATCGGCTGATGAGGGACTGCGCGATAAGCTGAAAGCCATGGATGGCCAGCAGCTTCATCAGCGATTGGCGGAAGTCGATCCGGTGGCGGCGGCGCGGATTCATCTGCAGGATCAAAAACGCCTGGTGCGTGCGCTGGAGGTTTACGAGCTAAGTGGCCAACCAATCAGCCAACTTCAGCAGCAATGGTCGGCCGAGCATCCCCAGCGGCACAAGGCCATCTGGATCGGGCTGGCGTGGGACAAAGATGAACTCAATCCCCGCATCAACGCCCGGGTCAAAGACATGCTGGCCGCTGGCTGGCTGGATGAAGTGCGCATGCTGCTGTCGCGCTATCCATCGATTTCCAAGACCGCCGCCGAGGCCACCGGGTATCGGGAATTGATCGATTACCTCACAGGGAGAACATCGTTGGAAGAGGCCGTCGAGCAGATCAAAATCGCCACGCGGCAACTGGCGCGGAAACAAATGAAATGGTTCCGAAGGTTTCCCAATGTACATTGGCTGGCCGGTAACGCGCCGCTGGAGGCAAATGTAGCGGCGGCGATTGAGCTGTGGAATCGCGGGAATGGTGAGTGATTGTGGTATTGCCGCATGTACATGTGGGGCTTCCGCATTATTCTGCGTCCGTCGGCGCAGACCGCAGCCCCGCCAACACCGGATCATGTTCATACCCCCCGTTGAATCGCCGGCCATTGATATAAAGCGTCGGCGTGGTGTTCACGCCGCTGCGGACACCGTTGGCGGCATCTTCATGCACGCGGGCGGCGTAGGTGAGGTTGGCCAGTTCGGCACTAAACCGCGCCACATCCAAGTCAAGTTGCCGGGCGTAGCCAAGCAGATGTTCCAACTCCAATTGCTCTTGATAGCGATACATCAGATCGTGCATCTCCCAGAATTTCCCCTGCGCCCCGGCGGCTTCGGCGGCTTCGGCCGCCTGCCGCGCGTGCGGGTGCGCTTTGCCCAGCGGGAAATGCCGAAATACAAACAGCAGTTGCTCCCCCAGATTCCGCCGCAGCCGCAGAATGTTCCCATGCGCCTGCCGGCACCGCGGACATTCAAAATCCCCGTATTCCACCAGTTGCAGGGGCGCGGTGGCCAATCCCAGCCAATGATCGCGCGGCCCAATCGGTGGATACAATGATGGCCGCACTCCTATGGGACGAATCACGAGACCCTCCAACACAATGCCGAATGCCAAGTGCCGAATGCCAAATTGCAGGGCAATGCCGAATGCCGAACGCCAAATGCCAAATTGAAGACATAAAGCGGATGGCGTTGATCATGGGGTATTTTCATTGGGCATTCGGCATTTGGCATTTGGCATTGTCCCTAATTCGGCATTGATCGCCTCCAACGCCGCCAATAGGCCATCCGCTCCCGGATTAATCGCAATCGGCGACACATAACTCCAGCGAATCACGCCCTTGGCGTCGATGACAAACAAGGCGCGTTCCGTCAATCCATCTTTGGCGCGGTACACGCCATATTGCCGGGCCACCGCCCCTTTGGGTTCAAAATCGCTCAGCAGGGTAATGTCCAATTTCCGCTGTTCGGCAAACGCCGCATGGCACCATGGCCCATCCACCGAGAGCGCCAGCAGTTTGGCGCCATAGCGATCGAATTCGTCCGTAATTTCGTTATAGAACGCCAATTGATCCCCGCACACCGGGCTCCAGTCGGCTGGATAAAACACCAGCACCACCGGTTTGCCGCGGAAATCCGCCAGCCGCACCTTTTGGGATGGCCCGGCGGGCAGCGTAAAGTCCGGGGCGATTTGGCCAGGGGCCAGAACAGCGGTTACGGTCGGCGAATCTGCGGGCTTGTGGATACACATAATCCAGCAGGATGCCGTGGGCAACGGGAAATGGCAAGTGCGGCAAGGTGGCTGCGCCGGCAAATCACGGTATTATGTCGCCCACTGAATTATGCGAATTTTGTTTATTTCCAGCATCTTTCCCAATCCCTGGCAGGCCGGCAAGGGGCCGTTCACCCTGGCCTTGTGCAAGGCGCTGCACCACCAACACGAGGTGCGCGTCATTAGCCCGATCGCTTGGGCGGATGAATGGTCGGCACGCCGACATGGGGCCGCGAAGATGGACCGCCGGGCGGTGATCGATGGCATTCAGGTGCTTTATCCGCGTTGCTGGTTCCCACCGATGTTTTTACGCACGCTGCACACAGGGTTTTATCGCCGCTGCCTTGCCGCGCCGGTGCAAACCCTGACAACCCACTGGCATCCGGATGTGGTGGTCTCCTTCTTTGCCCATCCCGATGGCGAAGCCGCCAACCACGTGGCCCGCGCATTAGACGTGCCCTCGGTGATCATTGTGGGCGGCGCGGATATTTTGCAGTTGGCACGCGATGCCCGGCGGCGCGAGGGCATCATCAACGCGCTGCAATCGGCCAACGCGGTGGTGGCGGTGAGCCGACAGTTGAAGGATAAAACCGTAGACTTGGGCGTACCCGCCGGACGGGTACATGTTTGGGCGCAGGGGGTGGACGAAACGATTTTTCATCCCGGCAACAAGCACGATGCGCGGATGGAGCTTAATCTCAAGGGGGATGATCCGCTGATGTTGTGGGTAGGGCGGATGGTGCCGGACAAATCCTTGGATTTTCTCATTGAGGTCTGTGCCAGTCTGGCCAAACGGGCGGGATTGCGTTTTCGATTGTGCTTGGTGGGCGATGGGCCATTGAAGCAGAAATTGCGTCATCAGGTGAAACATCTCAAGCTGGATCGCTACGTGGAATTCTGCGGGCATTATCCCCCATCGCGGCTGGGGGATTGGTATCGCGCCGCCGATGTCACCGTGCTGCCCAGCCAGTCCGAAGGCTTGCCGAATGTGTTGCGTGAATCGCGTGCCTGCGGCACACCGTTCGTGGCCAGCGACGTCGGCGGGATATCCGAAATCGCCACGGTGGAGGATGATTTGATTCCCGTGGGTGATGCCGCCGCGCTGGCCAAGGCCTTGGCCCGGCAGATTACCCGGCGTACGCCGGGGACGGCATCCAAGCTGCCTACGTGGGCGGAAGCCGCTGCGGCGTTGGTGGATATCATCCAAGCGGCATCGCCCAAGAGCGCGGGCGGGCGAAGATGACGCTGGCCAATAATTTACGCATTGCGATTTGCGGCCTGCGAACAATATAATCCAAGAGATGAGATTCAGTCGCAATTGTCGCAACTCGAGTGATTCGGCCATATACAATGGATGGTATCCGGCCTATGGTAAGGTAAAAGGTGGTGACAGAGGTATAAGCTGTTGACCGCTTGAGACATTTTTGCAACCCGTATATATGGTGGGTAGCATCAGTGGAGTCGAAGATGGAAACGAAAATGGAAGCGAAAATGGAAGCAAAGATGGATTCGACGCCGGTAACCTCGAACAATACCGTGCGGCGACAACGGATTTTGGTTATTGAAGACCATGCCTCGACCCGGCTGGCGATGGGCCGCTTGATTCGTCAAGCCGGCGCGGAAGTGGTGACCGCCCGCGATGGTGAAGAAGGACTGGGGTATCTGCTTACTCAGCATTTCGACGTGCTCTTGACCGACTTGCGCATGCCGGTCATGGACGGCTTTGAACTCTTGCAGCATTGCCAGAAGCTTCCTCCCAGCCATCGCCCTGCACGAATTATCGCCATTAGCGGGGAATACGAAGCCGGGGTGCTTTCCGGTCAGTCCGTACAATTCCTGCCCAAGCCATTCAATTTGAACGCGCTGTTGGATTTAATCGGCGGCCGGCCGAATTGAATCGACGGCCGTTTCCCACTCAAGCGATCTGAATGAACGTTGCCACGCTCTGCAAATCTTTGATGCTCTGCGGGGTGGTTTTGACGGTAGCGGCATCGCCCTTGGCCAGCAGCGGATGAACCTTGTTGGGGCGTTTGGTCCAGATCACACCACCGCGGCGTTTGGGCAGTTCCTTGAAATTCCGGCTGCGCAGATGCAAGGGATCGCTGATGGTGTCGTCCTTAAGGAAAAGACGTTCCAAGGTCTTGCGAGCCGAAGCCCGGTTGATCGTCTTGCTGATGGTGACGCGAATGCTCTGACCGGGTTTTAATTCCAACGCCATAAAAGTTCTCCACAAATCAAGGGGTGGGAGTATAGCGATTGCCACCGTGTCGGCAAGTGCAGCGCGGGGAGAATTGCCGATTGCCAATTGCCGATTGGACAGCGGCGATTGGTAATCATGGGCATTTTCAAATTGGCAATCGGCAATCGGCAATCAATCGGTTACAATCCCCCCCCGATGTCCAACGCTATCTACCAATCCCCGCTGGCCACGCGCAACGCCGGGACGGCGATGCTCCGGCTGTTTTCGCCCCAGCACAAATTCGGCCTGTGGCGGCGGCTTTGGCTGGAACTGGCCCAATGCCAGCACGAGTTGGGCCTGACACGCATCACGTCCGAAGCCATTACGCAAATGCAAGCGCATCTGGACGACATCGATTTCGATCTGGCCGCCCAATGGGAAAAACGCCTGCGCCATGACGTGATGGCCCATGTGCATACCTTTGGCCAGGCGGCGCCGGCGGCGGCGGATATCATTCATTTGGGTGCCACCAGTCAGTACGTCGTGGACAACGCCGATCTGCTCATCATGCGAGATGGGTTGAAACTGCTCGCTGTGCAACTGGCCAACGCCATCGATTCGTTTGCAACATTTGCCGTAAAGTGGCGCGATCTGCCCACGCTGGGTTACACACATTTTCAACCGGCGCAGCTCACCACCGTGGGCAAGCGGGCCACGCTGTGGGCGCAGGATTTGGCCATCGATCTGACCGAAGTGGAATATCGCATCGCCACCCTGCAATTCCGCGGCGTCAAAGGCACCACCGGCACGCAGGCATCATTCTTATCGCTGTTTGACGGCGACCACGCCAAAGTCCGCCGGCTGGATGAAATGGTCACACAACGCTTTGGCTTCGCCCAATCATTTGCTGTCACCGGGCAAACCTATCCGCGCAAGGTCGATGCGCAAATCGTCAACGCCCTGGCCGGTATTGCCGCCAGCGTTCACAAAATCTGCAACGACATTCGCTTGCTGGCCGGGATGAAACAGATCGAAGAGCCGTTTGAAGAAGAGCAGGTGGGCAGCAGTGCCATGGCTTATAAGCGCAACCCGATGCGTTGCGAGCGGGCCACGGGGCTGGCGCGGTTTGTGATCAGCTTGGCCAACTCGCCCTTGCAGACCGCCGCCGAACAATGGTTCGAGCGCACGCTGGATGATTCGTCCAACAAACGACTCAGCATTGCTGAATCTTTTTTAGCCACCGACGGTCTGCTGCAAATCATGGTCAATGTGGCTGGTGGCTTGGTGGTTAACGAAAAAATAATATTATCGGCCGTCATGGCAGAACTGCCTTTTATGGCCACGGAGGAGATTTTAATGGCCGGGGTACAGGCCGGAGGTGACCGGCAAGTATTGCACGAATTGATCCGCCGGCATTCCCAAGCGGCCGCCAAAAGGGTGAAAACCGAAGGTCAAAACAACGATCTTTTGGACCGTCTGAAGACCGAGGCGTATTTCTATAACATCAGTCTGGATAAGGTGTTACAACCGATTCGGTATGTAGGCCGGGCACCGGAACAAGTGGATGAATTTGTCCAAGCAGTTGTCGAACCAATCCGCCAGCGCTATCATGGGCAGTTGGGCAAGTGCGTAGAATTGAAGGTGTGAGAGATGTGCTTATATAGATATGTTTTTGAGCCGATAACAACACAAAGAATGGCTAAAAAAAATGTGTGGAAAAGTGTGGAAATGTGTTGCATCCGCGGAGCCGGGGTGTTAGGATGCTAGTGTTGTATGGAGTTTTGTATGGACGAAATGAGAACAGGACTAGCATCGGACGCCAGTTCTTTCTTTAACAGCTATCGCTTGGTGGGTGATTCCCCGGCGATGTCTGGCTTAAAGAAGACAGCGGCAGATATTGCCGCGCGCCGATCCACAGTCATGATTCTCGGGGAAACCGGCAGCGGTAAAGAAATGCTCGCCCGGCATATCCATCAGAATTCCAATCGCAACCTGATGCCGTTTATTCCGGTCGATTGTTCAGCCCTTAGTGACAATCTGTTTGAAAGTGAATTGTTTGGCCACGTGAAAGGTGCCTTTACCGGTGCCAATCGCGATTCGCTCGGTTTCATCCGCGCTGCCGATGGCGGTACGCTCTTCCTCGACGAAATTGGGGAATTGAGCACGCATCTGCAAACCAAGCTGCTGCGGGTACTCCAGGAAAAGAGCGTGGTGCCCGTCGGTGATTTCCGCCCTCGTCCGGTTGATATCCGCGTGATTAGCGCCACCAATCGTTCCTTGGACACGATGGTCGCCGATGGCACCTTCCGCCAAGACTTGTTCTTCCGGCTTAATGTGGTGGTGCTCAAGGTTCCTTCGCTGCGGGATCGCATTGAAGATGTGGCGCCGCTGGCCGAGCATTTCCTGAAAACGCAAGCTGAACTGTACAAGGAACCAGCCAAGACCCTGTCCCCCGAAGTTGTACAGGCACTGCAAAAGTACAACTGGCCGGGCAATGTGCGTGAACTGTCCAACGTGATGGAACACGCCCACGTGATTGCCGGCAATAATGAGATCACCTTGGATGCCTTGCCGCCCCGGCTGCGAGCGGTGGTGCTTGGCGGTGAAGTGCTTGACGACGATTTATCCTTGCATGATGTGGAACGCTGCACCATCGCCAAGGCGCTGAAAAAAGTGAACTTCAATAAAGCGGCCGCCGGTCGCCTGTTGGGCATCAACATTCAGCGGCTCAATCGCCGCATCGAACGCTTGGGAATTCATGTTCCCGTGGAATGATCGATAAAATCAAAGAGAAACATTAAAGCCCACGGATTGCCATCCGTGGGCTTTTCATTGGTACATCACCGCGATTGCCTCCGGATTGTCATGTCAAAATTCTTCACCATCGACTTGTACATCGTATACACCCCAAACGCATACGCCGCAATGGCGATCACCGCCACCACCGTGGCGATTACGCGTGCGGCCATAACGTCCGCGTCGGCCGACGTGTCCAGGAACGCCGTCCCGCCGTAATCATACGGATCGATCAACAGCGTGAGCAGCGTGAACGGGCTGAAACTGGTCATCGCCACCAGCAACTGCTGAGAATCGCCGTGCGCCTGATTGAGCATGGTGAATCCGCACCAGCCCAGCGCCGCGCACGATCCCACCATGATCCCCACGCTGGTCATCACCGCCCACACTGTGGTCCGGCACCGCAGCGACATCTGCATCCCCAGGATCGCCGCGATTGCCGTCACGATCACCAGCATGGCCGGCATCAGCACCACCGCCTCGGGAAACACGATCCATTGAAAATCATTATGCCCCAGCGCCCAGTAAAACAGATCGCGCACGATGAACAACGCCGCGCTCAGCACCGGCACCGCGATCAACGGCTCGACAAATCCCACCAGCCCGCGCAATTTGCCCCAGATGTAATACCGGCTGGTGATCGGTGTGCTTAGCAGCAGATCCAGCGTGCCGTCTTCCTTTTCGCGCGTCACCGTGCTGGCGGCGGCGTTGGATACGATCAGCAGAATCACTGCAAACTCCACCACGGTAATCCCCAGCAGCCAGCTTCGCGCCTCGTGCGCCGTCAGCATCCGCGGAAATTCCCGCAGTGTCATCGCGGTAATCGTATTCGGATGCATGACATCGCCAGCCTGCTGAAAATCTTTGACCTCATATTTGCCGTTCAAATCCTCCAGCCGGCGGTCCTCCAGCTTGGGCCGGTTGGTGTTCGGATCCACCACGTTGGATTCAAATTTGATGGTGGCGTGTTCGCTGACGTGCAGATCGTCCGCCCTGCTGCCGTCGTTCTTCTGGATAAAAATCGTCGAACGCACCGGATCAAACCCATGATCGATATATTTGGCCGGCGAACCATCCGTGCAGTACATCACCAGCAGGGTGATGGCCGTACCCAACCCGGCGGCGATAAAACCCCAGCGCAGCAGTGACGCCCGCGTCGCCGACGCCTTGGTGCGGGCTTCCCGCCAGGCGATAGGGTTATTCCAAACCAATCGCGGCTTGCGCGTGCGGTCGCCGCTGGAAAGCCGCAACTTCAGCAATATCCACGACTTCAAGCTCGAAGTGGATTGCGCCACCTTCCGCAGAAATATCACCGACGGCAAAATCATCGCCAAGCTAAGCAGCGTCATAAAGCTGTAGTAAAACGAAATCGGATTGGTCAGCAGCCAACTGACCGGCCACCAGCGTAAATTGGTCGGCAAATCCGCCAGCCCCGGCGGCTTGTAGGCCTGCGTATCGAAAATAACCCGCGTGGCCAAAAACGGATGAAAACTGCTCAGCCAACTGGTTTGCGAAAGATACGGCTGCCCGGTGGCATCAAAGCAGGTGACCTTGAAAAAGTCCGGCCGATCCAGAAAAAATCCGCCCACCAGATAAATCACGATAAATAAATAGAAACTGAAAATCGTCCGCCGCGTGCCGACTTTGAAGGTGGCAATGGCCATGGCCATCGCTCCGGTAATCAGCGCCGTCGCCGCCGAAATCAAAAAACTCTCGACGATGCGGAAGAACGCCACCCCGCCGAAGATCTGCGTCACATAAAAAATCGGGATGCCGCTGACCAGCAGCGCGATGACAAAAAACACCCGGCTCATCAGCGTGCCCAGCAAAATCTGCCCATTGGTCAGCGGCGTGGAAAGCAGAATGTCATAGGTCTGGCTGTCCTTCTCCTGGGTAATCGCCCCGGCGGTAAAAATCGGCGACAGCAACGCCACCAACCCCAGTTGCACGTAAGCCATCACCTGGAAAATATTCGCCGACGTCTTGGCCAGTGCCGACAGATCGCCGGAGGTATATTGGGTATCGCTGGTGGCAATGGTCCAAATCACCACCGCCACGAGAATGCCCAGGTATCCGCAACGGATGAACAGATCGCGTTTTTTCTTCCCCGCCGCTTCCACCACGCGCAACAGGATCGGATTGCCCGGCACCAGCCGCCAAAGATATTCGGTGATTCCCAACATGTAATCCCCAGATTAAACCGATTACACCGATTAAATGCAAATGCGTTTCACGCACGGCCAGCCATGATCGTCACCCTGTCTGGTTGCCTGGTCACCCTTCAACACGCACCACTTCCCGTGGCTGTCGCATGAATTCACCGCACTGCTCCAGCAGGCAAACCGGCCTCTTCCCCACTTTTCCCCCCCCGAGCCCAGGGAACCGAATGGAACGTTTTTGGATATCGAAAACGGCCCTTTTGTCACTTGTGGCCATAGCCGGCAATGATCTGCTTGAGGCGGTCAACCGATAATCACGAGGACGGGGGGGTTGGCCTGCCATTGGTGCAGTCATCCGCCAGTTTTGCAGCAACGGCCGCGTCTGGCGGGATAGCCCAGTTATCGTAACTTCAAGTATTTCCAAGCGTAAGAGCCATCAGCCATTTTTGGGGTTCTGGCACGAAGTTTGTTTCCAGTCCCGCAGTCGTTACGAACCCGACTTGATAGGCTCGTTATAGTGGTTTAGTAGTTCACAATAGAGGAGGTTACTATGTCTCTGCCTGTTCGTTTGATGCGTAATGCGAGTGACCCGGTGGAAACCGCGCAGCGTGATTTTGATTCGATGCTGGGCCGCTGGTTTGGCGGCCGGTTTGGCGAAGGCGCCCTGGCCCCGTATGGCGTGGACGTGCGCGAAGACGGCGACCATGTCTATGTGGAAGCCGAGTTGCCCGGTTTCAAGAAAGACGAGATCGACATCAGCCTGGAGAACCAGATGCTGACGATCACCGCCGAGCGCAGGCAGGAAAAGGACGCCGACAAGAAGGGCGAACTGCTGCTGCATGAACGGCAATACACCCGCTATCAGCGCAGCTTCAATCTGCCCACAACGGTCGATCCGCAATCCTGCCATGCCAAGCTGACCGATGGCATCTTAACGCTGACGTTGGAGAAGCGTGCCGAGGCCAAACCGCGCAGGGTGCAGGTGCAGTGACCTGCGGTCTTGAAACGTGAAGACGTGAAACGTGATAAGAGAACGTATTTGTCACGTTTCACGTTTCACGTTTTCATCCTTCACGTTTTCCGTCGCAATCGCGGCATTGCGCTGCAACACCGGCAGCTTCACCCGCCGCAGCGCCGAGCGGCGCGTCGCCGCGTAATATTCATCCTGCGTCCACGATAATAGCCGCGGCAAACTAAGCGCGCCGCTCTCGTATCGAGGCTGCATATCCGGCAGCGTGCTTTCCGGCGGGTGGCGGTTGTAAGGACAAACATCCTGGCAAACGTCGCAGCCGAAAATCCAGTTGCCGGACTTGGCGCGGAGTTCGGCAGCTATGTCGCCGCGCTGTTCAATCGTGAGATAGGAAATGCAGCGCGTGGCATCCAGTTGGTACGGCGCGGTGATCGCCGCCGTCAGGCACGCATCTATGCAGCGCGTGCAGGTTCCGCAGCGGTCAACGGCTGGCTCATCGGCCGGCAACGCCAGCGTCGTCAACACTTCGCCCAGCAGCAGCCACGAGCCGATCCGCGGATGAATGAGGCAAGTATTTTTGCCCATCCAGCCGACGCCGGCGCGGGCGGCCAATTCCTTTTCCATCACCGGCGCGGTGTCCACCGCACAGCGCGTCAGCGTGCCGGGAATTGATTGCTGCATCCAGTTGGCAAGCTGGTAAAGCCGCTTCTTGATCGAATGATGATAATCCTCGCCCAAGGCATACCGGGCGATTTTCCCCGCCGGCTCATCGGCTGCGGCCGCGCGCAGCGGCACGTAATAATTGACCGCCACACAAATCACGCTCACCGCGCCGGGAAAATATTGGGCCGGATCGGCACGTTCGGCCAACCGCTTGGCCAGATAGTCCATCTCGCCAGCTTTGCCATCCGCGAGCCATTGCTCGAAATAACCCCGCCGGTCGGTCGGCTTGGCCGTGGTGATGCCCACCAGATCGAAACCCAAAGCGCGAGCCTTGCTCTTGATGAGAGCCGCGAGTTGATGCGAGTCGTGTTCGGGCAAAGTGGGCATAAGGCGATGATTCAATTGGCGATTATTTCTTTCTTCACCGGCACCGTCCCGCATTCCGGACAACGGTCGGGCGTGGCGCGAAGGTCGTAGCCGCAAACGGAACACAAGCCAAGCGTCATCCTTCTCCACTGCTCCATACGTTTCCTCAGTGCAGTGAAGCACAAAATCAGTGGAGGGGCCGCAAAGAGCGTCGTCGGGCACCACATCGGGACAGTGAAAGCCTGATATTTGTCATCGGGAGGGTTCATGCCGAAGTCCGATCCCAGAAATAGAAATCTACCGGCCATCCAACCGAGACCAAAAACTTGTACGGATGTGTCCGTTACGTCACCATCCGTCTCCCAGCGTCCGACTTCGTTTCCTTTGAGTTGTCGGTAGCCTTCTTGGTAATCAGTAGTTTTTTCCATTTCCATCAACTTCAAGACACCATCACAGTTGACCAACCCCCATTGGTTTGGCGCGACAGACCAGATGAATCGCTCGTGAACAACGCAACTCCTAACCCATAGCACTACCGTCACCAGCCACAGGAGGACCGACACCACCGCCAACAGGTTGAACACGTGGCGTTTCACAATTTATTTTCCACTGGCTTCGCCGGCACCGTGCCGCATTCCGGGCAACGATCCGGCGTGGCACGGAGATCGTAGCCGCAAACGGTACAACATCCCTCGGGCACGATTCGCCGTCGGCGAATGAACGCGATTGCCCACCAGACCGGCAGGATGGCCAGCCCCAGAGATACAAACCAATCGTGCAAGGCGAAGTTCCATATCACCACGGTTCCTGCCGCATGGCCCTCCAGCGGCCTGATGAGTCTTGCCATCGAGCAGTCGCCGATCACGAAATAACACGTTGAGTCATGAAAATCATTGGGCCGGTTTAGTTTCCGGGTGGTATAGCGCATGGCCGTGGACTCGGGAAACCATTGAACCTTCAAATTGCCAAAGAATGAATAGAGGGTAATGTTGGGGCCAATTCGCACTGCATCAAAAATCCGGGGAAAGCTTCGGCACCGCACCCACAGCACAACCGTGGTGATACACAACAGCAATGACAGCACGGTCAACGTGTTAAACAGCCCGCGTTTCATTGATCAGAAGGTTATCCTATTCGTCTTTCTTCTTCGGTTAGCCGCGACGCGCAGCGGAGCGTTTCGTCCCGGTGCCAACGCGCTCCGCTGCGCGTCGCGGCTAACCGCCAGACTCCTAATTGCCGTGCTGAAGTTGCGTGAAGTAATCCTTGAACGCCTCCTGCGCTTCGCGCGGGATGGTGGTCATGTCGATTTCGTTCTGCGCTTCCTGCTCGGCGTTGAGCGCCACCTTTTGCAGTTGCAGCTTGGATTGGCCGGGATCCATGTGGCCCTTGACATACCGGCTGGCGAGCATCCGGCCATTGTCGTCGCTGGTGCCGGTGTCCACTTCCTGTTTCATTTGCGAGGGCGCTTCGGCGATGGGCATTTGCCCGCCGCCTGGACCTTGGCCGCCCTGGCCGCCTTGGCCGGGCTGCTGGCCGTTGCCCGGATTGCCGTTGCCTTGCTGGCCTTGATTACCGCCGGGGTTGTTGCCCTGGCCATTGGCTTGCTGCTGGCCGCTGCCGGGTCGATTCTGCTGGCCTTGCTGGCTGCCGGCCTGCTGATTGGCGCCGCCGGATTGCTGGCCCATCGACTGGGAAAGCTGCTGGGCCGCGGTTTGCGCGGCTTGCTGGGCGTCTTTCATCGCTTGGGCATCTTTGGCATTCGCCTGCAATTGCTGCATTTGCTGCTGAATCTGCTGTTGTGCCGCCTTCATCTGCGCCTGCGCGGCGGCGTTATTCTGCCCCGGCTGTTGGCCGGGTTGCTGACCCGGTTGTTGGCCTGGGGCCAATTGTCCCTGCTGCGCCGCCTGCGCCTGCTGCATCGCCGAGGCGATCTGCTGCATGTTCCCCGACAGCGTCTGGGCTTGCGCCTGCGCCCCGGCCAGGCCCTGCATTTGCGCCATCATCTGCTGCACTTGCTGCATCTGCTGCTTGCTGGGGCCTTGGCCATTGTTCATCTGCTGGGCCACCTGCTGGGCCAGTTGCTGCACTTGCTGCGATGCCTGCTGTTGTTGCGGCGTGCCCTGCGCCGCCGCCGCCTGCTGCATGGCCTGGGCCATCTGCTGCGCCTGCTGAGCGCTGGCACCCATCTGTTGCAACTGCTGCTGGAGTTGCTGCTGCGCCTGTTGTGGATTGGCCGCCTTATTAAGCTGTGCGGCGATTTGCGCCGCCTGCTCCATCAGCTTCTTTTGCTCCTCGGCGGGCATCTGGTTGAAGGCGGTCAGCGCCTTGTCCATGTCATTGGCCAGCTTGTCATAATTGCCGGATTTGAGGTCTTTGTTGACCTGCGCCATCGGCGTGTTGTCATCCTTCAAATCAGGCATATTTTCCAGCATCTTCTTTTCGCGCTCGGCTTGCTGGATGTCCTTGTTGCTGTCGATCTCCTGTTCCAAGGCCGATTTCATCTTGTGCAGCGCTTCAATGGCGCTGCTTTGGGCTTGCGGATTGTTTTCGGTGGTGGAATTCAACGCCCGCTCCAAATCTTTCTTGGCACGCCGAAATTGCTCGTCGGCCGCCACCGACTTGGGAGCCGCGTCAATCTTGGGTAGCTGGCTGCTAATGATCGGCTTGGCCGGGTTGACGGAATTGGCCGGATTAGCCTTGACAACCGGCTTGGCCGCTGGCGAATTAAACCAATCCAGCGGCGGCATAAATTGCGCAGTCAAAAACGCCGCCAACGCGATGGCCAGCACCGGTGCCGTCTGCCGGGGCCACGGCACCGGAAAGCGGTTGTGCAGGCTGACATTACCGGCGGTGGCTTCGGCATCTTTCACCACGGCCATGGCAAAGGGATCGGCACTGCCGCGCAAATACAGGGCGCTGCTGAAGCGTTCCTTAAGCTCCAACGCATGATCGATGGCCGCCGCCGCGTGGGCGGGCGTTGGCCGGCGAATCATGGCATACACCAACGACCCCGCCCCGCTGACGCCAAAGCCGATCAGCAAATACATCCAGCGATGATGAATCTCAAAATTAATGACGCGCTGCAAGATAATCAGCAGCCAGACCGCTAACATATAGGCCAACAGGCCATACCCCAATGCTTTAACGAACAGCGCCAAGGCAAGCTTGGAACGAACCCAGGTCACATGTCGATCAAGTTGGCTCATAAAACTCCCGAGAAGACGGCTGCACAGTTTACGCTTTTGGCTGGTGTAAACAACCGTCTTTCATTTCTGGCTCTTCGGCAGAATTCGTGGGTGAATTCTGACGGAAACGCGGGTAATCCTGTGGGCGGATGCGACCAGGAGAAGGAAGGCGGATGATAAGTGGGGGAGCGGGGACAACCCCAACCGGCCCCAA
>Ga0316217_10003166_pt1 | contig 19018 bp, 14 predicted proteins | sample 1anoAmetaG_FD_203633 | JGI IMG/M metagenome (GOLD analysis project Ga0316217, IMG submission 203633) | Freshwater microbial communities from Trout Bog Lake, Wisconsin, USA - 1anoA | ecosystem: Environmental > Aquatic > Freshwater > Lake > Hypolimnion/Profundal zone | place: USA: Wisconsin...
CGCGACCGGTCCCCGGTCGCAGCACGCGGGATTCACACCCGAGTTCCAGAGGTTCGCGGACATCGCTGGCACGCCTCACACGCTGCGCGCCAGGACGGCGCGCGGTCCGAAGCTAAATCACTCTTTTCCCGAATTGCGGATCAATTCTCAAGCGCAGCGCGACCACCAGTCCCGGCAGCGTCGAGCAGAGAACCCACGCGAAAAAATGCCGATACCCCATCCGATCCGCCAGCCAGCCGCTCCACAGGCCGGGAATCATCATACCCAAGGCCATGAAGCCGGTACAAATGGCGTAGTGGGCTGTCTTGTGCGGGCCGTCCGCAAAGTAGAGCAGGTAGAGCATGAACGCCGTGAAGCCAAAGCCGTAGCCGAATTGCTCCACCGCCACGGCGCCGCAGGTCACCAAAAAGTTCTCCGGCTGCAGCCACGCCAGCAGCAGGAAAGCAATTTTGGGCAGATACATCGCGGCGAGCATAATGGGCAGCATCTTTTTCAGGCCGTATCTGGCCGCCAAAAAGCCGCCGAGCAAACCGCCGCCAGTCAGCGCCAGCACACCGAACGTTCCGTAGGCCAGCCCCACTTGGCTGGTAGCCAGGCCGAGGCCACCAGCCTCGCGGTGGTCCAGCAGAAACGGCGAAATGACTTTGCTCAACTGCGCCTCGTCAAAGCGGTAAAATAGCATGAAGGCCAGGGCGGGAAAGACGCCCGGCTTCTGAAAAAACGAGCCGAGCGTGGCCAGGAATTCCACCAGCAAGTGTTGCGGTGTGATTACCGCTGTAGTTAAAGTGGAGCGGACAGGAATGTCCGCGCTCCGTTGCGCGGCCTCATCGGTTGGAGCAAGCCCGGCACCCGCACCGGGTGCTGGGGCGGGGTTCCGCTGGTGCGTGACCACCGGCCCGTCGTTTGGCGGCCGCGGCAGCATCACGGAATGCCAGCAACTGAAAGCCAGAAACAACCCCGCCACCAGGAACAGCGTGATGCTCCAAGCGAGTGGAATGTTGCCGGAACGCTTCTCCAGCACACCGGCCAGCACCACCAGCAGGCCGCTGCCCACGATCATGGCCGCGCGGTAAAACGTGCTGCGCAGCCCCACCCACCAAGTCTGCTCATGCTGGGACAGGCTCAACATGTAAAAGCCGTCCGCCGCGATGTCATGCGTGGCAGAGGCGAACGCCATGATCCAGAACAGGAACAGCGACCACTTGAAGAAATCACCGCCGCGCACCGAAAACGCCACCAGCGCCAACCCGAACGCCACCAGAAACTGCATGCCCACCACCCAGGACCGTTTCGTGCGTGTGATGTCCACTAGCGGACTCCACAGCGGCTTGAGCACCCACGGCAGGTTCAGCCAGCTCGTATAAAACGCGATATCCGTGTTGGAAATGCCCAACCGCTTGTACATCACCACCGACATGGTCATCACGATGACGTAAGGTATGCCCTGCGAAAAATACAGGCTGGGCACCCAAAACCACGCGCTGCGGGATTTGTGGTCAGGCATGTTGGTTCTTGCGCACGCGCGAAATCTAAAGGGACCGGCGCTGAAAGGGAAAGCTTTTCCGGCAATACCCGGTTTTGGAGCGTGGCTCTGTGAGCCGCTGCAACGTCCAAACTGGTCCAGAGCTAATGCCTTTCGGAAATTCCGGGCTTGAATCCCAACGGGATTCGATCATCCAGCCCAGGGTTGCGACGAAGGAGCTACCCTGGGTAAATGCCCCAACCATGATCTACCCCAAAGGGGTTGCATCTTCCCCGCGATTTTCGGCCAATTTGAATTTCCGAAAGGCATTAGGTCCAGGGCCGGGCATCGGAAAAATCAATTTTTGCACAATAAATATCAATTATTGGGTTTCTGGCCAGACTGATAGACTTGTTGGCATGAATATGACATTTCGCGCCGCTGGATTGGCCATCATGAGTTTGGTTTCTTTTACAGGTTGTGTTGCCATCAAGAATGCTGCTCCAGAAAAGCCGCAGGCAAGCTTGATTTCTCAGTGGCAACCGCGTTATTCCTCATCCGTCTGTGTCCGGATCCCCACGTTGGAAGAAGTGGACGCAATGACGAACAGATGGGAACGCCAAGCGAACATTCACTCCGCCAGCCTGGATGCCTATCGCCTTGCCAGGATTCTGTCTGAATGCCGCCTGTTCAAGGAGGTAACCGTTTCAAGCATTGCAGACGTTGCGACCAACGTGCTGGTCATTCAAGCCTTGCGGAACGATCCTCCTGTCGCAGACCCGAATGATCCGTGGCTTATGCTGTATGGCGGGGTCATTCCAATATACAGATGCTTCGACGAAAGTGTGCGCTTCAGATTTTTGCCGGGCAGCAGAAAAGAGTTCGTGTTTCCTTGGAAAGAGCGAAGTCTGGTCGGCGTCTGGGCACCGGTGGTTGCGGCAGTGGGGCCTGGCTGGCACCTGCGACTCACCGTTCAGTGCCCGGTTTCTGAAAGTCAATATTGGAGTGCGCTCCGGTCGGCTTTAATCGAGGAAATGGATCGAACTGATGCAAGCATAGGGGCGGGGACAGCTTGTCGCCGCTCTTAACCGACAAAAAATGAAACCTCGGGGACGAGCCGTCCCCACCCCTGCGTTCGCTCGATCTTGAATCGGCCCTGAAGCCGATAAAGGTGGAAAGGATTTTCATAAGGTCACCTCTTTTCGTAAACAATCGGGGTTTGATTGGTGACTTCCGCGGATTCAAAGACCGTTTTCCCGTCTTCCGTGATGGTCAACTGGATGGAATCCGCGCTGCCGGTCGTCTTTTGCACCGTGCAGGACTTGATGTAATCGCCATAAAAACTGGCCCCTCGGTTGCTGATGTTCTTCTTTATCTCCTTCCCGCCTTGGACGAAAACATAAGTGCCGGAAAAAGTGCCGGGATCGCCAAACCCCATCACTTCGAGGTTGAGCATCTTTGACTTGGTTATCGGCCCCGGAATCTTCTCCTCCACATTGCAGGAAAGGTAATAGGCCTCGTCACTCTTGCCATAGGGAAGTTGCGCGGCGTTCCCCTTTGGTGTGTACTCCACAACAATCCAGCCGGTAATTACCACGCTGGGCCGATAACGAATGCCGTTCACTTCGTTGGTGGCTTGAAAATCGGCAGGCAAGGGAGCCAACTTCACGGCCGTCCATTCATGCTTCGGCATTGCAGCCACCATGTTGCTCATCATGGTCTTCATGGTGTCGGAAACGCCTCGCCAGTTAAATAATCCCATTAAGGCATTTGCGTCCTTTGCTTTCAGCGCCGCTTCAACCTCGCTTCGCAACTGTTCGGCGGAATCGGGAGCGTCTTTGGCCAGCATGGTTTGCAGCCCGAAAAGGGTGATAAGAAAACCCAAACAGACGACTTTATTGAGTTGTTTCATGGAGATGGTGCGGTTGGCAATGTAGTTTGCCAGCAGAATCCTTCATTAATCAAGGCGTGGCAATGCGGTAAAAGCGCATCGGGTGCTGGTCCGCCGCCGCATCCCGAAAGATCCCAATCCCATCGCCGGTCGTTTGATTGGTGCCGATGGTGATCCAATCTCCGCCATTGATCGAGTCTTTGGCTTGGAGGACATATTGGCGGCGGCCTGCGCCGGTGAACTGGATGAGGGCGCCGTTTGGCTGCAGCTTCATCAAGGTGATGAAAATGCTTTCCGGCACGGCTTGGGTCGTGGCGGCGGGTTGGTTGGTGGCGGCCGGCTTTGCCAGTCTCGCCACCGTCACGCGCCGGTGTTTGCTGTACTCGCGGTAAAAACTTTCTTGGTTCAAAAACGAAGTTTGGAAACTTGCGTCCAATGAGCCGTCGGCATTCAAGCGGGCGAGGTGCGGCACCTCGACTCCGTTAACTTTGGAAAAAAAACCGCAAATCACGATGCGCCCGTCCGGCTGGACCACCGCATCCATCACCCGGCCTTCCATGGCATTGGTGATGTCACAATGGAAGGTGTGGTCAATCCGTCCATCCGGCAGCAACCGCGCCAGGCCGGAAAAAACCTCGCCATTCATTCTACCGACCAGCCCGGCGACGAGGAACTTGCCATCCATCAGCCGTTTGAGGGACAGGCAACTTCGCAAGTCGCCTTCATACTGGTTGGCAAAGCTGAAATCAGGTTTCCAATCCTTGTCGAAGCGCATGAAGTGGCCGGAGAGGGCAAGCCCGGCAGTGGGCTTGTCGCGGATGGCCAGAACGGCGCCGCCGTCCGGCATTCGCGCCGCATAGCGGCAAAGCTCCAGGGGCATTTCCTCAAACAAGGCCCTCAACACAATCGCGGCGTGGGCGGCGGTCGGTGATTCCGTCCAAGTGCCAAACGGCAGATCGTGCACCGGCGGGCTGTCCGCCAGTTCGAGCAGCTCGGAACCGTACCTGACTGGCGGACGCGGTGCGGCCGGCGCGTCGTTGGTCCAGTCAATTATTTTACGAGCTGAAAAACCGGTCAAACTTAACGTATCCATCAGGCCGGAGGGACGCGAAAACGTTCCAGCCAGGATTTTTGCGGCTGGCTTGACCCATTTGCCTGTGGCATCCAATCGGTATGCGGTCAGCACCGGGTAGGGATGGTGTTGCTGAATTTCGACTGAATTACACGCGATGGCGACGGAGTTGTCCGGCAACCAGGTGGCGGGCATGGCGCCGCCTTGATAACCCGTGAGTCCCCACATGGTGGGTTCCTTGATGTTGGGCAGAAAGAACGGCGGAGGCACGTTGGTGTCTCCGTTCCAAGGCTGAAAGGAATCGTCCGGTGTGCCATCCGGCTGCAGCACCGCATAATTGGGACGCGGTTTGCCATCCACCGAGCCAAACAGGCCCGACAAGAAGATCCTGCCGTCAGGAATCATGTCCGCGTGCGCCATTTGGGCGGCCGAGGCGGGCATGGTAACGTCGCACCGAAACGTCCGATCCAGGGTGCCGTCCGGATTCAGCCGCAGCGCTCCGCGGGTGTAAAAGCCGAGCGAGCCTGATTGCTCATCCACAAACCTGCCAAACAAGGTCGTGCCCACAATGATTTTCCCATCCGGCTGCAACGCCACGCCCCCCGGCGGACTTTCCAGCATGAACTTCATTGCGCTGGTTAGGGGTTCGCGCAGAGTCGGTTCCGGCTTCTCCAGTTGAATTTTTGGCGGTGCTGCCCTGACCAGGATGGGGGGGTGCGGAGATTTGGGCAGGACCGCAACCACCGTGATTCCCACCACGACGGCCACCGCACCGGAAAGCGCCGGCAATTTGAATTTCACCCAAGCCAGCGCCTTAAGCGCGCCTTTCACCAGCGCCAAGGTATGCGTTCCGGCCGCCGCTCCGTTCGCAACCGCCATGGCGGAAACGGCTTTTGCCAAACCCGCTGGCGCGGCCTGCACCGCGTTCACCGCCATCGCACCGGCCAGCACCGTGGCCGTCAGGGTCACGCCGCGTTTCCGTAAGTATTGCCGGAGCTTTTCCAGGCTGCGCGTCACGCGTTTGCGCGCAGCGTCCTCGGTCAACGCCAGCGCCGCGCCCGTTTCCGCCAAGGTGCGCCCCTCGAAAAAGCGCAGCAGCACCGCGCGCCGGTCGGTTTCGTTCAGCTTGGCCAGCGCCTCATCCAGCAGCGGGGCGAGCTGCGGCCACGCGGCGGCGGTTTCCGGGGTTTCCGCAGATTGATTTTCCATGTAAGCCTCCGTTTCGTACCGTTGCCGGCGTGCGCGCGCACGGAGTTCCGCCAGGGCTGCGTAGCGGGTGGTCCGGAACAGCCAGCCAGTGAGAAAGGTTTCATCGCGCAGTTTCCCGGCTTTGCGGGCGAGGATGATAAACACGGCCTGCGCGATTTCCTCGGCCAGATGCGCATCGACCACCTGCCGCACGGCGGCGGAATAGACGAGGCCGAGGTGCCGCGCCACGAGGGTGGCAAAAGCGCTTTCGGACCGACTCGCGGCAAATTCCCGCACCAAGGCCATGTCATCGAGTGTCTGCATTCACTTACTTATGCCCGCCCAAGACCAAACCGGACAAACTATTTTGCCGCCCAACCCGTAGTCGAATTGCTCCACGGCCCCGGCGCCACAGGTCGCCAAGAAGCCAATCGGCTGCATCCACGCCAGCAGCAGGAAAGCGACTTTGGGCAGATACCTCGCGGCGGATTTGATGGTCAGGCATGCGGTTGCTTGCGCACGGGTGGAATCTAAAGTGACGGGCGTGGAAAAGAAAAGCATTTCTTCTTCCACCAGTCCTCACCCCGGCCCTCCCCCGGTAAGATGGAGCAACGGTTGCCGCGTCAACAGTTGCCGCGCCTCAACAATGTCATGGTGCCGGATAGGGGTGGGTTCAGGGATTCCATGCGCGAAATTGTTCTAGAATATCTCACCTCAATCCTCTCCATAAATCCGGGCAACATCCAACGTCGAACGTTCAACATCCCGTGACTGCTCAGTAATCGAACCAATCCCAAAGGGATTGAATCATTTAGACCAGAGTTGGCGAGTCGGCGAGCCTACCCTGGGTCAACGTAAGGCGGAACCCATCAACCCTGAAAGCAACCGACGTGAGGGGGCTCCGTTCAACATCGGGAGAAGTTAGAGCTTCCTAAGGTCGGCTGCTACAGTTCATGGCTTCACTCCGCGAAAATGTTCGGGGAATTCTCTCCGCATTTTGTTCCCGCCGCCGCTGATGCGACGTGAACGCCGCGCCCCGGCCGCCGGGCAGTTGCAGAGACTCTTATCTGTGTCCATCTGTGTCCATCTGTGGTTAAGCAAACACAATTTTCGTCGTCGCCGCGCTTTCATCCCAGCCGCGCGTGGGTTCGGCGGTGACCGACGAGATGTCCTTGATGGAAATCTGCCGGCCCAACGTGCGCGGGTTTTTCACCTCCACCTGGGACGGGTCGCAGGTCTGTTGCGAGACCTTCTGGTGCGGCGCAGGTTTATAGCGGACGTAGAGCGTCTTGGGCGTGTCCGGCGCAAAGTACAGGATGCGCGATTTCTCCGGGATGCACGAGTAAGCCTTGTTCAGGATGGTGCCGCCAAACGTGAACCGCTTGAGGTAGCTGGCGTCGCGGTCGGTGTAGGCGCAGGTAAACACTTGCTCGCGGTCCGGCAGCCCGCAGTAAAATAATTCCTGCCCGACGAACAATTTCTCCGGCAGTTCGGTGACCTTGTAGGTGCCATCGCGGAACACCAGCAGAAGCTTGTCGAACTTGGTGCATTCCAGCTTGAATTCCTCGCCGGAAACCTTGTAGCCCACGTAGCCGCTCTCGCGGTCGTAGGCCACCTTGAAGGCTTTGAACGCCACGGCCTTGGCATCCACTTGCTCGTGGCGCGCGGATTTGGTGGTCAGGCGCGGATATTGCGGGCCGTACTTCTCCAGCAAGGCTTCGAGATGGCCGATGACATATTTCGTGAGGCCTTTTAAATTTTTTCGCGTCTCATCCAGTTCCGCCCGGGTCTTTTCCATCTCCTCGCGATGCTTGTTGATGTCAAAGAGCGAAATACGGCGGATGCGCACCTGCAAGAGCCGTTCCACGTCGCCGTCCGCGAGTTCGCGGATCAGTTCCTTTTTGAACGGCTTGAAGCCCTCATAAACGGCGGCCGTGACGGCTTCGTTCGTCCTGCACTGCTCGATTTTCTTGTAAATGCGCTCCTCGATAAAGATGCGTTCCAGCGTGCGGTAATGCAGTTCGTCCAACAATTGCCGCTCGCGCAATTCGAGTTCCCGCCGGAGCACGGCCACGAGCTGGTCGGTGTTCTCGCGCAATACCTCGCTGACGGTCAATTCCACCGGGCGGTTGTTCTTGATGACCACGATGCGGCTGGTGATGGTCGTCTCGCACTCGGTAAACGCATAGAGCGCGTCCTCCATTTTTTCCGCGTCCACACCGGCCGGACACTTGATTTCGATCTCCACGGTTTCGGACGTGAAATCATTGATGGACTTCACCTTGAGCTTGCCCTTGCGCACGGCGTCCTCGATGGAGGCGATGAGCGAGTCCGTGGTGGTGGTGGGCGGAATTTCCGTGATGACCACGGTGGATTCGTCCTTGACCTTGAGGCGGGCGCGGACTTTCACCGAGCCCTTGCCATCCTGATAATCGCGGGCGTCCATCAGGCCGCCAGTCAGAAAATCCGGCAGGCACTTGAACGGCTGTTGCTTGAGAATGGCGATCTGGGCTTCGAGCAGTTCGGGAAAATTGTGCGGCAAAATCCTGGCGCTGAGGCCCACGGCGATGCCTTCCGTGCCCAGCATCAGGGTCACTGGCAGTTTGCAGGGGAGCGTGACCGGTTCCTGGTTGCGGCCGTCGTAACTGGGCACGAAGTTGGTGATCTCGTCGTTGAATAATTCCGTGCGCGCAAGCTCGGTCAGGCGGCATTCGATGTAGCGCGGCGCGGCGGCTGGGTCGCCGGTGAAAATGTTGCCGAAATTGCCCTGGCCCTCGATGAGATACCGCTTGTTGGCCAGCACCACCAGCGCGTCGCCAATGGAGGCGTCGCCGTGCGGATGATACTGCATCGTATGACCCACGACATTGGCCACTTTGATGAAACGCCCGTCATCTTTTTCGTGCAAAGCCCACAAGATGCGCCGCTGCACCGGCTTCAAGCCGTCCGCCAGATTCGGTATCGCGCGGTCGCGGATGACGTAGCTGGCGTAATCGAGAAATCCGCGATCCACCCGCGTGTGCAGGCCGGCTTGGATTTTCCGCGGATCAAACGGCCGGTGGGTGGGCGTATCAAAGGTTTCGGCCACGACATGGTCAGCCCCGTTGCCATTGCCCGTCCCGTCGCCTGGCGGCACGGCTTCGACCGCCCCGGGCGCGACCTCACCTGCGCCGGCGGGTTTTGCGCCTTCGATGGGCAGCTCCGGCTGCTGCGATTCTTTCTTTTTCTTTGCACTCATGAACAGCGCGCATTAAGCCAGAATTTGGCCGAAGCGGCAAGCAACTCGTGGCCGGCAATTCGCAGCCGCTGCCGGGATGCACAAGGCAGATGAAACCTGCGGGGAAAAGTCAGTTGAAAAAAGGCACCTCACCCCGGCCCTCTTCCATGAAACCTTGGGAAGACAATCAACATTCAATATTCAACGCCCAACATTCAATAAATGCCCAATTGGAGGTCCTTGGGCGTTCGATGTTGAAAGTTGAATGTTTTGGGGGAATTCATGGGAGCACCGGCTCCCGCGTTTCGGCACTTTCATGGCTTTGCATCGGCATGGGTTCATCATGCTCCAAGAAATTCCCGCACACGTGCCAGAAATCCGCCGTGGTTGCCACCCGCCGGATGGCAAACAGGAATTCCCCGCCAATGCCTTCGCCGATGAAGTTCATGAACTTCTTCATCCGCTGCACTTGCGCCGATTCCCGCACGCCGGGCGTGATTTCCTGCTCCCACAGCTCGCGGATGTATTGCAGCACATCGCGCCCGGTTGGGAGCGTGATACTTTCGCCGCGCAATCCGGCGCGAATCTGGCCGAACAGCCAGGGATTGCGGATCGCGCCGCGGCCGATCATCAGGCCGCGCGCGCCGGTTTCCGCCAGCAATTGTTTCGCCTGCGGCGCGCTGAACACATTGCCGTTTAGCAGCACCGGGCATTTCAGCTCCCGCGCCGCCCGCGCAATCAGATCGTAGCGCACGCCGGGCCGGTACATTTGCGCCACGGTCCGCGCGTGAACGGTGAGCAGGTCAATGGGATGCCGGGCGAACAGGGGCAGCAAGGCGTCGAACTCGGCCGGGGTCGCGAAACCGATCCGCGTCTTGACGGTGAAAGGAATCGTGACCGCTTCGCGCAGCGCGCCAAGAATGGCGTCAATCTTTTGCGGCTCGCGCAGCAGTCCGCCGCCGGCGCACTTGCGATACACGATTGGCGCGGGACAGCCCAGGTTCAGGTCAATCGCGGCGACGGGCAGTTGTTGCAGCAGCTTCGCCGTGCGGACCAGGGCCGGAATGTCGTTGCCGATCAATTGCGCCACCACGGGCCGGCCGGTCGGATTGCGGGTGATGGACTCGAGGATCCATTTTTCCGGGCGCGAATCGCCATGGACCCGGAAGTATTCCGTCCAATACACCTCCGGGCCGCCATAGCGCGCGATGACGCGCATGAAGGGCAGCGTGGTCACATCCTGCATCGGCGCGAGCGCAAGCAGCGGCGCCGTGCCGTGGAGCAGGTTGGCAAAGGTTTCGTGTGGCGTCACGCAATCCATGATTTAAGCCCAATCCGCCGTGAAACGCGAACAAATCCGTCGGCGCTATTGGCGTCCGGCAAGGATGCCTGAGACCTCAGTCCCCGCTCCGCGAAAATTCTTGCCTTTATTGCCGCAGTCCGCACCTTATTCGCCCACAGCATGAGCGATATGATATTTGTAGGCACCGATAGCGGCGCCACCACCACCAAATTCTCCGCCGTCCGTCACAATGGCGACGCGGTGAGCACCAAGGTCTTGCAGCGGCCCACCAATTCCCAGAATGGGTGCGCCGCCGTCATCAGCGGCTGGATCGCGGGCATCGGCGATTTTCTGGCGCAAAATAATCTGTCCTGGCCGCAGGTTGCGGGCGTGGGCCTGGCGATACCGGGACCTTACGCCAGCTATGGCGTGTTCGGCAAATCGCCGAACCTGCCGGCGAGTTTCAACGGCTGGGACGTGCGCGCCGATTACAGCGCGGCGCTGGCCGCGCAGGCTGGCCGCGCGGTGCCGCTCGTCGTGGGCAACGACGGCAATTACGGCGGCGTGGCCGAGGCGCAGCTTGCGCGCGGCAAAACCCGCGCCTCGGTGGCCATGCTCATGCCCGGTTCCGGTCTCGGCGCGGCGTTCGTGGGCGCAGACGGACTCTCGCTCGACGGCGACACGCTCAACGGCATGGAGGCCGGCCACATGCCCGCGCCGCTGCAATTGCTCGGCCTGTCCGGCAAGCCCTTTCCATGCGGCTGCGGACGCGATTGGGGCTGCGTGGAGGCCTACACCACCATTTCGGGCCTGCCCTATTTGCTGGCGGAGAAATTGCAGAAATATCCCGGCCACGAACTCGCGCTATCTCCGGCGCCCATCAAGGAAAAAGTACTTTCGCTTCGGGGTCGCGCGCAGCACGGCGACGCGCTGGCACTCGAGATTTTCGATTTCCAAGCGCGGGTCATGGGCCTCCATGTGGCCAATCTGGCGGCGGCGCTCGATCCAGGAATTTTCATCATCGGCGGCGGCCTGATGGACACCGAAACCACCACCCCGGAATTTCGCGAGCGCTATCTGGGACTCATTCGCACGACCGCGCGCCCCTATCTCTGGCCGCAACAGCGTGACACCCTGAAAATTGTTCACTCACAAATTGGCGAAATGTCGCAGGCCATCGGCGCCGCGCTCGTGGCGATGTATCACTGCAAGAAAGACGTTTAACCCCTCGCCTTCTTCTCCTGTCCCCCCAGCGCCTGTTCGTAGCAATTCAACGCCTCATCGTAACGCCGCAGCCGGTTGAGCAAGCCGCCCTTGTGCAGGTGGGCGATGACCAGCGTGTTGTCCACCGCAATGGCGCGGTTGTAGCCGGCCAGCGCCTCGTCATCGCGCCCGAGCTTTTCCAGCGCCGCCGCCCGCCGGACCATGGCGTCGGCGCGGCCGGGTTCACTGGCCAGGAATTGCTCGAAACATTCCAGCGCCTTGAGCGGCAGGTTGGCGTCCAAATATTTCTGGCCCTCGGCCAGCAAATCCACCGGTTTGGCACTGGCGATTTCGGGCAGCAGTCTTTGTCCGCTTTCCAATTCGTTGATACGCTGCTCCAGCCGGCTGACTACACTGAGCAACTGGTTCGTGGAGGCTTCCACCGTGGCGCGGCCCGGCGCGGCGAGCTGATGGATGGCGTCGCCGTTGGTCATGGCCGTGTGCTGGCGGGAGGAAATCTGGGCCAGGTGTGTGAAAGCGCGCCACTGGAAATAAACCATCAGCAACATGACGCCCAGCCCGAGGAGACCGAACGCGCCGGCCATGAACAGGGTCAATTGCTGGTTTTCATGCACCGCCTTCAGGTCGCTGGCCCGCTGATTCGCCACCGTCTGTTCCAGTGACTGCAAGCGCAGCGCCAGCGCCAGCGCGTTGCTTTGGCTGGTTTCCAGCGCAGTCTTCTGGTTTTGCTCGATGGCGATCTGCGTGGTGTGAATCTGCTCCTGAATGCGGAGATAATTGTCCGTCATCTCGTCGCGCGTGACGGTGCCGGGGATGTTTGTATCCGCCGCCAGCATCCGAGTGGCCAGCCCGAGCATGGCAGCCAGCGCAAGCAGCCGAGGTTTAAACCTGAAACACATAAGCTATTATCCGTCAGCGTGAAGCGGCGGCAAAGTGAAGTCAAGCGCCGGACGGGAGGAAATATTCGCCGCCGCCGGCGGGTGGGTGGGCGAACAAGCGACGCTGGGCGAACCTTCGGAGCTCGTGCGTGAATCCAACGTGCCGCGACCGGAGACCGGTCGCGGTCCGGCGTTCCCGGACCGCGCGCCGTCCCGGCGCGCAGCGGATGGGCGAACAAGGGGCGCTGGGGGGGAACCTTTGGAGCTCGTGCGTGAAGTCACTTGTTCAAATTGAATTCCAGCCGCGAGGTGGAGTCGGTCTGACGATTTTCCATGACCATGGATCCGACTTGGTATTGCCCATGCACCTTTTCGAGATCCTTGGGATGAAAATTTTTCAGTTCTCGGACGTCCTTCGGGCGGGCATAGGCGTAGGCTTTCACGATGCCCAACGAATCTTCATCAATCCAGCAAACCACGCGCGCATAGCCGTTGGTGGACGGATTCGGGTTCGTGCTTTCCAGCACCGCGCAGGCGCAATTGTCGCAGAATTCTTTTTTCACGACTTTCTGCTGTGGCCAGTGGAAAAATTCGAGGCCGAGATCGCAAAGCCAGAAGTCCGAACCGGCAAAAGGAATCATGGTTTGATTTCCGCTGACCGCCATCCCAACTGGGCGGTTGGCCCCATCCAAAGCTGCTTTGTCTGCGGGTCCATTTAGCAAGTACTGGTTGGGTTCCGCACCGGAATGAGTGATGGTCAGGGTCGTCACCTCCATCGCATTTGTTCCCCACCGGGCCACGTATCGGTTTAACCAATTGGTTTCCGTCACCGCCGTTTCGCAGGTCACCGGGAGCCGCAATCGTTGACCGCCGGCTGCGTGGATGATCAGGGTGCCCGTATTGGTGGAGTTTTCCGCCGGCCGCTGCTCCAAGATCTTTTGTGCCAGCGTGCGGCCCTGTATTTCGGCCTCCGAAAGGGCATTGGTGGTGTCCGCCTTGAGGCCGCACGCCGAGAAGAAAATCAGGGCTAACACGAAGGCGAGTGAGTCCCGCAGGGATTTCCCGAAGGGTGTGGAAATCATCCTCGTCCTCGTCCTCGGACAAATCTTGCCATTTGAGAACGAGGATGAGGACGAGGACAAGAACGACATGACTATTTCGGTATCAGGGCGAGATCCAACACCTCGGAGATCTGCTTCACAAAGTGGGCCTTCAATTTTGCGCGCACTTCGGCCGGCACATCTTGCCAGTCGGGCTGGTTGCCTTCCGGCAGGATCACCTGTTTCAAGCCGAAACGCGCCGCCGCCAGCACCTTTTCCTTGATGCCGCCCACGCGCAGCACCCGACCGCGCAGGCTGATTTCACCGGTCATGGCCGTGTCCGAACGCACGCGCCGTTTACTGGTGAGGGAGGCCAGCGCCGCCACAATGGCCACACCGGCACTGGGTCCGTCCTTGGGCGTGGCGCCCGCGGGCACGTGGATGTGCAAATCCTGCTTGCCATAGTCGTCGAAATCCAGCGCCAGCCTTTTGGCCTGGCTGCGCAGATAACTCACGGCGGTCTGCGCGCTCTCCTTCATCACTTCGCCGAGCGAGCCGGTGAGAATCAAACTGCCACGCCCGCGCATGCGGGTGGCTTCGATGAACAAAATGTCGCCGCCGACCGGCGTCCACGCCAACCCGGTGGCGATGCCGATTTCCGTGATTTTTTCGGCGCTTTCAGATACGAACGGCGCGTGGCCGAGATATTTCTCCAAATCCCGCGGTTCGAACTTCACGCTCGGGGCCGCCCCGCCATTGCTGGCGACGATTTGGCGAACGGCTTTGCGGGACAGGGCGGCGATCTGCCGCTCCAACTGGCGCACACCGGCTTCACGTGTGTATTCGCGGATGAGCTCCCGCAGCGCGGCATCGGAAAACTTCACCTCCTGCTTCGTCAAGCCATGTTCCAGAATCTGCCGCGGCACCAGGTAACGCTTGGCAATCTGCAATTTCTCGGACTCGGTGTAGCTGGGCAACTCGATGACCTCCAGCCGGTCGCGCAGCGCGGGATGAATGGGCTCCAGCCAGTTCGCCGTGGCCACAAACAACACGCGCGACAAATCGAAGGGTAAATCCAGGTAATGATCGGTGAACGTGTGGTTCTGCGCGGGGTCCAGGACTTCCAGCAGCGCCGCCGCCGGATCCCCGCGAAAATCTGTGCCGACCTTGTCCAATTCGTCCAGCATGATCACCGGGTTGCGGCTCTCGATCCGGCGCAAGGTTTGGATGATCCGGCCGGGCATGGCGCCGACGTACGTGCGGCGATGGCCGCGAATCTCCGCCTCGTCGCGCATGCCGCCCAGCGAAATCCGCGCGAATTTCCGGCCCAAGGCATCGGCCACGCTTTTGCCCAGGGAGGTCTTGCCCACGCCGGGCGGCCCCACCAGGCAGAGAATCGGGCCTTTGATCTCCTTGCGGCGCTTGAGGACCGCGAGAAATTCCAGCAGGCGGTCTTTGACTTTGCCCAGCCCGAAATGCTGGTCGTTAAGGATCTTTTCCGCCGTCTTCAAATCCAATTTGTCTTCCGTGGCCTTTTCCCACGGCAGATTCAGAATCCAATCCAGATAATTGCGCGCCACGCCGTACTCGGCGGCAGCCGGCGGCGTCTGCTGGAGCCGTTCCAATTCCTGTTCGGCGGCCTTGCGCGCCTCGGGCGGCATGGGCGTCTGCTCGATCTTTTCGCGCAGGGTCTTGATTTCGCCGCTGTTGGTGTCGCCATCGCCGAGTTCGCGCTGGATGGCGCGCATCTGTTCGCGGAGGAAGAAATCACGCTGCGTCTTGGCGATGGACGTGGCGACGTCGCTCTGGATTTTGGAGCTCAGCGTGAGCACTTCCTGCTCGCGGTTGAGCATGGGCAGCAGCGACTGGAGCCGCTCGCGCACCGAGACCATTTCGAGCAGCTTCTGGCGGTCGTTCAGCGGCAGGTTCAGGTTCGCGGCGATGAGGTCGGCGAAGTGCCCGGGATGCTCGGTGTTCAGCGCGGCGATCTTCACCTGATCCGTCAGGGCGCTGGACATCTTGGCGATTTCCTCGAACTGCTTGTGCGCGTTCCGGAGCATGGCCTGCAGTTCCACCGTATCCTCGGTCTCGTCGCGCAATAATTCGTAACTGGCGTGCAGATAGGGCGTGGGCGGGGAAAAGACCTTGATGCGGATGCGCCACAACCCCTCCACCAGCACGCGCACCGTGCCGTCGGGAAACTTGACCATCTTGGTGAGCCGCGAAACGCAGCCGACGCTGTGCAGGTCTTCCGGGCCTGGTTCGGCCACATCCGGATTGCGTTGCAGGACCGCTCCCAGCAGGCGATCGCCAGCGATCAGATCATCCACCAGCTTGAGGCTGGGGCCCGTTTCCACGAGCAACGGCACGACGGCGCCGGGGAATATCACGATGTCCGCCAAGCCCAGAATCGGCAGCTTTTCGGGCAGGGAACGGGAAGAAAAGCGCGTGGGCACGTCGGATTTATCCCCCGTGCCGAGGATGCTGATATACTCTGTTTCTTGCGGTGTTTCCTCTGGATTCATCGTGTTGTCAACTGCCATCGGGAGCCGGCCGCGCCCGGAAGCACGGCGCAGTCAGGTGCCTTCCGAAATAGAAACCTTGGTGGTCTTGTGGTTGGCCTGATGCGAAGGCGGCACGTCGATGCGCAAAAAACCGTTCACATACAGGGCCTTGGCTCGCGTCAAATCATAGCCCGCCGGCAAATCCAAAACCGTTTCAAACGGGCCATAGCTGATCTCCATCACCAAAAAACTGCAATGCGGCGCACGGCAGCAGTCCGGACGCACGCCCGTGATGCGCAGGCGCTGACCTTCCACGACGATTTCCAAGCTGTCGCTTTTCATGCCCGCCAGCTCGACTTTGATCACCAAGCCGGTGTCGCTGACATAGACATCGGTGTGCGGTGTCCAGCGGCCGGTGGCGGTGTCGCCCGGGCCGCTCACCGCGGAACTGCGGGATACGAAATGAAGGGTGGAACTGACTTTGGTGACGGCCATGGCTTTGTTTCTCCAAATTCTTGCAGGTTTCAATGTCCGGCGGGCTCCTTCTTGGATTCTGCCTCGTGCGCGTGGGCGCAGCCGCATTTGCAACCGCAGCCGCCGGTTTTTTTGCCGGAACTCCGCCACACCAAAACCACGGCCGCCACAACAATGGAAACCAAGAGAAGGATCTGCTGCCAATTCATGCAAGGAACATACCCGCAATTGCAAATCGCGCAACAAGGATTTTTCAAACGGCACCCGGCTAAAAATTGTCGCGGCCATTGCAAAATATGGCTAGTCGTGCTCGACCCCTCGTGGCGCGGATATTTGCGCAACGGGACAACTCGCATTGCGGCGGGCTTGGGTTTACCCTCCGGCTTGCAATGAACACTCCAACCGAAACCCCGCGCCGCTACCGGTGGCCCTGGCTGGCGGCGGCGGCGGTGGTGCTGGGCCTGGTGCTGGCGATTATCTGGGTGGGCCTCGCCGTGAAAAAAGTGGAGCGCGAGCGCGACCTGAACGCACCGCTGCCCAATTCCGCGCCGGCCACCCGCTAACCCGGGATTATGCGGAAATCAGTAAATAGCGGGCGCGTTGGTTCCGGCTTGGCCAAGCAAGAGCGGCAGCATGGAAACGCCGGTATAATTCGCAGCCGGCTTGGTCCGGGCGATTTCCAAGGCGGTGGGCGCAAAGTCCGCCGCACTCCAAGGCGCCTGGCTGACGCGGCCGGCGGGCACGTGTCCCGGCCAATATGCAATCATCGGCACGCGCCGGCGTTCGTCGGAATTGCCGCCGCGCACCTCGCCTTTCAGCTTCAAAAAATTCAGGTTGGGGTCCGCGAATTTTTCGGGCGCCACGGCACCGGTGAGGAAAATGGCCACGTGATTTGTCAGGCCGGATTTTTTCAACTGTTCCAGCAGGCGCCCCACCCCCGTATCTAGTCGCGTGATCAGGGCGGCACGGTTCTTGGCTGCCTGCGGCCACTTTTCGTCACCAAACGGCGCGTCGGTCGGAACCGGATAATCATCCTTGCCGGGCGTCACCGAGTGCGGCACGGGCAGACTGGCCACCAGGAAGAACGGCTGATAATGATTCGCGGTGTCCGGCGCGTTGGCCCGGACAAAACTTTCGACCGCGCGCAGGAACAGATCGGGCACAAATTCGCCTTTCTTCCCGCCGGTGTTGGCATAGATTTCTTCCCGCCCGACCCAGGTTTTCCACGTCTGGTTGGTTTCGTCACGCACAGCTTTCGGGGCGTAGCGCCACATAAAATCCGAATAATAATCATCCGCCTCCTGCTCGCTGACAAAACCGGCGAATTCATCGAACCCCTGCGTCCAGGGCTTGGAACCCAGCGTCCATTCGCCGATGAGCCCGGTGTGGTAGCCCGCCTGCTGCAAGCGTGTGGCCAGCGTGGCCTGGCCGGAGGCGAGCCCGGCCTGACCGCCCGTCAGCAGGGCGGCTTGCGCCGGTGCCAACTCGTCGCTGGCGGCGCGGTAATCGGTGAAGCGCGTGCCTGCGGCTGCGAGCAGGTCCAGATTCGGCGTCTGAAAGTTGGTTTGGCCGTAGCAGCTTAAATCCCCCTGGGCCAGGCCGTGACAGGCGATGATAACGACGCTGGACCGCCGCGAAACGACGGTGTGGCGGCCGTTTGCGCCATTGGCGTTGGTGAAAATGGACGCCAGACTCTCGTTCTGCGCGTGGCCGCACGGGACGAATAACGGTGCCACCGCGGCGACCAGGATAAAAAGGCGCTTTGAATTCATAGTGAACTTTGATTTTGCTGGCGTTGCCGCGTTCAAAGCAATTTATTTCTTTGCAAATTTGATCCTCCTCCTCGTCCTCGAAAACCGGAAAATTCGAGGAAGTGGACGAGGACGACTTGGTTGCGGCGTCAGCCGCGTCAGGAAATATCCTGGCCCGGTCTGCCCTACTGGCGAGTGGCTGCGCCGGCGCTCGCTGCCGCTGGTGAAGTGCTGGCGTCGCGCAAAGAGACTCCGGGGTGGTTGGGATCGTAACAATTGACGCCCTGCTGACGGTATTGCGCCAGAAACGGTTGCAGCCGGGTGTTGAACTGCGCGAAATCGCGCGCGGCATCCGGCGTCCAAGCCATTTCCGCCAGCGCCACCATGCGCGGCAGGAGCATGAATTCCAGACGCGGCACCGTGCTGATGCGCTCCGTCCACACGCAAGCCTCCACACCCAGAATCTTCGCCAATTTCCCGGCGGGAAGATGTGGCACGACCGGTCCCCGGTAAACGGCCTCGGACGTGTTCCATAATTTCCACCCGGTGCTCGGTTCGGATTTGTCCTGCGGATAATCGAGGTAACACGGCGAACGCGGCGCGAGCACAACGGAGTAACCCGCCGCCAGCGCCTGCGCCAGCACTTCCGGCTTGTTATGCCGCCACCAGAACACCACCGTGTTGGTCACAGGTTTGGCGGCCACGACTTCGTCCCAGCCCATGGGGGCTCGGCCTTGCTGGCTGATAAACCCGGCCATGCGGCGCGCAAAATAGCCTTCCAGTTGGTCCGGGCTGGTGAGGCCTTCGGCTTTCTGGCCGGCGGACAACTGCCATTGGCTGTGGTCCACCTCGTCGCCGCCAAAGTGAATCCACGGCGAGGGAAAGACGTCCATGACGTCGCGCAGCGTGTGCTGGAGAAAATCGAAGGTTTCCTCGCGGGCCGGGTTGAAGGTGTGCCGGCCGCCGTCCAGTTGGGGAAATGCGCGGGTGGCGGCTCCGGCGTGGCCGGGCGTGTCTATCTCCGGCACCACCACG
>Ga0316217_10003167_pt1 | contig 19016 bp, 16 predicted proteins | sample 1anoAmetaG_FD_203633 | JGI IMG/M metagenome (GOLD analysis project Ga0316217, IMG submission 203633) | Freshwater microbial communities from Trout Bog Lake, Wisconsin, USA - 1anoA | ecosystem: Environmental > Aquatic > Freshwater > Lake > Hypolimnion/Profundal zone | place: USA: Wisconsin...
ATGGAAATCGCAGCCTATAATCAACATCGTTGGCTCCTTCTCCGGTCTTCTCTGCTCCTTCGCAAGAACAGACTACCGCCGAACGGAGCCAACGTTGTTATGAGATCAAGCGAAGCGAAGGACCCCAACGCCGCTCAAATCCTCGGCTCCGCCCCAGAGGCGCTTCGGCCCCGCTCGATTTTCCTTTGCCTTTCCTACCGCCCCTTGGCCTTGCCGGATTTTTTGGCCGCCGCTTTCGCCACAACCTTCTTGACTGCAGTCTTGGCCGGAGCTTTCGCCGCTGCCTTGGCCGCGGGCGCGGCAGCCTTTGCGCTCTTCACCGGAATCGCCTTCGCAACTGTCTTTTGCGCACCGGCCCTGGCTGGATGTGCCTCTTTGGCCGCAGCCGTGGCCTTGCCCGCCGCCACGGACTTGGCTGCCTCGGGTGCACGGGCGGCTGCCTTGGAAGCCTCGCCCGCCTCTTCGCCGGCGACCGTGGAGATCGCGGTTGCCGCCACCGGCTTGATCTTCGGCGAAACCACCGTGGGGATGGCCTCCGCGCCCTCGCCGCCGACCGCGCCCAGCTGGCGCAAAAGAACCTGCCGGATGGCGTCCATCGGCGCCGGCTTCCCGGTCCAGATTTCGAATTGCCGCGCCGCCTGATGCAGGAACATCTCAACCCCGCTGATCGTCCCGCAGCCTTTCGACTGCGCCAGCTTCAGCAGCGGGGTATCTACCGGGTTGTACACCGAGTCGAAGACCCAGGTCGTGTTCAGCTCGTTTTCTTCCAGCGGAGTCTCCGCCGCGGCACCCATCCCCACCGGGGTCGCGTTGAAGATCAGGTCGAAGCTCAGCTTGGCCAGCTCGCTGCGCTTGGCCGTCTTGGCGCCCAGCTGCTTGGCCAGCTCGGTCGCCGTCGCCGGAGTGCGGTTCACGATGGTCACCTCGGCGCCCTTGGCCTTGAGTCCGATCACCGCCGCCCGCGCCGCTCCGCCGGCGCCGATCACCAGCACCCGCGCGCCCTGCAGGGCCACGCGCGGCTCGATGGCCGCCACAATGCCATAGACGTCCGTGTTGAAGCCGAACAGCCGGCCGTCCTTGCCGCGTACCACCGTGTTGCATGCCCCGCACTGCTGGGTCGGAACGTCGCTGTTGTCCAAATGTGACACGATTGCCTGCTTGTAGGGCATGGTCACGCTCAGCCCATCCAGCGGCAGGCCTTTTGCCGTGGCCAGCAGGTCGCTCAGCGTCTTGGCGTGCAGCGGCAGATACACCGCGTTCACGTTCTCCCGCCGGAAGCCCGTATTCATCACCCAGGGCGACATCGAGTGCGACACCGGATCGCCCGCGATGCCGTACACTTTGGTCACCGTCTCCACCTGCTCAATGCGATAAAAGTCCCTCAGCTCGCGATAGGTCGGCTGCCCCGGCGCGGTTTCCTTGCCGGCGCCCTCGGAGCCAAACGTAAACGCCCCGCCGGCGCGAATCCCCAGGATGCGACTCATGATCCCCTGTTCGCCCATGCACATGCCCACCATCGGGTATTCCTGGCAGTGCTCTTCCAGGAAGCGCGTCATCACCACGTTGTCGTGCAGGCAGGTAGCTGTGCCCACCACTTTGTAGAAGTCGGAGTTGAAGCTGCGCATGCGCGCAAACGTCTCCTCCAGCCCGCTGGTACCCTTAAAGTCGTGGCTGGAGAGCACGATGGCCGCCCGCGACCGCATATCCTCCCAATCCTCGCTGCTCATCGCCTCGGCGCTCTCGATGTCGATGTCCACCGCCGCGCAGCCGGCTTCGGTCGCCTTGCGCAGCACCTCCAGCTGCTCGTCCAGCGAGCCGCCAAAGTTTCCGCCGGCCGCCGTGCGCCGGCAGGTGGCGATCAGGATGCCGTCGGGACGCGCCTCGGTGAGCCGCCGCAGCCGTGACATGGCCGAGGAAGGGATCTTCAGGTAGTCGAGCCGCAGCTCGATCAGTGAGTTTTCGCGTAAAACCACCTCCGCCTTGTCCATCATTTCGGAGGCATCGTCGGCAGTAATGGAAACGCAGATCCGCGGTATGCGGAGGCGAAGAGAGCGGGCCGTGTAGTTTACTGGTGAAACAGTCATTTGTGGGCAAATGGTAATGATGCGGCAGGCCGGTTGCAATGCCTGAATGTGGTTTTCAACAGAAAAATGCATAAATTTACAAGGGTGCCCTATCGGTTAACGGGTGTACCTCGGGCTACGTCCAACGTTACTTGACCGCTGCTCCCGCCTTTGTTAGCTTCCGGATACAAGCGCCCGCCCGAGCGCCCGCGGCCGGCAGCGGCATCTTTTGCCGCGTTCCCGCAAGCGCCCGCGGCCGGCAGCGGCATCTTTTTGCCGCGTTACCCGGCTGCGAAGCTGGCTTGTATCAAGTACCACACGGCAAGCGCCCTTTTGCGGCTGAAATGAGAGCACGGAATGAAACCCTTGAACCTGGCACTCGCCCTGCTGTCGGCAGCCCTGCTGTCGGCACCCCTGCTGTCGCAGACTCAGATGGGGCAGACCATGCCCGGCCTGGCGGCTCCGGAAGCCGCGCCCATCCCCGGCCCGACCTACAGCCAAATCTACTGCTCCGGTTTCATCACCCGCGCGGCCGTACCCCGCGACTCGTTCGTCCTCGGCTCCAAGGAAAGTCCTCACGAGGACCGCTTCCAGGGACGCTCGACGCTGTTCCTCCGCGGCCCCGACTTGGCCGTGGGAAACCGCTACAGCCTGATCCGCCAGATCGCCGACCCCAATCGTGAGGACTCCTCGCCCGAGCAGCGCAAAAAGCTCGCCAGCCTCGGAGACCAGTACCAGGATGTCGGCTGGCTCACCGTCCGTTCCATCATCGACGGCACCGCCGTCGCCACCTTCGACTACTCCTGCACCGCCGCCATCCAGGGCGATCTCGTGGTCCCCTTCAAGGAAAGGCCGCAGATCAGCTTCCGCGTCCCGGAACCCGAGCTCGATGTCTTTCGCGCCCACTCCACCGGCCTCAAGGGACACATCCTCGGCGCCGAGGACTTCGTCGGCCTGCTCGGCACCGGCCTGATCGTCTACACCGACTTTGGCGCCATCAAGGGAGCCAAGCCGGGCGACTATCTCCTCATCTCGCGCGGCTATGCGCCCGAAGACCTCAACCGGATCGACCGCGCCTCGGAGGCGCTGCCTCGCGGCGTGGAAGATACCGCCGTCAACCCGGCCAGAATCCCGCCCGACTCCGATCGCCTGATGCCCGACCACATTCTCGGCGAGATCCTCGTCCTCAACGTCAGCCCCGAATCCTCCACCGCCCTCATCACCCGCGCCTCGTCCGAAATGGAGCTGGGCGACGTGGTGCAAACCGAAAACCCAAGCAGCGAAGAAGAGCAGCGCCAGGACGCGCAGCAGGAGCGCCGCCCCACCGCCGTCCGCCAAGACGATTCCGCCTGCCAGGCCTCCACGTCGTTGCTGCACCGCGCCCTCGTCTTCACCCACCTCTCCCACGGCTGCAAAGCCGACACCGAAGTCGCCGCCGCCCAGTAGCCGCTAACAGGTGGCCCACATCCGCCCGCAGTTGGCGAATGTGGGGTGCCAAACTGCGCAGGGTGCCCCGTTCAAGCCTCTTTTGCTTGGGCGGGGATGTTGACCTTGCCCTTGTCGTTGTTTTTAACCTTGAAACCTTGAAACTTTGAAACCTGCATCCCCCCGCAAAATCGGCCTGCTCGCCCTTGTCGCGGCCACCTACGCCATGGTCGCCGGAGGCCCTTTCGGCCTGGAAGAAATCGTTGCGGGCAACGGCTACGCGCGTGCCATCCTGATCCTCTGCCTCACGCCGCTTCTCTGGGCCGTCCCAACCGCGCTCATGGTCAGCGAACTGGCCTCCGCCTTGCCCGAAACCGGAGGCTTCTACGTCTGGGTGCGCCGCGCCCTTGGCCCGTTCTGGGGATTCCAGGAGTCCTGGCTCACGTTCGCCGGCAGCATCTTCGACATGGCGATTTACCCCATCCTTTTTTCCGCCTACCTCGCTCATCTCCTGCCCGCGCTCGGGCAAGGCGCAATCCCGTTCCTCATCGGCGCCCTCATGATCCTGGCCTGCGTCGTCATGAACCTCTTCGGAACCCGCCTCGTCGGTGCAAGCTCCATCGTCTTCGTGCTCTTTCTGCTCGCGCCGTTCGCATTCCTCATCTGGCATGGCATCGCGTCCCCGCCTCTCAACGCGCCCACGTCCGCGCTCACCCGAACCGATGCTCTCGGCGGCATCCTTATCGCCATGTGGAATTACATGGGCTGGGACAACGCCTCTACCATCGCCGGAGACGTGCAGAACGCCCCGCGCACCTATGGCCGCGCCATGGGGATCTCGCTGCTGGTTGTCGTCGCCACCTACATCGCGCCCATTCTGGCCGTGGCCCGCGCGCGCGTCCCGCTCTCGGCCTGGGAAACCGGCTCCTGGGTCACGCTCGCTGCGCTCTTCGGAGGCTCGCGCCTGGCGCTGTTCATGACCGCCGCCGCCCTGGCGGCCGCGCTCAGCACCTTCAACGCGCTCGTCCTCTCACTCTCGCGCCTGCCCTACGGCATGGCGTGCGACCGCTTCCTGCCGCACATTTTCGCCCGCGAAAATCGCCGAGGTGCCCCGTGGGTCGCCATTGTTGTCTGCGCCGTCTGCTGGGCTTGCGCCATGGGACTGGGCTTCGAACGCACCGTCATGCTCGATGTCCTGCTCACCGGCCTCAGCATCCTCCTCGAATTCGCCGCGCTCATTGTTCTGCGCATCCAGCAACCCGATCTCCCGCGTCCCTTCCGCATCGCAGGCGGTCCGATCGGCCTCGTGCTGGTCACCGCGCCACCTGCCATCCTCATCGTCCTCTCCTGCGCCCGCAACCACGCCGAACGCATCGGCTCCGTCAACGCTCTCACCGCAGGCGCAGCGATTGTCCTACTCGGAGTGATCGTGTACTTGCTCGGCCCGTGCCGCAGTATGACGGAGTAGAGGTTGGTGGCTCACATAAGTTGGCGAACCAGACCCCGCGCCCGAAATCAGCTGCTATTGCCATAGTTGCCTCGCCTTTTCTGCAAGGCGGAATTGCTTGCTTGTGCTACGCTCAACCGCGAATCAAAGTACACGAATGAGGCTGCCTCTGGAGCGCGAAATGCGCCAGCAGTCAGTGTTTACCGGGAGGAAAGGCTGGGCTAATGGCGAAGCCAGAAGATCTCGCAAGGTTGAGAAAGAGCGTTGAGGAATGGAACCGGTGGAGAAAAGCAAATCCGGACGGTCGCCCGGACCTCAGGGAGGCAGACCTGACCAATGCGAATCTTGTCGGTGCGAACTTATGCAATGCGGACCTGAGCCGCGCGCATCTGAGCAGCGAGAACCTAAGCCAAGCGGACCTGAGCAATGCTACCCTGTGCCATGCGAGCCTTCGCAGCGTACTCCTGTTCGACGCGAACCTGACCGGCGCGAACCTGGACGGCGCGAACCTGTCCTTTGCGGACCTGCGAGGCTCGGACCTGACCGGCGCATATCTGCCCGGTGCGGGTCTGACCGGAGCGGACCTGAGCACCGCCTACCTGCCTTGGCCACCCGGCGAAGACCCCGTTCGCACGGACCTTACCGACGCGAACCTAAGCGGCGCGGATCTTCGTTACGCGAACCTGACCGGTGCGATCCTCAACAGCGCGGACCTTCGCAATGCGTTTCTTATCGGCGCAAACTTCAATAAAGCAGGCCTTCGTGCCTCGAAATTCGAAGGGGCCGTGGTCGGTTCCACGGTCTTCGCGGAATGCGACCTGAGCGAGGCGCAAGGACTAGACCTCGTCCGGCACGAGGGGCCGTCGACAATCGGCATCGACACTATCTTCCTCTCAAAAGAAAAGATTCCAGAAATCTTTCTGCGCGGGGCTGGCGTGCCCGACAACTTCGTCAGGTACATGCACTCGCTCGTCGGGCATGCGTTCGAGTTCTATTCTTGCTTCATCAGCTATTCGACGAAAGACCAGGATTTCGCGGTTCTCCTACACGCCGACCTGCAAGCGAACGGCGTGCGCTGCTGGTTCGCTCCTCACGATATGGAGAGCGGTAAAAAACTCCACGAACAAATAGATCAGGCCATCCGCCTGCATGAGCGGTTGCTCCTCATACTCTCGCCGGACAGCATCAATAGTGAGTGGGTCAAGACAGAAATTAAGAAAGCACGAAATCGGGAAATCAAAGAAAAGAGGCGCGTCCTCTTTCCGATCGGTCTGATCTCATTCGAAGACCTGAAGAACTGGGAATACCCCGACCCAGATACCGGCAAGGATATCGCGCTGGAGATTCGCGAGTACTACATTCCGGATTTTACCAATTGGAAAACGAATCAGGACCTTTATCGAAAGGAATTCAAAAAGCTGCTCAAATCGCTCCAATCGGCGGGGACCGCTCCTGCCGGTCAGAGCAAGACTAGCCTCTAAGACTCTCTCCCGGCTCATTTTCCCCGAACACCTCAGCCGTAAACGCCTCAAGCTTCGCGCCGCGCCGCCACTGATCCATCGGCAACCCCGCCTTGCGGCAAGTCTGCGCCAAAAATGTTTCGCGATCCCAGCCCCACTCCGGAGCCACCTGCGGCAGCAGAATTCCGCGCCGCCCTTCGTAGCTGACCATCAGCCCATGCCGCCCCACCACCACGTCCTCGGGCGCAATCGCAAACATTGGAGACAGCACGCTGATTTCGATCTGCAACTTGTCCAACTCATCGACGCGCACCGCATCAAAACGCGGATCCTCCAGCGCCGCCGCCCTGGCCATCTCGCGCACCGTTTCGTCCAGAGGTTTCACGGCTACCATCATCCCGATGCAGCCGCGCAACTCGCCGTTTTCATGCAGGGTGACAAACGCTCCCCGCGCCTGGCGCAAATGTTCCGGCATCTGCGGAGAAAGCCGCGCCTCCGGCATCTCAATAGGCCGTCGGCGCACCGCCGCGCGGATGCTCGCATGCGCCAGCCGCAGCAGCCAGCGCCGTTCTTCATCCGAATATTCAGCAGGGAAGTCGTTCATGATGAAACTCGCAGTTGTTGCGCGCTATGCTCCCGTCGCTATCGCTCCACCGTCTGCGACCGGAGCGGCATCTGTTGCCGCGTACCCGACTCGCATCATGCTCTTACGTTCGTATCCCGTTTGCCCGCAAACGGCAGGGGAGCGTGCCGCTGCCGGCTCTGTTGCTGCGCCTCCTGCCAGAAGGCGCGGAAGTAGGCGAACGCGGAGGCCAGTGACACCGCCAGCGTCAGCCACAGAATGTCCACGGCGATTGCCGCACCGGGCCATGTTGTGCCGGAGTCGCCCACTTGCCACCGCGGCCAAGCGTGGGCCAGCAACACGACCACCACGGAAATCGTCTGCAGCGCCGTCTTTGCCTTGCTGATGTCGCGCACTCCGAGCGTCATCCGCTCCTGCACCGCCACCGCGCACAGCGCGGTCACCATGAACTCACGGCCCACCATCAGCACCGCCAGCCACGCCGGAAGCAGCTCCGGAGCGTAGCGCACCAGCGCAATGTAGGCGGTTGCCAGCAGCAGCTGATCGGCCAGTGCGGAAAGCAGTCCTCCCAGGGTCGTAACCCGGTGCATGCGGCGCGCCAGAAGGCCGTCCACTGCGCCGGCGAAGGAAGCCAGTACAAGCACGGCAGCCGCCAGCAGCGCCTGCTGCCCGTGCGATGCATGAAGAACGCGAGGTCCTGCGCTGGAAAGGATCCAGAGAAACAGCGGTACGCAGCCGATGCGCGCCAGCGTGATGGAGTTTGGCAGGTTCACGGAAAAGACACGGTGGCGATACGCCGCCAGCCCCCTGGGTTATGCACTAGGTTACGCGCTGGGTTATGCGCCTGGGTCATGCACCTTGGTTGCTCGCTTTGGCTACGCGCTTCTGGTACGCGGCCTTCGCTAACGGGTTCCCAGGCGCGCCGGCCGTCCCGCGCGAGCCAATCCCGAGCCGCAGTCCTAGTTCTCCGGCTTCACAGCCGCCGGGTCGGCCAAAGCTGCTTTGGTGGACAGGTTCGCGGCCACGGCCTGCGCTCCTGCGCTTTCCCGGTTCACCATGTCCTTCAACTCTTTGCTCGGCTTGAAGAAAGGAATTTTTTTGGGTGGAACCTCGACTCGGTCGCCGGTCTTCGGGTTGCGGCCAACCCGTGGTTTGCGCTGCCGTGTGCGGAAGCTGCCAAATCCACGAATTTCGATCTTGTCCCCCGTGCGCAGCGCGCGCACCACACTGTCGAAGATCGTCTCCACAATGACTTCGCTGTCCTTCCGGGTCAACTCGGCCAGTCGCGAAACCTCTTCGATAAGATCGGCTTTCGTCATCTCGTTTGTTTCTCCGTGTCCAGCGGATTTTCTTTCCCGGCTCTAGCCCGCGCAGCCGGAGCTTAAAACATTGGCAAATGGGAGTTTACCACGGCGAAAGCCAAAAAATAGTCAGCTCCGCCCGCCTTTTTTACCGCCCAAACAAGTGCCCCAGCCAATGCAGGAACCCCGATTTCTTCTCCTCCGGCGCAGGCTTTTCCGCCGGCCCGCTCACCTGCGGCAGCAGCGCCAGCGCCAGCGCCGAGTTGTCCGTCGAGATCGACAGCCGCGACACCTGGCCATAAAGGTCCTGCACCTGCCGGTCGCCCCGGTAGGCAAACTGGGTATCCGCCTCCAGGTGTGCCACCGCATTCTGCTCCGCTGGGGCCGCCACCTCTGGAGACTTACCCGTGGGCTGGTTTTCCGCAATGTGTTTTTCAGCCATGGGGGCCGGCGTAGCCGCGCTGTCACCCCGTGCCGGAGACGCTGCCGGGGACTCCGCAACCTCGGGTATCCGTGCCGGCGCCGTCGGCTCCGGGCAACCGCATCTTTCCGGGGCCACGGTTGCGCCCGAGATCTTTCCCCCGCCAAACAATACGCTCTTCCACGGCGAAAGCTGGTAGCTGTCCTTGCCCATCATCTCGGCCACGAAGACCGCCGCATCGTTGCCCGCCAGAGTGTGTACGCAGGTGTCGCCCGAGGCACCCACCGAAATCGCCAGGTGAAAGGTGCCGGGGCTAATCAACTGCATCCGGAAGTCTGGCGTCAACACCGCGTCGGACGCACTCGTCAGGGTGTAGTCCAGTTCCATCGAGCCGGCGCTCATGGCCAGCGCCAGCGCCTTGCCGCTGCTATCGGTTGTAAGGGAAAGATTGGTTCCCGGGCAGATCCGTACCTGGCCGCCGCGCTTCAGCTTCAGCACCGCCGCGCCCTCGCCGGCCGCCACCTGCGAGCCGCTCAGCACCTCGGTTCCCTGGTTGGAGAACAGCACCTGGCCGCGCACGCTCGCGTCGCCTGAAAATACCTCACCGATCGCATTCTGCGCGTGCGCCGCGACGCTGGCGGCCAGCGCAAATCCCAGCAGCAGCATCTGCTTTTTGGCCATGAGCCATTCAATCACACTGCGGGCGTTGCGTCAGCCTCGGCGTCCACAACCTGGTTCTGCATCTCGTTGTCGGCCACGAATTCATAATTGTCGATCACTGCTGCCACGGCGAACTTGCCGTTGCCGCTGCTGTTCTCCACCCGCACCACCCGGCCCGAGCAGCGCACCTGGAGCGGCTCCGTCATGGTGACTTCGGTGGGCAGAGTCAGGGTAAATTCAATCGCCAACTCGGGTTCCAGCGGGGCGTCGCAATAAAAGCATATCCCGTGCGAACTCACATCGCGGCTCTCTGCCGTCGCCTCCACCTGTTCGCCGGATTTCGCCGTCACCGTCACCGGCAGTTGCAGCGCAAAGCGCCGGATGGCTCGCTTCTCTTCTGGCCTGGTATCTTCCATCGCACTCTCCCTTGTCCTCCAGCTTACTTTTACGTTCTCAGGAGTCAAGTAAGTAATGCCTGAAAGTTTCGTAGACCCGTAATCCGTTCTTCCCTAAAAGGAATTCAGATTCAAGTTGAATCTTCCATATCTGTCAATCAGTTACCTGCGTTTGCCCTCGCCATCCCTATCCATCCGCCCCGTCCCTTCCGTAACGGCCGCGCCATTTTGCCGCCCGGTGCCGCTGCGTAAATCGTTGAGGCGGGCCATCGGCTGGCATATACTCGGGTAACTCTCTCCTGCTCACGCCGTGCCGGAGGCATGAGTTGGTTCCGCATCGGGCCGTCGGCCGCCTGCGAAGCCTGCCCTTAACTGATCTGGAAGGGACGCATGAAAGTCAGGTTCTGGGGAGTCCGTGGCTCCACTCCAACCCCGCAGTTGGAGAACATGCAGTACGGCGGAAACACCTCCTGCGTCGAGGTTCGCGTCCACAACCAGATCTATATCTTCGACTGCGGCACCGGATTCCGTAACCTGGGTAAGAGCCTGGTCGCCGAATACGGCGCCAAGCCTATCTACGCCCACGTCTTTCTCTCCCACTTTCACTGGGACCACATCCAGGGCATCCCTTTCTTTCAGCCCCTCTATGAAAATCCCGACAATTATTTTTTCTTTTACTCCTCCAGCCGCACCCGCGGCCTGCAGCGCGCCATCGAAGAGCAGATGGCCGATCCCTACTTCCCCGTGGACATGACCGAGATGGCCGCTCACTGCCACTTCAACGACATCGAAGAGGAGCGCGTCCCCTTCGACAACTGCATCGTCGAATCCAAGTGGCTCAACCATCCCCAGGGATGCCTGGGCTTCCGCCTGGAGAGCGACAACGCCGTCTTCGTCTATGCCACCGACAACGAGCCCGGCCATCCCGTCTTTGACCGCAACGTGCGCAAACTTGCCGAAGGCGCCGACCTGCTCGTCTACGACGCCCAGTATCTCCCCAGCGAATACGAAACCCGCCGCCGCGGCTGGGGACACAGCCACTGGCGCGAGGCCGTCGATATCGCCCAGGCCAGCGGCGTCAAGGAACTGGTCCTCTACCACCACGATCCCGACCACGACGACCAGTGCGTCGATGCCATCGTCAAGTCCGCCGCCGAACTCTTTCCCCGCGTCAGCGCCGCCCGCGAGGGCGCCATCATCGAACTTTAGCTGCGTTCGAGGCTTCGCTTTGTCTTCCGGGCTCACGTTTTTTTGAGGGGTCATTCTGAGCGCAGCGAAGAACCCCAGCGCCGTTCAAATCTCCCGCGCCGCGCCAGGGTCACTTCGGCTACCCATCGACTTCTGCTTCTAGTCCTTGCAGCCTTGCAATCTTCTCAACTCTTCTCCGCAGTCGGTGCAATCATCCCCGCCGGCAGCGTTGCAGTCGCGGTTCTCCTGCCCTGCGCATAGCGCGCCAGCAGTTTCGCCGCTCCGCCCGCCAGCAGCAGCGCCGCGGCCCAGCGCGCCAGAATCATGAGTGCCGCTCCATCGATCGCCGGCCACTTGGTCTGCCACAGCAGTTGTCCGCGCTCGATCATCCAGTGCCAGGCCGTGTGTGCCACAAACGCCGACAGAACAATCGCTCCGACTCTGGGCCGGCGCAGATGCCGGAACATCATCCACAGAGCGGCCATCATGACGGTCAGGATCACAAGCTGACCGATCTCGATTCCAACATTGAACGCCAGCAGCGAGACCAGCAGATGCGATCCGGCAAACTGCAGGTTTTCCTTCAATGCATAGGAGAATCCAAAGCCGTGCACCAATCCGAAGAGCGCCGCAATCATCCATCGCCGGTCCAGGTCCGCGCCCACGATATTCTCCACCGCCATGTACACAATCGACAGCGCGATCATCGTCTCCACAAACGGAGGGAACCATTTGCCCGCCGGAGCCAGATTGTAGGCCGTGCCGATCAGCGTTGCCGAGTGCCCCAGCGTGAACGCCGTCACCACCGGCACCAGCACGCGGAAGCGGCGAATCGGAATCACCAGGCACAGCAGGAAAAGCATGTGGTCCAATCCGCTGAGAATATGGCCGATGCCAAGCACAATGAACCCTTGCGCTGCGCGATACCACGGCGGGTTCAGCGCTACGCGTCCGTAGGACGACGAAATCATGAATGCCCGGCTGCTCCCGTCCAGAGGCATATAGCGGACCGTCAGTTTGGCATAATTTCCCAGGTCCTGCGCCAGAATCGTCTGGATGGTGAACACCGAATTCGGCGAAGTAATCGGATACACCAGGTGCGCGTCCAGGTATCCCTGATCGAAGTAAATATCCTCGGGACTCATCGGCTGGCCGGTCACCGCTTCGGCGTGATCGTAGTCTTCGAAGGATCGATCCGAGGGCAAGCTCAGGCGCCCGGCCGAGCGGTTGGGAACCAGACGCGTCTGGTTCTCCCAGATCTCAATGTCGTTGGCGACCCCCTTCAATGCCAGTTGAATCGCCGGGTCGGAAGCCGCCAGATTGTAGCGGCGGCCGTTCATCGGAAATGGCACCGAGTGCATCATGTCCAGCGGTATGCGGATTACGAGGTCGGCCTGATTCGGGCCAATCTTCACGAAGGAATTCATCACCGTGTGCAGCGGAAAGTCGTGGGCAAGCGCCATGGGCGAGGCAAACACAAAACAGAGGGCAAACACCGCAGCCGAAATTCTCCACCAGCGTCTGAGCATGGATCTCCTTTTCATAAATGTGGACGTCTTGGAAAGTGGATGGCGGCCGGCACCTCCATGTCCGGCCGCCGTCCGAATGGTTAGTAGCCGTGGCCGTTCATGCCGCCGTTCAGCGTGAATTTCTGTATTCGTCTGCCGGTAATCGTCTCAGCGATATAAATATCGCCATTGGAGACGGTCGCCCCGGTATGCGCGAAGTTGAATTCCCCTGCGTTATGTCCAGGACACGGACTGATACCACAACGTCCCAGTGCTCCAATCATTCCGCCAGTCGACTTGTCGAGAATCCAGACGTTGTCGTTGCTCAGATCCACGTTAATCATCAGCTTCTGGCTGGTCGGACTCTTATCGGCCAGGTAGTCGATGTTGGGCCAGAAGTCCAGGTCGCAGGCCCGCGTGCTGCCCGTCAGAATCGCCGCCTGGTTCCCCGCGGATGCGGAGGAGGCCGGTTCAATCGGAATGGACTTCACAAACGTGCCGTCTTTTTGCCAGACCTCGATCCGGCTGTCGGGACGGTCGCAGGAATAGACCAGGTTGTCGTTGCCCAGCACGACGCAGTGCGGGTGTCCGCCACCGGTCGCGCCAAAGGTGCCATCCGGACACGACGGACCCGTGGTGCTGCACGGCGTGCCGAACTGGCGAACATAGTTCCCGGTCGAATCAAACACCACTACGCGGTGATTGCCGTATCCATCCGCGATGTAAATGTTGCCTCTCAGGCCGGTCACCGGATCCTTCTCGGGATCTACGGCAATGTCGGCCGGCTCATTCAGCAGGGTGTGGCTGCTGTTGTAGTCCAAGGCCTCGCCGCAGGTTGTGTAAACGGCCGCGCCCTCTGCCGTGGTGTTGTTCGGCGGGCCGTCGCATTCTCCCTTGACGCCAATCTGCATCAGCATGGTGCCGTTCTGCGAATACTTCTGCACAATGCCGTCGCCGTTGCCGCCAATCCAGACGTTGTCCTGGTAATCCACGTAGCAGCCATGCATGCCCTGGGGCAGAACAGCGGCAGCTCCGTAGGTCGCACCGGTCTGCACCAGTGCCGGATTGCCGAAGCTATCCACCACGTAGCCATTCTGGTCGTAGGCAACCACCGGCGGAGACGGAATCGCCGAGGCGCTGGCGTCCTCACCGTCAATTGCTCCGGACTCGTTGCCCTGCAACACGCCACCGATGGTCACGCCCACTTCCCAGCCACGGTTCACGGTGAAAATGCGATCATTCGAGTCGATGCAGACCCCGGCCACTTCGCCGGTTACCCACCGGTGCGCCACGCCATCGGTCCCAACCGGCGCGGGAAGGGGCTGCGGCCAACTCGGGTCCACAGTCCACGAAGGTTCATGGGTCGAATTTGCCTTCACCGCTTTCGGTTGCCACATTCCAAAACCAACCGCAATTGCGAGTACAACGGCGATCGGATACACATAGCGTCCGACTTTCATCGCGCTTCTCCTTCCAGCCGCAGCTTCTGGCTGCGGCGTCAGTACATCTTGTTATGTTCTGGCGCAACCGCCTCCTTGCCCTTGCAACCGGACACAGCCCAAGCCATCTCCGCCAAGCGCCAGGCTTGCGAAGCGGCGGTGCATCCTATCGAAGTAATACCTCGACCTGATCTCCTGGGTTCTTTGTCCGGACGGGGGTTGGCGCGTCCTGCGTTGGCGGCAAAATCCAAATGATTTAGAGCTGCCAGCGCGGAAGCTGTGATGCTTCTACTTTGCCCGTGGTTTTCATCGGTTGCCTAATTTTTATTAATTTCGTGCATGAATGGGAGGTATTTTCCGTTCCCTGGCCGCTTTGCCCTGAACTCATTGATTCTATGTCTGATAGTCGACATTGACTTGCGCTTTGGATTCTTCCCTGAACCCCTGAACCCTGCTCTTTCCCGCCTGTGATAAATTTAACGGTTTCCCCGCGCTATCATTTCCTAGCGCGTCATTGGACGCAGGAGCATCGTTCTTGGAAAACCGCAGTGCACAGCATCATAAGGACCGCCTCCTCGAGGCGATCAAGGAAGAACTCGTTATCATCGTTACCGGGGAGCTTTCCGATCCACGCATCGGCCTGGTCACCGTCAATGAGGTCGCCATGGCCTCCGGCGGCAAGTCCGCGCGCATCTATGTCGGCGTCGAAGGCGACGAGCGCGAACAGAAGGAGTGCGTCGCCGCCCTCAACGATGCCGTTGGCTTCATCCGCCACGAGCTCGCCGATGCGCTCAGCCTTCGCCTCGCACCCGACCTCCACTTCGTCCTCGACAACTCCGGCCGCTACGCCTCGCGCATCGACGAGCTTCTGCATCGCGCCGGCAAGCAGAGCCGCAAAAAAAACAGCGGGAAGAAGACCCCGTGAACTCCCTCGCCGAGGTCGTCTGCGCCGTTCGTTCGCGTCTGCGCTGGGCGGTCACCTCCCACGCCCGGCCGGATGGCGACGCGGTCGGCAGCGTCCTTGGCGGGGTGCAGATTCTGCGCGCCATGGGACGCCACGCCGACGGCTTTCTCAGCGACGGTGTCCCGTTCCTCTATCGCGGCCTGCCCGGCGCCGCCGAGCTCCGCACCGGCCCGGTTGATGCCGCCCAATACGACGGTGTCCTCGTCCTCGAGTGCAACAACCTGGAGCGCACCGGCCTGGAGGGAATCGAAGGGCTCTTCTCCATCAACATCGACCACCACGAAACCTCGGTCGAATACGCCGACGTCAACTTCGTCGTTCCCACCGCCGCCGCCGCGGCCGAGCTCGTCTATCACCTTGCCCAGGCCGCCGCCGTTCCCATCACCCCCGCCATCGCCGCCTGCCTCTATACCGCCGTGCTGACGGACACCGGATCGTTCTGCTTCTCCTCCACCGGCGCCCAAACCTTCGCCTTCGCCCGCGAAATGGTGCTGGCCGGGGCCGATCCCGCCGCCATCGCCCAGCAGGTTTATTTCTCTAACCCGGCCTCCAAGATGCGTCTTCTCGGCCGCGCCCTCGGCAACCTCCAGTTCGAGGGTCCCATCTCCTGGATGCACGTTTCCCAGGACGACATGGCGGCCTGCGGAGCCACCGGAGAGGATTGCGAGGGCCTGGTCAACTGGGCGCTCGGCATCCACGGCATCGAGGCCACCGCCTTCTTCCGCGAGGTCCCCGGCTGCCAATACCGGGTCAGCCTGCGCAGCAAGGGACGCATCGATGTCGCCCGCATCGCCCAGGCTTTCGGCGGCGGAGGCCATCTGTGCGCCAGTGGACACGCCATCGCCGGCCCCCTCGAATCCGCCCGCGACCAGATTCTCGCCGCCCTCCGCCGCGCCCTCGAACTCAGCGCCGGCGAATCGCACGGCTGATGTTGGCCCTAGCTCCTTGGTCTTTGTCTCTGTTCCTGCCTTTGTCCTTGATTTGTCCCTGCCTCTGCCCTTGATTTGTTTCTGCCTCTGTTCTTGATTTGTTCCGGTTTTTGTTCTTGAGGTGTCACCCTGAACGGAGTGAAGGGCCCCTGCACCGCTTAAATATCGAGTGTCGATTCAGGGTTACCTCAACCCGCAATCGATTTTGTTCCACCCCAACGTGAGCCTTCCGGTGCCCAAAAATCTCTTTGCAGAATTACGCTTGTTCCGATTTTCCACACCGCGTTCGCAGGAACCTTAATTCCCTTACAACATTCAGCAGCAACTCTGCATCCAAGCTGGTATATCGCCTTCGTCTGCCCCAGGTACGCTGCGGAGTGGTTCCGCGGGCCTGTGACAGTCCGGCGATCGCCCCAAACGCCGCACCATGGTAACGAGCATGAGTAACTACCGTGGCGGCCTTGATACTCCAGAGTCTCTGTTTTCGCTTGACTGCCGTTTCCGTGAGAGCGGATCATCAACTCTCGTGAGAGTGCAGTACCAACTTCAGGTAGGAGCCGACATGTTTCTGCGACGCACGATTCCCGCATTCGTAGCCGTATCCCTAGCCCTCGCCCTGACGGGTTGTGCCAAGGGTCCGCAGCTTATGTCCATTGCAATCACTCCGGGCACAGGCGTCCAGTCGGTCGCTGCCGGACAGCCCGCCCAGTACACTGCCGTCGGAACCTTCAAGCAGAGTACGCACCCGGCTTTCACCCAGGACGTCACCGACAAGGTCGCCTGGGAAACGGGCGCGCCCGGCATTGCGAGCACCCCGATCGTCCAAACCATCAACGGCCTGCCCGTCGCCGTGACCAACGCTCTTAGCGTCGGAACCGCAACCATCACCGCCAGCGACGGAGCGGTGACGGCAAGCTCGGATCTCACGGTGACCGCCTCGACCAATGGCGGCGGCGGAGGCGTCGCTCACGATCTGACCTCTGTCGCCGTCGATCCCGGCAGCCAGACGCTGAGCATACCCGGGCAGACCGCCCAGTTCATCGCCATCGGCACATTCAGCAGCACCCCGACCAGCGTGAACCTGACCAGCACGGCCGCCTGGGTATCCAGCGACCCGACCGATGTCACCGTCGGCAGCGTCGGCAGCGGCACCCCTGGACTGGCAACCGTAACTGCCGCCGCGGCCACCGACTGCGTCCCCAACTGTAAAGTGACCATCACGGCGACCGGAACCGATCAGAGCGGCGACCAAGTACCCGGCGAGGCGGTTCTTACCGTCACCTCCTCGGCAGCGGTCGCTCCGACGCGCGCCCTCACCAGCCTGGCGATCATCCCCAGCTCTCAGACCTTGAACACCTTGGGCCAAACGGCTCAGTTCATCGCGATTGGGACCTACAGCAGCAGCCCCACAACAGAGGATCTGACCACTTCGGCGGCCTGGTCCTCCAGCGACACCAGCGTAGCCACCGTCGGTACGTCTGGAACCACTCCCGCCACCATCCCAGGCCAGGCGACCGCTGTCAGTTGCGGCGCATCCAGCTGCGTTGCCACCATCACGGCGGAGGTAACGGATCCCGCAAGCGGGCAAGTCGTCGGCTCGGCCGCACTTACCGTCAGCCCCGGTGCACCGGCAACGGGAGTCACCTTGACGAACATCACGATCATCCCAGGTACGGGCACGCAGACGCTGTACGCGATACCGCAGACTGCCCAGTTCATCGCACTTGGGACTTTCAACAACGGGGTGACTGCAGACATTACGAATTCTGTGGCTTGGCAGTCCGCCGCTACGAATATCGCGGGTATCACCGCCACCGGTGGATTAGCAACTACGGTCAGTTGCGACTCCCTTTCCACCCCGCCATCGTGCAGCACGGCCATCACGGCCACCTGCCTGGCGAGCAACCGTAGTTGCCAATGCCTACAGAACCCCCTCTACATCAATGAATGCGTGCCTGCTTCGGATGTCGTCGGAACCTCCAATTTGACGCTCCAACCCGGCGCGTTCAACCCGATCAATCCGAACGATCTGCCCTCTCTGACCGTGTACACGGTTGGAGCTGGCGCCGGAACTGTGACCAGTTCCAGCCCAACGACAGCAATTGATTGCATCAGCGGTTCCGCAGCCAACTGCACCGGTTATTTCACTTTAGGCTCGACGGTTACGCTGACCGCAACGCCGACCGGTACGTCCACATTTGGCGGCTTCTCCTCCAACTGTGCGGCGACAACCCCGGTAAGTTGCACCGTGGTCATGAACGGCAATGAGACCGTTGGTGCCATCTTCAACTAGCCCTCCCGGGCACAGCCCAAACCAAGAGAGGCCAGCAATGGCCTCTCTTTTTATTGCGTTCGGAATACCTGCGAACAAACAGGATCTCTTGTCCTTCGCCGATCCGTGAGGGGTGTCATCCTGAGCACCGCGAAGGACCCCAGCGCCGCTCCAATCTCCGGTGCAATCGCAGAGGCACTTCTGTCAATGCTTTCGCCCTTGTCCGTGGTTCTAACTTTGTGGCCTACTCCGCCGCCTCGACCATCTCGATCAAATACCCAAAGCCATCTTCCTCCCGCGACTTGGGATGCACGAAAAACACCGTGCTTCCGCACGAGCCTGCCCGCGGCGCCGCGTCGATGATATGGAAGCCGTTGGCCTGCAAATACTCGAAGGCCCGCTGCGCGCTCTTTACCCGGAACGCCACATGCGCAAAGCCGCCGCGCCCGCCGTTTTTATCCATCCGCTTCTGCACCGGACTCGCCGCCGAAAGCGGCTCCAGCAATTGAATCCGGTTCGGCCCGCCGCCAATCTGCAGCAGCGCCTCGCGCACCATGTCGCCGCCGCCCACCTCTTCGCGGTGAGTCTCCCGGAAGCCCAACAGCGCGTAGGCCGCCACCTGTCTTTCCAACTCGCCCCGCGGCACCGCGATGGCGACATGGTCGATGTACAGGATTCCTGGCACGTCCTCCCACTCCGCCGCAATGGGCTTGTCTTCCATCTCCATCGCTTGAATCTCCTTTCCGGCCAGAATAGCCGCAACAAAAGATAGCCGCAACAAAAGGCCGCGTCTATCGAGACGCGGCCTTTGGCGAAACTTGGAAAAGGGAACTGCGTTTCTACATCTGCTCCACCACCAGGTATCCGCTCCAGGCGGGTGAGCCGGTGGGTGAGTTCAGGCCGTTGTTGCCGGCGGGGTAGATCTGGCCCTGGGCGGTGATCGACTGGCCGTTCGGCAGAT
>Ga0316217_10003168_pt1 | contig 19015 bp, 14 predicted proteins | sample 1anoAmetaG_FD_203633 | JGI IMG/M metagenome (GOLD analysis project Ga0316217, IMG submission 203633) | Freshwater microbial communities from Trout Bog Lake, Wisconsin, USA - 1anoA | ecosystem: Environmental > Aquatic > Freshwater > Lake > Hypolimnion/Profundal zone | place: USA: Wisconsin...
ATTTCAATAGTTTCTACTTATAATCATCTACTATAATTTCAATTCTATTCTTTCCTTATCACATACCTGTATTTTACAAATACTTAATCTATTCTTTTATATATTTTATCCTATGCTTTTCTCAGCTATCCCGTTTGTATTTTATCATCACAAATAAAAATGAAATGCTTTTATTAATATTATTGTTACTCTATATTTATTGTTTGAAGTATGCAGACAAACAACTAAAATCAGCCTGAAACAATCGAAACTCTGACTAATAAGAACCTATAACAATATTCTTATTTTATTGAAGGATATGAGTTGCCAGTCGAAGAGCAGCTTATCCGCAATCGACTGCTCACTCATATTCCCACTTTAAGGACCAAATCTTACAGGGTATTCCATGATATATTAAGGAATCGCTGTTGAAGATAGTCACTTCTTTTTCTTAGCTGGATAGTTTTAGCGATAATTTATAGAAAAAAGTAGATAACCTACTCCAGGCACAGTAGACCACTTTTGTAGAAAGTTATAAGGATCACATAAGCAAAGTTAAAACGGAGTTCAATTTGCTTAACAAACAGATCAACGAGCTTCAATAAAAAATACGATATTATTAGAATGAAGGACAAATGTCCTCTCTTGTTAAAAAAGTATTCCAGCTAGAGCAGTAGTCAGCCAAACTGTTTAAGACGATAGCTGCCAAGGACAAAAAAATCAGAGATTTACAACTAACTATCACAGTCTTACAGAGGGAAATGAAGATAATGAAGGATACAGTCAAAAGTACTGTGAGATAAAAAAGCGAAGTTATTTTAAAATAGCAGGCAATCAATAGTTCAGATGAAGAGGACGTCAAGCTAAAGCTTTAGGACATCACCGTATTCGCAACCTAAATAAGTAAAAAGGGCAGCATTACCACCAAGCACGAAATGCCCCGTATTAAATAGTTCGAAACTTACAATAATAAGCCAGATACAGGATTATCTAAATCTTTTACAGTGGACATCAACAGGCAAAAGTAAAAAGAAAAGTAAAGAGATGAGTCGATTGACAGAAAGTCATCTAATTATTAGGAGCAAATCAAGAGAGATAACATGAATCTGAGGCAAATCAATAAAAAACTAGTCAGTCAGAATGTAAGATTAGTTCAGTAGCAGAACGAGCTAGAAGACTTTTTCATCAAATGCGTTTAAGAGTTGAAGAAGGAGATAAGGATCAGGAAAAAAATGGACTTCTGCACATTTTAAGATTTTAGGAAAGAGGATAAGCTGTTACTACTTATCAAAGTACTTTCAAATGACGAAATTCTTTCCTTTCTCCACCAACGTATTTTTAACAAGCAGTCTTCATCTCTCGCTAGCTCTAATAAGAAGCAGTAAGAACAACCGACCGCAGGTCACTCCAAAGCTAAAGAGAAGCTTCCTAAATTAAACTTTTATTTAACTTACTAAAAGAAATGATTTTTTGATCAGTCTTAGTTTTTTAGTACAAAATATCAAATCTATGATTTCTATAGTAAGGTTGCTCTGACTTCAGTTTTTAGTTAGCTGAGCTTATTTATTACATGCAAAAAAACTTTTTAACATCTTTACGACAAAAATAAGTTTATATTTTGTTATGGAAATCGGCACCATTTTTATTGTGATGACGCCATCACTCGTCGAATAATACAAACTAACCCATTATAATGAATTAACATTATTTTTATTTAACTTATACACCCACTTTTGGCTTGGACTCCAGCCACCGTTTCTCATCCCTCCATCGTATTTTCCCATAACCTGACGAAGTAAGACTAACTCAAAATTATACGTTAGTTAATTTTATTATTCGTATGGTTTAAGTCGACCAAAATCCTTTTTATTACGCAGCCGTTGGGGGAATTATCCTTGGAATCGCGACTTCCTTGAACTATTGTCTTAGGGGCAAAGTTACAGGCATGAGCGGCAGCCTTTACCTTGTCTTTTCACTCAACAAAAGTACTCTTATTATCAAGTTAGATGAAGCACCGTAAAAGCTGAGCATTATTGGGGGCATGCTTCTAGTTTCTGGCATCTTCTTTGACATTTTTGAGTACGGTAGCTATCACAATTTCACTCCATTCGGTCCCGTTGCCTAAATAACAACATCGACATCTCTTCTCGGGTACGGATTAGCAGGATTGTTGACTGGCTTTGGAGCAAAAATGGCAAATGGTTGCACAAGTGGGCACGGTCTCTGTGGCATTCCTCGCTTGAGCAAAAGGTCAATCGTATCTGTGATGATATTCCTGTCATGTGCCATAGGTATATCTACAATAAGATACTACCTCAGTCTTGGCCCATTCAGTGACGAGCATCTTAGCCTAGACCTTACATACAATCATCAAGTTTCAGCCGATGTATGTATCGGGATTGGATTTCTGTTACCTTTTGTGGGAGGCTACCTCAAAAAATCATAAAGTCAGACTGGGCCGAAAGAAATATTTGCTGACCAGCTAATCACATTTTTAACTGGGATTCTATTCGGGCTTGGCCTGCTTGTTTCGGGGATGGTGCGCCGGTCAAACATTATTGGTTTTCTAGGGTTGGGCTAAAACTGGAACCCTTCCCTGCTGTTTGTGCTAGGCTGTGGAGTGCTCGTCAACCTTGTAACATTCAACTACATGTTGAGAATCAAGTATATATATCAAGACATAGAAAAAAGTCCTTTCTAGGCAAGGAGTTGTTTAATTACCAGAGCAGCAGAATAGATTGGAAGCTGGCGGTAGGTTCAGTTTGCTTTGGGTTGGGCTGGGGCATCGCAGGACTTTGTCCTGGTCCTGGTATCATGCACTTGGCCATATTCACACTCCCTGTAGCTGTTATTTGGTTGCTTGCTTTAGTCGTTGGCATGTTCCTATAAAGACTACTATAAAAATGCCTCAGCGAAAGCAACAACAATGAACTGAGTTAGGCCATAAAAGTATAATCTCAGATTGAGGGTGAGCCGAAGCTGGAGAGGCAAGGAGTGCAAGCTATCAGGAGAAGCTAAAATCTGGCAGTTAGCTAGAACCAGTTTAAATCTGAAAACAAGATAGCCAGAGCTGCTTCTATTTAAGACCTAAACAACTAGCTCGATATCATCGTCTTGACCTCAAATCCTCCCACCCAAAAAGATAAATCATTTCTTTCCAAAAAAATCACAATCTTTAGCGAGGGCAGCCTCGGCAGAAAACCATCGGCAATTTTAAAAATGAGCGATTCAACTTCATGCTTAGGTGATTCTTGATATTAATCACATGTTCTGAATTAATGATTGGAAACTTTACGGATGAAGGTTGTATTTGCATGCCAAGAATAACTCACAATAAATAATAAGTCTAGTTTGTTGCTTGAAATAAGATGTAAAATTTTAAAATCATAATCTAACTGTTGACTCAATTCAAGCCATGAAAACAATTTACATTCTCCTATTCTTCCTAGCTAGTGCCCTCTGCCAAAAGGTAATCTACAGAAACGTGATTCCTGCTCCCTAACCAGGTAAAATCACAATCTCTGTGTTTCTATAGCCGGTAAGCAGATATACCCTCTACTACGTTTAGCCAATAGGAAGATGGACAGGGTGGATAGACTACCCTAACTTATATTGTAGTTTCCTACTAGATCACGCACAGTTCGTAAGGATCCACAAAAAGATTACTACCAATTATTGGCCCAACTATCCCAAAGCGATGAGCACCAGGGTTGTCATAGATGGTATTCCTCAGCGTCGGTTCCTTATCACGACAGGTGATACCTACTTTCACAACCACTCTTAATAGCGGTAGGTGTGGTTTTAGGCTGGCCGTCATACTGTTAAGGTGCAGTACAATATAAATGGTATTTTCCCGACTCAGTCAGCGAATGGCGAATTGGATTTCATCGATACTTTTCTTAAAATCGATTATAAAGAATATAAGCGATGACTGATCTCACTTTACTCATTTACTCTTAATAATATAATATTCACATCAAGACTTATCCATAATTGAAGTATGTAATCGCTTTGCTGTTTTCAGCAGCAAAATCTTCATCAGACTATCTGCCATCACTTACTCTTTTTTATCGCTAGTCCTGTTCAAAAATGATAAAAATATGAGTAGATTGTCAAGCATTGGTTTCCCTTAGCCATCTCTTTCATCTCTAGATATGAATAGCATCATAAATCGTTATTTTAAATCATTACAAACCAATCCGCATGAACAAAAATGTACATTATATTTAGATAACAATATTTCCATCCAATTAAAAAAATTAGGTCAAATCATATTTAGTGTTTCAAGGGTTCCGGCACAGGCTTATAGGAACAATTAGCACTTAGCCGACCCAATAGCTACCATTAGCTGATTAGCTGCTTCTAAGAACTCGTCACTTCTTTCTTTTCTTTGAAGATGGCGTCTACTGTGAGTACTACTGCTCCTTGCACCATTTTGGGAATGAGGTCGGCTAGCAAGGGACTACTGCACTCAATACAAGGGTTTTAATTGACTTCGATGAGCCAGACTCGTTTCTCATAGTCAATCATGAAATCAAGGCCAAATATCTCAAAGCAATGTTTCCTGTTGTACATATTTATCTTCTTTTTCACTGAGCTGAAGGCCATGTAGGTTATTTATTTCATCCGTCTCCAGATCTGCTATTTTTCGACTTCACTTAGATCTTTACCCAAACTCTAGAAGGAAAGTTGGTTCCCATCCTCATATTGGCCATAGTTTGGAGAATGCTTTTGAATGGCATTATTGGTGAGGTGTACAAAAGGGTTCATCAAGTTGTCAGTTGAATACTTTTAGGCTGCCAGACGAAGATAGCCATGTTTGTAGAAGTATAGTTATAATTAGTGGGTAAGGAGTGCCCACACTCTAATATCAAACTTCCTTTCTGAAATAAGCAGAGGCCTTTCGACATACTTTTGGATAACAAAAGAGCAATTTTATAGCTAAAAAGCCTAAGCAGTGTAGGCTTTTTAGTCTTAGGTGTGTTTGCTTTATTGAAAATTATCAGTATATACCTAGTGCGTTATCTATCGGCTTTCTTCTTACTATTTTATTTCAGTACTTTGTTCTGTTTTAATAAAGACTTGCCCCAAATCTATTTCATCTCTGCTGCTCAGCTATTTGTTTGCTTTTCTCTAGGGCAGCTCAAGCAGTAAGTTTCTCTTCTTTTTCCGACCCATCAGCTCAAAGTAATTCAGCAGCTTTTCCTATAACTGCTATAAAGTATTAAATAGTTAAATCCCTCTGCCTCTGTTGAGGCCTGTAGGTTTCAGCAACCAGACATAGCCGTGCCCATTATAATATGAGCTATAGTTTACAGGTTTTGATAGATAGCTTACTATTCTTTTTATATAAGGGTTTTGATGCGACATATAGCATTAAAGTCGGTTTAGGAATCCTGCTGGAATTTGGTTTTTATCTATGCGCGGATCATTTTTGGTATAAAATCCTAAAAACTGTTTGATTTGAAAATTGCAATATTAATGATCGAAATCGAGAACAAAAGTGAGAGGTGTGATACTGAAAATTTCTATTTTTTTGGTTTAGCAATAAAGCTGCAGATTCTTGATAAGCAAATCTTTGGTGCAGATTTCGTGGTTGAATTAGAAATGGTTGACAATTCTCTTTTTCACATACTTTTGCATTTTTTTGTAATTATGCTTGGCTTTATAAAAAAGCCACTTGACATCGGGAACTCCTTCCCCCTGCACAATTTAACGCCATCCAGTACGTTTTTGGAATATTTGTCTGACTAGGTCTTCGTTGTTGTTGGCTCCCAAAATCATAAATTTTATCTATTTCGTCACTTTGCTTTCCTTTTCAATAATCTACTGCAGCTAGTTCTGGCTTTCTTCGTCTTTCTCACGCTTCGATATGCTTGTGTTGCACCTTTTATGCTCTGATTTGAATTTGTAATTTTTCTACTTCCGCTAGACAGATTCTCTCCTCCGAAAATTCTCATGAATGAAGGATGAATCTTTTTGCTGAATGATAGCCAAAAGTTTGCTCATTGGGGTTGGACTGATCTTCTTGCTGATCAAGACGTTGGATAAAAGAGGGTATAAAGGCGTAATTCTGGGGTTACACATTTAAGGGGCGATACTGTAGTTGATTCTTTGAAGATGAACGATGGGTTGCCTGATTTCTGGTAGTTATTTTCTCGGTTTGTACTTTTTTTTGTGGTGAGGGATCAAGCGCTTGTCGAAGAAAGCTCCATTGACGAGCATAATAAACCAATAAATAAACAGAGTAATATTTAGAGAATCGACTCAATAAAATGGCTCGAGACATCCTAATTTTGAAATAAAGGTTCAAAGTTGCTAGTTTGGAGATATTAAAATAATGGATTCATAACATAGGACCTGTTGTAAACTTTCTACTCAAATCTGTATTTTACCTGGCATTTTTCAAAGAGTTCTTCATTTAAAGATTAGGCTGAAATGATGGTATTATTAAAGAGTTCGAAGTCGCTGCTTAACTTTTGTTGATTCATAATCTGGGAAAATATATGCTATGACAAATTTTATATTAATTCCATTCCAATTTTAAATACTGCAAGATATGTCCTTGCTTATCGGTATTAGATGCATTATTAGTATGATAAATAGCGGTATAAAATAATTTCTAGGTTGATAAGATGATTGGTGCGTATGAATCAAAGCAAAGTTTTAAGCAACTCAACGGCCTGGGGATGTGTCATTTTAAAAAACTTTTCAAAAAGCTTCTTGATTGAACTTTTTATAAGGTCAAAAGCATCATTCTTCCGACTGACACGCAAATAGTTCAGGCAGTTTATTATGCACTCCCACAACGGGTATCTTTCCAGCAACAGCAGATACTCCTTCATCAGTTCCACCTCATTAAACTGCTTCTTGAAGATAAGTTCCCACAGGAAAAACAGGCTGACTTTTTACAGCCCACCCTCGATTAACTTGTTCCTCTCACCTTTGTAGAAGTCATAGAGCATCTAGCCTGTGGCTTAGAAGTCGTAGTTCCAATCCCATTCGCAGAATGCGCAGTCACAAACCTTTCCTAGTTTTTCTTTTAATTTCAATTCCCTGTATTTCGTATCTTAGTTTAAGACATCAAGCGTGAAATCTTCTCCTTCATGAATATTTTTGAGGGAAAAGACAGCTAGTCCTCCTTTGATATGAATGTAGGTGCAATTGGGCAAGCAGCTATGCTTGAAACGATGCAGTGACTACCAAATCCCTATACACTCTTACCTCCCTGTCCGTGAGTACAAACTTTTTTCGTTCTCCAAGCATCTCAAGAATTTTGAGTGTATCTCATTATTCTCTATTCCTTCGGGATTGCTTTTGTTGAATTTGAGAAGACGGCCTTGAATTTCGCATTGGCTGGGCAGCACTCTGAACCTTTATCTAAAATTATCGTCAAACTTGCACCACTTTTTGATTTGCTACGTCAAGCAGATGTATTCTTTTTTAAACTTTGACTGCTAAGATTTCTGGTAAACGAGAGGCTTACTGAAGAGAATCATTTAAAAAGGCCTTATAGTTTCTGCGGCTACAAAATAGGATCTGGGGCTATTGGTGAGCTCTTCTTTGAAAGATTTGACTTTAACGGATAAGTAATCCCCAAAGTTAAGGGGCAGTCCATTAAAAATGTCTTTCCAGTCAAAGAGACCTATGTTATGCAAGTGATGCTTATGATAAATGGCTTGGGCTTTTTAGAACTCACTGGTGCTGACTGAGTTTATGGCCATCATAACCGAAGACACTTAGTTGAACATCTTCAGCTCCAGCAGGCAACAAAACTTCTTGTAGACCCCTTTTATGTAGTTCTTGTCCAAGGTCATCGATATGGATGCATATATTAGTGCAGAGCCGTATAATTTCATTTAGAAAAGACACTGCGAGGAGTTGGCGTAGAGAATGGCCCTTTCCCTCTTTTTGTCAGGATTGTGCATGAGTCCTATCCCCAGCTAATACTAAAGTAAAGCCTGCATGTAGTTTTTCTCGCGGAACTTGTTGTTGGCTTGTACCCGCACCTCTTCTGGGTCGTATTTGTACAAGGCGATGCAAGACTCAACGAGTATGTTTTCGAGACGAGTGACCAGAATGTTACAAAGTGAATGTGAGCTATATTTGTATAGACTTTTGAAGTAGCCAGTGATGCTAACCTTTGTCAAAAAAGAATATCTGCTCTTCCATTAGCTTGCAGCTTACTTGTTCTAAAAAACTATAGCAATTAATGAAAATCTATCGTCGTTTAAAGGCATATCTTCGTCCATAGCCAAGCAATGAAGCACGTGGTTGTATTGTAAGATGCGGAGGATTCGAATTTTTGAGCCGAATATGAGTTGTTACTTGATGAGCGACTGCAGACTGGATTCCATGGTAGGTTCAGGGTCAGATTATGAGAAGATAGGAACTTTCTAATATGCGAACTCCAGGTATTGGGCGTGGTTATGTGTGAGGGTTTAGTATTTCTGTGCGTGCTTGAACAGTGAAGCACCCAGGTAGGTTTGAATGAGGGGAAGGAGATCCTACTGGGACTGTTCTTCCTCCCCCTTAATATTATCAATAATCATGCAAGTCAAATCGATATTATAAACACACAATCGTTTAAATTTATTATGCCACAACTCCAGCAATAAATGGGCAGGTACCACGAAGGCGTCAAACCCCGCCTCTCCAACCCACCTAGTACCCCTCTCCCTACTTAGTGCATCCAGCAACGTCGGGTCCACCCTCGGCATGCACATTCCCCTCCTTGCCCGAAATATGCAAACTAGATATAATCTCTAAAACAATCCATATTCGCGAGATAATGCGCAGTAGACTACAGATTCGCATTTTATATACCGGAGAGGTATGAGAAGTGCGATTTAGCATCATCACAGCTGTCAAATATAGGCGGCAACTCTTTGAAATCTCTGAATCGCTTCATTTCTGACAAGGAGGTATACGAGAGGCAGCAAAAAAGTTACAACATAATTTCTGCTCAGCCCAGACAATACAAAGACACAATAAAGCTATCCTAAATATAGATTGTAAAACTAGGATCAGAACTATTTCAAAAAACTCCAGCTGGAGAAGCAATTTGCCCACAAACTCCAGCTAAGCAACCAGCATATCAAAAAATACTCGTCAATTAACCCTGAGTCTGTAAGCAGACCTCTAAGGGGCAAATACCTTAAGAACGTTGATGAAGTAGCTGACGTCATCTGATTTATTTGCTTGTCATTTTCAGTTATTTGATTGGGTAGGAATGTTGAAAAAGATATAAAAAATGAACACTCAACTATTTATTCTGTTTGCTGTGCTTACAAACTACCAGCCCAAATTATATCTAAAGTTGTTATCAATGATATCTCATAATAATACAGTCCCCAAGATCTAAAGCCTTAAGAAAACTCAGGCTGAAGCAGAGCTAGGGCACTATCTACCCGATGCGATTGAGATACGGCTTGAGCACTAAGTCAAGAGTCTAATCTGTGAGTAGAGTAATTACAAATAGATTATGGTTATCGCTGCAGAAAAAGTCATCGAAATAATTTTGAAATATGCATATGAGCTGGAAAAATCAGCAACCGAGCAGCCTTTCACGTAAAACCTGAAATGCTAGCCACCCAAACATACAACTGAATAATACAACACCATTATCTACCCATCACGCAAAACCAAGTGGGTGCGCAACATTTCCAAAGAATAGCAGAAGGAAAAATATTAGCAGCGCAAACATATCGCCTTCTCCTTTTGCGATCATGGTATCAATTTTCACTTTATCACCCAGAAATACCCCAAAATGGAGGCCAAGACATACCGCTGCATCGTGGAGGCAGTCAATAATGAGACAGTTAACGAAATTGTTGAGTTTTTGAGGTATGAATGCAACATACAAATCGAGAGACTCAACCGAGACCAGAAGAGATCGATCCGTACTCAACTAACCAAAATCAAAGATTGGCTGGGAAATCGAGATTCTCAGCAGCTGTAAACATTCTACAAATTCATCTATCGACACTATGACAAGTAGTTGTAAATAAAGTTTGAAGATGCCTTGAAACTTTACAAGACTATAATTCAAATCATCAAGAGTCCCTTCGTGAACGTGCTTGATGCCTAGGAGGCAGTCAAGGAAGGAAACGAAAGCGAAAGGCCTATGGAATAAGATAAAGCTATGATCATTCTATTCATTAAACACAAAGATTTGAATAAGGTTTCAGATGATCTTTGCCAGAAGTATGGCTACGACGTCAAGTGGTCCATTCACTCAGTTCAGGTCAGGATGAGACATTTCCTGCAAGCCTCATTCGACAAACTCGTATCCACCGTTAAGGAGGATGCCAGGTCCCTATACATAAACTTTTTAAACTAAAAGAGGAGATAAATGTTGCAGTAAAAGCTAGAGATTAGCGCGAGAATAGAGTTTTACAGCTACTATCTCTAGAAAAAGACCAGCTCGCCTAAAATCAAACACCTACTATTAAAATTACAAGACTTTTTCAAATTCTACTAAAAAGATTCAAGCTAAGTATAATTGCTCAAAACTGAACAATCCAACATCACAGACTTGACTCAGGCGGAAATAGTGAAATCGTAAATATCAGACTAGACGAAGGAGTACTTTATGAACTAGACACAATAATGCTCGCTAAAATAGGAATGGACGGATGTCGACTAGATGTAGAAGTAGTAGTAACAGTAGCTGGATTAGGTCAAGATCGAGTAATGATTGTAGATAGTTTGAATTAATGAACTATAATTCTAATCTTATTGGTGTTATTGACGCGTAATGATAATCAGAACCAGCCTACAACTTTCTTATACTGCGCAAATCGGCAGAATCTATCCAGGAAGTAAGTGGAGAACGTTAAAAATCCAAATGCCTGCAACATCTTGATGTTTGCCTCATACGGAATATCCTTGAATTTCAGGTCGATGTATTCGCTCATTTCGGGGAAGAGGTTCGCAGTCAGCACGAAGCAAATTATCAAGGGGATCACTAAAAATTTGAAATATCTAACTTACTCAAAATTTACTTGGAGTTTTTGATCAAGCTTTACATGTGAGGCTATCCTCCGTGGTTGACGATGAAGACCACAGACTGTGAGATGGCTGAGAACAGCATGATGACTGTGTTTATGAATGAGGCTTTGAACTCTTTGTCTGCACTGATTGATTTGTCCTCCTCCAAAACATAGGCTAGACCAATATGATTGAGTGCATAGTAGTTTACAGATAAAAATATGATAATTTGACCAAAAAATGATAAGGCAAACCAAGGATTGAAGATTGTATGAGGAGCTCGTACTTCAGAGATTTTACGAAGCGGTTTGGCGTTTGAGAAGAAGTAGAAATTTATCGAGGCAAGAATACCCAGCACTAGAGACTGCTTCTCTGAATATTTTAAATTAGTAAGGTTCATCTCTGCCAGACTGTAGGCTTGAATCATGGATGAAATGGCCAAGATCTTGTATGTCTGGATGGTGGTGACCAGGGTAGCGATTCCTTGTCTAATGATAATCAAAACGCATTTGATAGAGTTGGAGTGCTTGGAAGTAAAAGGAGCAGCAATACAGGCATCTCCGAACTTAATCTCATCATCAGCAACTCCCGACCCTCCTCCATAGCTTGCTTTTCTTCTCATTCTTTCTTGAGTCATTTGATTAATAAGCTGTATCTTTTTGGCAAATGGAATGCCCAAGTCGTTTTTGAGATCATTCAGTCTTTTGTTGAATTCAACCTCTTCTTTCTTTTTTTCTTCCTACTTCTTAATCACTTCACTGATATTGGTTGTACCTACAACTGCTACTCCAACATCCGCATTTCGCAATCCTCCCACATCATTGGTCCCATCTCCTGCATAAACTATACCTCCCAGCTTTTCCTTAAAATATTTGACAATAACTTCCTTATCATGAGGAGATGCCCTTGAGAAGACCTGAATAAATGGATAATATTAATGGGGTAGTTCTTTAGATGTAGATGTTGCAAGTACGTTTTTTGGGTGAGATGAGCTGTAATGTTTTAATTGGCTCAAATTGACGATTTATGTCTTTTTGCCATCCTCATGTTCGATGTATATGTTTGAACCTTCTTTTTCGATTATTTCGACAAAGTCGCCCATTTTCAGATTGAGAGCTACTTTAGCCGCAGTTAATATATTATCGCCCGTAATAATCAATATTTTATATTGGGCCTATTTGAGCTGTAATACATTTTTGACTGTGTCCTCCTTGAGAGGTGAGCTGCATATGAAGAAACCAACGAAATTGAGTTGACTTTATGAGTACTGTCTCTAGAGATCTTTGTTGCCCAGATTCTTGTAGTGACTATAGTCTATTTCCTTAGAAGCCAACGCTAAAAGTCTGAAACCTTGTTTTGTGTAAAAAGTATAGGCTTATTTATATGTAGGCGGCACATCCACGAGCAATTTTTATATCGCCTATGGGGCACCTTTCACCAAACTTTTCATCTTCCGTACACCGTTTTCGCTAATGTGTTCTGCCACGCAACTCATGCGCTTCAGCTCTGCCTTGAACGGATAAACCTTTTGAATCAGAACTCTCTCTAACATCTTTTTAGCCTATCGGTGTTTGGAAGTATACTACCATTTTGAGTGTTCGAAAAACATCAACTCGATGGGATCACCAGTCAACTATCTATCTACTGAAATAAGACTATGGCAGCCTGCAAGCACTACCAAATTTTAGTTGCTGCATGTTTTGAAATCTTTTAGACTTTTGTAATTATTGCAATCATCTATAATGCCTTCAAAAATAAATTTATCCTCAGTGAGAGTGCCAGTTTTGTCGAAGGCAACTACATTCGCTCTTCCTCCCAAAGGTATTTTTTTGGGCTCACTCACAAAAATCTTCTTCTTTTGCAAATAAAGTATTGAGTTATTTACTGCTAGGTTAAGTATCATGGGTAATTCAGGGGGTACAACAGTCGTAAGTATCAATATGCAGCGTAGGAACAACTTTTCTTTACTTCTTTCTGTATTTTACATTCCTTGATCCAGGACATAGATGGCTGTGATTATGGAGCAAATAAGTAAGAATAGGATAATCCAAAGCCCATCTTTTTGCTCTATTTTGGGATTTTATGCATGTGCAATAACTCTTCTGACAAGCTTACCCTTCGAAGTATCAAAACCAGTTTTGAGTGCAAACCCAATACAGCATTTTATGGGTGGCTTTGGAATGGTTAGTTTGATCTAGCTAGCCAGCAACAACTTTTTAAGCTATTATTCATCATATTCTTCATTGATTTGCAATATTTAAGTACCACAAAATAGAATGTTTCCCTTTTGATGACTTTAATGGAATTTTTTATCAGTATCAGCGCTAGATAAAGCTTATTTGATTTGAGGTATGGCTTAGCCTGTCAAGATAGCCTCATTTACCACACAACTTCCTCCTAGAAGCAAGATATCACATGAAACGTTTTTGTAAGATGTATTCTAATCTTATTTTTTGGGAGGATTCATTTTATTGCCAATTTTTGAGAAAAAGGGAATGGCTTTTGTAAGATACTAGCTATCACTTTGTACTTAGTATTCTGATTTTTTGTGCTGATAGCCAGGTTGAATCGCCACCAAGTCGCCTGGCAGAATCTCGTAAGAGGATCTTATTACCCAGCTTGAGCCATCAAACACGTATACTTGATGAGGAGCTAAAGTCATGGATCTATAGCCAACCAAAGTCTTGATTCTTTGTATAGATATCATGAAAGATGATCCAAGTAACATCACAAGGATAAAGAAGCTTAGCATTTTGTTTTCGTCCATCATCCACAGAAACACTGAGAACAGTTGGAAAAAAGCAAAAGGATCGATTAGTTGATCCCTGAAGATACTACTAAACTTGCGAATGGGGATTTCCAAAATATTATGTTAATAGAATTATTTCTCTTCGGGCTTGGTAAAGGCTCTGTGGATGATGGTGCCGATGAGTTAGTTTTCCAACTTGGGTTTCAGCCTGGTGAAACGTTAGTGTTGATGATCGTAGTAAAATTTGCGTTGTTCGAAGTGAAACATGTATAGGATATGCCCATTTTACAGTTATTGCTTGTAGAGATCAGTAATCCCGTAGGTTGTCTTCTCGCCTTATAGCTGCTACACAATATAGACGTGGCTTGCGCGTTCAAGATTGGACTAGATGCTGCCCGACAAACTACGATACTCTATGACGGACTGGATCTTTTTGGACCACTGCCCGAAAATGTAAGTCAAAGCTTCGTTAACTATATGTTACAATGCAAGAAGGCTACTCCGATTATCGCCAGCCTGAAATACAAATTCAAGTTCTCATCGTCATAGTGTTAATAGAGACTGTATCCGAGTGCGGAGTAGATGATGAGAAAGGGAAGTACGTCTCCCCTGAAGAGGATGAATCGGGGTAGGAGAAGTTTGAATTCTATAGAATAGTGACTCATGCTTCAACTAATTATTAAAGTTGCTAACAATTATAATAGAACTCGAACTATGAATAAAACTTCTTACAAAAGCAACAAACTCCGAAGGCGTGACATGCAAAGTCACAACGTCATCACAAAATGCACCCCGCACTCTCCCTTACATAGCAACAATTCCTTCTACGACAGCAAGTCCAAGTGTGATCCTTTGCAGCTTTAAATGGAAATCTCCAAGCATTACCGTAACCAACTCATAACCCAGCCCTAACTGCCACAAGCTGGTGCATTTTAAACAGCACAAGAAACGAAGTCATCGGAGTCCGAGAGTAGACTCAAAGAGAAGTTGCCAGTCTCACCAAAATCATGACCACTATCATCAGCCTTGAGCTGTTTTAACGCTACAAAATGGATAAGGGTTTGATTTTATTTATTTAGAAGCGATGGTGAGAGTGAGTTCGACGGCGGCAGCACATAATGGCACTTCTGCTGAACTCAAAATTGGAAAATATATTCGTATTTACGATTTATTCTATGGGACAATGCTTCCATCTGGAAATGATGCTGCCTATCTACTCGCCTAAATATTTGGCCTCCTGTTATTCTACGAGTCAGTCAAGCCTGAAAGCAAAGACTATTCGGAAATTGAATCAATTGATCTCACTTGCTATGATACTACCACTACTTTCATCAATAGGTTTATCAAGGAAATGAACCGGAAAGCCAAGGATCTGAGCCTAAGCAAAACTGTATTCAATAATCCGCATGGTTTGCCCAACATCCTCAATGTTTCATCAGCCAAGGATATAATTATGCTGAGTAAGTACTGTTATAGAAACTCAAGGTTCAGAGAAGTCATGAATTGCGACCAATACACATCAACGTTCTACGATTAAGATATGGAGAAGGTAAACTGTGTCAAGAGGTGGTATAATACGAATAAGCTGCTTTCTTTGGGATGGGAAGGCATCAAGACCGGACACACAGGGCCTGCTGGCGCCTGCTTGGCCAGCGTGAGAAACGGCATCTTCATAGTAGTGCTCAATTCCGCCAACAGAGACGCAAGATTCGAGGACACCATCATGCTATGGTAATGGTACTAACAGCAAACTAAAACTGAGCCACTCTGAGCTATCAGATTTCAATAATGCTAGTTTTATATCTTATTTTCTGTAATATCCTGTTTTAATGAATGAAGATAAAATAAGGAATATTTAATAAAAGCAATTACTGCTGAAGCGATCAATCAAACGTCTTGCCCTAGATGTAGTTTAGCATATCCTTAAACTTTTCCTTATTTATTTGGTAAATAACCGTCTTGCTCATAGTTGTGATTTCCTTCAGGAACCCCAAATCTGCCTACAACATTGTATTCAAGCAGAGGATAATAGACTAGATTTTGAAAGTTGAGAACTTTCTGTTGAGGCAGTCGATCAGCGTGGCCTTGGGTATGTTTGAAACATTCCTCCCCATATACATAATCATAGTCTCCTAACAAATCATCCTAAGCATTGCTTGGTCCACTTGGGTTATGCTGGGATCAAGCTTGACCAGTTTGTCCTCTCTCTATTTGATGGCTGCTAGTAACTTCTCTTCTATCTCGCAGTTGGATTTCTTTGAGAAAATCATCTTTTGCACATCTTTGGAGCACATAGATTTGGCTTCGCTATCATCCTTTTTCTTGATGAAAAACTGCTTCAGATGATTATTTTCGATTTTATCAATTTTTTCCCTGTCCATCGCCCTTATCTACACGTCTTGCACCTCTGGATGGATAGGCATTTCTTTTTGAGGTATCTAGTATTGATTCGGATCAAAACCCGCAGACCAGCAGTCAATTGAAGTTTTTCGCTGCTTCCTTTCTGCCAAGAACTCTACTTATTTAGCGAACAAGTAATCAACGATGCCCTTTCTGATTTTGTTCTGCCTTTAATCTTGAGACCTGATCATAGGTAGGGTGATCAGGATATCATATTTCTTGATGCTGTAATTCATGGCCCATTCTACTTTGAACAAAGAGGAATCTATAAAAAGCAGCTGGCCTAGCTATTTCCTGGAGATCTCCATTCTCAGGTTATCTCTCAAATTGGTTTTCAGGTCATATAGGAAGTAGCAGCGCTGGTTTTTGCTCATGGTCGCGAACTCAATGGTTGTATCTATGTTTTTGAGGATTCGAAGGAGCCTACGATGCTCATCTCCGATCGCATATTTTTGCTAGTCTAGGAGGAGGTTAGAAAATCGCTAGCGGAGAGATTTGCCTTGGATAATTTTTTCTGCAGCTGGGTTATAGGGGATCGTTAGCTTAACAGTCAACTTTTCGTCCTCTTTTACCTAGACATAGTTTACATTCTTCTTCTGGGACTGCTTTTTTTCGGTGTTTAAGGGTGCCGCTTCTTTTTTCAGCTATTTTCTGATTGCCGCATAAAAGTTGCCGGAAATCTTGTTGGTAGGGGCCTCATCAAAGGCCAATTTAATTTTGTTGGGCCTCTTCTCTTCACGATTTATGAACTTGGTATTGCTGTTGTCCTATTAAATGATTTTCTAGTTATTTGAATACTTTTCAGCCAGATGGAACCCAACGGCATTCTGGCTGATATCTTCGTTGAACTAATTGAGGTAGGCAGCATCTTAGTTGGCTGGGTAGTTTTAGGTGGGTGAGGTTGTATTGTTGGTGGCTTCAGTTATGAGGTTGGGATCTTTGGCTGGGTCGATGGGGAGTTTGGCGGGTATGCGAGTGGAGAAAGGGGGGTGCCTGGCGCTGTTCATCTAAGAGCGGGTGAGACCTGCGTGGGCAAGAGAAGTTTGGTTCCTCATTTGAGTTTTAATTATGAGTTTAAGCGGTTTTTAAGGACCGGCAAATTTATAAAAATGTTTGTTAGAGGGTATTGGAATTTAAATTTTACATCTATACACCCCCTGAACACCCCTCTCCTGCCCATACCCATATTGTTTCTAAGGGGAATTTTATGAAAGAAAAGGTATTCTGAGTAGTTAAAAATAGAATATTCAGACCAAGCTTTAAATAAACATAAAACCATTTTTAGAGTCAAACTTAAAAACATGGTATATGCATGTCCTCTAGTCCTGGTAACCATCATTTGCTTTTTAGATAAAGCTAATTTTAACGACTATTCGAATATATGGTGAATCTCCGAATATACAGCAATAGCAAGTTGGGAAGTCATAGTCAAGCACTAAGGCAAGAGCATAATTATTGTGCGAATACTGTGCAAATGAATTGATGCTATGGTTGGGAAATGAAGTGCCCGGATGGTTGGGAATGTGAGTGTATAATGTTTGAAGATTAGCAAATACAGATTAGATATTTACGGATCATCGCAGGCTGCTAAAAATGGTGGATATGCAGTGGAAGCACCTTTTCTTCTACTACTCGCTTTCGAATTCCACGTTGATGTAGCTTATTTAGCCCCACCGGCAGTACCCCACTATAGTTGCGCAGTTGTTAGGGTTGCATTTCTTGGTATCAAATATCCCCTTCTCACCTGAAAAAATTGTGGAGCTCCAAAGCTCTTCGGAGACTGGGTAGTTGAACTGGATATCTTTGATGTTTTTGATACTCACGACGTATTTTTTCTTTATCTCCCCATCCGGAGATTTGTATGCTCGCAAATGATACTCCTAGTTCATATCCAGGATTGCCTTTTTGGAGGAGCCGTCGATTCTATACAGGTTGCACCTAAAGCCTTTTTTGAGCTCCTAGTATTCAGTCTGGTGGGGTATATCCTCTGCAGCCTCTAGTGAAGAATTGGTATTGTGCATAAGAAACTGGATCTATTTACACACATCAAGGTATTTGCTGTCTTCAGCGCATTTCTTTACAATCTAGAGCACTTTGGTAGATTTCTTACGAATCTGCTGCCGCAGCTTATCTGACCGCAGCAGATGATAGCAGAGTAGTAGCAGTCCTTCTTACCTAATCTATGAAGTGAGTATTTTTTAGTACATTTCAGTTGTTCCTGGCACGAAAATGTCCTCTTCATCTCTTTCATAAAAAGATGACAGCTTTTTGATAGTGATTAAGCATTTGTTGACGACATCCTTGACTTGTATTTTGCGAGTGAGTACCTTAATAAGGCTGATAAAAGCTCTTTTGTTCAAGAAGTTGGGCATGATTTAAGAATACTGGTAAAGTATTTCGATGTATGAATCCTCGATAGTCTAAGCAGTTTCTATGGTTCTAATCAGACAATCCAAATATCCGCTTTTCAAGATGATATGCTTTTCAGGTTTTGACGCGAATATCCTAGTAATAATCTTCAATATGTAGGTCTACATCTTTTTATTCTGCTCGGCCGCCATTTTGTTTCCATAAAAATGAGGCATTACGATGTTGGCCAGTACGTTCAGCAAATTAGCCTCTAGGATGTGCGGAATACATGCGGTGTTGATGGTTAAGTTAGTCAGCAATCGCGTAGATTTTACTACGATCTTTTAGTCGGTTTGTATCTTCAGGATATCGATCAACAGGTAAGGTATTTTCTTTTAGACCACCACGTAATTTTCAATTTCGCTGTTTTGGCATAAACAGTCAATGGTGTCAATACAAGCTGTCAGAATAGGCAGGTTATTTTGGGTGGTCTAGAGGAGAGTAATAATCAATTGGGTGAGTTTTTCTTTGTGGAAGTTTTAAAGT
>Ga0316217_10003169_pt1 | contig 19015 bp, 10 predicted proteins | sample 1anoAmetaG_FD_203633 | JGI IMG/M metagenome (GOLD analysis project Ga0316217, IMG submission 203633) | Freshwater microbial communities from Trout Bog Lake, Wisconsin, USA - 1anoA | ecosystem: Environmental > Aquatic > Freshwater > Lake > Hypolimnion/Profundal zone | place: USA: Wisconsin...
AACGTTGTTAATACCATTATGAATACTAATAACAATATCAGTTTGCTTATCTTTTTCATTATTTCTTGTTTTACTTTTTTATAAAATCCAGTGACTAATCATTATTAGCCACTGGACTTATTATATTCTTATTTTGCTAACAATTCGCTCTGATACAGTTTACCATCTGCACTCTTCAATACCACTGTGTACATACCCGATGATAGTACTCTATCCATGCTGATTGTTTCATTTGAAACTCCGGCAGCATGATTAATTGTAGTTGTCATCACTGTCTGTCCCATTGCATTAATCATCGATACACTGTACTTGCCTGCAGCTACATTCTGTGTCTGTATTGTAAATACTTTCTCCGTTACCGGATTTGGATATACCGATATCTTAGTAGCATTGTTTACAGCCACAACATTTGCTTTGAATACAATGCTGAATCTGTTGGCATAAGTAGCTGCATCTGTTGTTGGTGTAAATGTTACAGGATTAGTTACTGAAACATCTGTATTCAAATAAGCATCATGTATATAAGCATCTAAACCTGCATACTGACTTGCATCTACATTCAACTGATAGGTTTCTCCTGCAATTACATTCGCTAATTTCAACACTACAACATCTGTTAATGATGGGGTTGGTAAACCATCTATACTCAGTTCATTAGCAGACTCTGTGATATACAGATTCTCGGCAGGATTCATCAGCTTCCTGGAATCTTCTGCTCCGATGCTCTTGGTATAATTTGTATTGAATACTGCAACAGCTCCATCTATGTTGGAGGAACTTCCATTCAGGTTTTTATTCAATGTAATAGCCAACATATTTGGTTTAGTATTACCAAACACACTTGTATGTGTTGAACTTGGTGCTTTATCGGTTTCATTAATCACTAACCTTGGTGTACCTGATACATCGTTTTGTATGAAGAAGCCTTGTCCTGATTGTATAAACTCTCTTGTACCACTTGGTGCATTGTTGGTTACACCAGATGCTCCATTGTACGTAACATAGATGCTATATCCACTTGACAGGAAGGTTGGATCAAGATAGGAATAACTGCTGGTAATATTATTTGAAGTATTATGTCCCCATATACTTGCCCAGTCTATAGGACATGCATAAGGATTAGCAATCAAACTCCAGTTGTTAGCCCCATCAGTTAATCCATAACCAGATGTAGCACCTGATGTGCTGCTTGTTCCGCTGGTTGTAAATGTAACTGTACCAGTCACTAACTGACCAGTTGCACGTAGAGTAGTTGCAGTGACCATATTTGGAAACTGCTGGATAAGATTAAAGTTACGAGCTCCTCTAACCAATGCTCTCATTCCCTGGAATGGATCCAAAACAGTAGCTTTGGTAAGAGTATCTGCTGCCCATACATTATTGATATAAGTATATAATGATGGATTTCCAGTTGTAGTATAATCGGCTCCAGTAACAGGATTATAACTTCCAGCTATATATGCTTTATTATAGGAACCCGAAATAAACATTCCATTATTAGTAGGATATGCACCGTTCTCCTGCCAGTTATTGAATACTGAACCTGCATTATATACACTTGGTCCTAAATCTCTGAACTGTCTTAACCCTTCAGGTATAAAACGTTCTACCGTTACATTACCTCCTGTAACAGTAGCACCTGAGGTAACTACTCCTACTACAGCACTATTTGTTATTGAAGTACTCTTCAGTGTTAAATGATGACCATTCAGATTGAGATTAGTAGAAGAGTTTTTAAGTCCTAAAGAATCGGTAATACCTATACCTGTACCTAAAGTAATACTACCAGTACCACTTAATGTTAATACGCCCAGTAAAGTATCTGTTGAAGAAGTAGTTCTGAAATTCAATGTATTGGCAGTTGCACCATTTATTATTAAACTTCCATTATTACCAACTAATAAACCAGTAGATACATTCGTTGCACTATTTAAATTATTACAGGTTAAACTATAACCATTCAGATTAAGTATTCCACTGTTATTAATATAATCGGTTGGCGTAGAAGTTGCAGCCTGAAGCACATTTGACCCTAAAGTAACGGCACTTACGGAATTGATTATGAAATCAATATTTCCAGTTGAGCTTGCATTGGTATAGGTCTGAGCACCTGATTTGGTGAAGATGATTTTAGCACCATTTATTACAGTACCATTTTTATTGCTTGCTTTCAAAGAAGCTGTAGAGGCAACTATTATATTTCCCCCTGCATTTAAAGTGGTATTATAGGTGGTTGCAGCAGTACTGTAACCGTCCGCTAAATCAACAACTGCAGTTCCAGAAACATTGATATTGCCTGCTACGGTAAGCGTTTCAGTTGGTAAAACAGAAGTTGTTCTTACACAAGTATAAAATTTGGCGTTATTTACTGTAATTGAATTAATACTATTGGTATAAGTATTTGATAAGCCACCTGCTAATGCAAAGTATGTACTACCTGTTGCTTCAATATCCAATAAACCTTGTGTACCAAAGCTGGAAGTATTGATATTTAAAGCTGTAGTCTGACCACTGTTGTTCCACGTAAACTTACCAAAATTTTGTATAAATGATGCATTGGTAGGATTGGTAGTAGTTATACCTGAAACAGAACAGGTAGAAGCTGCATTCCAGATAGCTGAAGGAATATTTCCACCATTCCCATTATGGTTATAAACAGTAGTTGTATAATTAAAGTTTACAGATGAACCAGTTGTCTGGGTAAATGTTGCACAGGTAGTTCCTGCTGTTGTTCCATTATTGAACGTACCTGCCACATCTAAATGACCAGTTGCAGATAAAGAAACTGAACTGCCATTGACAGTTAAAGATTTACTTACCGGAACATATAATGTACCGGAACTAACAGTAAGATTATTTGTAATAATTGCATTTCCACTTAATGTTGCACCTGATGTATTAGAAATAATTAATGCACCATAAGTAATTCCAGGAACAGTCTGTGCTGCGCTACCATTGAAGGTGATAGTAGAACCTGTAGTTGTAATAATAGCAGTGCCCGCTGTAAATGTATTGCCAACAAAGTAAGTGCCAGAGAATGTTTTAGCACCAGAACTACTTAAAGTCAGACCTGAATAAGAAGCAGGTGTTATAGACTGTGTTACGGTACCATTATAGTTAACTACACTCCCTGCTGATAAAGAACTGAATATTGGATAAGAAGCATCCTGCCAGATTAATGTACTGCTATTTGCAACACTAATTCCGCTACCTCCTGATATTGCTTTTGCAGAAGGAACTGTAAGATTAAATGAATGGGTTCCATCACCAATAACAATTCTTGAACCAGCCCCAAGACTCCAGGCAGCACTGAGTGTTTTGCTTCCTGCAATGGTTATATTCCAGGAAACACCAGCAGCATTCTGAACAGCAGAAGGATGAGTTCCACCCACTAAAGTAGAACTGGAAGTCCAGCTGTTAGTAGATAATAAATCTCCCGAAGTTCCAGTATAGTAATAGTTGGGCAAATCTGCCGCAATGCCACTTACAGGAATATTTACAGTACTGGCACCAGATGAAGTCAATACTATATTTCCTGAATATGTTGCAGCAGTTGCAGGATTAAATCTTACATAAACTAATTGTGTAGAAGCCGTAGATGTTAAGGCAAGTGTAGCAGCTGATATGCTTAATGGACTGCTATGTGTTCCTATTGTAGAAAAAGATTCATCCAATGAAACTTCAAATCCTGCATCAGGTGTAATAGTAACAGTATTGTTTAGAAAAATACCTGCAATGGCAAAATAGTTAACATCACTTGTATTGGTTAAAGTAGTGGTTGGTGTACCTGGGAAAGTATTAGCAAATGCACCACTAAAAGTATTACCTCTATAAGCTGTATTTGCATATATATAACTGTTCTGACTAGCTGATGGTGCTAATGCTACACCTTTATATACACAGGTAGTTGCAGAAGTAGATAGAAGTGTATAACTGCTGGTTGTAGCAGAAGCAGTACCTGGATTTCCAGCATCTGTTACAGAGAACAATTTACTGGGAGCTCCTGTATATGAAGTAGCATATAACACCGGATTTGCACCGGTAAATATACCTGTTAACCCAAGAGAAGCTGTAGTGTTTAATACATAAGCCTGAGACCATACAGTTCCATTATAAGTATATTTTATAATTCCTGCAGTACCATCTGCTACATACATTACATCACCTGTAGGATTTAAAACAAAACCATATGCATTAGTTGGATTATTTGGAGTAGGGGTCAACAATGTCATAGCAGCTGTAGTACCATTATCCCCTAGATTAGATAAATAATCTACGAAATTAATACCTATGTTAGACCCTGATGAAGAACTACCATAGATAGAACCATTATATATTTTAAGTGTTCTGGTATTTACACTACCATATGTCTTAGCAGTATTATCATATAGATTACTGAAATAATAGAAACCACTTGCACCCGAGAACCAGAAAGCAGAACCATCCGATACCAGACTACGTATATTATTGCCAGATTGAAAATCAGCCGCTAAAGGAACAGTTGCAACTCCTGAACCGTAAACTACACCTCCTGCACGATAATTGGTACTTGGAGCACTGGTTGCAGTGGAACCAATACTTGCTGTACCTAAAGGAGCATTATATCCTGGCAATGCTAAAAATTTACCATCAGCAGATAAAGTCATATACCCTTCTGATGTAGCATTTGCACTGGTGGTAATACTAAAGTTAGTTGATGAAGAAGAACCTGTTGAATAAGTACCTACTGAATATGGTAATGGAGAAGAACTTATTGGTGACTGACCTGCACCTGTAGGAGCAAACTGATCTATAAACAATCTGCCAGCAGCAGCTGCTTCATTAGTCACACCATCTCCTACTCTTTCAACAACTATATTACCTGAAGTAAATGCTGTAGGTGTTGGTACGGAAACAGTGATGCCAGTTGCAGTTGCTGAACAACCTAATGATGAAGTAACTGTACAGGTAACACTTCCATTATTCGTTAAATCATTTGCATTTGCGGTATAGGTAGCTGTAGTTGCTGTATTGTTATTATTAGTATTATTTGTTATAGCGGCACCATTGTTATACCACTGATAACTTAATGTTCCTGAACCTGATGCAGTAGCAGCAAAACTGCTGGTAAAACCAGGATAAAGTACTACACCAGTAGAGGTAGTAGTTATAGTTGGTACAGCAGAACTAACTGCTATACTGATAGTATTGGAAGTAGCAGTATTTGAAGTTACACATACTCCGGTAGCGGTATTCAGAACAGCATAAACCGCATCAGTAGTTGAAGATGTACCCGTTGTATAAGTGTATGTATTTGTTCCAGCCGACACCACTTTTGTACTGTTTTTATACCAGTCATAAGTTGCTCCTGTTCCACCTACATTATATGTATTGGGAGTAGCTGTTGGGGTAGCTGTAAAAGTAAGTGAGGTTGATTTACAGGCTATTGATGACCCTGCTACAGATACTGAAGGAGTTTCTATAGTACGTACCGTTTCTGTAATTATATTAGAATAAACAGCAGAAGCATCAGTTACACAACCACCGGCTGGTGTTAATAATACTTTTACTTTATTCTGATCGGTTAATGTTGATGAAGTGTATACATTACTGTTTGTTCCAGTAGTATTATAAGAGCTTCCACCATCAGTTGATAAATACCACTGATAAGTAGGTGTACCTCCGTTGGTAGTAGCTGTAGCAGTGTACGTTACTGTTGCGCCATTACATATTGAAGTATTATCAGCAGCAATAGAAACAGAAGCTGATGCAATTGGTGTATTGATAATATTAGCCCCTGAAAAATCGCTGTAAATGTGTGAATTATAAATATCTGACACTTCGCAATAATAATAATAAGCAACACCTGCTACTGTCTGACTGGTAATGGCAGGAGTATAACTGCTACCTGTTGCATTACTACTTAAAACAGAAGCTCCTAAAGTTGAAGCACTGGTATTGTACCACCACTGATATGTAGGACTATTATCGCTACCTGCAGTAACTGAAATACTCAAAGCAGTTCCTGTATTACAGTTAGTATTAGCAGTAGTTGATGGCTCTACAGTTATTGATGGTGGAGTATTAGAAGTAACCGATCCGGTAAAGAAACTGTTTTCACTGGTATTAGCAGAACCACTATAAATAGAAACATAGGATTCAGTATAATAAGGATTGGCACTCAGACCCGCCTTCAACCTTACATAAACTTTAGCATTGGTAATAGTACCACCTGTGTAAGACAAAGAAGCTGTTCCTGCCCAGTCGCCCGGTGTACCGGCAACCGAGTCGGTACATAATTCATAATAATTAAGTGCACTGGAAGATCCGTTATCAATTGTTATACTGCTTCCTGTAAGATAAGTAGCATTAATAGTAAAGTTTGCTGCTAAAGATGGCCCGAAATTTAATACATAAGTTAAGTTGGAACTGTTTGATAATCCTGATACAGAAATAGCTCCGGCTGGATTTACGATAATAGCCTGTGAAACCGGTGTTGTATAAGTATATCCATTATAAGTAACCACACAATAATAATATGTAGTGATTGGAGAACTTCCTCCATTTGTAACGGAAGGAGTATAAGATGCAGTTTGTGCTCCACGAGCTGATCCTAAACTGGCTGGACTGCTTCCATTTGAATTCGGACTGCTATACCACTGATAGGTAGCCGTTCCGGTAATAGCATTACTGTTACATGTTGCTGCAACTGATAAAACAGCAGGTGCAGAAGATGGATTATAAGTAGCTGTTCCAAAATTAGTATTGGTTGTACCATCTACATAATCAGGAATCAATTCGGTAGAAGCAGCAGGATTAAATATGGCATGACCACTAAATCCTGTAAAGCTTATTTTGCTTAATTGATTTCCTGTACCTGTAGTAGTTAACCCTGAACCTGTAATAATTATTTTTCCTGAACTGGCATTTGCTGTATTAGCCGCTCTAGTCCAGCCATTTATTGTTAAGTTACCACTCCATGTGTTTGCTGAACTGCTTGCAATGGTTAAAGTATGAGACCCCGTTCCTAAAGAGATTGTACCATTACCAGAACCAACCGTTAAACCTCCGGTAGATGTACCGGTAAAACCAGTATTGGTTCCCGAAGCAGCACCAGTTGCAAATATTCCATTATTAAGCGTAAGAGCAGGTGAACCGGTAAATAAAGAAGCTACCCCAACCTGGAATGTACCTCCACCAGAAACAGAAAGACCACCACTGAATGAACCTGGCTCCGCTAATATTAAAGTACCTGAACCAGTAATAGCTAATGCTGTTTTGGCAGTAGATCCGTTATTTACAGGAACGCTCAGTGTTTTGGTTAAAGAACCAGCTATTGTTAAAGTGTTGGTACCTGTACCCGAAGCACCATTTAGTATACCTTGAGTAGCAGAAGCAAAAACACTTGAAATTGAATTTATTGTAGGGTTATGTCCATTGATATCTAAATAACCTCCGTTACCACTGGTATAGCCCATTATAACATCAGTTGTTGATGGCAAAGCACCATCGTTACCAAGATATACATAACCAGAACTACCGCCACCATTCAGAATGGTTGGTCCGTAATAAGAATTGGTATTGTTTAATGAAAGTGTAGCAGCACCACCTCCTGCAAATGAATTTGCATACATTAATCCATAGTTATTAGCAGTTGAAGATGAACTGATATGCCCATTCACAATTAAACTATTACCAGCAGTAGATCCACCCAGCAATAAATAGTCGTTTAGATTATTGGTGATATTTCCACTGATAATATTTCCTACACCTTTACTGATAATTCCAACAGCACCATTACCAGCAGTATTTCCGGTGGATTGAACAGTAATTGGAGTAGAAATGGTCTGACCTGCACCAGACATAGATATAATTGAATAACCTGTTGCTGTTAAAGAACCTCCATCAAGTACCACAGTACCGGCATTAGAACCAATACTGGAAATACCGTTTGGTAAAGTAAGTGTATAGGTAACAGGTTTTATAGTTAAATTGTAAGGAGCTGAACCTGAATTAAAATTAAGGTTTACAGGACCTGTAAATGTTGATGCAGCACTTAATTGTAAGGTATACCCCGGAGTATTAAAATAAGTTGCTGTAGTAGTTGGTGAAGTGGATAAGGTTACCGTACCCGCTGTACCGGCAAATACAGCATTATTGTTATCAGCCCATGTAGCCCCGGTTCCTGTTGCAGCGGGTTGCACCCATGCATTAGCCGTATTCCAGGTTCCTGTTCCACCTGCTGCAGTAGCAGCTCCACTGGTAGGAGTACCTCCATTCCAGTAGTAAGCAGGCAGATATGGTGAAGCAGATGCTGTAGCAGTACCATTCCAGGTAGAACCTTTTACAGTATATACTTTAAAATTGTAAGTAGTACCATTTGTAAGTCCGGTAACAGTAACACCGCTACCAAAACCATAATAAACCACCACACCTCCATCAAAAGTACTGTTTGTACCATCAGTAAAACTGGCAGAGTTTGCAGTATAACCTGTTCCCGATGGAGTAGCACCCGTAAAAGAGGAAGAGGAAGCTACTACCATAATATTGTCGTAACAGGCAGGATTTGTCCATAAAAGTACAGATTGTCCATTTCCGGGTGTAGCTCCTAATCCAGTAACAGCCGTTGGACTGGAACAGGCAACCGGAGAAGCTATACCAGTTGCAGCAGCAGACCATGAACCGGAAACAGATTGTGTAAAGGCTTCTAAGTTATAAGTAGTTCCATCTGTTAATCCTGTAAGGTTCACTGAATTTCCTGAACCATAATAAATTACAGAACCACCATCAAAAGCAGTACCCGATCCTAAAGCAGCATTTGCTGTATAACCCGACCCTGAAGGTGTAGCTCCGGTATAAGTACCATTCTTAGCTACCACCATTACATTAGCAAAACAGGAAGGGTTTGTCCAGGAAACAGTAGATTTTGTATCACCGGCAGTTCCTGATAAACTTGTAGGAGCTACTGGAGCACAGGCTGCTGTTGCTTCTGTGATAGATAAAGAATTTAAACTGAATGTACCTCCTGAACCTGTTGCACCCCAGGCATAAAACCTGAATTCAACTGTAGAAGTAATATTGCTATACTGCGATCCGGTACCAAAAGTATAGGTTATAGTTGAAGATGTTTTAGAAGAACCACCTCCACCTCCTCCCGAAGAAGATGTGCCAATGGTTGTAGTTCCAAAACCATCAATACTGGTTTCAAGAGCATAATTTGTGGCACCTGTACCACTAACCTGACCAATAAATTGAACTGTTTTACCCGACAGGCTTAAATTGTAACCTGCATTAGGTGTAATTTTAAAATAAATGTAATTGCCTCCGGTTACAGCAGCAGCAAGCGAAGCAACCTGATAACCTGTTGAACTAAAACGTCCGGATGTAGCTGCAGCAGTTACAGCAGGACCAATTGTAATCCCGTTGGTTAAAGTAAGGTTCGCATCCCAGGCACTGGTAGCTGTCAATGGAGTAGCCGAAGTAGTAATTCCTGAAAAATTAAAAGTCAGGGTTTGTGCTTTCACGCCGGATATTCCGGCAATAAACACAAATGCCACCATAACTGGCAGCAATACTTTTTTCATAAACGGCAATTTTAATTGTTGTCGGTTTCTACTGTTTAAAACTGTAGTAACACTTTGTTTTGTAAAACTGTTCATATTTTAATGTTTGCTTTTGCTTGTTAACCTGTTGAAACCTTTAGTTTAATAAGGGGGTAAGAAATAACTATTGTTACGCTGAATAGTTAGTTTTTGAGTAGCAAACTTCCAGTTACTATGTTACCTAATTGTTAACCGAACATTAACTTAATGTGATGAATTTGTTTTTGCTGGTAAATGGGAAAAATCATTTGTATAAAATTTTTATTCTGTTTTGACTTTATTTTAAAATAAATAAATATGGTATATATATAACACCTACCTTAGTACCCGCAAATCGTAAGATTGTTGCCCGTTTACAGTAGTTTATGTTTAAAATATTTATTATGCATATTTACAGTTTTAAAGCACCTTTCCATCAGTAAGATGCTATTGGTTGAAACAGAGAATATTGCTTCTTTCGCTTCAAACAATCATCCTGCCAACAGGATACCAATTTTCCCCATTATTAACTGGATTTCCCATATTATATATATGCTTTCCCGGGCTATATTTACCGTTGCACACGCAATGGTTGCTGCTGCACATGCTATGATTCCGGCTGCTGATGCTTTCAGCAACTTATTTCAAAGCGCGAGGGGTAGTTCTGACGGTATTATTTCCCCGCCTCATGGTTTGCGGACCAGTCCTCATGGTTCCGGCAGCAGTCCGCATGGCTTCTGCGCCGGATTTCAAAGTGTCAGGCGAAGATTTAACGGAATAGATTTCGTATCCCACGTAATGGGTAGCCCAAACCATGGCATGGTTTCCGCTACCCAAAGCATCAGCAAGTAATTTTTCAGATACCCTGTGGTACAAAACACTACCCGTTATCTGATTATTTCAGGAAATTACAATTAACTAAATATGGAAATATTAATAGAAAGATCAGATCCTTTATTTGTACCGCAAAGCGGTAATTTCTCTGCTAAGATTGGCAATTATCAAGGTATACTGGGGCTGGATGCAACAAAAGTAACAGCCTATTTAAACGGCAATAAATATATGCAGTTTGTGTATCTGGAGCATGTAGGAATACAAACCTATGGCCATTCTTTTGCACAGTATAAACAATTAATTTTTAACGGGCATGGAACACAGATTCTGAGCGATATTCCTGTATTGGCCGCATTCCCAACTCCATTACCTGGGATACCTATGGCTAATATGAGAGGAGCTTTGTCGAGTCTGGCGCAGGACTGTACCAGAAGTGCTGCTTTTACCAACAGTATTGGGGAGGACCTGGGTATACTGAAGCCTGAGACTTCGGCAAAACCTGAAGAAGGTATGCCAAACCTTACGGTTAAACTTACTACCGGTGGTCATCCTATTTTACACGCTACAAAAGGCGAATACCAGGGATATCAGGTATGGCGCGATGGTGGCGACGGTAAAGGATATGTATTGATAGGCGTTAGTCTGTATGCCGATTACGTTGACAACAGTTCGCTGCCCGATGCGGGTACTAACAAGCAATGGAAATACAAGGCCATTTATGTGCAGAAAGGTGCTGTGATTGGAAAATGGAGTGCCGAAGTAAGTATAATGGTTTACGGAACAGTTTAACAACCATTGCAAAAGGTTCTAAAAACTAAAGGAGTTTAAGAGGGTTTGAATTGCCTCTTAAACTCCTTGGTTTTTAATATCCTTTATTACCCTTTATCATTTTATGTACACATAATACATAAAAGAATGGGACAATATTTATTGCTTATTGAACAAAACGGAATTCACCGTAGTTTCATCCGAATAAGTTACAACATAATTTCCATTAGCTATATTACTTACAGGTAAATAAGTTTGTACATCTCCATCATTAGCCTTCTGGGCAAATATTAAAGAACCATTTACTGTATGTATTTTGATTGTGGCGTTTTTAGCCACAGCATGATTTACTACAATAAAATTAGTAGCAGGATTAGGGTATACACTTAATGAAGTATGCTTAACTCCTGCACTTACCACTGCTATGCTGCTATAAGATACAGTACCATCATCGGCAGTTACTTTCAATCTGTAATATGTAGTTGTACTGCTATTAAAAGCAGCATCAGTTATTGTATATTTATCAGCACCGTTGTTGAAAGGAACTACATTATTTATTACGGTAAAATTTTTACCATCAGTACTCTTTTCAACAGCATAATTTTTCTCGTTTGTTTCATCAGCCATCATCCAGCTAACCAACACCTGATTGTTTTGAATAGCTGCATTGAAATTAACCAGATGAACAGGTAAAGGAGAAGCTAAAGGAGCCCATGCAATACCCCTGAATGCAGTGTTGGCAGCTGCTGTAGCCAATGGCACAGCCACTGCTGTACTAATACTGGCATTGAACCCTGTATTATCTGCAATGCCATAAATACCCGAAGTAGTACCGGCATATGTAATATACAATCCAACATTGGTACCCTGAACAACACCCGTAATACCTCTGATACCATACCCTGAATTAGCAGCAGTTATTTTCAGAGAGTCGTTAGCTACCCAGTTGCCCGATACTAAAGAATATTTTCTGATGCCGGCAGAATCATCTGCTATATACAATACCTGACCTGCAGGTAAAGTAGCAATATAGAATTGATAAGGAGAACTTTTGGTAAGCGTTACTCCTGGTAAATTAGTAATAGTTTGTCCTGCTGTAGTAGGCAACCCTGTGCCCACAGCCCCAACTCTAACAGCAGTACCCGATGCAGTAGATACATATAACTGACCTCCGAATATTTCTACACATCTTATATTAGTAACAGTGGTAGATAACTTGGTAGCAGAATCTACTCCTCCAGCCTGAACAGGCATATAAGCTACCCCTGTAGCACCGCCGGCAAGATAAAAACTATTGCCATCAACAGATGCAATTGACCTGTTATTATTACCACTTGAAAAGCTTGGAGATGAATTAGAAGAATTGATAGTACTGTTTACATCAATAGTAGCCGCAACCCTGTTAACAGCAGCAGCAGTAGTTTTACCAATCCCTGCAGTAGCGGTGTCGGCATCATATCCTTCAGCCAGCAGATATAAACCATTTGCCGAACGTGTCATAAATCCTTCACTTGTGGCAGATCCACTGGCAGTAACTCTTTTGTTGGAGCCTGTTACTTCAGCTGCAACTTCCGGTAATTTTAAGGAACGTACAAAAGTTCCGGTAGGCGTATATTCATCCAGGTATACAGTAGTGGCTACACCACTCAGAGCTGAATTGCCTGTACCAACACGATAAACAACCAGATTGCCTGCTGTAAATTTCTGCGCAAAATTTGTCTTGGCAAAAGAAACCAATACAATTGTAAAAAGTAATATTCTATTCATAATGTCTATTTCTGCAAACTTATTTTCCCTCTCAGTACAGGCTGCATAATCTGTATTATCTAATTATTAATTTTCATAAAAAGAGGGCAGAATAGTAAGTTTAACAACATTATCAACTGTATAAAATGAAACCGCTGCCAGGTAACAATTATATAACCTTACCGATACAATAAATTAATACAGCAGTCATTCCTTTACACATTATAAATCAAGACAACTTGTATAATGCAAACAGAATTAATGAACTATATTAACCATTATGGTTACCTGGTGATATTTTGTTTTGTATTCCTGCAGGAATTGGGGATGCCAGGCTTTCCAAACGAGATCGCACTGTTGTATTTTGGCATCCTTTCCCGGCAGAATATTTTGCATTTCCCTGTAGTATTGTTGCTGGTCATTACAGCTGACTTTACTGGTACTTTTCTGGTTTACATCTTATTCTATTATTGCAAGCCGGTCCTCAAAAAAATAAAGCCATCATGGCTGCCGGTTCCATATAAAAAGATACAGCAATTAAATAAAAATATAGAACACAAAGGATGGCCATTTTTATTAATAGGCCGACTTACTCCTTTCATAAGGGGTTATATTTCTATAGCCACAGGGCTATTAAATATCTCTCCAAAAAAATATGTGCCTGTTCTGATTTTTGCCGCTACTTGCTGGACAGGTGGCTGGGTAGTATTAGGATATTTATGTTCACCATTACTCAACCTTACTTATATCTCTCAGAATTTATTTCCGGCCGGCATTACCATAATTATTGTGATGCTGATATTGTATATAATCTCTTATTTAAATAAAGAAAAATTCAGCACACAAAACTAATTTGATATGCAAAAAGCTACTATGAAAGTTTCCGTTATTATACCGGCATTCAATGAAGAAAATTATATTACCAGATGCCTTGAAGCCATCTCAGAACAGGATTATACCAATTATGAAGTAATAATAGTCAACAATGCTTCTACCGATAATACAGCCTATGTAACAGAACAGTTCATTAAGAATAAAAACTTAAACAGTTTCTTTTTGCTGAATGAAAATCGTAAAGGTACCAACCATGCCAGAGAATGTGCAAGACTGGCAGCTTCAGGTAATATAATTGCCCAGCTGGATGCTGATTGTATTCCAGATAAACACTGGATTTCAAATGGCATGAAAGCCCTGCAATCAAAAAATACGGTAGCTGCTACCGGTGCTTATTACTATTCCGACTGTAATATCATCTTAAGATCATTATCATTATTAAGTCAGCTGGTAACTTATCCTATCATCAATACTTTAGTTCAGAAAGCTAACCGTGGTGCAATACTCATAGGTGGCAATACTTTTGTTTATGCCAGTATACTGGCCGATGCGGGCGGATATAATACAGACCTTACTTTTTATGGAGATGATGTGGATATAGCCAACCGTCTTGCTAAATATGGTCATATCAGTTACTCTCCTTATCTTACTTTGAATTCTTCGTATAGAAGATTCAATGCATTAGGTTTCTGGAAAGTAAATAAAAAGTATCAGGATTTCTTCTGGAATATTATCTTTAAACGGGATATTAATCCTGACAATACTATAGAGCTTGTACACCCAAGATAATCAAACAATATTGAATTTAATAGTCAGATCAGAAAGCTAAAAATACAGGCCTTTCTTTTTTGCTTTAGCTATTAGTTTTTCAAATTCTTTATGAGGAATGAGTGGTGATGAATCAATAAAAACCCATTTAATAGTGTTTTTTGATTTAGGAATCCTGGAAAGTATATAATGAACTATTCTATATTCAACATCTCTTTTTTTCAGCTTCTCATCATATCCTTCCTGTACAATACTTTTACGCACCAGTCTTTCAAAAATAAAATACTTTTCAGGATTGCCTGATTCCTGTTGATATATAAATTTATCACAGACAAAACCATGATTTACTTTATCTCCTTCATTCATCATCAGGAAATTTATTTCATCCTCATTTCTTTTTTGCTTTTTGTTCATTAATGCAAGAAAAGACTTCTTTAATTCTTTCTTCATAAATCATAATTTTAAAAAATCAGATTTATAATTCATTCAAAAATTATAGTAGTGATGAATTATTGATTCCTATTTCAACAGGTTAATATTTACAATTATACTTCTGAATTTCTTCAATGCGGGATCCATCAGTTTTGCAGCATTTCCATCATTGTACCATTCGGTAGAACCATCGTCGCATATCAATTGTATCCTGCCATCCGGAAGCTCAATAGCCGCTTCAATTGCCAATGCTTTAATATCAGGTATATTCAGCAATTGGGGTATATCATTTTCTTTTCCACTCCATCTGTACAATGCAGCATTTCTAACCGCATCTGCATTGCCGGCAATTATCAGATACGATTTATCGGACAATACTATCATATCCCTGATACCTCTTTTATCCAGATTCAGTTCTACAGGCTTACCAAATACAGGATCCGATACAGGTTTACCATCGTTAAACCATGATTCAAAATTCAATAAAGGCGCTATCAATGCATTGTTCCTGCTATTTACCGGCACCTGAGGTGCTCTGAAACAAATATATAATGTGGTACTGTCTGGTGCAAAGCTTATCCCTTCCACATTAAATCCTCCCACCTGCTTAGGCTTCTGTCCCGATTCGGCTGCTGCTGAAAAATGATAACCATACTGATCTCCCCAGTTTATCAGGTATTTTCTAAGCCGATGATACGCAGATGAACAGTTAATAGAAAGCTCTTTACCTGCACCTTTTATATAAGTAGCAAACAAGGTGCTTCTGTTTCTTTTTACATCAAAATGTTTCCCTCCATTACTCATCGATCCTGTCCAGTACACAACCGATGGATGTTTAAAACTTCTGGCACAGGCTTCCACATCCACTTCTGTTTTATCATGTTTCGAACCTTCATCTAAGGATACATATGCCTCATAATTGTAGTTGTTTTCAGGCAGTCCCGAATGCTTTGAATCGTATATAAACAGCTGATTCATTTCATCATCCCCCACCAGCATAGTGTTACTGTCCAATGCTACCACGGCAGATGCATCCGAAGAACCGGTATGATAAAAAGTTGTATACTTTGATCCGGAATCCACAGAGGCAGCATAATTGATGATTAACGATACACTGCTTTTGCCTTTAGTTAATGTCAGGGTTATATTGCTATATCCAGCACCGTTAGGTGTAATTTTTATAGTAGCTGTTCCATCAGCTTTAATTATCTGAATATTATTTTGCTGCACAACACTGCTATTATTACTTTCGGCAGTTAATGAATAGTCAGATTTATTTAAGTCTTTATTCTTTTCCTTTACATCCACTACTATACCCTGTATTGCAGCCGGATCAGTAGCGTCATTCATTACTCCACTGATTAAAGGAGGATGTAAGTATGGTGTTGTTTTAGCATAATCAAATGATAATGACAACACACCTGAATGATAATTCTGCATCCTCACTGTTGCACTCCCTGCTTCAGTCTGCATTAAGCATACATTCAAAACAATTGCAATAAAATATGCTATAGTTGACTTGATCCTTCTATACATGCAGGTGATTATTTTTGGGAAAAGTAATACTTAATCTATCACCAGCTGCCAACCAATCCTGTATTCGTTATCCCACTTATGTGTATTGATACTTTCTGTTTCAGATAAGTTTCTGTCAAATTCAACTTTAATCATCGAATTATACCCTTTTACCTGATAGGATATTCCTGCAGCAATATGTTTCGAAATTCCTGGAACCAGATCATTCGCATTCAGCTCATCATAACGAACAGAGAAGATACTTTTAATAGGTTTGGCAAAATAGTTCAAAGTTGTATACCATCCACCTGCTTTAAAATAACCATTAGTAACTGAAGTAGGTAATCCCATCAATATAGGATCGTTAGCATTCTGTGGTGTTCCTTTTAAAGTATGTGTTTCAAACTGAGCGGAAAATCCTCTGTACAAAATGGAAACATCCATACCAAGAATATATTTTTCTCCATTTACTACTTTAAAGTCTAATGCTGAATCTTTACTGTTCAACAAACCACCTGTTTCTCCTGCCAGGAAACCTGTACCTGCCGGCAGGTTTCTCTTCGAATATCGGCCATTCAATCCAATAGAAATATTAGGAGTGGTTAAACCCTTTGTATCTATTATTTCTTCATGATGTTTTTCAGGATACGAAAACTCAACCCTGCCAATATATTCAAATGCTCCACTCGCATCATTGGTACCACCTAACACCACTTCACCTACACCCGAATATATACCTCCCGATGCTCTGATCTTACCATCCCAGAACGAACGATCCAGTCTGATACCCATATCACGACGGGAAAAGAAATCACCTTTCGATATCTGTGGTCTTTCCCAGTATGGCGATTGATAATGCTCTACCAGTGAATTCAACGAATAAGGCACCTTACCATATCCTATATTGATATTGAACAATTTTTTAAACCCTTTATATGTAAAATTGGCATCGTCAAGCGGCCCGCCATCCGGGGCATAGGTAGAACCCCATGCACCAAAATCCAGTTGTAAATGATATTCATAATCTTCCCCCGATTTGCCGGTAATATCCAGTCGGGCATCCTTTGGCTTTATAGTGTTCTTAGTCAGGTCGGGCGTTACTCCCGATGGATAATCTCTGAAGTCTAAGTAAGACGAAACTATTGTTCCTACTTTCACAACGTTACTGCCATTGCTTATTTTAAACCCCTGAAGACTATCTATATTATAGTAAGTATACCCCATTTGAGAATGAGCACTTACTGTAGTTAAAAATACAATTATGATGGGTAATAATCCTGAAGTGATATTTACCGTTATTTTTTTTATTGCTGCTGTCATTATTAATTAATATGTATTAAAAGAAATTATTAGTTACAGTTGAACTCCGTCAACAGTAAGATTATCAAATCGGTCATTTCCTGCTGCTGTTGATGAATTTGAAGCAACACCGGCAGACTGCCAGAATACAATTTTGATTGCAAACTTTGGATTATTGTTTACAGCAGATATAGAGGAAAAATCATAGCTGATCAACTCATACGCCGGATCTGTCTGCACCATATAAGCACCTGATGAACTTGGTGATGGCAACGACACAAATTTGTAATTTACACCATCCGTTGTATAATATACACTATCCAGAGCAGGTCCGCTCGAACTCTTTGCTACTGCATAACTAACCACAATATTTTTAAAACTGGTTGTAGGTATATTGACAATAAAATCTGTAACCGGAGTTCGTACACGGAATGCATTACCCATAGCATCTCCGTTTCTCGCATTGATCGATGTGGTACTGGCCAGTGAATCTTCATATCCACCCGCCCAGTCATACGAAAGATATGCACCGCTATTCAATGCTATAGAAGTGGCAAACGATGGAGTACCATTGAAATTCCAGTAATAAATCAATGTATCAGAAGTATTCACTGGCGATGGAATGGTAATGTTTCTATCCTTAGTACAGGAACTTACAAGTACAATAACCAGTAAAAATGGAAGTAATAATTTTTGCATAATTAAATTTATAAATGCAAAAGGAAGGGTTCAATGTTAACAGAATATAAACTGAACGTTAAGAGAATATTACCAAATCAGTCAAAGTCATTTGTAAGCATAATTCAGAGCGGTTTATTATTAATGATTTAATAATATTGTTTCATTACATTAGATTATATGGCATTATTACTTTGCAGATGGTGAGTGAAAACTTATCAAATATATACAAGTCAACCCCCATTTCTATGGGGGTTTTATTTTGTTTTTGTAATAAAGCCAAAGGCTAATAGCTTGTATTTCTGTATTCTTTTTACTTTTATTTGGGCGTTGCCTTCGGCCGTGCCGCCGCTGCTATCTTTTTGGCGCGCTGTATATATGCCCCTTCAGGGGATAGGGGTGCGCGCCAAAAAGGATAATCTGCTATGCCCCTCGCGCAAAATACATCCACATTTTGTAGAGACGCAACGCTTTGCGTCTCATTCGATATTCCGCCATTGTTGGTGTTCTTCACCAACAATCAATATACTTTCAGTTAGTGTCCTCACTAATCAAAATGTTCCTCACACCTTATCCTACTT
>Ga0316217_10003171_pt1 | contig 19011 bp, 16 predicted proteins | sample 1anoAmetaG_FD_203633 | JGI IMG/M metagenome (GOLD analysis project Ga0316217, IMG submission 203633) | Freshwater microbial communities from Trout Bog Lake, Wisconsin, USA - 1anoA | ecosystem: Environmental > Aquatic > Freshwater > Lake > Hypolimnion/Profundal zone | place: USA: Wisconsin...
TTCCAGTTTTTTTGCATCCTGAATCCAGTTTACAAATTCCATCTGATTCGATTCAGAAAGTGCAGAGAAAATTTCTTTTGCCTGAGTTTGTTTATTAAAACTTTTTTCCAGCTCAAGAGGAAACTGAACTATACTTTTATCGAAAGAAGATTCTCGTTTAACCGTTCTTCTTCTTGAATTCTTTTTCTTGTCATCTGAAGGAGCTTTTACTATTTCTTCAGTATGAAGTGTTTCTTCGATTGATTTAGAATGTTCATTCCTAACCACATCTTTCATTTTCAGAAACTTCATTGCATTCCACACATGATCCACCGGTACAAGTGTAGAACCTTCATACTCCAGATCAGTCATAAACGCCCAGCTACTTTCCCTCATCAGATCAGAAGAAATTTTGCTGGTTTGTTTCGGAAATGCAATCCACAATTTTGTATTGTCGTGCAAAACCTGAAACACATCTTTCAATATGTTTTTTAATTGCTGTTGATTTACTGCGAAAATTAAAATGAAATCCACTTTTCTGGATTTTAACAGAGGTGTTACATTTTTAGCATACGACAATTTAGCGAAAAGCTTTTCTACTGAAGAAGGAAGGCCTTGAATTAAAAGATTCTTTTCTTCTTTTAATTCCAGATTGTCTAACAAATTTAACGATACCATACTTAAAAAGAATTATAGATATTTCAACATTTTGCAAAAGTATAAAACAATTACAAAGATTGCAACATCTTATCATGAGATAAATTCAAAAAACCAAAATAGCAAAAAGCAAAAACCGCTAATTCTTTCATTTAAAATAAAAATCTGAACGAAGGAATTAACTCAATAAATGCAATTCTTAGCAATTTGGAGCCGCAAGGTAGTTAAAAATTAGCATTTATCCAAAGCCTGAAGAATATCGTTTAAAATATCATCAATAAATTCCAGTCCAACAGAAATTCTGATAAGTCCCGGTGTAATACCTACATCAAGCCTTTCTTCCTCTTTCAGTTTTGAATGTGTTGTACTGGCCGGATGCGAAGCAATACTTCTGGTATCTCCAAGATTTGGCGTTAAGGATAATATTTCCAGCGCATCCATAAATTGAATACCACTTTGTTTTCCTCCCAGCAATTCAAAGCATAAAACTCCCCCACCCTTCGACATTTGTTTTATAGCAATATTGTATTGAGGATGTGATGGCAGAAAAGGATATCTCACCCATTTTATTTTTGGATGACCTTCCAGCTTCTTAGCAATTTCCAACGCATTATTACAATGCTTTTCTATTCTTACCGCTAAAGTTTCCAGACTTTTACTAAGTACCCAAGCATTAAATGGACTTAATGATGGCCCTGTATTTCTACAGAATAAATAAATTTCCCTTATCAGGTCAGCTTTTCCTACAATTATTCCACCCAATACCCTACCTTGTCCATCCATCCATTTAGTAGCACTATGATTTACAATATCAGCTCCCCAGGCAATAGGATTTTGTAAAACAGGTGTTGCAAAACAATTATCTACATTAAATATAAGCTTATATTTCTTAGCAAATTGTCCTATCCATTCCAGATCAAGTATTTCAAGTTGTGGATTGGTAGGAGTTTCTACAAATATCATTCTGGAGTTTGGCTTTACAGCTGCTTCCCAGTTTGCAGTATCTTCCGATGCAACAAGGGTACATTCTATACCATATTTGGGTAAGAATTTAGTAGCCAGTGCATGAGTACTTCCAAAAACAGAACTACAGAAAATAATATGGTCACCTGATTTTACAAGAGCAAAAATAGAATTGAATACAGCAGCCATTCCTGATGCAGTGGCAACTCCTGCTTCAGCTCCTTCCATAGCACAAACCTTCGATACAAATTCATCCACATTTGGATTGCTGTATCTGCTATAAATATTATCATCTGTTTCTTCTGCAAATGCTGCACGCATATCTTCAGCAGTATCAAATGTAAAACTACTGGTCAGAAACAAAGGTGTGCTATGTTCCATCTCGTTTGTTCTTGTAGTTTGCGTTCGTATAGCTAAAGTCTGTGGATGTAATTTTTTAGGTTGCATGCTTCTTATTTTAATTATTCATTTATAGTAACCTGAGTAGTAATAGTTGCTCCTGCCAGTCTCAATGTTTCAGCTACAGAACAATATTTATTGATAGCTAATTCTATTGCTCTTCCCGCTTTATCAGCGTCTATATCTCCATATAACTGAAAATGAATATGAATGGTTTTCCATAATGAAAGGTCTTTTCCCTTTTCTCTCTCCCCATCAACAGTCATTTTAAAGTCTTTTAATTCCTGACGTTGTTTTTTCAAAATAGAAATAACGTCTATTCCACTGCAACCTGCTAATGCAGACAGTAATAATTGCATTGGTCTGGAACCAAAGTTGTTTCCACCACTTTCAGGGCTGGAATCCTGTTTTATTTCATGACCTTGCTCATCGGTGGTTAAAAATCCAAAATCACCCGACACACGAACTAATTGTATTGTAGGCATATCTTATTTTTTTGCAAAAGTATTCCATTCTGATAGATAATTAAATTGAAATCTGAATCTTTAATTAATTTAGTTCCGAACACTTTTTATTATTTGTTAAATTAATCTAATGTGTATAGTTTTTTTATTGGTGATAGTTATACAGATTTAGTTCATTTTAGGCTTATTTCATTCAATGGGAACGTTTGCAAATAATGAAGGCAGCATTAATCATGAATAAATTATCTATTTAAGATGTTAATAAATAATGAAATGCTAATTTTATTTCATATTTATTACAGATTGAATGCATTCTGTTATTACTTTTGAAACATATTAATGAATGCGCAAGTATTGATATTTATCGGTTAATTTACTTTAGAAATTATTATTTTACTTAATTGGATATTTAAGAACATCGATATGAAAAGAAGATTTGTCAGACTATTTCTTTGTTGTTTCACTTTAGTTTCGGTAAGTTGTTTCGCACAACAAAGACCTTACTATACACAGTATATTCTCAACAACTATATTATCAATCCTGCTGTAGCGGGTATTGAGAATTACTGGGATTTGAAGGTAAGTCATAGAATGCAATGGGTTGGCTTAACAGATGCTCCAGTTACTACTTATTTCAGTATACACGGGCCTTTAAAAAGAAGTGCTTATGATGTTGAAACTGCTACCAGTTTTCATGCTGCTGGTCAGAACCCAAGAGGGAATGCTTACTGGCAGGATTATCAACGCCCTGAAAACCATGTAGGTGTTGGATTTGCAATGATTGATGATCACACTGGCCCCTTAAGTACTATCAATGCTTATGGTTCCATTGCTTATCACTTAGGTATTAGTCCTAAAACAAATTTATCGCTTGGATTATCTGCTGGTTTCAGTCAGGTATCTTTAGATGCAAGTAAACTTGATTTTTTGGGTGGTGGTAATTTTACCAGTCCATACAATATTGACCCAGCAGTTCAGGGAAGTGGTGTTTTAAACACTGTTAAACCCGACATCAGTGCTGGTTTATGGTTGTATTCAAAAGATTATTTTGTAGGATTAGCTGCGCAGCAAATTGTACCTGTAAAAGTAATATATACAACTAAAACCAACACTGTTTCCACTACTGGTCAATTAGTACCACATATGTTCCTTTCTGCTGGTTACAGATTTAGTGCTGGTGAAGACTTTACTGTGCTGCCATCTATTCAGGCACGTTATATAAATCCACTTCCTATTGGTGTTGATTTGAATGTAAAGGTTCAATATCAGGATATTGTATGGGCAGGTGCTACTTACCGTGTACAGGATGGATTTGCTGGTATGGTGGGGGTGAATATTAATGGTATAATGACTATTGGTTATTCATACGATTATACTACTTCCGAACTTAACCTGGTAAGTCATGGTTCTCATGAAATTGTTTTAGGATTTTTAATCAATAACAAATACGGCGACTGGTGTCCAAGAAACCTTTGGTAATACTATAACATCCGGAATATTATATTTGCAGCTATGAAGAATTTCATAGCTGCTTTTTTTTTAATGCTGGTAACCTACAGTAGTTATTCTCAGGATATATTACCTCATTTCAGTGTCCGTCAACTCAGTCCCGAACGTGTTCAGATCAGCTGGAAGAATCCTTACAAGGGTTGTAACCAATTGGCTATTCAACGTTCTTACGATAGTCTGAGATTCTTTAAAACTATCTTCTCTCCTCAGTCTCCCGAGTTACCCCAGAATGGTTTTATCGATAATACTCCTGCGCCCGGTGTAAAGGTGTTTTACCGTATATTTTATGTACTGGCCGATGGCAATTATTTCTTTACTAAATCGCAAATGCCTGTTGTTTCAACTGATAAAAAAGAAGCGGAAACCAAACATGATAAATCAGTGATAAAGAAAGATACTGTACAAACTGAAATGCAAGACGAGCCTGAGATAGATACAGTAGTGGTAAAGCCTATTCACTGGGTTTCTATCTTTAAAAAATCAAAGGATTCTTTAATAACGAAGATTGATATCGACTTTTTCAAAAAGTATAGAGATTCTGTCAGGATTAAAACCAAAGACACTATTGTAACCGTTGGAATAGATGAGTATATGATTAAACCTTTTGTGCCTAAGCCGGTGTGGAAGGCTTCTAAATATCTGTATACCAATACCGATGGCTATATTATATTGAAGGTACCCGAGTTACAGAAACATCATTACAAAATAATATTTACCGAAGAGAAGGGCGATGAGATATTTATCTTAAATAATGTGACGGATGAATACTTAATGATAGATAAATCTAATTTCCCGCATGCAGGATGGTTCTTCTATATTATGTATGAGGATGGTAAGGTATTTGAGAAGAATAAATTCTTTGTAGAAAGCGATTTGTAGTAATACAAGGTGTAAGGAGACAGGAGTCAGGAGAATGAATGATTCTGTCAATATAATACTGAATATTATATTCATATCAGGTTTCTTCCTTCTGACTACTCTCTCCTGTCTCCTTACTTCAGATTTGTCCTACTTAAAAAATATTTCTGTGGCTCCGTAGCCAAATCTTGCATCGTACTGATTGATGAAGGAGCTTACTTCCCTTTTGGATTTCAAGGCTTCATGAATATGGTCACGAAGTCGACCACTTCCTACTCCGTGTATTACTATCAGAGTACGCTGATAACTGGCTACAGCTGCATCATAACATCTTTCAAATTCGGATACTTGCAGCATCAGTATTTCGTAATTAGACATGTCCTTCCAGCTATCGGTTAGCTTCTCTATATGCAGATCTACAACTGACCTTACATCACCCGAGTTCTTTGGTAAAGGACGGTAATTGGGGGATGCAAGCACTCCTATTGCTTCGTGAACAATATTGACTGTATCGGGAAATCCGGTAAACAGCGGATAATTGATGGAAGGTAAATTCTTTAGTTTCAGTTCTTCTATTTTCTGAAATACCTGTTTTGCCTTTAGTTTAATGGTAAAAGGAGCATTCTTAGCCTTCCCTTTTATAGGAGTCAGCAGTTCGAAAACAAATTTCAGAGAAGGGTTATTACTGATGTCGGCAAAGTCTATATCGTGCAGATAGAAATCCTGAAAAGGGAGTACCGTGTTTTTAAGTGCCATCTCCTTATCGCCAAGGTTTTCCTGATCGTAGGTAAAGCCGAAACTGTGTTCGGTTTTATTGACCAGGTACACCTTTAAAAGATCTACTACCTCATCATTGTATTCATCGAAAGAAAACTTAGGTATCAGTGATACCCAAACACCTTCTGCGACCTTAATTTCAGTGGTCTTTGGTTTCTCTTTAGGTATATTGTCGATATATACTTTTGCGGGCTTGGTTTCGGCTATTTTATTCCTGGTGAAACGATGGAAATAGGGAAAATCAATCTGATCCATGTAGGCAGGAAACTTTACCCCCCTTACCTGAATCATCACCATTTTGTCGTTCATTATTTCCACTACCTTTCCTTCTTCGTGACTGTGAAGAACAATTATTTCGTCGCCTATCTGATACTTCATTAAACTTTAGTGATTATTGGTGCAAAGAAAAGCAATAATGTACTAAAGCAAATGATAATATCGGAGAAAGGAAATAAGTTGCAATGTGGTAGAAGGAAATGATGGGAAAAGAGGTAGAAGAATTGGATAGGAAGAAACAAGTGTTGGAATGCGATAAACAAGTTTAGGAATGGGAAAAACAAGTATTAGAATGGGAAAAACAAGTATTGGAATGCGATAAACATGAATCAGAATGGGATAAATAAGTATCGGACTGTTAAAAATAAGTATTGGAATGGAATAAATAAGAATGGGAATGCGAAAAACAAGTATTGGATAGGAATAAACAAGTATTGGACTGTTAAAAATAAGAATATTTTTTTATTTTGGAAGAACTACCCCTACTATATATTGGCTGATGATAATACCAGCCAATAGGTAAATTTAGAAAATAAAAATTCAGCCACAAGCTGAAAAATACTTCGGGATAGGCGCAGCCAGTGCCGAGAGGCAAGAGCTTCCAAGTTAAGGAAGGGAGACATTTAAGAGAAAGATTATTCAATTTTAATAATCAAATATGGGATATTCAAATAATTTTCATTTCTTTATGGCTTAATGAATTGTTAGACTTTTATAACTTGTCCAATATGGCGTATTGGAAAATGCAGCTCAAAATTTAAATGATATATGAGATCACTTGATAAAAGTTCCGAAATTGCTACAAAACCAGCAATCCCCATTAGCTCATATATTGAGTTAGTGAAAAAAGTTGCAACTCTTTCTTTCGAAAATAAAGATTATCTATTATTCTATAGAGGACAAAAAATAAACTATGTAAACAGGGCTGGCAATTCAAGTTTTTACCCTAGCATTTATAGAACTAATAATGAAAATCTAACAAAAGAATTATTAGATATTAAATTTAAACAGCTAGAGCAAGCATCTAAATTATTAATAAAGAAATTAGAATCGCATAAAGATATTGATGGGAGCCTAAAAGAATTAAAAAATAGAAAATATATTCGTTGGAGTATTTTACAGCATTATGAAGTTTGCGATACGCCTTTATTAGATTTAACTCAATCAATTAGAGTAGCCTGTTCTTTTGCATTACTTAATAATTCTTCAAATGGCTTCTTTTATGTTTTTGCCCTTCCATATGTTACAAATAGAATATCTATAAATTCAGAACATGATATAGTAAATATTAGACTTATCAATATTTGCCCTCCTTTAGCTTTTCGACCTTATTTTCAAGAAGGATATCTTGTAGGAACTGATGACATAACTATAGACTACAATGATAGAACAGATTTGGATTTTAAACATAGATTAGTAGCTAAATTTGAATTAATAAACAATGATAATAAATTTTGGGGTAATCAAGATTCTTTAGAACAATATTTAAAACCTAAAGATGATGAATTTGAAAATATTTGTCAGTATATACGAAAAGAAATTGTTGAAGAAAATAATATCGAACTCATGTTTCCTGGCAAATGGCTTAATTCTTATAAATTTGATGATGGAAGAAAAGGAACAGAAACCATAGAAATTAAAAATATAAATGAATATTATATTAATGACAAACTCATGTTTAATTTAGATTCTATAATAATTAATAAAGAAAAACAAACTATAGAATTCCGAAAAGTTGGTATTGGTTCTGACAATAGAAAAGCTTTTAATTCTCTAAAAATTATTAACAACAATCATTATACTGGAATAGAATCAAATAATACCCAAATAACATACACAAGATTATAAAAAAAATCTGTTGAAAACTGTTTAGCTACAAAAGTAAAATGAGTCTTCTATTTTAAATTATAACTATTTAATTGAAACAAGAAAAAAGAAAACGGTATTTCTTTATTAACTCACTTGAATAAAAAATATATATTTTATGACCAAACTAATTTTAGTATTAATTATTCTGCTTATAGCAACAGCCTTTTTATATTCTTTTAATTATTGTCAGGATAAATCCCGAGAAGAATTAATAATCGGGAAATGGGAAATGGACAAAAAAGAATATCCAAGAGCTCAAATGTCATTATTGATTAATAAAGATAAAACCTTAATTCTTGACCGAATAGTAAATGGGCTATCAACTTTTAAACAATTATATAGTTATAATTTAACTGACAATAATAAGTTCATAATTTTTGAACCATTTGAAAAAGGCAAAAAGATATGGAATGTTGAAATTATTCAACTAGACTATAAAGTATTGACTTTGCGTAGTCAAAGTCCTGATTCTTCATTGTTATTTTTAAAGCGGCAAAATGAATAAATTACAGCAGATATTAATAACAAAAATGAGGTAATATTTACAATTCACATGACTAAGAGTAATCATTTACATAAAACAATTTGCTTTTCAATAAACCTAATAATTGTAGGTCTTATAATTTATGCAGTAAAAAGTGATAACTCAGATAAATCACCCATTATTTTGATGGTGTTTTATCCGATTCTATTTCTCATGAATTTTGTTATTTTACTTATTTTATGGTTCTTAAAATCTTCACATGTTCAAATTTATAAACAGGCATTAATGGTACTATTAATATTATTAATTCCTTCCTTAATCTTGATTTGTTTTTGAAAGAAAAAATCTTTGAAAATTCATTAATCATAACAAAATTATTATTCCATTAAAAATATTCAAGAAGAATAAAATATATAGATGACAAAACAAAGAACACTTTTATTAATTCCTTTGGGGCTTACAGCTATTGAACTGATATATTCATGGATAATCATTTTTAGTGAACATATTATTGCAGAATGGAGACAATACTTAGGTATTGGATTATTTATCATTATTGCTTTTTTGTTTTTCAGAAAGATTATTGCTTGTACAGTTTTGTTGGGTGTGTTTCTTTTGATGGCTAGTTTTAATATGGTGGTTATCAGCTCTGATACATTTTCTGCAGGTATTAAGATTGGGCCTGTTTCTTCACCTGGTGTACATCCCTTGAGTCTGGGATTGTTTATTCTATATCTGTGTTTTAATATGGGGCCTCTTATTGAGATTTATCTGGATTATGAGGAGAAGAAAGAAAGGAGGAAAAGTAATTGATAAATGTTGGTTTGACTTAATTTAACTATAAGTAGGGCGAATGCAATTCGCCCCTACGGGCAATGTTATTAAGTTAAGGGTTTATTTGTTCGACTCCTTTGGAGTCGAAAGGATAATCAGACATAATTTACTATAAATATATGACCTTTTCAGGGTCGAATTTGACTTACCTTAATGACATGTCGCGTTAGGTGCTGAGCGGTTATCCTTTTTCTGCTGCGCAGGTACACTAAATATTATAGGAGTTTTACGGCGCAGCAGAAAAAGATAATAGCGGAGCACCGACGGCGAGGAACGAAGCCGGAACGCCCTAATAAAAAAAAGAAAAAGAAAGAAATGTGTAATTTATTTAGAATTTCAGAGTGAGCTATTGAATGATACAAGGTGGCCCTTACCGGGCTTTTATTTCCAATTAATATATTATACCAATTTACAGTATAAATAACCGATAAATTGAAATGTCCTTTTAAATATTGCCATTCTGAACTTTTCTATTATGTCACTAATTTGCATCCATAATGACCCACCCCTTTTATTCCCCTCCAAGGAGGGGATGTGTTGCCCCTTTTATTCCTCCGATGGAGGGGATGTGGTGCCCATTGTTTAGAAATGAACTATATTTATGTATAATTACCGATCTGAATAATCAGTCATTTATTTTGTAAAATGGTATTATTCCACACAAAGAACGTTTCTACGGAACTAGCATATATGATTGATTTCTGGTGGTTGGTGAGGATAACAACTACTAATGAAAGAAGGGAGATGAATGTTTGAAACATTCACCTCCCTTTTTGATTATTGAGAATAGTTGTAACTTATTTTTTTATCTTTTTGTTAGTGAATTTGATACCTGTGATTAAACGGGTTTTGGCGGAACGGGCTCCGTAGAGACCTATAACATAGGCTTTTACGGATTGTTGTGTCTGATAAATACCTGTAACCGGTGTGTATAAAGCAATATCGCGGTCGATACGGGCTGTATTGACAGGAGTTAATATGGCACCTATTCCATTGTTGGCATCTTTGAGACTTGTGTAATAAGTGGTGAGACTGGCAATGGTTAAATCGGTTTCGTTGGGAGCATACAATGGTTCATTGGATAAGAGACTTATAAATTCGTTGAAGGCATCGACACGCATCACATAGCTCATGTGACTTGTACTGATATGATCGATGACAGGATCGGCAGAAACAGTAGTTTCGGCAGCTTTATTCTTTTTAGCCTTTTTTTCAGCTAAAGGTATGTATGGAGCTACGCCCCGAATACTATCGGCAAGAGATTTGGCCGAATCCTTATTGCTCTGTAAGGTTTTGAGACTGATAAAATGATTGTAAGAACGGGTGACTAATTTGCTGAGCGGGGAAAATAAAGCTTCGCGAGAATGGATTAAAGGAGTAGCAATACCGATCTGGGTATTGATAAAAGTCTGCGAATCGTCGGCTGAAGTCCATTTGAGTAAAAGTGCTGTTATTAAAAGATCGGTATCGGTAGGTTTGTAATCTGTTTTGAAGCCTTTTAAAGTTTCGATCATTAACCTGAACTGAGAAACATTCACTGCATTGCCTGAATCATTTACCTCTTTCATCATTAAATTTTTACATGAATAAAATAAACCCGAGAACAAAAGTATATAACCATTCCGGATTTACAACATCTATCAAATAAAATATTTATTTTGTTCTTTTCTAATTTTACAGAATATATACGTAATATCATTTAATTTTAATAAATGTGTATGTTTATAAAAGAAAGCTTACGATTGTGATAAATAAAAGGTTAAAGCGTTAATATTAAAATAATTGAATATATTTTAAATTTAAGCTTTAAAAAAACTTTTTTGAGATGAATAATAACGATTTATGAAAAATATATGGGTTAGTAATGGTGTAGAAAGGAAAAAAGTAACAGGGTAAATTTGCTTAATTATTTTAATATCAGGAGTATAAAATTATAATGAATAGGATTGATTCATTTTGATAGTTTCAAATTTTAAAATCAGCTGATAGATTTTAGTTTTAATACAAAAAATTAAAAACTAAATAAATACGACTGTTGATTATTAGCTATTGGCCTTTACCTTTAATACAATAAACTAAACACTAATGATTTAAAAACTAAAGAACGCAATTTAATTTGACCTCTTACTTTTGCAGCCTGCCGGCATTGGGATATTAATTAAAAACAGCTGGCAGATAAATACAGATACATGAATTATAAGGAAATAGTCATTAGTATTGGGGAAGAACTGAAAAGAGAAGCATTGATAGCGGCATTGTGCGAAATTGGCTACGACGGCTTTGCGGAGGAAACCAATGAACTGAAGGCGTATATTGAAGAAGAACATTTTGACAGCAGTCTACTGGATGCGCTGGCCGGGAAAGAAGGATTCAGCTATAGCATTAACCATATTCAGGAACAAAACTGGAATCAGCTTTGGGAAAGTAACTATGAACCTGTGGTGGTGGACGACTTTGTGGCGGTGATTGCCGACTTTCATGAATCGATAGAAGGGATACAACATGAAATAAGGATTACGCCTAAGATGAGTTTTGGTACAGGTCATCATGCCACCACTTATATGGTGCTGAAACTGATGAACGGGATTGATTTTAATGGGAAGACTGTATTTGATTTTGGTACGGGCACGGGCATACTGGCCATTATGGCGGAGAAACTGGGCGCCGATAAGATACTGGCCATTGACTATGATAACTGGTGCATTGAAAATGCTGCCGAAAACATAGAACGCAACCTATCGAAGAAAATAATACTGGAGAAGGGTGATACGGCCGACTGTCATCAGCTTTTTGATATTCAGATTGCGAATATTAATAAGAATATTATTCAGGATAACGTGGAATATCTGAGTAAGCAGGGGGGCGAATATGCTATACTGGTACTGAGCGGTTTGCTGGCGGAGGACGAAGAGGACATTCATCAATTATTTTCAGCGAGAGGTTGGATACAACAGAATATTTTGCATAAAAACGGATGGATTGCCCTCCAATTTTATAAAAACAATAGCATTTAGTTTATTCACAATGTTTGTTATTTCGATCTTTAGAAGATATATTTGTCGTTTACAACAATAGAGTTTAGTTGGAATGCGGGAATTATTATTAATCATTTTAGCTTATTGCATTGGTTCAATACCAACTTCCGTCTGGATCAGCAAGGGGAAGTTTAATATTGATATCAGGGATTATGGTAGCGGTAATGCTGGTGCCACCAATACTTTCAGGGTATTGGGCAGTAAATGGGGAACCATAGTAATGATAGTAGATATGCTGAAAGGCGTGATAGCTACCTCGCTATGGGTTACACTTCCTAACTATGGCGAGGAAGGAATAGCGCGTACCAATTTCATGATCGGTTTGGGACTGGCATCGGTGATAGGGCATATATTTCCTGTCTGGGCCAACTTCAAGGGTGGAAAGGGTGTGGCTACTTTGCTGGGAATGGCGCTGGCTATGCAACCCGCCGTGGCATTGAAATGTATAGGAGTTTTCCTGCTGGTATTATACTTCACAAGATTTGTATCGCTTAGTTCCATATTTGCCGGACTGGCATTCATGGTGCTGATATTGTTTATATACAACGAACAGGAACTGTGGTACAGGATATTTGCTGTGCTGGTAGCCGGCATGATTGTATTTACCCATCAGAAGAATATATCGAGGTTGCTGAATGGTACCGAAAATAAGGTACCTATCTTTAAACACCGCGATAAGAAACGTAGAAGGGATTAGTTTTAATACATCTGAATCCATGAATAAATCATCCAATTATTGTCCTAATCAGCTGTCGGGAATACTATCTTTCCATAAACCATACTAGTTGAATACTTCATTTTATATTGCCAGGAAACTTGCATCGGGAAAACAGCATTCTTTTTCCAGGTTCATGATCAGGTTATCGGTCATTGCTACTACCATCAGTGTGGCGGCCATGATTGTCACCCTGGGATTTGTAAACGGATTTCAGAAGACTATTTCGGAAAAGATATTCTCGTTCTGGGGACATATCAGAGTGCAACAATACTCGATCGATAAATCGCTGGTAGCCGAAGAAACCATTATCAGTAAGAACGATACGGTGTACAGTTTACTGAAACAGCATCCTGCAATTGCCGGCATACAAACCTTTGCCACTCAAAGTGCTGTACTGGAAAGAAAAAGTGAAATAGAAGGCGTTTTGCTGAAAGGAATAGACAGGGATTTTAATGCTTCACAATTCAGCCGGTTTATCACCAAGGGAAGATGCATACAGTTTACCGATAGTGTTTACAGCAAAGAGATAGTAGTATCGGCTGCTTTATCAAGATTACTGAAAGTGGATGTAGAGGATACTATACATGTTTATTTTATCAATAATAATAACTCCGGAACAGTAAGACGTTCCCTGAAGGTTGTAGGCATTTATAAAACCGGGCTGGAAGAATATGATAATCAGTTTGTACTGACCGACATTAACCTGATCAGAAGGGTGAATAACTGGGGCAATGATAAGATAGGTGGCTACGAGATTACTTTGAAGGATTACAGTCAGATGGATACCATTAAGAATTCACTGAACAACCTGTTGCCAAGTCTATGGGTGGCCAGGAGTATCAAAGAAGTATATCCCAATATATTCGACTGGCTGAATGTACAGGACCTGAACAGAAACATTGTGATCATCATCATGACCATTGTTTCTATCATTAACCTGATTACCTGTTTATTCATACTGATACTGGAAAGAAATAAGATGATCGGGATACTGAAATCAATCGGTGCAAGCAATATGGAGATACAGAAGATATTCCTGTACAATGCATTGTATATTTCCCTGATTGGTATAGCTATCGGGATGTTTATGGGGTTGGGTATCTGCTTTGTTCAACAGCATTGGGGACTGGTAAAACTACCGGAAGACTTTTATGCAGTATCGAGGATAGAGGTGGATGTGATATGGTGGCAGGTATTGCTGATTGCGGTGGGCACTATGGTGGTTTGTTTCCTCTCGTTGATTATACCTACTTTCTTTATCCGCTATATTGATCCTATAAAATCGCTGCGATTTAAGTAATTTGCGGCGGTCAGGAAGGAGATAACATCATCATTGCATCAAATAATATATCATGAAACTAAGGTTGGAACTAGAAGTCAGGAATGCCGGGTTTACCATCAGTCATTATGATAAACTGTTTCTGACAGGTTCCTGTTTTACCGAGAATATTGGTAATAAGTTCACCCTGCTCCGGTTCAATAACCTGCAAAATCCTCATGGCATATTGTTCAATCCTGTGAGTGTATGTAAGGCTATAAAAGAATATGTAGCAGGTAAACAATATACTGCCGATGAGTTGTTTTATTATAACGAAGCATGGCATAGCTGGAATCATCACAGCAGGTTCTCCTCTCCCATCCAGCAGGAATCCTTGCAGATGATCAACCATTCCAACAATACTGCTCATGCCTACTTAAAACATGCCGACTACCTGTTCATCACTTTTGGTTCTGCGTGGATATATACTTTTACTGAAGAAGCATTGGGTGCCAAAGCAGGAGAAACAGCTTCCAACAATCATAAGGCTCCGGGCAACTGGTTTCAGAAGAGATTATTAAACAGTACTGAAACTTATGCAATGATAGAGGATATGATGAAGGCCGTGTTATCCATCAATCCGGAGATTAAATTCATCTATACTATCAGTCCTGTGCGTCATATCCGCGAAGGGTTTATAGAAAACAACAGAAGTAAGGCTGTGCTGATAGATGCGGTACATAATATAGTGAATGCCCATAAAAACAATTCATTCTACTTTCCATCCTATGAGATTGTAATGGATGACTTAAGGGATTACCGTTTCTATTCCGAAGATATGGTGCATCCCAATTACCTGGCTTCCGATTATGTATGGGAGAAGATGGTAAAGGCCTACATGAGTGATGAAACCATTCAGTTGAATAAAGCCATAGAGGATATTAATATAGCCTTCAAACACAAACCATTCAATGCAGCATCTAACCTGCACAAGTCATTCCTGCTGAGTTATTACAATAAGGTAAAAGCCTTACAGGAAGAACATCCTGAGATGGATTTCGGGAAAGAGCTGGAATACTTTGGAGGGAAAGGGAAATAGTTATATAGTAATCAATAAAAATGGTTTCATTACCTAAGTATTACAGGAACAATACTATATTAAAATGTTGAAAGGTATTTTCTTAAATAATGTAATCTTATCACATAAAAAAAGGAGAACACTATTGTTTCTGTTAATAAAATAAGGTAAGACTTTTCTGTTTCCCAAAAGAAATGCAGTAATACTACAGTTGCCATTATGTATATTACAGTATGGACTATAATAACAGACTTATTGCTGCAATTCACTTTCTTTAATAAATCTGTTACTAAAAACATTCCAATCATGTATCCAATTATATTTGTTAGCTTAATTTGTACTCAACCTCACCTTTTAAGTAGTCGTATCCGGCTCATACCTTTCTATTGAATTCACCCCGCTAATTTCCTTCAGGTTTACCAGCAACTCTTCCAGTTCTTCCTTGTCGTGAACAAATATTCTCATGTTGCCATGAAACAATCCCTGACTCGACTCAATGGTCATGGCAGCAATATTGATCTTCATCTGACCACTTACCACATTGGTTATTTTATTGATAATACCTACATCATCAAGACCTTCAATTTTCAACCCTGTCAGGAAGGAGATGTCCTTGTTCTTAGCCCACTTTGTTTTCACAATCCGATGTTCATAATTTGACATCATCTGTGGCGCATTCGGACAATTAGTTCTATGAATAATCAGTCCTTTACCACTACTGACAAAACCAAATACATCATCACCTGGAATCGGATTGCAACACTGTGCCAGTGAATACTTGATTCTATCGCTGCTTTCCCCGAAAATAATCAGTTCAGCATCTTTCTTATTGACCTGTTTCTGTACGGGATGATCATGATGGTCAATCACCGTAATGACCTTTGGCTTTGGTTGTTCAAGCCTGTCTCCCATTACATGAAATTCCTTCAGCTCTCTTAAGTCAATATTTTTTATGGCAATACGATAGTATAATTCAAGATGGGAATTCAGTTTGTAGTAATCCACTACCTCATCTATATTGCCGGGAGTAAATGCAGCCCCCATATTTTCAATCTTACGCTGCAAGGTATATTTACCTTCATCGGCCACTTTTCTTTTCTCCTCTTTCAGGGCATCCTTGATCTTTGTTTTAGCCTTTGCTGTAACTACAAATGTCAACCAGTCTTCATTAGGCTTTTGTTTACTGCTGGTAATGATTTCTATCTGATCACCACTTCTCAGTTTATGACTGATAGGCACCAGTTTATGCTGCACTTTAGCCCCTATACATTTTCGTCCGACATCGGAGTGAACTGAGAAAGCAAAATCAAGCGCCGTACTACCTGTAGGCAACATCTTCACATCGCCTTTGGGAGTATACACATATATCTCTTCTGCCAGAAAGGATGTTTTGAAATCCTGTAAAAAGTCAATACCATCCGATTCATTATTACTCAATGCTTCCCTGATCTGTCCAAACCATTTATCAAACCGGTCATCGGCAGCACTCCCCTCTTTATATTTGAAATGGGCTGCCAGACCTTTCTCGGCTATCTCATTCATTCTTTTTGTTCTGATCTGCAGTTCCACCCACTTGCCCTGAGGTCCCATTACAGTCGTATGCAAAGCCTCGTAACCATTACTCTTCGGATTACTCAGCCAGTCGCGCAGACGTTGTGTTGAAGGAGTATATTCATCTGTGATAATAGAATACACTTTCCAGCAATCTTCCTTCTCTCTGTCCGGAGGTGAATTCAGTATAACCCTGATAGCAAACAAGTCATACACTTCTTCGAAAGGAACCCCTTTCTTTTTAATCTTATTCCATATAGAATGGATACTCTTGGGACGTCCATAGATTTCAAAGTCAAGCCCCGAAGCTGCAATCTTTTCTTTTAACGGGCGTATAAATTCATTGATATAACGGGTTCTTTCTCTTTTGGTTTCAGCCAGCTTTTTAGCAATCGACTTATACATCTCCGGCTCCAGATACTTCATGGACAGATCTTCCATCTCCGTTTTAATGGCATACAATCCCATACGGTGCGCCAGTGGAGCGTATACATAAATTGTTTCAGAGGCAATCTTCAGTTGTTTATCCCTTTTCATACTGTCCAGGGTTCGCATATTATGCAACCTGTCGGCCAGTTTTATCAGTATTACTCTGGGGTCATTCGTCAGTGTTAATAGAATCTTCTTGAAATTCTCCGCCTGCTTCGAACTGTTGGCATCTATTACATTAGATATTTTTGTTAACCCATCTACTATCCTCGCTATCTCTGTTCCAAACTCTCTCTCTATATCTTCAAGCGTAATGTCAGTGTCTTCCACCGTATCATGCAGTAGGGCGCAAATAGTACTTCTGATACCCAGTCCTATTTCTTCCACACAGATCATCGCTACTGCCAAAGGATGGAGAATATAAGGCTCTCCACTCTTCCTGCGCATACTCTTATGTGCCTCTACCGACATCTCAAAAGCGTCACGGATATTCTCGCGACCATTCTTAGTCAGCTTTGGTCTTAATGCACGTAATAAGGATCTGTATTGTCTGACAATCTCCTTTTTTTCCTGCTCTGCCGTCAAATTATATTTTGCAACAACCCCTTGTTCTGTTGCTTCTTGCTCTGTTGCCATGCAACGAATATAATAAATTTCGTTTTCTATAGTATAATTGAGTATTATTTTTGTTGTTCTACTCTTATTTTTGCCTAATATCATGAGTAAATCTTCCGAAAAGAAAAGAATAAATATAGGAACATTCAGAAAATTGCTGGAATTTGTGAAGCCTTATAAGAGGTTCCTTTATATGGCTATCTTGCTGGGTATCTTCCTGGCTATATTAACCCCTATAAGACCTTATCTGATTAATATTACCGTGAATACGGTTATTCATCAGAATACTCCCTTATCTTCTATTTTAAAAAAGATACTTTTCCTACCCTCCAATTTCACATTAGGACATTTTATTATAGTCATCAGTATTTTACAGGTCATACTTTTAATCATCGAAACCGCTATGCGTTTCGCCTTTAGTTTCATTACTTCCTGGTTGGGACAATCAGTCATTAATGACCTGCGGAAAGAAGTTTTCAGCAAAGTACTGGGGCTTAATTTATCGCAGTTCGACACCACTCCTATCGGCACTTTAACTACCCGGACCATTAATGATATTGAAAGTATCAACGATGTATTCAGCGATGGTTTTATTCCAATCATTGCCGATATGCTCACCATTATATTCACGCTGGCCATGATGTTTTATCTCAATCTGAATCTTACACTGATTAGTCTGGCTACCTTTCCTTTTCTGATTGTAGCTACCTATTTTTTCAAAGAGGCTGTCAATAAGAGTTTCATTAAAGTCCGTAATGCTGTTGCAGCTTTGAATGCCTTTGTTCAGGAGCACCTTACCGGAATGTTTATAGTACAGTCTTTTGCAGCCGAAGAAAGAGAATTAAATAAATTTACTACTATCAACAAGCGACACAGAGATGCCAATGTCAGAGCCATTCTGGCTTATAGTATTTTCTTCCCTATTGTCGAACTGGTGCTGGCTATCAGTCTCGGTTTATTGGTATGGTGGGTTGCCAAAGAGCAATTGCAACCCGGTCTTTTAATCATGTTTATTCTTTGTATCAATCAGATATTCCGTCCGTTAAGAATCATTGCCGACAAGTTCAATGTTATTCAGATGGGCATGGTTGCAGCCGAAAGGGTATTTTTAGTGCTCGAAAACAACGATGCACTCACTACTACCGAAATCATTGAAGGCAACAATTTCATTAAGGTTAAAGGAGATGTTGTTTTCGATGATGTTTCATTTGCTTACGGCAACGAACATTGGGTATTAAAGAATATCAGTTTCTCCGTA
>Ga0316217_10003172_pt1 | contig 19010 bp, 12 predicted proteins | sample 1anoAmetaG_FD_203633 | JGI IMG/M metagenome (GOLD analysis project Ga0316217, IMG submission 203633) | Freshwater microbial communities from Trout Bog Lake, Wisconsin, USA - 1anoA | ecosystem: Environmental > Aquatic > Freshwater > Lake > Hypolimnion/Profundal zone | place: USA: Wisconsin...
CTTTGACCCTTCAAATATGTTAATAAACCAAAAAACTTAGCAATTTTCTTTAAGACAGGAGGTAGCTCAGTAATACCATGATAAAACTATTTATAGAGCTGAAAAATATCCTGAAAAGCATCATGTTTCATAAAAGATTGTACAATAGACTCTAATTTAGCAAAAAATCGATCAAAAGACATAGAATACTTGTTAAAGGCCAGTCATTGAGACTGCAGAGGCTTTTGAAGGAAAAGCATCATCTTATTCAGCGCACAAAATGTAATTGAACCTAATTGAAGATAAAGTTGATATAAGGTTAAGTTAAACTCAAACTTCGTTGTTCTAAAAAAATATGATTCAAGGATTGTAGATGCTAAAGGATATCAATCGATAAAGGTTATTCTAGAGAGAAAGCCCCAAAAAGACTAGAGAACTTTCACCAATTAACAAGGTCATCGAGCTTCTATAATAGAAGACTAAGTAAGGGTAAGATTAACTTGCTGAGAAAAAGATCACAAAAAGGTTTCGGAGTAATAGCGAAAAAGAAGAAGATTGCAACATTTTTTAGCTGAGTCAACTTTGTGAGAAGCTCTCAGTGAGCTGTGGAGAAAGTGAGGCCAAGTTAGTAAACTCTTAGGTAACGAATTATATGCCTGGAGTGAGCAAATTGAACAATTATACCAGTTTGTTTACTAAACAACAATAGGAGAAATAAACCCTTCTTTTCTACAAAAGCAAGTAAATAGACTATACTAAGCAGATTATCTAACAAACCAAGAAAGAACTCAGATAGATCAGGAGATTAAGGCAAAAAAAAGCAGCGAATATAAGGATTATGTGATTATGAATACTACTATTAATTATTGCCTACTTTTATTAATTAAAAAAAGTAAGGAATCCATCATAAATTTTTGCATTTAGAGGTATTGAGTTTTTTGAAGCATTTATTGGCTTTTTTGTTGGAAGAAACCTGGTTTTTCCAATGTGTTTTAGATGTTGTTAATGGTTTTTTGTTTTCAGTTTCTTCCGAATTCGGCTAGTTACCTTCATAGTTCTTCAATATCTCTTCCAAATCCTATGTTCCTAAATTATATTTAAGCATCATTCTCATTATCTATTCTTAACTTATGGTCTTTACCTTTTTGTTTTATTCCTGAGTCCTTGATGTAAGCAGTTGGTTGTTGTTTAGGGTTAATTAGTCATCTTTAACAGATATTTCATTTATGTTTGATATTAAGAGTTATTCCTAAACATTGGATATCTGTGAAACTTTGTTTTATGGGAATTTTTGGAATGTAGCATTACTTTTCTTCACTTTTTCTTTTGTAAATTAGTAATTTGATTAAGATTCAACCTTTGATTTGGCGCATTCTTGTGCTTAGGAAAAGCAGCAACATATTTTGATATTACAAGTACCTTAATATGATTAAAAGGCGACTTTAGAGTTTTCACAGGTACAAATTTAATTATTTTTTGCTTCTTTTTCATTCAGTAACTATTTTTAAAGTTGTTAAACTTTCAATTGAAGCCTGAGTATTTCGTAATTTTCCCTAGAATCCTTGAAAGTCAGCATGCTTTTGTAACAATCCCTTTGCTAACGCAGCTTAACAATCTTGTCGGCATAACAATTTAGAATGTTCTTAACTTAGCTTCTATTTTCCTAGGAACAGCAAATTTTGTTCAATAGATGTTCAATGTTAGACTTAATGTCTCCTACAAAGCTTATTGTTATGTCTTTGTTGAATCCTACCTTTTACTTAAAGCTTTTTCTTTAAGAGTAGGTAATTAACTCGCTTTGAATATTGGGACAAAGTGTCCTTTGTTTTAACATTATAATTTATTATATCTGATTGCTTTATGATCATCTTTTTTGCTTCTTTTTAGGCTTTTCTTGCTTGTTCTGATCTTTTCCCAAGCTTTCTTTGACAGCTTTCGAAGTTTTGTTGATAGGCAACTCGCTATTACGAATTTTGAAGATTCTGTCTTTCCATTTTTCCAGCCTACTCTCTTAAATGTGGCAGTTTGCTCTCAAGCTTTCATTTATCTTTAGACTTTACATCACTTTTACAAGTTGTGCCTCATCTTCACCGATTAATTATGGCAACTTACTGCTGTTAGTTGAAGTAGACTTTATAAGCAGAAATTTACTATGATCTATTTGGCATTCTTTTTCAGTTGTTTTTCTTATTTTTTTCTATTTTTCTGGCGTTTCTTGCTTGAGCTATTCATTTGCTAATTTGTATTGGATGTTTCTCCAAGCTAGTATTCCTCTTCTTTATACATGCTTTTGAAAATTTCTTTGTCAATAGCTTCTTCTACTGAAATTTGCTTATGCCGTCCTTCATACCACTGTTCTTATTTTTCCCTATTCTTCAATAATTCTGCTTGGTTACAGTTCAAATGAAAATCTTGAGAGTAATTTTTTGTAGACCCAAATGAAAACTTTTTCAGAGACTGGATGCAATCACAGTTTGCTTTGAAGTGGTTATTTGCTCGAGTGTTGAAATGACTAGTTGCTTGTTTGAAGTAGCATTAGTCTTTTTCCTTCTCTTTCATGAATCTTTCAACCTCTTTCAAAAGCTACTCTTTTTCCTTTTCTAATTCTTTTCTATATTTTTCAAGCTTTTGCTTCTCTTCTTCCAGATATCTTTTTGATTTCTCTGTTCTTAGGATTTTCTCATTCTTTAAGCAAGAAGAATGGAACTGAAAATTGTTAGCTTAATTTACTTTTTCTACCTTATGGTATTCTTAGTTTTCTTGATCTTTGATTTCCTCTTTTTCTTTATTTTGTGAGACCTATTCTAATTTTTAGGTGCGCTTGATGTAGAAAACATCTGGGTATTCCTTTAGATATTCTTCAGTACATCCTTCAGGTATATAAAGATCAGAAGAAAGAACAAAATCAAAGCTTTTAGTTTAGCAATTTTCAGTGTGTTCTTCATTTGCTGTCGAGGAAGATAGCTTAGTAGACCCATCAGCTTCCTTTATTTCTTTATGAACTTTAGCTTGCAAATATTCAAGCAAAATGTCCTAGCTTTGAAGAATCAACTCATCTTTTTGGATTTATTCATCTAAATAGATTTACTTCCTACTTTCGTAAAAGGCAGTTATATCTTCCTGGCTTGAGGTATCATCGATTTCGTAAACAAGTCCTGACTTTGCTTGAAAGGTCGTAGAAAGCTCACTATTTTTCTCATTATAGTTCAAGCTATCTTCACAAAACACTTGGTATTTAAAGGCCTTAGCCTCTGTTTTTTCTAAGCTTTAACTACGAATAACTTGATTTTTGAGCTCCTAAATGAAAGGAATATCTAGATAACTGTAATCTTACCAATCTTGGGCTTTTGGTAACCCTTTTTTGTCTTTTTATCTTGAGAGAAGTGTTTTTTTATCTCTTCGAGAATCTGTCGCTACTAGTCAGTAAACTATTAAGGAATAATCCCAAAAGTATGTTTTCTTGCAATTTTTTTCTCAATTAAAACCTTTTTCAGTTCTTCTTCGTTGAATTTGCATAAATCTAGTCTTTTTGATACTCCCTAGGAATCAGCACAAATGAATTTGTATTTATTTATCTAGGACATTGAGGGAAAGATACAAAGAGGGTTAAACGCCTTATTTGAGGCTGTGAAAATATTCAGAACAAAAGTACTTATTGATTTTTGAAAAGTTGAAATCTCAAGATCCTTTACTTGGATGTATTAGTATATGAGATTCCACAGATTGCAGATTTATTTGATGGCTCCACATACGTACTTGTAAAAAAGCACGATCATTTTGGCTACTGGAGGATGTAAGGCCGCTAAAGTAAGCTAATCTACTTAAATTTTAAGATTCTGATTCTTCTAAAGGCTATCTTTGCTATTCTGCAGCATTTTGCAGAGGTGCCTTTTTTGCTTATCTAACATGCCAAAGGACATTTCAATGAAACTCCTTAATAATGAGCTAATCATTTCTATTCTCAACCGAATCAACTAATATACGCTTGAGCATGAGCTCAACTAAAATAGTTTGAATTTGCTTATAGATCCTGCTATTCGAATTCTTGTTTAGCCTTCAATCTTGCCATTACGAATGAAAATTTGCTATATCCACTCGTTGATGAACTGCTAAATGTTTAGATACTGAGGTAGACTCAAGGCAAGTGGATAAAAGGGCAAACCAGAGGCAAATTACCTAGGGCTGTTTATCGGGGGAGATGACGATTGGGATGGCCGCAGATTCATTTTACACGAGATGATATTATTATTATTAATACAAAAAAGCTAATTTGACTGTAGCTATCTCGGATTTTGTTCAAATAAATATTTAACAGAAATCGCTCCAAAAAACGCAAAAAAACTATTCATAGATTGTTTGGTTGCATATTAATATAAGATCAAAAGATATGTAACAGAACAAAGAATAAAAGTATGCCTTTAATATTGATCGAGGAGGAACTTTTACCGATTTTTATGTTCAGGATATATCGAACGGGACTATAGTGAAGGAAATAGTATATAAAGTGCCTTCACAAAGCTCTGAAGGGGAAGGTCCTGTTTGTGGCATAAAAAAGTATCTAATTAGTAAAGGAGTGATGGAAAAAAATGAAAAAATACCTACTCAATTCATACATCACATCAATTTGGGCACCACTATCGCCACCAATGCACTCCTTTAAAGAAAAGGATGCAAGAACATCATGCTTTTGACTGAGGGTTTTGGAGATTTGTTGTCAATAAGGCATCAAGCTAGGCCTAACATCTTTGATTTAAAATGTGATAAAAAGCCGCCTTTAGCTGCTGCTTCAATAGAAATCTAAGAAAGAATTTTATTGGAAAAAGATCCAACTCAGAAAGACTTCATTTAGTACCTAGTAGGCTCTAAACCAATCTATCTCAAGGAACCTTCTTTGCTACAGCTAAAACAGGTCATTTAGCGCATAAAAGCTTAAAAAGTTGATTCCGTGGGAATCTCATTCTGCAATAGCTATCTATCTGCAGTGAATGAGTAAAGCGTAAGAAATTTTTTACATGGCCACGGAGTTAAGCATATTTAAATAGGCAGTGATTACAAAGATCTTGGATATCTCAAAAGATCGGAAACAACGAGTCTTGAGGCGTTCTTGAATCCAATAAGTACAAGATCTTTAATCTAGTGGTTCAATACTTTTTGAACTTTCAAAAAGAGTTTGATCTTCCGAAAGGACTTCTTTTGAGAATCATGAAAAGTGATGGGGGCTTTACTCCTGCATAGAATGTAAAGGCCAGTCAGTTACTCTTAAGTGGACCATCAGGAGGTCTCATTGGCTGCCAGTCAATCATTGAGGTCTTTGAAAAAGCATCAAATGCGCCAATCCAAAGTAAAGTTTTTCTAAGTTAGATTTGATTTGTTTAGACATGGGAGGCACTTCAACTGATATATCAAGAATCCAAGAAAAGAAATTCGCAACAAAATATTCCTTTTAAATCTAAGGAATAGAGGTTTGCACTCCTCATCTATAAATTGATACGATTGCTGCTGGGGGTGGATCAAAGCTTGCTTTTCATAATGGGATGCTTGTGGTTGGTCCTTAAAGTGTTGGTTCCAACCCTGGTCCAGTTTGCTACGGAATTGGAGGTAGATCTGGACATATTTAGATTAACTTGCTTTGACTGATGCTAACTTAGTTTTAGGCAGATTAGACTAAGATTATTTTCCTAAAATATTTGGAAAAAATCAATCTTAAGGTTTGAATAGAAAAGCTTCAGTTTTAGCCTTCTAAAAGCTAGTTGCAAATATTGCTCAAAAAGGAGTGGAAAAGACATTAGAGTAGATTGCAGAGGGTTTTGTGGAGATAGCTAATGAGTTGATGGCGAAAAGCACTCGTAAATTGCTAACTATGGGGATTCCTGATGCTTTGGTCGTTTTCGGCTCTGCAGGAGGGCAACATTGCTGTGATTTGGCCTCTAAGATAGGAGTCAGCAAAATCTTTATTCATAAATTTTCAGGAGCTTTGAGTGCTTATGGATTGAGTAAAGCCTTCTAAACTAAAGAGAATAAAGTTTTTCTAGGAACCATAGTCAACAAAAATAACTTTAATTACTCTGAAATAGCTAAACTCATATAGCCTTACAAAGCTGTCAACATTAAAGAGTTTAGTTAGGTAATTTACTAAGTTGGAATTGGTTATCAAGGTACTTCCTATACAATCAAGGTTCCTTTCAATTAAGACTTTTTAGAAACCTTTGAAATTAGTCATAAGCAACAGAATGGATTTTTACTCAAAACTCATAACTTTAGAATGTAATATTTTGTATAAACTCTTGTTAAAAAACCTCAATTTTTCCACAAAGAACAACCCTAATATGCCCCAGAAGACAAGTCTAGATTTCTCAAAAAGTAAAAGCCTGTTTTTATTAATGGAGAGTGGCTCACAATTCCCTTTTTTGACATCGAAAATATGAATAACTGCATTGTTGAAGGTCCAGCCCTTTTGCTTTCTAGCACTGTATCAATCTTAGTAAAGCCTCTCTGGTCGGCAAAAATAAGCCAAGAAGTCGTATTTATTTAAAAAAGATAAAATGAAAAAAAGGCTCATACTGAAATCAACTAAAAGCTGGAAAAGCCCGATCCAATAAAGCTCACCCTTTACTCAACACGTTTAATGTCAATAGCTGAAGAAATGGGCAAAGTTTTACAGAAAATATCAATTAGTACCAACATCCGATAGCGATTAGACTTTTCTTGTGGAATCTTTGATTGGAATGGGAAGCTATTGGCAAATGCTCCTCATTTGCCAGTGCATCTTGGGTCTATGGAGACTGCGGTTACTTAACAGATAAATAGAGGCATCAAAGTAGGAGATGTAATCCTAACAAATCACCCTAGTGCTGGAGGTTCACACCTGCCTGATTTGACTGTTGTCACATGTGTAGAGATTGACGGAACTAGAATGTATCTAGCTTCAAGGGGCCATCATGCAGATATTGGAGGGATAACACCTGGAAGTATGCCTGCGTTTTCAAAATCCTTGAGTGAATAAGGAGTTGCTATTGAAAAATTCTAATTAATTATAGAGGGTCAATTCCGCTAGATATAGTTGAGATAGTTATTTAAATAATCTAGAAGGATTTAGGATAATGTTTCGGATTTACTAGCTCAAATAGCTGCTAATGACTTCGGAGGCAAGCTTCTTTCCAAATTCATCAACGAATACGGCATTTCTTAGTTCAAACAGTATGTCAGGTTCATCTGCCAAAATGCTGAATAATCAGTAAGAACTCTCTTATGCTAATTCTCTTAAAACAATCACCTAAAGTAGATTGATACCTTAATCAATCGAGAATTTATGGATGATGGAACCCCTTTAGAACTGAAACTCACAATTGATAGAACTAATAGAAGTGCGATCTTTGACTTTTCTGGGACTGGTTGCGAAGTTTTGGGAAATACTAATGCGCCTAAGTCAATCACAAGAAGTGCCATTTTATATTGCCTTCGTTCTCTAATCGGGCAAGAAATCCCTCTCAATTCAGGATGTTTGGTTCCCCTGATCATAAATATTCCTTAAAACACGATTCTGTCTCCTTCAAAAGAAGCTGCTGTTGTCGGAGGCAATGTTGAGACTTCTCAAAAGTTGGTGGATTTGATACTAAAACCTTTTAAGTTCGTTGCTTGTAGCTATGGTACAATGAACAACTTTATCTTCGGTAACGAACATTTGTGTTATTACTAGACGATTTGCGGCGGAACTGGGGCTGGTCCAGGATTCAACGGCAAGACGAACCAAGCTCACATGACAAATACAAGAATCACTGACATCTAATATCTATAAAAAGTGTACCCTGTGATTGTGAAAAAGTTCAAATAGCGTCAAGGCTCGGGAGGAAAAGGATAATTCACTGGAGGAAATGGAGTTATAAGAGAATTCCTTTTTTTGAAAGACGTGACTGTCAGTATCCTCAGCTAGCGTAGAGTTTTCAGTGCTTATGGATTACTAGGAGGAGAAAATGGCCAGGTAGGCAAAAATACCTATATTAATAGGCAAGGAGTCACTAAAAATGTTGGGAGCAAGAATACTTTCCATGTTTCTGCTGGTGAGTCAGTGAGAATCTAGACTCCTGGCGGAGGAGGCTACGGCCCGATGAAATGATATGGCTGGCATCTATTGTTCGAATTTTTTCATTTCTTTTCTCTTTCTTTATTTCTTCAAGTTGAGAATATTAATAATGAAAAGAATGGTTTCAATGATTTGAGAAAGGCAAACGTTCAGTCAGATGAAGTTCTTTTAATGATTCCTTCAAAATGCAAAGATTTAAAGCTGTTACTCAGTCAAAAGCTAAAATATAAAAATAACTGTGTTTTAATTGTTTATCAATTATAACGACGAAATGAGATAGCAAGGAATGTTTTCTAATCGTTACCTCTTAAAGAAAGGGAAAGAAAACATTAACAATATTAACAACACTCATGGAGATGAAACAGATTTTCCGCTTGCCTACACCTCTACCAAATACATTAGTAGATAAAAGAGCCCCATTGCATCTTTCAAAAAGAAGGAAGAAAAGAAAACTGAAATCATATAGCAGCTGCCGAAAAATGAGCATCAAAAGGATGATTTAGTCGCCAAACTTTAAAAAGAGCTAAAAGAGACGAAAGGTAATAGTGCCTATAGATAGATCAAGTTAAGAAGCTGACCAAAGAAAAGCTAAGCAAAACTAGCAAACAAGAGAATACCTTAAATTAACTCAAAGCCTAGTTACAGTCCAAAGAAGACAAAATACTTTCTTTAAGTGGAGATTTGAAAAAATAAAACAAAAAAGTCAAAGAACAACATTTCCTTATTGCAAGATATCGCTAAACCATCAAAGAGCAGATTTATTGGCTACTTAAGTTTTTTGTGAACCTCTAGTCCAAAAAAATGTCGATTTAAGATGTCAAAAATGAAATAAGCTCAAACTACAAAGGATTCCTTCCCTATATTTAAGAGTTGAACATTCAGAAGGAATTGCAGGAACTTGCCTCTACAGCATCAATGAATCAATCAAGTTTCAATCACAACTCTTAGTTGCTTTTTCCCATCAACAGCTCAAAAGTCAACATGGATTCTATGTTTACTGAGGAATATGAAGATAACCACTTGGTCAAAATCATGGAATTGCAGCCTCTTATCTAGACATTCAATAATAACCAAAACTGCCTTGAAGAACCGCTTTAACATGATAAAATTGCCAAGAGACTTTTCTAAGATAGTCCGCTCTTCAAAGATCCGAAGCAGCTTCAAGTAGTAAGCAAAATCTCACTTGCTTCTCAGGACAACTCCATTGATTACAGTCGGGCCGACTAAAATGAATTCTTGAATGTTGAAAAACCTAATCTGGAGCTGCCCAGAGAAGTCTTAATAATCAAAAATTTTTAGCCTCAAGGCGTAGACTAAAATTATATAAGTTTGAAAAAGGGTGAGACTTTGAAACTTCTTAGAAAAATTCGTTAGAATCTCTGGATAGGAGAATATGGCTAAAAGATTGGGCTTGTTCAAGAAGCTTACTTCCAAATGCATTGATATAAATATTATTTATATTAGATATAAGCGAATCAAATGGGAAACGATTTGACAAGTGATGAAAAGTTTATGTCTCAATACGAGAAATAAGTCAAGGACTTTAGTAAATAACCTCCACTCTACGATTCGGAAGATATCTAATTTCCCTTGTCCACGAAAGGTGTCAAGATAGTTGACGCTAAAGGAAAAAGAGTAAAACTGGTAGGTGGCAATTGGTCTGGTGGACATCTTTGCAGATAATGTGTTGATGGCCTCTAATGCCGTCCTTTAAGGTAAATAGCTTGTGACATAAAGAACAGATTTCGAATGAATTGTGTCAGGTTGACTTACTCCTTGCAGCTTTACTTTGACAACAGCATAATCAAAGAAAAGTATCTGAAGGCGAATCCATAGCTAATCGGTAAGACTGCAATGGAAATTTTCGATTTTACGATAAATACTCTGACTGAAGTCGGTTTGATGGTGATACTAAATAATCATACTAGCACTAGTCAATGGTGTTGCTCGAATGAGGATGGTGATGGACTTTGGTGGTCCTATAAGTATCCTGAGAATATGTTTTTTTAGTGTGCAGAGGCTTTTGCTCAGAGATACAAACATAACCCTCTTGTTATTGGGATGGATCTGAGGAATTAGCTCAGGAAAGCAAATGGTTTAGAAGCCACTTGGGGAGATAACAACCCTCTTACCGATTGGCACAGAGCAGCTACTATATGTGCCGAAAAAGTCTTGAAAATAGCTCCACATTGGCTCATCATTGTGGGAGGCCTGAACTACCAACTTGACTTAACACCGATTCTGGAGCATCCTTTGAAGTTGAGTGTTGAAAATAAGCTTGTTTACAGTGGCCATCTTTACAGTTTTTCATGGCCACCATCTTGGGCTAACTTCAGCTATGACGCTTTTAAAAAGAAACTTTTTAATTCTCAGTTTTTCGTTCGAGGACTGGGGTATCCCATTTTGCTGGGAGAGTTTGGTAACAACAAAAGGGATGGTCTTTGGAATTATTTGATAAAGTACCTTAACTAAACAGATGTTGACTGGACATATTGGCCTCTTGATGGCTTTAAATGTGAGCCCAATGATCCTTAAAAAGATTAGACCTACGGCATTTTTACAAATGACTTTCAAGACATAAGGAATCCTGAAATTTTTAGTGATTTGGAAACCATTGGTGCCCCAAAGTCATCAAGACTTTCCAAATCTAGAAAAATAAGTTTGACGAAATAACTTTCTTAAAAGAGAAAATTGGTTGAACAAGAGAAAATTCTTAGAACAGTAGCTTCAAGCAAAATTAAGTAATCAAGTCAAAAAAAGTAAGAAAAGACTATCTAGCAAGTAGAATCAGTCAAATAATTTGTTCTTAAAGAGTAGTTAGGCATTCTTTAGTTAAAATAAAAAGAGCATTCAGCTTTATCTATTCCTTCTTTTTTCTCAAAAAGCAAATCCTAAAAGTATGAGTAGATGGCCTATTAAGAGATAAAAGCTGAAGAAATAAAGACTCGCTTCTCTGAAGAAATAAGCATTGAATAGATTCTCTCCAAAGTTAATAATCTTCCTAGAAGCTAGATTAAAGGGGAAAAAGAACAAATTCATTAGATCAAGTTGTTACCAAACCAGGTAAAGGCCTAAGATCAGCCTAAGGAGTAAAGGCCGGTGAAAAAAAAGTTTAAGATTTTTCAACAAAAAATATAAAATTGATATTAACTCAAAGTTTATTTTATGAATCTCTAATTGAGTAAAAGTAACTTAAAGGTTATTTAGCCGACAAAAAAGTGTAATAGCCTCGAAAGGAAAAGAAATGCTTGAGGAGCAACACATTGATTCAGATCATTTACAATAACGAATGTTTTTTAGTTACGAGAGAAGGAAAGGATGCAAACTCAGTCAACTTTCGTAAACTCAAACAATATAGTTCAATTTCTGAAATCGTTTACGAGGAACATTTTCAGTCATAGGAAATAAAAGTCACCTAGTTCGAGGAAATCTACGGAATCACTACGCTTTCTAAGAAGACGTTTCTTGTATTGGTAACTTAAAGCCAAAAAGTTGGACAAATAAAGGGCAAGCCGATTTACAAAGTGAAGAAAGTAGAATTTGTTGAAATAGGCTTCACGATTTAATAGTAACCTTTATAGAAACATTTAAAGCAGTCATTTTCTTTGTTGTCTCTGTATTACTCAGCTTACAATCTGTGCCAAAGACTTCAGTTTTCTTACTAACTGCCTGCATTGTTTGAGCATTCATTCTGCTGCAACTACCTTTACACTCTTGAGCACAAGAACTTTCCTTTTTAGCTTTTGACTAAGTTCATCTTTGGTTTTGTTGAAACCAAGGAGAGATAGATTTAAGGTGTCATTTACAGGCAAACCATAATTTCAAGAGGCAATTACAATCATGTGGGCAGAAGATGGTTCAGGAGAGGACTAAATTCAGATGCTCATGCAGCATCTCAGTATGAAAACTAGTTTATCCTTGAAATAAAAGATAACAATACTCAATCAATATACTCATACTTACAGCTCAGAGGCTCAATACCTGTTTTATGGAGTAATACACCAAACTTTGGAGTAAAGCCTGAGCTGAGAATAAGCTCAAATTATGAGCTGACTGCAGCTTTGTTTAAGTAGTTTGTCCAAAGACAAGAAAAGCTGTAAAAGTAAGTAAAGATGATTAGTCTGATTAGCAAAAGTGGCAGTTAGGATAAATTAGGCCAATCATTCTTGGCTCATCTTCAAAACCTTAATACCTAGTTCACCACTTTGGTCTGCTTTGATTACAATAAGGAATACTCTTTGTTCGGCAAAACTGCTTTTTAAAATCTCTTCTAATCCTTGAGTGAGGATTTTCGAAGGTTTGATTTTTTTAAAATAAATTCATAGTAAGAAAGTTATGGTGAAAAAATTCACCAATGTCAAAGAGGAGCTTTTAGAACCAATTGCATAGATAGTGTTGATAGAACTAATTATATGCAAATGCTCATTTCAAAAGTGTTTGTAATTAGTGCTCTCGAAAACTACAAGAAGAAAGACAAAAGAAAGGTGAGCCCTTTTGAGCATTTATTGAATCAAGCGCTTGAAATTGATTTCAAGAATCTTTGGATAAATAATGGCAATTAAATCAGCATTCAAAACAATGGAAGCACTATTATGAAGGTTGATAATTATAATTAAAGGAACAAGAGTAGAGCATTGGGAGGCATTCTCAAAGACTTTTTAGTTGGAACAAAAAGGCACTTTTATGGCCATTTTTTGGACTACTATTATCAAGTAAAATGTTCCTAACCTAGAACTGTTTAGACTTGCACTTCAAAAAGCTGAAACTCTAGGAAAACATTCCTGAAATCTCAGGAAATCGGCTGAAAGGATTTTCATTGTTCTTATCTGTTACCACTGTAAAACTACATTAATTAAGTTCATAAGTCTTCCTTTGTTTGTTTATCTACTTCTCAAAAAACAAATTACAGACTAATCTAAGAAATAAGTGCTAAGCATTGCGGGTTCACTCACAGCGACAGGAACTTATTACTACCTTTTAAGGCGCAGTAGCAATTGGCTTCTGCAGACACCAATAAATAGCAGCCAGCATCAGTGATTTTATCAACTCTAGAATTTAGTGTTATATTATTAATCCATAAAAATGCTTATCAAAGCAACTTGGATATCTGTGCTTTTGGTTTGCTCTTTAGGGTTCTTAGTGGACTAATCTAACTATTTCTACATAAACACCTCTTATGCCAAACAAACAATCTCTTTAACTATGTGCTTTAGTCTGAATCAATCATCAGAAATCAAGCTCATTTCTCCATTGCTTATACCTCAAGGAAATCATGTTATGAACGGATTTATAGAAAGAGGAAAAAGTATAAATCTTGACAATCTTTATGAAAGCTAAACTATTCTTTATAACAGCTACTAAGAAGGAGAACATTGGTTTGGAGTCAAATTAAGATATTCAAATCCCAAAAAATATGAATTTGTTAGTCTTTCGATGCAACTTAAGCAAGATGGCAAAATAAGCGTTTTTACCTTTCTTGCTCCTCTCTTTACTATTCCTTTAAATGCAATCTAAGTAAGTCCAATAAACACTCTCTATACTTGCAAAGAATTAGTTTTGATTTCTTATCTAGAGAGTTACTCAGAAGTTGACTTCTATGCGTTTGGTAGGACAAATTAAACAAGTGCCTTTAAAGTCACTTAGAAAAAAGATTGGGGCTTTTATCGCGAAGACTTTACAGCAAATTATTTAAGGCATAAAACTAAAAGTGGAAGGAAAAGTTAGTTGACTTTAAGCTATGTGCAAAATAAAGATGGAAAAAACTTTCAGTGTAAGGTAAGTGAAGAGATTTTGGGAAATCAATCAGCTTTTTCGGGAGAAGCTGAAGGTTTTACTTTAGCTGAGCTTTTGGAGAAAAGTAAAAAGGTGAGCTCAGAAACAGAAGCAATCAAAAGTTAGCTATGATAAGAATGTCTTAAAAATTGTTATTTTTAATTCTCATCTTTCGCAAGCTAAATATCGTAGAACAAACTATTAATGTTTTCGTTGCTTGAAATCACAAAAAACTCTTCTTTTTGTGTGATTTTAAGGTAGTAAGCTGAGTGATGTGAAGAGTACCTTATTGCCTTCATACTTCGTTTTACATAGTGGCATTTTAGATGTAGATAAATCAATATAAAATATAATCTAATAGGTCAAAAGATGGTCGTAGAATCCTGCCAACTAAAGTCTTCTGTCTCACATATTTACAAAGTTTAGGACAAGTTCAGCTGGTTTGAACAAGAACGAATGATTTGGGTATCGAAGAGTCAATAACTCCATTCAAATCTTGGGTTTAAGGTCATTAGTTATAATTGATAGATGCAGAATCAAGGAGAGTATAATTATTTGTTCAAAGTGGTTTTAGTGGGCAATTCTTGCGTTGGTAAATCTTCAATCGTAGTTCGCTTTTCTGATGATGAGTTCAGTTAGGTCTTTTTAGCTACCATAGGAGTGGACTTTCGCTTCAAATCACTTTCCCTCTAAGATAGTACCGTGAAGTTACAGATTTGGGACACAGCTGGGCATTAGCGGTTTCGAACAATCACAAGTTCATACTACAGAGGGGCACAGGCTTTGATGATTGTGTTTGACATCACAGACAAGCAATCTTTCGTGGATGCTACTTAGTACTGGTACGGAGAAATAAGAAACTCCTGCCCTCCACAAACCCAGATCTTACTGGTAGGAAACAAAAGTGACCTCTAAATGAATAGAAAAGTTAATGCCTAAGAAATCCAGGCATTTATCGAAACTCACAAAGAAGTCTAGTATATAGAGACTAGCGCCAAAACAGCCGAACATGTAGATTAAGCGTTTGGGAAGATTGCAGACATGCTAGTAACAGCTTACAACAAGACGAAAGAAGCAAAAGTAGGCAGAAGAAAAAAAGTAACCGCAACCTAGTCAACAATAGAGTAAGCCTAGGCCACCAAGTTGCACAAACCTGCAGGGAAAACGTCCCAATACTGCTGCTATTCCAACTGATTGTTTTGCATTTATAATCTTTAAGATACGATTCAAACTATTGCACATCATACCCAAGGTATCCTATGATACTTCTTAACTATTCTGTTTGCTGCTGGCTCCAGAACGTGCTTTTGAACTATGTAGATGATTATGGAGAATACTAGAGAAGTGGCTAAGAGGTAAGATCTGAGCTTAAATGAAGTGAGGTGTTTTAGGGAAAATAGTTAGCCAACTCCAGGGACCATGTTGATTACGATGTTGGTTGCGAAGGCTATGAATGTGACAATCATAAAGGGCAGATTCCTCCAAAATGGTTTCCTCCAGGGTTAGCAAATATTGAAGGCAAATATGGAAATGAGTAGTACATTATTTATGAACAGAAAAATAGCGTTTGTTTATAGGCCATCTTAAATAAAATTGTTTTGATTGGTTTCATAGTTAGTTTTGCTGTTTTAAAATCCTCCATATTGACTGTAATAATCTGGTTAAACCCAAGCAAACACCAAAATAGTGAGTATTTGACCCCCAGCTTGAATAAAAAACACAATCAGTAGCTGAAGAATGTTAGTCAGCGAAAAAAGAGAGCTCCGTGGCTTTTAGATGCTGAGTGTTTGAGCAGCTGCAGAGTAGCCAAAGAAGATGACAGGAAGTAAGTTGAGAATTAAGTCCCAGTAGAGAAATTGAAAATCAGGAGATTACTGCAAAAACAACTAGGACAACTAAGTTGCAGTAAACTAGATTAAAGCGTAAATTGCCATTATGTTGAACAAAGAGAAATTAGTGGCCAAGCTTGCCCTGCACTCTTTGATAAGTTCCACCATTGCCAAGATATTCGTGACTTGAGATGAGAAAGGGGCTGAAATCGAAGTTTCAGATGTGCACAGAGATAGTCCGATATCTGCCTGTTTTAAAGCACCGCAATCATTGGCTCCATCCCCACACATGGAAACCCTTTTGCCTAATTTTTGATAGACCATAATTATTTTAGTTTTATCTCTGGGTTTGGCTCTAGCAAACACCCTTGAAAGCTGCATAAATCGCCGATGAATGTCGGTATAGCCCTAGACTGGTCCAGAAAACAACTCATTAAATGCTCGACCTGTTACACAAAGCTGGCAGTCGTTCTCTTCAGCTTTATAGACTAAGTTAAACATGAAATCCTCTTTGGTAACTTTAGAAGGCTAAAACTAATGACGAAAGGCTTCCACTTTCTGTTCGGAAGTTTTGCTGCTGGAGTAGTCTTTGGAGTTTTCAGTTTTGTTGCTGCCATCTTCTATGTAAGACTAGGCATTGGGTCTAAATGCGTGGAAATCTTTGGCATTTTGGTAATCATGGAATAAAAAGACTTCTTAGGATAGTCTCTTGCTGGCAAAGTCTACTATTATCAACCCCTTTTCTTTCTTTGAGATTGAGCATTTATAGCTGATGTGGGATGCAGTTAGGGCGTTGTCACCAGTAACCATTACACAGTTTATTTCAGCTTTTTTTAGCTCCTCAATAGCTGCCCTTGTCTGAGGCTTCAGCTTGTTCTCAAAAACCTCAAATCCATTGAAAACTAGCTGACTCTCAATCTCCTAACGGGAAGCCTTTCTCACTTACTCCTGGCTTATTGATTTGCTGGCCACTGCAAGCACTCTAAACCCACGGCTCGTATATTGCCTGAGCACTTAGCCAAAGTTGCGAGGGATGGAGGAAGATTTCATCAGTTGCAGCATGGCTTCAGGCGATCCTTTGACAAAAACTTGCAAATTGCGAGTGACGGATGTTTCGGCAACCACACTCATTCTCTCAAGCTAAAACTAAAACTCATATTTTCTGTAGACTACTCCCCTATGCCCATGTGGGCTCGAAAAGGAGAAAATGGCTTCTTTGTTGAATGGCGCTTCATCGAATTTAAATCTGCCAAAGTTGAACAATTGTATTTCCATGGGATCGCCAATAAGTTAATCATAGCCTTCTATGGTGATGATTGAGTGGTTACATGCCATGTTGTTGAGCAAGGGCAGATAGTAAGGCTTTTTATCATGGTTTTCTACTATATAGGTGGACATCTATGGAGTATTCACAATGTTTGTGTGGAACTTGGATTGGTATGATGGCACAAGGCAGTATAAATCCATTTGATTCTCTGTAAGAGTGCCAGTCTTGTCAAAACATGCCAACTAGATAGTTCCTCCTGTTGTGAGCTTGCTAACGGCTGAGCAGAAGATGGACTTTTTCTTCAAATTTTCTAGCGCGAAGATTATGATGAAGTTGATGTTTACGGGAAGGGCGATGGGGAGTGCAATCAGAATCGTATCCAAAAAATTGATTATCAAATCTTGGATTGATTCGTATTGCCAATTGATTGCGACAACCGATGAGTAACCTATGATGGCTAAAACCAAGATAAAGAGCAGGAACTTCATGGCTGAGGTTTGGAAGGGATTGGGCTGTTGACCAGGAAAGAGGATATTCCTGATGAGTTGTCCTCTGGTGGTAAGGAAGTTAGTGCGGATGACAAAAACTGGAATCCCGTAATCCTTGCGAAAAGGCTCATACTTGATCATTTTGTTCATGCGATTGATCTGCAGAATGGTAGTTCCTTCGTAGACAAAGGCGCTTTTGTCAACCTTTGTGGGGTTGTTGTGAACCCTGTCGAATCTTTCCGCTTTCTTCAGCACAGGGACGGATTAACCCGTCAGTGTGCATTAGTTAATGAGTGCACTGCCTTCCAGAATGATGCCCTAAAAGGCGACTTTGGTGGGGTCTTTCAAGAAGACGATGTCTCCTGGGACTATTTCCCTGGAAGAAAGGGCGTTGACCTGGCCGTCTCTGAGCACATTCACAGTAACTTCGTAGTAGGCCATTTTGAAGATATGCTCATGTAGCTGAAGCATTTACTGGAGGATCATGAAGACTCCCAACACGAGGAAGAACAGCAAAGCGATGCCATAGTAGTAGTATTCTTGAACAGCTATCAAGAAGGCAGCGCCCAAGATCACCAAGATATACAGAGGGTTTAGTATCTATTGGGTGAGGAGTTGGGAAACGGTGGGTTTAGGGATGAGCATCGTGCCCGGGCCGTAGCTGTCTCTAAGGTGGCATACTTGTTCTGAGGTCAGGCCCTTCTCTGGGATGAGGGGGTTGGTTAATTTCTGCAGCCTTTCTTTATAATCATAGAGTGCGAGCCTGACAGTCATGTTCTCATCGACGAGGTAGGTGAGATGGCGGTTGACGAAGCACCACATCTCCTCCTTGCTGTTCTCGCCAGTGATGAAGAGTCTGAGTTCTTTGCGGACGATGGTGGCCTGCTAGTCAAGGTTGAGGATGTAGATGTGGGTGGCTTCCTGCAGACTGCTGAACTAGTAGTAGAAGATCCTCTTGTACTTCTGCGAACTGCGTAGAGACGGGCGTACCGGAAGGTGAGCAGGAGGGGCAGGAGCAGGAAGAGGTTGGAAATGAGGTAGGCAACGAATTTCCAGGGGACGAACCTGATGGGCGTTATTTAGCGCATGATGCAGTCTCCCTCGGCGTGGTTGCTGTGGTAGCTGAGTTCGTGGCTGGAGAAGATGCGGTGGTAGCTGGAGTGCAGATGGTTCGTTTAAATGTCAGACCGCATGGATTGTAAAAAATCTATTCATGGGAGTCCTATCAAGTATGGCTACGAAAAAAGACGAAATAAACCTCTCAGGCCGTTGTGTGCTGATATTGGGTTGGGCTGGAGGGTTGTTCAAGATTTGTGGCCTCATAAGCCTCTGTTGTCTAATTTGTTTATAGCTGCTGATATTGTGAATTTTAGTTAGTTAGTAAATATAACGCAGTAAAGGGTATGGCTGGACGTAGTGAAGCGATTAATGCTACACATCCGTAGCTTCGAGTATGACAGAAGCATCCCTACTATGATAGTAGTAATATGATAGTAGTATGATAGTAGTAGTATGATAGTAGTAGTATGATAATAGTATGATAGTAGTGGTATGATATTATGGCAAGCAGGATGAGTAGCTTATCACTTGAGGAT
>Ga0316217_10003173_pt1 | contig 19005 bp, 9 predicted proteins | sample 1anoAmetaG_FD_203633 | JGI IMG/M metagenome (GOLD analysis project Ga0316217, IMG submission 203633) | Freshwater microbial communities from Trout Bog Lake, Wisconsin, USA - 1anoA | ecosystem: Environmental > Aquatic > Freshwater > Lake > Hypolimnion/Profundal zone | place: USA: Wisconsin...
TTCATCATCTGAAAATCGGTCAATAATCTGAATCAGCGTCAAGTCTTTGAGCGGCGATTTCGTTTTCATGCCTTAAGCATATCGCGCCCTTATTATATGTCAAGTGCATAATCCCACTTTATTTAGACTCGCATAATAAGGTGACATCAAGGCCACAATTCAGCTTGGGTGTAGCAGGCGGCAATAACCAGCCGCCGGCGGCGCATCCGGCGCAGTGCGGCTGTGGCTTCAAAACTGAGTTCCCAAGCTTGCGTGGCGACCAGGTTGGCAATCTCCTGCGTTTTGAGATGCCCCCACATAGATTCGACCGGATTGCGTTCGGGCGCGTAAGCTGGCAACCGTTCGACCACCAGGCGACCTTTGGTGGTCGCCACGTAGTTCTGGACCAGCACGCTCCGGTGAATCGGTGCGCCATCCCAGATGGCCAGTATTTTGCCGGGAATATGTCGCTGGAGATGGCGCAGAAACGCGACGACTTGGAGACTCTTGTCGCGCAACGCCGAGACGGCGGGCAACCTCGGGGGCGGAATGCTCTTTGGCAAACAGCTTGCCAGCCATTTTACGGCGCCTTTCCAGCGCGGCATGATCTCGCGTTTTCGCCATGCCCCAACTATACAGGGACAACCATGATATGTCACCCTATTAGGCAATTCTAAATAAGTTGTGGCCATTTCATGTCACATGACATGACGAAGGACCTGACGCATCATAGTTGACATCGTCATGTATATCAGACAAAAAGCGCGCCGCTTTTGCGTCCTCCTTGTGCTAACCATGCTGGCGTTGGCGATGCCGGCGCGCGCCTTTATTTTTGATACTTTCGGCGACGGTTTCTGGACGGTCATCAACAACGGCAACGGCAATACGCTTGTTGTGAACGGCAGCGGCGCGAGCCAGGCGGTGGCAACGAACACCGCGTTTCAGCAGCAGTTTGAACTGCTTTACAACGAGGAGGACGGCACCTTTCGATTGCGCAATCACGACAGTTGGCTGTGCATCGGCGCGCTCAACGGCGCGACCAGCAATGGCACGCCGGTCGTGACGATTTCAACTTACACGGCCGCGCCTTCGCAAAAATGGAATTTCGTCACCGTGAGCAGCGGTAATTACCAGATTGTGAACGTGGCGAGCGGGCTTGCGTTGCAGACGGACAACGGTTTGCCTGCGAAAGTTACGCTGGTGCCGCCAACTTCGAGCACTTATCAGAACTGGCACTTCGCTTTCCAAACGCATTATCCAAAAAAAGGAATGGCCGGATGGGACAATGCGCTGCCGCGCTTCAACGCAAGCTGGCTTTACAACTGGGGCTGGAGCACCGGACAAGGTTTGTCAACTTCCCAAGTCTTCGCGCCAATGCAATGGGGCAACTGGGGCGTCGGCAGTTTGAATTATGTGACCGAGAAGCCATTGGAGGTGCTCACCTTCAACGAGCCGGACAACCCGGGACAGGCGAATATGACCACTGCCCAGGCCATTGCGCTCTGGCCGTCGTTGCAGGCGTTGAACCTGCCGCTGGTCAGCCCGGCGCCCGCTTCGCTCTTTGGCGGCTGGCTTTCCGATTTTTATACTCAAATCGCCGCCAACGGCTATCGCGTGGATTATACCTCGATCCACGAATATCCCGAGGACACCAGCGCCAGCGACTTGATGAACACACTTTACAGTGCTTACACCACTTGGGGCCGCTCCGTCTGGCTGACGGAATTTTCCATTGTGAATTGGGACGGCAAGGGAACCTGGTCGGAAGAAAGTAATTATCGTTTCCTCGCGGAATTCATGTGGCAGGCGGAAGGCATTGGGACGGCTTATGGTAATGAATGGTTGAAACGGTATTCACTCTTTCTCTTTAGCGGCACTCCCACGACTAATCCGTGGGATGGCACCGGCCCAACCAGCAATACTTTCATGAGTGATAATTACACGCTAACTCCGTTGGGTGAACTTTATGCCGGCTGGGACGCAGACACGACACTGCGAACCAATATACCTTACTTCATTCATAACTGCGCGACCAGCTTCCGCATGGCCTCGTCTCGGAATGTCAACGGTCCGGCGGCACTCTCCATCCGCCATGAAGATGCCACGACCCAATGGATTTTTACCAATGCGCCCACCGGGTTTTACATTCAATCCCTAGCCGATGGCCGGCGGCTGCGTTACAGCGGCAGCGTGCTGGACCTCGCGCCGCCTGGAACCACCGGCACGGTGGTTCAGTGGACCTTTAACGGGCCGGATCTGAACGGTTACTATTACATTGATAACAGCGGCGGCGTGAGCTTATCCGGCAGCGGCTCTGGCAGTGCCATTTCTTTTACCGCAGTGGCATCAGGCTCGCCGTCAGACAATACTCGCTGGCGGTTTGTGAAACCTTACTATCCGGTGTCACTGGCGGCCGTGACCGCGCCCATCGGCTTGAGCGCACTGTCTGCCAACCGCAGCGTCACGCTGAAATGGTCAGGTAGCGCGCCGCGCTACAATGTTTATCGCAGCACCACGTCGGGCGGCGGTTACACCAAGATTATTTCCGATCTCAAATGGAGTTATTACACCGACAATACGGTTACCAACGGCACGACTTATTACTATGTGGTCACGTCCTTGGATAGTTTTGAGAACGAATCGTCTTATTCCAGCCAAGTTACTTCGACGCCAGCAAGCGGCGTAAATTTTGGATTAGTTGCCGAATATAAGTTTGAAAACGGCGCGCAGGACACCAGCGGCAATAATTACAACGGTATCATCAACGGCGTTACCAGCGCCGTGGGCGGAAAGGTGGACACCGCGGCAATCAATTTCACCGGTGGCGATGATTCCTATGTGGAAATTCCCAACCCGCTCGGCAATGATTTCAGCATTTCGTTCTGGCTGAACACCACCGCGACCGGCGGCACTGGCCAATGGTGGGCCGGGATTGGTCTGGTGGACGGCGAAGTGCCCGGCGCGACGAATGATTTTGGCGTGTCCCTCGTTGGCACCAATGCCGGGTTCGGCATCGGCAATCCTGACACTACAATCGCCTCCACGACCGCCGTCAACGATGGCTACTGGCATCACATCGTGGCGACGCGCAGCGGCACCACCGGCGCGATGCAATTGTATGTGGACGGGGTATTACAGGCCACCGGCACCGCTTCGATCGCGACGCGCTCGACGCCGGTTTCGCTGCACATCGGCAACTTACAGTCCGGTTTCAATTTTCTCGCTGGCTCGATTGACGAAGTGCGGCTGTATAACTATGTGGTAAGTCCCGCCACAGTTACCCAACTCTACTCGCTCGGTTCGACGCTTGTGGCTTATTATAACATGGAAGGAAATGCCCAGGACACCAGTGGATTTGGAAACCTTGGCATCACTAATAACAATGTCACCTACGTTGCCGGCAAAGTGGGATCGCAGGCGGCGCAGTTTGACGGCGTGAGCAGTTACGTTGAAATTCCCGCTGCCGTCGCCAGCGATTTCAGCCTGGCCTATTGGGTGAAGACGGCCGCCACCGGCGGCACCGGCCAGTGGTGGAGCGGGCTGGGCCTCGTGGATGGCGACGCGTCCGGCACGGCGGCGGATTTTGGAACTTCCCTGCTCGTCAGCCACGTGGCGTTTGGCGTGGGCAATCCGGATACCACGGTCTCCTCCAGCGCAAACATCAACGACGGCAACTGGCATCACGTCGCGGCCACCCGCGTCAACGCCACCGGTTTGATGAAACTCTATGTGGATGGCAACCTCCAGTTCACCACCACCGGGCCAACCAACACCCGTTCCGCGCCCACGGGGATGCGCATCGGCGCCATCCAATCCGGCGGCGGATTTCTTCCCGGCACGGTGGATGACGTGCGGGTTTATAACTATCAATTAAACGCGAGCCAGATTGCGGCGCTGGTTACTCCGCAAACATTGCCTGCGGCTTGGACGAACACCGATGTCGGCGGTTCCGCAAGTCCGGGTTATGCCAACTATGCCACCAGCACCGGCATTTGGACCGTGGGCGGCGGCGGCGGCGACATCTGGTTGAGCGCGGATCAATTTCAATTTGCCTATTCCAATTTCACCGGGTCCGGCATTCTGCAAGCGCGTGTCACCTCCGGCACAATTGTTAGCGACGGCACCACCAATGCGAACGCCAAGGCGGGCATCATGTTCCGCACTTCGCTGGCGACCAACTCACCGTTCGTCGCGCTGGTCCATGATCAAAGCCAGGGTGTGCAATTTATCTATCGCGACACGCCCGGCGCGCTCGCCGGCCAGCAGGGAACAAACCTTAACCTCAATCCCGCGATCTGGCTCCGGTTGGTGCGCAGTAACAACACCTTCACTGCTTATTATGCCAATACCGTCAGTCCGCCCACGCCGGCGGCTTGGATTTTGATTAGTGCGCACACGACGACCCTCGCGAATGCCGCCTACACCGGCGGCGTCGTCTGTTCGCACGACAACACCAAACTTGCCAGCGCCACGTTTACCGGCATGGCCGTCTCGCCGCCGACTCCGCCTACGATGGCCACCGTGCCGAATCAGGTCATCAGCCAAAACACAACCACCGGCCCGCTGCTCGTGAGCCTCGGCGATGCGCTGGTGCCAGGTAGCAATCTGATGTTGACGGCCAGTTCTTCGAACACGAATCTGGTTCCCAACGGAAATATCATCCTTAGCGGTAGCGGCAATTCCCGGACGGTGCAGGTCACGCCGGTGAACTATCAATCTGGCGCGACGACCATCACCCTCATCGTGAACAACGGCCAGCCGACTGTGAACACCGCGACGAATTCTTTTCTCGTCACTGTGCAGACCACAACCGCCGGCAGTTGGCGCCAGCAATATTTCGGCACCACTGCCAATGCCGGCCCCGCCGCCGACACGGCTGATCCGGACGGCGACGGAATTGTGAACGTCTTGGAACGATTCTTAGGATTGAACCCGCTGGTGGCCGACCCGCCGTCCGCGTTGCCTTATCCGCTGATGGTGGGAACCAATTTCACCTTGAATTACACGCACAGCCTGCTGGCCACTGATTTAACCTGGCAGGTGCAATGGAGTCCGGATTTGTCAACCTGGCTGACCAACAACATCACCGACCTCGGCGTTTCCACCAATGGCAGCACGGAATTGCGCCAGGGCAGCGTCCCCGCGAGCGCGGGCAATCCGCTTTTTATGCGGCTGCAGGTGACGCCGCCGTGAAGCATGAGTCCGGGAACCAAAAATAATTTATGAAACTAGTTATTCACCGCGCGCAAAAAATATTGCGCGGTTTCATCCTCCTCGCCGCTTCGTTGAGTTGCTGCGCCACCATTTTTGCCGCCGTGCCGCGCGCGGAGCATCCGCGCCCGGACGCTTTCCGCGAAAACTGGGCCACGCTCAACGGCGATTGGCAGTTTGAAATTGACGCCGCCGCCGACGGCGAGGCGCGCGGCCTCGCGTCCGGCAAGGATTTAAATTTAAAAATTACCGTGCCATTTTGCCCGGAAAGCAAACTCTCCGGCGTTGGCCATTACGGTTTGATGAAACACGTCTGGTATCGGCGCGAATTTGAAGTGCCGGCGGCGATGCGCGATCAGCGCGTGCTGCTGCATTTCGGCGGCGTGGACTGGCAGACGTGGGTTTATGTCAACGGCCAGTGCGTCGGCACGCACGTTGGCGGTGACGTCGCGTTCAGTTTTGAGATTACAAAATATTTGCACGACGGCAGCAACGAACTGGTCGTCCAGGTTTTTCACGATTGCGCCAGCGGCAATCAGCCGACCGGCAAGCAAACGCACACCGTCAGCGAAGGCTGTGTTTACACGCGCACCACGGGCATTTGGCAGCCGGTCTGGCTGGAAGCGGTCGGCTCGTCGTTCGTGGAAAATTTTTCCGTCGTGCCTGATCCCGACCATTCGCGCGTTTTGATTGATGCCGCCGTGAACGGCGATGCCTCCGGTTTGACGCTGACCGCCGAAGCGTTTGCCGACGGCAAAAAAGTCGGCTCCGATTCTTGTCCGGCTTCGTGGCGCGACAATCATCTGGTCATTGATCTCAAAAAGAAAAAATTGTGGGAGCCGGGCTCGCCGTTTCTTTACGATTTGAAATTTACGCTCACGCATAACGGAAAAAAAGTGGACGAGGTCGCCAGCTATTTTGGCCTGCGCAAAGTTTCGATTGATGGTCGCGCAATTTTGATCAACGGCAAACGCGTTTTTCAGCGGTTGATTTTGGATCAGGGATTTTATCCCGACGGCGTCTGGACCGCGCCGACGGACGGCGAGTTGAAAGCGGACATTGAGCGTTCCCTGGCCGCCGGCTTCAACGGCGCGCGGCTGCACCAAAAAGTTTTCGAGCCGCGCTATCTTTATTGGGCGGACAAGCTTGGCTATCTCGTCTGGGGCGAGTATCCGAACTGGGGTTTTAATTACCACGCCACGAACTACTCCAATTTCATCAACGAATGGACGGAAGTGTTGCAGCGCGACCGCAATCATCCGGCCATCATCGGCTGGTGTCCGTTCAATGAAACGTCGCGCGAGGCGGGCGAATTGCAAAACATCATCTGGCACGAGACCAAGGCGATTGATCCGACGCGGCCGGTGCTGGAGACGAGCGGCTGGTCGCACACGATTGCGCAGGCCGAGGTGCGCGACAGCCATGATTACAACCAGGTGCCCGCCAGTTTCAAAACGCGGTGGGAAGAATTTTTTGCCGGCGGCCAGGATTTGCCGGTGCCGTCGCGCTACGCCAGCAAAGGCCGCGCGGTCAGCGACGACCTCGGCGTGCCGTTTATGGTCAGCGAATTCGGCGGTATCGGCTGGGCCACGGAAGGTGGCTGGGGTTACGGCAACGGTCCGAAGACGCTCGAAGAATTTTACGCGCGCTACGGCGGATTGGTCAGCGCGCTGCTGGACAATCCGAATTTGTTCGGCTTTTGCTACACCCAGTTGACCGATGTCGAGCAGGAGCACAACGGCCTTTATTACTACGATCGCCGGCCGAAGTTTGATATGAAAAAACTGCACGACTTCACCGCGCGTCCGGCGGCGTATGAAAAAACGGGGCCGACTGCCGGCGCGGCCAGCGCGTCCACCGGGCACAACTGGCAAGTGCTCGTCGGCGCGGCGGCGGATGGTGACTTGGCCAAACCGTATCGTTTCACCACCAACGCGCCGGCGGCAAACTGGTCGGCGGAGAATTTTGACGACCAGGTTTGGCCGTCCAGCCTGGCGCCGTTTGGTCATGCGCTGCCTGGCATCCGCACCAGTTGGACGACGGACGACATCTGGCTGCGGCAGAATTTTAATTTCGACGGCGGTGCGATCAAGGCGGCGGCGCTCGTCATTTTCTACGATGAAGACACGGAGGTTTATGTCAACGGCCGGCAGATTTGGAAACACAGCGGTTATTCCAAGAGCTATGAAAGTTTTGCCGTGACGCAGGCGTTGCAGCAAGCTCTGCGAAAGGGTCGCAACACCATGGCGGTTCACACGCATCAAACCATCGGCGGACAAATCATTGACCTCGCGTTGCTGGTGGATCCGCAGGCAAACGGTCTTGCTGCCAGCCATTGAAACCAGCTATAAATCTCGACTCCACGAAATATGAAAATCAAAACCAACCTGCTGTTCGCCGCGCTGCTGACTTTGGTCTTGGGCGGTGGCATCGCCGATGCGCAAACGCGCTGGTCCGAGGAAAAAGCCAACGCGTGGTATGCGCAACACCGCTGGCTGGTCGGCTGCAATTTCAGCCCCAGCACCGCGATCAACCAGCTTGAGATGTGGCAGGCGGATTCGTTTGATCCCGCGACGATTGACCGCGAACTCGGCTGGGCCGAAGGCCTCGGTTTCACCAGCGTCCGCGTGTTTCTGCAAAATTTATTGTGGCAGCAGGACTCTAAAGGCTTTCTCAAACGCATGGACCAGTTTCTTACCATCGCGCACAAGCATCACATTGGCGTGATGTTCGTGCTGTTCGATTCCTGCTGGGATCCGGACCCGAAACTGGGAACGCAGCGTGCGCCCAAACCGTTCGTTCATAATTCCGGCTGGGTGCAATCGCCGGGCCGCGAATTCATGGCGAATCCGGCGCGGCTGGATGAATTGAAAGCTTATGTGCAAGGCGTCGTAGGGCATTTCCACAACGACAAACGCATTGATTTTTGGGACGTTTACAACGAGCCGGATAATTTGAATGATCCCGCCTACATCAAGCTGGAGCCGGCGAACAAAGTGGATTCCGCGCTGATCCTGTTGCAAAAAACTTTCGCCTGGGCGCGCGAAATGAAACCGTCGCAGCCGCTGTCGTCCGCGCCGTGGCTGGGGCCGTGGGCTGATCCTGCAAAGCTGCGGCCGATTGAAAAAATCCAGCTCGAACAATCCGACATCATTACGTTTCACAACTACGACAGTTTGGAAAAACTCAAACCGTGCGTGGAAAATCTGCGCCGCTATCATCGGCCGATTATTTGCAGCGAATACATGGCGCGGCCGGTCGGCAGCACGTTTGATCCGAATCTATGCTACATGAAGGAGCAAAATGTCGGCGCTTATAACTGGGGTTTTGTCTCCGGCAAAACGCAGACTATTTTCCCGTGGGACTCGTGGACCAAAACCTACACCAGCGAGCCGCCGGTCTGGTTTCACGACATTTTCCGCGCCGACGGCACGCCTTACAAAACGGACGAAGTCCAGTTCATTAAATCGCTGACCGGCGCGCATTGAAAATGCTGTTTTGCTGTGGCCACTTCATGCCACCTGACAGGTGGGTGGCATGAGCTAACATTTTTGCATGAATACAATCGGGAAAAATTTCATTTGCGCCGCCGCCCTTGGCACTGTGCTCTTCGCGACTTTCCCGGCCCGCGCCGCTGTTGAACCGTTGCGCCCGCCGGCCGTGCCGCTGGTGGCGTGCGATCCTTACTTCAGCATCTGGTCGCCGGCGGACAAGCTGACCGATGTGGACACGATGCACTGGACGAGGCACCCGAACCGGCTGACAAGTCTCGTGCGGATTGACGGCAAGGCCTTTCGCATCATGGGCACGAGTCCGGCGGACACGTCCGCCCTGCCGCAGACCGGCTTGGAAGTGACGCCGACACGGACGATTTATACTTTCGAGGGTGAAGGCGTCCGGCTCACGCTGACCTTCATGACTCCCGCCTTGCCGAATGACTTGATGATTTATTCCCGTCCGGTCACTTATGTTAGCTATGAATTCGCCCGCACGGACCAGGCGGAACATCAAGTGTCATTTCGATTTGCCGCCAACGGGGAAATCAGCCGGAACGATGCTTCCGAGGAACTTGCTCCATCGGTTACGAGCGGCGATGGATCTGATTTTTGGTATAACGTCATTCGCATCGGCACGACGGCGCAACCGGTGCTGGGCAACAAGGGCGATGACTTGCGGATTGACTGGGGCTGGCTCTATCTTGCCGGCCGCGCGGACGAGGCTTCGGCGGGCTATCCGCCCGAAATCACGGCCGATGGAAAGTTTGGAGCCGACGTGGCGACACTGGATTATGTGTCGTTCAAGGTTTCCGCCCAGCCCGTTTCGCGGATGTTGATGCTGGCCTACGACGACGAATTTTCTATCCAGTATTTCAAACAGAATCTCCGGCCTTATTGGCGGCGCAACGGCGACGACGCGACGGCCTTGTTGAAAAAATCGGCGGCGGAATATGAGTCGCTGAAAAAGCGCTGTGAAAAATTTGACGCCGAATTCATGGCCGACATGCAGCAGGCCGGCGGCGAAAAATACGCGCGGCTCTGTGCGCTGGCCTACCGGCAGATTGTCGCGGGCACCAAAGTTGTCGCTGATGAAAATGGCCAGCCGCTGCTGTTCCCCAAGGAAAACACCAGCAACGGTTGCATTGGCACGGTGGACGTGATTTATCCGCTCGCGCCGTTCTGCCTGCTGTTCAGCCCGTCGCTCACCAAGGCGATGCTCGTGCCGCCGCTGGATTATGCCAGTTCGCCGCGCTGGAAATTTCCGTTCGCGCCGCACGACCTCGGCACCTATCCGCTCGCCAATGGCCAGGTTTATGGCGGCGGCGAACGCACGGAGGAAAATCAAATGCCGGTCGAGGAAACGGCCAACCTCATCATTCTCACCACCGCGCTCGCGGAACAGGAAGGCAACGCGGATTTCGCGGCGCACTACTGGCCGGTGTTGACGAAATGGGCGGCGTATCTCAAGGAAAAAGGTTTTGATCCCGAACGCCAGCTGTGCACGGATGATTTTGCCGGCCACCTCGCGCACAACGTCAACTTGTCCGCCAAGGCGATTGTGGCGTTGGGCGCTTACGGCCGGTTGTGTGAAATGCGCGGACAAACTGCCGCCGCGAAAGAATACGGTGACTTGGCGAAACGGTTCACGACGCGCTGGGTGAAGGAAGCAGATGATGGCGATCATTTCCGGCTGGCGTTTGACCAGCCTGGCACCTGGAGCCAAAAGTATAACTTGATTTGGGACCGCGTGCTGGGCTTGAACCTCTTCTCCGCCGACGTGATGCGCAAAGACATGAATTATTATTTCAAGGTCATGGATAAGTTTGGTCTGGCCCTGGACAACCGCAAACCTTACGCCGAATTGCCGTGGTCGTTCTGGACGGCGGCACTCACCGGCAACCGCGCCGACTTTGAAAAACTGCTGGATCCGATTTACGACTACGCGCGGCAGACGCCGAGCCGCGTGTCGTTTCCCGATTTTTATTGGACGCGCGATGCGAAGGAAGCCGGCATGCACGCACGGCCCGTCCTCGGCGGCGTTTTTATTTGCCCGCTGTTGGACCGGCCGATGTGGAATAAGTGGGCCGGCCGCGACGTGACGAAGTCCGCCGATTGGGCGCCGCTGCCCGTCGCGCCCAAAGTCACGGTGGTGGTGCCGGCGGCGGACACCGCGCCGGCGACCTGGCGTTACACGACGAAGAAGCCCGCTGCCGATTGGTCTGCCCCGAGATTTGATTCGACATCGTGGGCGGAAGGCAAATCCGGTTTCGGCACTGCCGGCACGCCCGGTTCGATTATCGGCACGACGTGGAACACCGATGACATCTGGCTGTGCCGGGAAATCGAGTTGCCCGCCGGTGACTGGAAAAATTTGCAGGCGTGGCTGCATCACGACGAAGACGCGGAAGTTTATATCAACGGCGTGTTGGCACTAAAGGTTGGCGGTTGGATTACTGCTTACGAGACCGCGCCATTGACCGATGCGGGCAAGGCGGCGCTCAAGCCGGGCAAAAATCTGATTGCCGTCCACTGCCATCAAACGACGGGCGGACAGTATGTTGATGTCGGCCTGGTTGAAATTGAACCGCCGCGCGCGGCCGCCGGCCCCCATTTGAATTGAAAATCGAAATTAACTTTGTTCCGCTCGCAATTAAAACTATAACTAACAAATCAATGACAAAACAAATCCTGATGACTCTCACCGTGGCCTCCGTAACGATCCTGGCGGGCTGCGCCACCACCAAAACCAGCATGATCACCGAGGCGCCGTTCGGCGCCGACAATTCTGGCGCGCCGGTGAAACTGTTCACCTTGCGCAACGCCAGCGGCGCGGAGGCGACGATCTGCAATTACGGCGGGCTGGTTACTTCGTTGAAAATGCCCGATAAGAACGGCAACTTTGGCGATGTGGTGCTCGGTTACGACACCGTGGCCGATTACATCAAGAGCAGTCCGTATTTCGGCGCGCTGATCGGCCGGTATGGCAATCGCATCGCGCGCGGCCAGTTCACGCTCAACGGCCGGCAATATACTTTGGCCACGAACAACGTGCCTAACTCGCTTCACGGCGGCGTGAAAGGTTTCGACAAGGTGATGTGGTCGGCGAAAAGCTGTCAGAGTGCGGACGGCCCGTCACTGGAGCTGACCTATCTTAGCCACGACGGCGAGGAGGGTTATCCCGGTAATCTGTCGGTCACGGCAGTTTACACGCTGACGGAGGATAATTCACTCAAACTGGTTTACACCGCGACCACCGACCGGGATACAGTGTTGAACCTCACGCATCATTCCTATTTCAACCTCGCCGGCAAGGGCGACATCCTGAACCACACGGTGATGATCGCAGCGGACAAGTTCACGCCGGTGGACAGCACGCTGATCCCGACCGGCGAACTCAAGCCGGTGGCGGGCACGCCGTTTGATTTCCGCACGTCGACCACTATCGGCGCGCGCATCGGCCAGGATGACGAGCAGCTCAAGTTTGGCAAAGGCTACGATCACAACTGGGTTATCAGCAAACCGATGGGTGAAATGGGATTGATGGCGCGCGTCTCGGAACCGACCAGCGGCCGTGTGCTGGAGGTTTATTCCGCCGAACCAGGCCTGCAGTTTTATTCCGGGAATTTTCTCGATGGCACGCTGACGGGCAAGGGCGGCTGGGTCTATCAATTCCGCAACGCGTTTTGCATGGAACCGCAGCATTATCCCGATTCACCGAACCAGCCGAACTTCCCGTCGGTGGTGCTCAAGCCGGGCGAGACGTATCACAACACGATTATTTACAAGTTCTCCGTCCAGCCCTGATTGACGGTTCGGACAATCATTTCGGCTGATGGGATGACAGCCTCGGCAATTGTTCTGCCGGGGCTGTTTTTTTTTTGCCGGCCCCGGCGCAGCAAAGGCTTTCCAAGGTTGGTGGCTGGGTTATATTTTGGCGTTGCCCGTGGAAACAATGCTTTTCAACTGTCACCGTCTGCTTCTTGTGCTGCTGGCTTGTGGGTCAATCCTTGCCCGGGGCGAAGGCTCGGGACTGTTGCCGCAGGATTTGACGGTGCGTGTCTGGAGCAAGCAGCAGGGTTTGCCGGACAACTCGGTCACGGCGGTGCTGCAAACTCGCGACGGTTACTTGTGGGTCGGCACTTCGGGTGGCCTGACCCGCTTCGACGGCGTGAGATTTGTCCCCTTTGTTCCGGTCTCTCAAAAAACAAACGAATCCGTCCGGGTGGCCGCGCTCTGCGAAGATTCGCGGGGGCGGCTGTGGATTGGCACCCAGGGTGACGGCTTGTTTTGTTACGCCGATGGCCTGATGACCCGGTTTCAGGCGGAGCGGGAGATGCCGCCGCTGGACGATACGATCAACAGCATCGCCGAGGACAGCGCCGGCAATCTTTGGCTCGGCACGCCGGCGGGGTTGAACCTGCTGGAAAAGGATCGGATGCGGCGGTTTACTTCCAAGGAAGGTTTGCCGAGTGACTTTGTTTCCAATGTCCACGTGGCGCGTTCCGGGATGGTGTGGATTACCACGCGCGGCGGCATGTGCCAGTTTAAAAACGGCCAGATTTTTTCATATCCATTTCAAACGGACAGTCCGGGCAGAAACCCCGAGTCGCTGGGCGTCTATGAAGACCGCACGGGCAACTTATGGGCGTTCGGTGACACTTACCTGGTTAATTTGACGGAAGGCAAGCACCTCAACCATTTTGGCGGCGGCGACAATGTTTCCTCGCTGCGCATCTGGAGCTTGTGCGAAGGCCGGCACGGGGAGTTGTGGATCGGCACCAGCGGCAAGGGATTATACTGCTTCACCGAAGACAAGTTTTCCCCCATTACTTTGCGCAACGGCGGGCTGACCAGCGACGTGCGCGCTTTGTGCGAAGATCGCGAGGGCAACCTCTGGCTGGGCACCTACGGCGGCGGCCTCGTCCGCTTGCAGCCCCGCAATGTGCGCGTGCTCGATGCCAGCGTCGGCCTGCCGAACCGGCCGACAGTCTGTCTCGGCCTCAACCCGCAGGGCCGGGCGTGGATCGGTTTTGATCGCGGCGGTTTGTATGTCGGCACCGCAGAAAGATTCGACCGCTTCGCCGGTGAAGCCGCCGTGGATGTGCAAAATCTGGTTTCCTCCATCGCAATTGCGCCCGATGCCAGCTTGTGGGTCGGCACGCCGGGCGCGGGTGTTTATTGCTTGCGGAACCAGCGGGTCATCCACTTTGGCACGGCGGACGGATTGGCGGACGACCTGGTGTTTTCCGTGGCGGTGGATGACCAAAGCACCGTCTGGGTAGGCACTTTTTCGGGCGGATTAAATCGCATCACCAATGGTCTGGTGGCCAGCTTCGGAACGGCCGACGGTCTGCCGGCGCGGCCGATCACCGCCATTTTGCCTTCGGCGCATGGCGTAATCTGGCTGGGCTACGGCGACGGCGGAGTCGTCCGCGGCGAAGCGGCCAAGTTCAAAACCGTCATCGAGCCGGCGGTGCTCAACGGCAAAGCCATCCGCGCCCTGCATGAAGATTCCGCCGGGCGCATCTGGCTCGGCACGGCGGGCGGCCAACTGGCCTGCATCGTGACGGGAAGATATTTGAACTGGGATTTGAACCTCGGGCCGGCGGCCGATGTCATTCTGGGAATTCTCTCCGATGACGACGGCGATTTGTGGCTGGGCACTAGCAAGGCGGTTTACCGCGTCATGTCGGCAGATCTCAAAGCCGCGCTCGCCGGCCAGATCCCAATCCGCTGCCAGCCGGTTTATGAAGCGGACGCCGTTCCCGGTGCGACGACCGCCTACGGCTGGCCAGGCGCGTTGAAATCGGCGGACGGCAAACTCTGGTTCGGCATGGCCGGCGGCGTGGTCACGCTGGACCCGCAGCGGCTGGTGGCGGATTTGACGCCGTTGCCAGTGCTGATTGAAAGCGTCGCCGTCAATGGTGTCGCCTGGCCGCGCCGGCCGGCGAACCTGTCCGGCCCCGAAACAAATTCCGTCGCCGGGCCCGTGCGCCTGCCGTCAGATTTGCGGTCGCTGGACATTCAATTCACCGCGCTAAATTTTTCCGAGCCGGAAAAAATCCGGTTTCGCCACCGGCTTGACGGTTCGGATCCGGACTGGGTGGAAGGCGGGGTGGAACGCAGTGTGCATTATGGCCATTTGCCTTACGGGCGTTACACGTTTCGCGTGCAGGCGGGCAGCGCCAACGCCTGGGACGTGCGCGACACGGCCTTCAGTTTTCTGATTCCGCCGCCGCTGTGGCGCACCGATTGGGCGCTGGCCCTTTATATTTTGACGGCGATGATTTTGGTGGCCGGCACGGCGCGGCTGGCGTCGAACGGCCGGTTGCGCCGGCGCCTCGCGGTGCTCGCGCAACAGCAGGCCATGGAACGCGAGCGCATGCGAATCGCGCAGGATATGCACGACGAAATCGGTTCCAAGCTAACGAAAATTTCCTTCATGAGCGAGCGCGCCAAGGGCGAGCTGCAAGGGCAGGAACCAGTCGCGCGCAAATTGAATTCTATCGCCAACACCTCGCGCGACCTGCTGCAATCGCTGGACGAAATTGTCTGGGCCGTCAACCCGCACAATGACACGCTCGAACATCTGGCGGCTTACCTGGGCCATTACGCCACGGAATATTTGCAGAACACGGCGGTGGAATGCGAGCTGCACATTCCGCAGGGTTTGCCGCATCATCCGCTGACGTCCGAGGCGCGGCACAATCTGTTTCTCGCGTTTGAAGAATCCTTGAACAATGCGCTCAAGCATGGCCGCGCCGCGCGCATCCGCGTGGCGATGCAGGCCACCCCCGGCCAGTTCGAAATCCGGGTGGAAGATAATGGGTGCGGTTTTGACGTTGAAACGGTAACTTCCGCCAAGCACGATCCGGCGGTGCTGCTGGAAAAAAGAATCGGGAACGGGATGCGTAATTTGCAGCAGCGGCTGGCCGACGTGGGCGGAAAATGCACCATCCACAGCCAGCCGGGGCACGGAACCGCAGTGAGCCTGACCGTGCCGCTGGGCGGCACGCGCAGTCCGAACAAACGCAAGTGACGTATGACTAAAACCATCAAAGTTTCCATCGTGGATGACGAAGTGGACCTGCGCGAAAACATCGCCGGCTATGTGGATTCAGCGAAAGGCTTCCGCTGCCTCGGCGTCCACAGCAGCGCGGAGGACGCGCTGGTGAACCTGCCCAAGGAAAAACCCGACGTGGTCCTCATGGACATCAACCTCGGCGGCATGAGCGGCATCGAATGCGTGCGCCGGCTGAAGCCGCTGATGCCCGCAACCCAGGTCGTCATGCTGACGGTGTTTGAAGACACGGAAAAAATTTTCAGCGCGCTGGCGGCCGGCGCGAGCGGCTATCTGCTGAAGCGGCTGGCCCCGGCCAAATTGCTCGAAGCCATCCGCGAAGTTCACGAAGGCGGCTCGCCCATGTCCGCGCCCATCGCGCGCAAAGTCGTGCAGTCGCTGCAGCCCGTGCTCGCCGCGCCGGGCAATGAAACGATTGCCCTGTCGCCGCGCGAGCGCGAGGTGCTGGATGGGTTGGCCGAAGGCCAGGCTTACAAACAAATCGCCGTCAAGCTGGGCGTGAGCATTCACACGGTGCGCAATTACATCCGCCGCATCTACGAAAAACTGCACGTGTGCTCGCGCACGGAAGCCGTGGCGAAATATCTGCGGCAGTAAAAAATGGACCGCAAGAGCATCCAACATCCAACATCCAACATCCAACATCCAGAGGTTCCCCGGCGGGGCCATTATTGGATGTTTGGTGTTGGATGTTTGGTGTTGGATGTTTTCCCTTCTCTTCCCCGCCATTCGCCATTTGTCATTCGTATTTTTTTATCCGGATCGTTGCTGCTTTCTTGCCGCTTGTCCGCTGGCGAGCTTGCCGCGCCGTGGCAGCCGGCCTCGGGACCGTTGATGACCCGCTGGGCGGCGGAAGTCGGCCCGACCAATGCGCATCCCGAATATCCCCGCCCGCAGTTGGTGCGGCCAGACTGGCTGAATCTGAATGGCCTTTGGAATTACGCCCTCACGCCGATTCCGGCCCCGGGGCCGACCAATTTTGACGGCCAGATCCTGGTGCCCTTTCCCCTCGAATCCGCCTTGTCCGGCGTGATGCGGCGGTTGGATGAAAACAGCACGCTGTGGTATCAACGGCGGTTTCAAGTCCCGGCGGCCTGGGCGGGCAAACGGGTGCGGCTGCATTTTGGCGCGGTGGACTGGCAGGCGCGCGTCTTCATCAACGGCCACGAAATTGGCCAGCATCGCGGAGGCTACGATGCGTTCAGCTTCGACATCACGGATAGTTTGAAATGGTCCGGCGAGGAGGAAATCCGCGTGGCCGTGAGCGATCCCACCGAAGGGGACCAGCCGCGCGGCAAACAATCGCGCCAGCCCGAGGGGATTTTTTACACGCCGACTTCGGGCATCTGGCAGACTGTCTGGCTGGAGCCGGTGCCGGAAAATTGCATTGACGATTTGCGGCTGACGCCGGACGTGGACGCGCATCTGCTGCGCGTGCGGGTCGCCACCGGCAGCCTCGCCGAGTCCGCCCAGGTGGAAGTGCAGGCGCTGGCGGCGGGCCAGGAGGTGGGGCGCGTAACGGGGCCGGCCAACAAGGAGTTGAGCCTGCCGCTGGCGTCGCTACACTTGTGGTCGCCCGCGGATCCATTCCTCTATGACCTGCGGATTACGTTGAAGAATGGCGGGCCGGTCACGGAGGCCGTCACCAGTTATTTTGGCATGCGGAAAATTGCGCTGCGCAAAGACGAATCCGGCGTCATGCGCCTGATGGTGAACGACCAGTTTCAGTTTGAAATGGGAACCTTGGACCAGGGTTTCTGGCCGGACGGAATTTACACGGCCCCGACCGATGCGGCGTTGCGCTTCGACATCGAATTTCTCAAGCGGGCCGGCTTCAATCTGGCGCGCAAGCATGTCAAAGTGGAGCCGGACCGCTGGTATTACTGGTGCGACAAACTCGGCCTGCTCGTCTGGCAGGACATGCCCAGCGGCAACAACACCACGCCCGACAGCCGCACGCAGTTTGAAATCGAGCTGCAAAAAATGGTCGAAGGCCGCTTCAACCATCCTTCCATCATTGTCTGGGTGTTGTTCAACGAAGGCTGGGGACAATATGACACCGAACGGCTGGTGCCCTGGCTCAAGTCCCTGGACCCATCGCGGCTGGTGAACAACGCCAGCGGCTGGACGGACAAACGCGTGGGCGACCTGATTGACGTGCATAGTTATCCCGGACCCGAGTGTCCTCAGACCGAAATGGATCGCGCCTCGGTGCTGGGCGAATTTGGCGGGCCGGGGCTGGGTTTGCCGGGGCACACCTGGTCCAAACAATTCTGGGGATACTTGCCCATGACCAACGCGGCCACCCTGGCGGCCCGCTATTGCAAGTTGCTGGATCGCGTCCACATCCTGCGTGATTCGTTCGGTCTTAGCGCGGCCATTTACACCCAGACCACCGATGTGGAAACCGAGTGCAACGGCTTGATGACTTATGACCGCGCCATCTCCAAACTGGACCCCGCCGTCCTGCAAACGGCCAATCGCGCTGAAAACCCAGAAAAACTGGTGCGTGTGATCGTGCCCGACGCACTCTACGGCCGGGTAACTTGGAAATACACCACCACGGATCCCGGCGCCAATTGGCAATCGCCTGATTTCAACGATGCCGATTGGAAGCAAGGCATCGGTGGTTTCGGCACGGAAGGGATAACGCCCGGAGCCATTGTGGGCACGACCTGGGACACCGCCGACATCTGGCTGCGCCGCGAGTTCACCCTCGGGGTGGAAAACCTGCGTGACGCCCAAATCCAATTGCACCACGACGAGGATGCCGAAATTTATTTTAACGGAGTTCTGGCGGCCCAGACGAAAGGCTATGTCACGGGTTATTTTGAGACGAGCATGGACCCCGCCGCTGCCGCCACACTCAAGCCGGGCGTGAACCGGATGGCCGTGCATTGCCACCAGACGACCGGCGGCCAGTTTATTGACGTCGGCATCGTTATCCCGCGCACATCGAAAACGCCCCGCCGGTAGAATAATTACCAGACTGTCTTCCAGCAGCGGACGGGGGATGCGTTCGTGGCCATTTCATGCCACATGACGATTCCGCGCGGTGTGCTAGTTTGATAACGCACGTTATTTAGCCTGGGACTCCAATGGTTGCGCAAACGACCAGCGTTGATGATCAACCCAGCTCGGCTGCATTGCGATTGTTGCTGATGCCAGCCTTTTTTGAAAATGTCTGAAGCAAATCTTGTCTTTGCGTCAGCCGTGACGCCGGTTGGGTGCAAAGCT
>Ga0316217_10003174_pt1 | contig 19001 bp, 15 predicted proteins | sample 1anoAmetaG_FD_203633 | JGI IMG/M metagenome (GOLD analysis project Ga0316217, IMG submission 203633) | Freshwater microbial communities from Trout Bog Lake, Wisconsin, USA - 1anoA | ecosystem: Environmental > Aquatic > Freshwater > Lake > Hypolimnion/Profundal zone | place: USA: Wisconsin...
AAACCGTGGAAATCAGGTGACACCGCGATTCCCCTCACCCCAGCCCTCTCCCGAGGGAGAGGGAGCAGGATCGTCCGCCCGGAGAGGTCCACCGGCTTTCCAGGTCTGCGAGTTGCTGTGCGGCGGGATCAGGAATCCTGAGCCTCCGCCGCGCTCCGGCTTCGGCGGGTCAAGCGTGGCGAAACGGGGAGACCGGCGTGGTAGCATTCAGCAGCACCCCGTTCTCAGGCGTCTCTGGCGCGGGCGTGGCAGCATTAGCCCTTACTCCTGCAGCAGACACTTCTTGATGACAGAGGTCAACGTCGCGAGATCACACGGTTTGGGCAGATAGACGATGGACAAGTCCGCGATCCGGTTCAGGTCCAACTGATCGGTGTTGTAGCCGCTGGTGATGATGGCCTTGACACGAGGTTGATCCGCCAACGCCTTTTGGGCCAGTTGAAGGCCCGTTAGGTTACCCGGCATGACCATATCAGTAAAGAGCAGGTCGATCTCCGTCCGATGGGCGTCCCAAGCCTCCAGCGCTTCGGCGCCGTTAGCCGTTTCCAAGACGGCGTAACCCAGCCCAGCAAACAGCCTTCGGGTGGCCTTGCGCAGCGTGGGTTCATCCTCCACGAGAAGGATGGTTCCCTTGCCGCGGACGAGAACCTTGGGCGCGGGAGCGGGCGGAGCCGCCGCCGGTTGGGCCACCGCGGGCAAATACACCCGAAAGGTACTGCCTTTTCCGACGCTGCTTTCGACTTCCACCCATCCGCGATGTTGTTGGACGATCCCCCGGACGGTAGCCAAACCCAAGCCGGTGCCTTGGCCAATGTCCTTGGTGGTAAAGAAAGGTTCGAACAGCCGCTTCAGCGTGGGTTCGTCCATCCCGCAGCCGGTGTCGGCCACGGACAAACGCAAGTACTTTCCCGGTTGAACGCCCTCTTGAGCCGCCACTTGAGCCGATTCCACCCCCACTTCTTCAAGCTCAAGTCGAATCAGGCCGCCTGCTTTCATAGCGTCGCGCGCGTTGAGGCACAGGTTCATGAGCACCTGCTCGATCATGGACTGGTCCGCGTTGACCCAGGACAGGTTGTTTCCGAGGGCGCACTCCAAGGTGATGCTTTCACCCAGCAGCGGGCTTAGCATTTGGCGTTGTCCGAGCAACGCCGCCGCGAGGTCCATCGGCTTCGGTTTCATCACCGACTGACGGCTGAAGGCCAGCAATTGCTTGATAAGGTTGGCGGCTCGGTGGGAAAGCTCCTCCATTTCGCCTACTAAGTCGTGGACCTCGCCCTGCTCGCAGAGCAGCTTCACCAGGTTCAGGTGCATCAACAGGGCCGCGAGGATATTATTGAACTCGTGGGCCATCCCCCCGGCCAGATGGCCAATGCCCTCCATCTTCTGCGATTGCCGCAGCCGCTCCTCGAGATGCCGCCGCGCGGTGCTATCCTCGATGAGCGAGAGATGGTAGTCGGAGGCCCGGCCGACTTTCCAAAGCGGCAGCATCGTCAGGTTGCCCCACACCACGCTCCCGTCCTTGCGCACGTAGCGCTTCTCGATGCTTTGGTGCTTAACCTCGCCGGAAACCATGCGGCGCACGGCATCCAGACTCTTGGCCAGGTCCTCCGGGTGGGTAACTGCCTGGTAAGTCATGTCCAGTAGTTCCTCGGCGGTGTAGCCCAACAGGTCGCAGAACCGCTGATTGACGCGCGTCCACCGGCCAGTCGCCGTCTCCACCAGGGCGGCGCCAACTAAAGACTGGTCAAAAAGCGCCTGGAAACGAGACTCGCCTTCGCGCAAGGCTTCTTCGGCGATTTTCCTATGAGTAATATCGGCGAAAGAAGTGACGACGGCGTACGGGCGGTCCTCGCCGGTCCGGAACATCGGCTGGGCGTTGATGTTAATCCACTTCTGCGATCCATCGGGCAGACGAAGTCCCATGACGGCGTTCTCGCAGGGTTGGCCCGTTTTCAAGCTGACCATGGCCGGGTGCTCCTCGCCGGGAAAGGCGCTGCCATCTTCGCGCGTCGCCCGCCAGAGCGGGTCGATCGATTTGGCCCCCATGATCTGGTCGCGGCTCAGGCCGAGAATGCGTTCCGCGCTGGGATTGCAATCGAGGATCGTCCCATCCGCCGCCTGGTGAACTACCCCCTCAGCCATCGTGGTCAGCACGGAGCGCAGGCGCTGTTCCGCTCCGAGGCGCACGAAGAGCGACTCGGTTTCCAGCGCCAGGATGCGGATTAAAGCCATGTTGCCGGCGCCGGGCGCTTCGGCCCGCGTGGAGGCGAGGTTGAGAATACCAAAGGGCGCGCGTCCGGCGCTCAGCCCAATGCAATAGACGTGGCGCAGTCCGTAGAGTTCGCCCAACGGCCGCCGGTCCGGGAACCGCTCCAGCACGTCATAGATCTCCTGGGGGTTTTCGAGCGCGGCTTTGATAAAGTCGGTCGTCAAGGGACGACGAGCAACCCGGCGCGCAAACTCGGGATGGAACCCCATCTCGCGCCGAAGCACGGCCTCCCGGCCTTCCATGACATAGACGCAGCCGCAGTCCACCCCCGCCAACTTGATGGCCTGTCGCAGCAAGCCGGCAATGGCGGCATCGAAATCGGGACAGGCGTTGATGGCCACAATGCCCTGCCGCAATAGTTCGTTGAGGCGAGCGGATTGTCGCAGGGCTTCTTCCGTCCGCTGGCGCTGCGTGATGTCGCGAATAGCGGCCACGTGGAACTTGCGGCCTTGGACCGCAAAATAAACGCCGGCAATTTCGACGGGAAAAACGGAACCGTCTTTCTTGCGGTGCCAGCGCAAGGCCACGAAGGTCTCCTCTCGGACCACCGCCTGGGTCGTCTTTTCCGGCTCCGCGGACAAGGCATAGTGCGGGAGCGTGAGGAACTCCGGCCGGTCATAGCCGTACAAGCTTAGCGCGGCGGGGTTGGCGTCGACAAATTGTTTGGTTTCGAGGTCCACCAGAACGATGGCGTCAGACTCCACCTCGAAGAGGCGGCGGTACCGCTGCTCGCTTTCCTTCAGGGCCAGGCCGAGTTTCCGACGCTCGGTAATGTCCCGCGCGGAGGCGTAAAGGTAAACCTGTCCGTCCACCTCGACGCCTCGCGCATTGATCTCCACATCGATCGTTCGTCCATCCCGACAGCGATGACGGGTTTCAAAAACCGCAGGCCGCTCCAGCAGGTCGGCGATCCTCACCCTGAGTTCCTCCACGGACCATTGCGCATCCCAATCCGCCACGCGGAGTCGCGGCGCCTCGTCCGGGGCGTAGCCCAACATCCGGTAGAAGGAGTCGCTCGCGTCCACCAGTTCCCCGTCTCGGTTGAGCACGTGAATCCCGTCCGTCGCCGCTTTGAGCAGCGTCCGATAATGAGTCCGAGCGTGGATCAGCGCGACCTCCGCCCGCTTGCGCTCCGTAATGTCCTGTACCGTCGAGCGGCTCATGAGGAAATTCCCGTCGGCGTCTTTCGCCAGCGTGGCGCTAATGAGAGCGGAAAATACTGACCCGTCCTTGCGGAGCATCTCGACCTCGTACTCCGAAATACATCCCGACACCTTGAGAGGGAATTTCTCTTCAAACGTTCTGTGGCTCCCAGCGGCAAGCAAGCCCGTCAGTCTCATCTTCCCGACTACTTCCGCTCGCGTATAGCCCAGCCAGTGAAGCTCGGTGTCGTTCATCCGAATGACGACGCCGTGCTTGTCCAGGGAGTGATAACCACAAGGGGCGTGGTTATAAAGGTCGAGGATTTCCTCCGCCTGCCGCTGGGTCGCTTCCGTGGTCATAGAAAGCTAAAGCCAAAGCCGGGCATCCGCCGTGCGAGAGCGGTAGCCGGGCGGCCCGGGAGCGACTGGGGCCTGAAACGGGGCTGAGGGTTCTGTAAATCGAGATGGGGAGGCGCGGCCAGCCCCCTGGGCCGGACACGGCGGATGTGCGGCATCGATGACTCGGCGCAGCTTTGGTCAAGAGCCAAGAACTGTTCCTGTCGCGCTGGTTGGTAAATCGGCATAATGTCGATACTAAAGGGAGGGCGCCGTCCAAGCAAGCGTGTCCGATGCAGGGGGGGCGAAGAAGGACGGGTCGCAGGCTGGGAAGCCTCTGCGTAGAGGCCTTGAGGTTGAGCGAGGCATTACGCTCCCTATCCAGCAAGCCACCATAGCCCCGCCATTGGATCGAAGGAAGTTACGGGACTTTAACCCGGTTTGCATTTGCTTAACCGCTAAAAGCAGGCAACAGTTTGGCGGTTTAATCGCCACCTGAGGCAGATTTCTCATCCAGCTATGACACGCCCGACAGCTCCGGACCCAGAGGTTCCAAGAGTCCTTGCGCCCCGGCCTTCCGCCCGGTGGTGGCCGGTTTGGCTGATCCTGCTGGCGGCGGCGGGCGGTTTAATTTGGGTCTGGCGCTTCTACGGTCGGCAGCGCCAGGACAAGAACCTGGCCACGGCCGAGGTGGGGCTCCTCGCTTTGTTCCTGCTCTTGGCGTGGGTTCTCTTTCTGTCGAGAATGCGGTGGAGGCTCCGGCTGGCGCTATTCGGGGGCGTGGCCGGCTTGGGATTGCTCGGCGCGGCCCTGTTTCGCATCCATGGCGTGACCGGTGATTTAGTGCCGATCCTCCAGTGGCGCTGGGCGCGCGCTGCGGGGACGCCCTCAGAGGGGCGGTCCGAACCGGGGGACCTCGCGGCACCGCTGAATGCCTTCACCAACGACTACCCCCAGTTTCTGGGCCCTTATCGCAATGGCGCCGTGGAGGGCGCGCGGTTGGCGCGCGACTGGACGGCGCGGCCGCCGCGGCGGCTCTGGCGCCATGCCGTGGGACCGGGATGGTCGGGATTCGCCGTGGCGGGCCGCCGGGCGGTTACCCAGGAGCAGCGCGGCGCCGAGGAGACGGTTACTTGTTACGATGCGGCCTCAGGCGCCCCGACCTGGTCGTATCCTTATCCGACGCATTTTCAATCGACCCTGGCCGGCGAAGGCCCGCGGGCTACGCCCACGGTCGCCGGCAACCGGGTATATGCCCTGGGTTCCAGCGGCATGCTCCATTGCCTGGACCTGGCAACCGGGAAGCCGATTTGGTCGAAGGACATTGTGCGAGAGAATCAGGCTCGGGTCGAGGAATGGGGCATGAGCAGTTCGCCGTTGGTCGCGGGCGACCTCGTCGTGGTGAGCGCGGGGGGCGGCAACAACCGGTCGCTGGTTGCCTATCGCGAAGCCACCGGAGAGTTCGTTTGGGGCGGCGGCGGCGCCGGCGCCGGGTATAGCTCCCCGATCCTCGCCCGCCTGGCTGGGGTTCCCCAAATCCTGATCTTCAATGGAGGCGGGGTTTTCGCGCACGACCCCGCCACCGGAACGAACCTGTGGAGCTACCACTGGCCCGGCGGCCACCCGCATGTTTCCACACCGGTGGTCCTGCCCGACGACCGCCTGCTGGTCTCCAGCGGTTATGGGGTCGGCAGTGAGGTGTTGAAGATCCAAAAGGACTCGGGCGGCAAGCTCACGGCCACCCGGCTTTGGAAATCGAACCGGCTCAAAGCCAAGTTTACCAACTTGCTTTATCGGAGTGGTTTCATCTACGGCCTCGATGATGGCATTATGGCCTGCCTGGATGCGACCAACGGCGAATTAAAGTGGAAACAGGGCCGCTACGGCCATGGACAGGAAATACTGGTGGATGACTTGATTCTGATCGCCGCTGAGTCGGGGGAGATGGTCCTGCTCGACCCCAATCCACTGGAGACGCGCGAGTTGACCCGTTTTTCCGCCCTGGAGGGAAAAACCTGGAATCCGCCCGCGTTGGCCGGCCCCTATTTATTGGTGCGAAACGACAAGGAGGCGGCCTGTTACCTGCTTCCGCTCGCTTCGCCCTAAGTCGCCGCCTGAGCGCGCGCCGCCTTGTACATCCGCCGGATGGCGCGAACCAGGACGCTGCCTTCGGCGGAGTTGCGGGCTTCCTCGGCCTCCTGCTCCAGCGCCGCCTCTTTGTGGAGGGCGATGTTGGGGAACAGGTCGAGGGACTTGGGATTGCGATAGGCTTCGTGAATCAGCCGCGCGATGTCCGCCAGCTCATAGCTCTTGAGCAGAAAACCGGTCGCCCCCGCCCGGAAGGCTTCAACCTCATAGAAGCTGTTGCTGAACATGGTCAGCATCAGCACCCTTACGGAGGGGGCGAGCTTTTTTATGGGCCGAATCGCTGACAAGCCGCTTTGGCCGCCGAGGTTGATGTCCAGGAGGAGGATATCCGGCGGACGCTCCTCGGCCAAGGTGGCGAGAACGGCTTCCGCGGAAGGAAACTTGCGCGCGCATCGAATGCCCGGCTGCCGATTCAACAACTGCGCGAACAATTCGCTGAGGGCGGCGTTGTCGTCCACCACCCAAACCCGCAGTACGCGCCGCTCGGAACCAGTCGCTAAGGCGGGGGCCGGGGCGCTGCCACCCTTCGCCTTACTCACAAGCACGTTTTCAGTTTTCTTCATGCCGGGCTCTGGAGCAGATGGTATGCCAAGGGAAATAAGCGGGGAATTGTTTTTCGGCGGGGACGTGGAAAAAGGGGGGAATAGTGATGACTCCCCCGGTTAAAAGGCTCGTCGCACCGCGCGCGAGCCAAATCCTCCGGGGAGGCAATGCCGCACCCTGTTCACTTTTCCACACCTTGAGCAGAAAGCGCCTCGGGTGGTCGTTCGTCGTCCGGTTGTTGTCGCTCGCGAATGAGGGCCGCTTCCACACGCAGGTTGACCACCGAGATTTGAGTGGCATGAAACAAATTGACGCAACTGACCACTAACCCGCCCACGCCGACAAATCCCAGCGCGAGTCCCAGTCCGGCCAAGGCGCGAAACGACCCGCCCCCCGCAAACGGCGCCAGGCCCGCCCCCAACAGGGTGATTAACGTCGCGCTGATAAACGCTCCCAACGCCACATAGATGGAGAGCAGAGCGCGCAGGAGCAATAACGCCTGTCGTTCGACCCGGTTCACCTGTTCGACCAGGCGCTTCGCCTCGGCTCTCGACCATCGGCCCGCCTCGGATTGAGCGAAGAGCTCCTTCATCCGGTCGCGGGTGCGCAGCATCCGGTTGATGGTGCTCAAAGCCAAGACACTCGATGAATTGGTCAGCAGCGCTGGCGCGGCGATGAGGGTCACGACCGCGAAAGGGGTCTGCGTGAGCGATGCTCCGTCCATAGCTTGATTTCCAGATTTCGGGCCAACATGACACAGCTTCACCCCTAATTCAAATGACGCGTTGGAGCGCGCGGACAGACCTGCCGATGTGGCACCTGCGCCGAGCGCGGAGCGTTCGGTATTTTCCGCTTTGTTTTCGGGCCTCCCTTGGTAGGCTGCGGAGCATGGAAATGTTTCATAGGATTTTGAAGACCGCGGTTGACGGCGGCGCGTCCGACGTGCATCTCAAGACCGGCACACCGGTCATCTTCCGCATCAATCGGCAGCTTATCGCCATCGAGTGTCCCTTGCCGGCGCTGGAATGGATGAACAACGTGGTCAAAACCATCACCCCCGTCCACCTCAAGCAGAAGCTCGAGGAGCAGCGGGAGATTGACTTTTCCTACTACGTACCGAGCATTGGGCGGTTCCGGACCAACCTTTTCCAGCAGCGCGGCCAGTGGTGTCTGGCTATGCGTTACGTCAAGACCATCGTGCCCAGCTTCGAAGAACTGGGCCTCCTGGATCAGATCAAGCGCATCGCCGAGTCCCCGCGGGGGATTGTCCTGGTCGCAGGATCCACGGGTTGCGGCAAGTCCACCACGCTCGCCGCCATGATCGAGCACATCAACGCCAATTTCAAGAAACACCTCGTCACCCTCGAGGATCCCATCGAATACGTCTTCGAGGACAACCAGTGCGTCATCGAGCAGCGCGAAGTCGGCCTCGATACCCTGTCCTTTCATCACGCCCTCAAACATGTCCTGCGCCAGGATCCCGACATCATCATGATCGGGGAAATGCGCGATTCTATCAGCTTCACCGCGGCCATGAGCGCGGCCGACACCGGCCACCTGGTGCTTTCGACCCTCCACACCACCAACGCCGCTCAATCGGTGAGCCGCATTCTGGACTTCTTCAAAGCGGATGAACGGGAGCAAATCCGCCGTCAGCTCGCGGGGACCCTCCAAGCCGTTGTATGCCAGCGCATGGTTAACACCATCGCCCAGGGCATGACCCCGGCCGTCGAAATCCTCATCAACACCCCCACCGTCCATAAGCTCATCGAGGAAAACCGTCTCGATAAGTTGCCGGCCGCCATAGAGACCGGCACCGACGACGGCATGATCAATTTCAACCAGGCCCTCTTCCAATTGGTCAAAGACGGCAAAGTCAGCGAAAAGGAAGCCCTTACCAAGGCGACCAATCCACAGGCCCTGGAAATGAATTTCAAGGGCATCTTTCTCGACGAAGGCCGGCGGATCCTTCAGTAATGCGGCGGGCGACGGGGGCGGGACAACGTTCTTCCGCCACCGGGACGCGGCGAAACGAAACCGGCCGGAACGTCGGTGGAGCGAGGCCGACGCCGATGCGGGCGGGCCTGCGCTCTACTCCCCGGGAACATTTCGGGGTGACGTTTGCGATTTACGGCGGGCGCGCCATGCTCTAGCTTGGACGCTCATGAATGTAATTCGCCACGCCGACGCCGACTTCGGGGTGCGGTTGAGCCAATTGACCGCCCCCTCCAGCCTGTTTGATCCGGAGATCGAGCGGCGAACCCGCGCGATTCTCGACGACGTGCGGGCGCGAGGCGACCAAGCCGTGCTGGAGCTTACCGCGCGGTTTGACGGCGCGAAGCTCCGGGCGGACCAGTTGGCGGTCAGTCGGTCGGAATTACTGGCGGCTTCGCTGCAAGCCGACGCGTCCCTGCGCGCGACGATCCAGGAAGCGGCCGGCAACATCGCCCGGTTTGCCCGCAAGTCGCGCCGGAAGAACTGGCAGATGCGCAATTCGCACGGCGCGATGGTGGGGGAGAAATTCGACCCGTTTCAGCGGGTGGGCGTGTATATTCCCGGCGGCACCGCGCCGCTGGTCTCGACCGCGTTGATGACCGTCGTACTGGCCAAGGTGGCGGGTTGCCCCGAGATTGCGGTTTGCACCCCGTGCGGCAAAGACGGGGCGGTCAACTCGGCGCTGCTCTTTGCCGCGCGCACGGCGGGCGCCACCGAGATTTACCGGGTAGGGGGCGCGCAGGCGATCGGCGCGATGGCCTACGGCACGCCCACCATTCGACGCGCGCAGAAGATTTTTGGTCCGGGCAACGCCTACGTGGTCGCCGCCAAGCGGTTGGTGGTGGGCCACGTGGCCATCGATTTGTTGCCGGGCCCCAGCGAATTGCTGGTGCTGGCGGACAACACGGCGAACCCCCGGTTCATTGCGGCGGACATGCTGGCCCAGGCGGAGCACGGGTCCGGCCACGAACGGGTCTGGCTGATCACCACCTCTGGACCGTTGCTCAAAGCGGTCGAGCGTGAAATCGCCCGCCAGGCCCCTAAGCTCGCGCGGAGCGAGTTCATCCGGCGCACGCTGGATCGCAATGGCTGGCTGATCCAGGCCGAGACCATCGAGCAGTCCCTGGCGCTGGCTAATCAACTGGCACCGGAACATTGCGAAATCATGTGCCGCAACCCTCGATCGATCGCCGATCGCCTGCTAACCGCCGGCGCGGTGTTCCTGGGACCCTATTCGCCGACCGTGCTGGGCGACTACGTCGCCGGCCCGAGCCACACGCTGCCCACGGGCGGCGCCGGGGCTTCGTTTGCCGGCCTGACCGTGGATCAGTTTCAGCGGCGGACGAGCCTGGTTGAATACGGACGGCCCGCCCTCAAGAAGGCGCTGCGGGCGGTCAGGGGATTGGCCGACCTCGAGGGCTTGGACGCCCACGGGGGCTCGGCTGAGGTTCGCTTTGAAAGATGATCGCGCCGCCGGGCGCGCCGCTCGCCAGGCGAGCGGGCGTCCGTTTGCCCCGCCATGCCATTACTGGTTACACTTTTGACTTTGGGCCGCGTGGCCAACCTGCCGACGGTCTGGTCCAATTGCCTGGCGGGGTGGTGGCTGGGCGGCCATGAGAATCTCGGCCATCTGCCGTTATTGTTTATCGGCGCCACCTTGTTGTACATGGGCGGGGCCTTTCTCAATGACGCCTTTGACGCCGAATACGATCGGCAACATCGCCGCGCGCGGCCGATTCCCTCCGGGGTGATCTCATTGAAGGAAGTAGGACGTTGGGGGGCGGGATTACTCCTGTTGGGCGTGTTTTGGTTGTTCTGTCTGGGCACGACCACCGGGTTGCTCGGGGCGGCGGTGGCGCTGTTGGCCTTGGCCTACAACATGACCCACCGAATGTTCCTGTTCTCGCCGGCGCTCCTCGGCTTGTGCCGTTTTTTCCTTTACGTCATCGCCGCCTCCACGGGCGCCGAAGGGGCCGACGGCTGGGCGCTGTGGTGCGGTTTGGCCCTGGCGGCTTATGTCACCGGCCTCCGCATCCTGGCCGACCTGGAGGAAGCGCCCAGTCCGGACCGCTATTGGCCGGCGACGTTGCTCACCGCCCCCATCATTCTGGCTCTGATCATGGATGTAAACCACTACCGCGCGCCCGGCCTGGAACTTTCAGCCGTCCTCGGCTTGTGGGTGCTCTACTGCCTCCGGCGGACCATCTGGCCGGCCGACCAGGACATTGCCAAGGCCATCGCGGGCTTGACGGCGGGGATTGTGTTTGTTGACTGGTTGGCGGTGGTCGATCTGCCGCGGGAACTGAGCTTCGTATTCCTTGCCCTGTTCGGCGCGAGCTTGCTTTGCCAGCGGTTGACGTCCGCGGCTTGAATTGCGCGGCGTCGGATGCGACCCCATTACCGGGCGGTGGTGAATGAATGATCAACCGGTTCGAGCGGAACGTCGCTCGCGCGCCGATGCCGGGCTGACCTCGGAAACTCTACGTCAGCAGGTCCTCGAAGGGGATAAATGGTCTCGGTTGACACCCAACGACGTTGGGGCGTAGATCTTCGGCAGGTATGAGTCTTGAATCCGTATTGCGGGGCGTTAATACACCCATCAGTGGTTTATTAGATCACGGACTCCCGACGGCGCGGCCTCTGCCTGCCGGCCGCTGCCCCCTGCCTTCACCGCATCGCACCGCGATGCGCGAGCGCGGAAACCGGACCCAGACCATCCCACGAGCCCCGTGACCCACGAAAATCCAGAACTCATCGCGAGCTTCACGCGGCGTTTTCCCGGAGGACCCACCGTCCGGGTGGAGGACCTGCGGGTTTCGCTCCGGGGGGGCGTTTCGATCCTGTTTGGCCCTTCGGGTTCGGGCAAGAGCACGCTCTTGCGTTGCCTGGCGGGATTGGACCGGCCCGATGAGGGAAGCATCCGGTTTGGCGCGGAGGTATGGTCCGACGCGGCGCAACGAGTCTGGATGCCTCCGCAACGGCGCCATGTGGGGTTCGTCCCCCAGGATTACGCGCTGTTTCCCCACCTGTCGGTCGAGCGCAATATCGCCTACGGCCTGGCCCGCGTGAAGGCAGGGGAAGCAAAATCGCGGGTGGCGGAGGCGATCCAGTGGCTGGGATTGGGAGGGCTCGAACGGCGTTATGCCTCCGCGCTTTCCGGCGGGCAACAGCAACGGGTCGCGCTGGCCCGGGCGGTAGTGACGCGGCCGCGCGTCCTGCTGCTGGATGAACCTCTGTCGGCGCTCGATACGCCCTCGCGGCTGCGACTGCGCGCGGAGTTGCGCCAACTCCTGCGCCAGACGAGCATCCCCACGCTGTTGGTCACGCACGATCGCGCGGACGCGATTGGTTTGGGCGACGTAGTGTATATTCTCGACGGCAGCGGCATTGTGCAGCGTGGGGCGGTGGAGCAAGTCTTTAGCCGGCCTTCGAGCCTGGCGGCCGCGGGCATCGTCGCCATGGAGACGGTTCAGCGCGGCCGCGTCAGGGAGGTCAGCGGCGACCTCGTGACCGTGTCGGTCGGGGACGCCCTCTTGACGGCCTTCGATCCGGAGTTTCTACCGGAAACGAGCGAGGTTTATGCCTGCATTCGCGCTGAGGATGTCGTGCTGATGAAAGGGGAGGCCCCCTCTTCCAGCGCCCGAAATCGCCTCATGGGTCGCGTTGTCTCGGTGGTCAAAGAGGGGTCCTTGGTACGCGTTGGCATCGATTGTGGATTTCCGCTGACGGCTTTACTGACCCGGCAGGCAGGCGAGGAATTGGCGCTCAAGCCAGACGATGCGGTTCTGGCGCTCGTCAAAGCCCCGCACATCCACTTGATCGCGCGGGCCTGATCGCCCCGGGGCGAGTCGCCAAGGATGATATTTCGTCGTTTGGAAGCGAAGTTTCGTCAATCGTGAAACCTCGTCACTCGGTGGGTTTGTTTTTGTCGGTAAACACCCGCTCCAATCGGGTGCGTTGGGAAGGGGCGATCGGCTGCGGAGGATCGGAGCGCAGACAATTTAAGTTGCCGATTGGCGGGCTTTCCAGCCCGCAAGCGGCCGTTGCTGAATCGGCGCCAAGGTGGCGCCGGACTGCCGCGGGCTGGAAGTCCGGCGAAACGGCAGGCTGGAAAGCCAAAGCTACAGTTTGGCACAGCGCTTGCTTTTGTTGCTCACGACATGAGCATGAGCCTCGCCGGGAATCGAAATGGCTGCCTCAAGGGCAGGGACCCTTTCACCTCGCACGCCAACGGCCGCTCCTGAGCGCAAAGCCCCCGGACCCTTATGGAAAAGCCTGGTTGCGGTTTGCCATCCCTCCGCTTCGAGTCTTCGCCTGCTGATTGACTTCTGTGACACTGCTTCCGACCATGATCCTGGGTCCCATCGCCGTGGGCGCGGGGTTGTTGTATTTGAGGCTCGATTGGCTGCGACGCTTGTTGGTCGTGGGCGTGATGGGGGTGATTTGCGCTTGCGCGCTGAGCTTAATCAACGTCCCCGCGCCGGATGGCGCGGCGGGCTGGGGGGCGAATCATCGCTGGAGCGACCCTTTGATGACCGCGGCCGAATTGGCGATGGGCATTTATGTGATTTGCATCGGCGCTCGCGCCCGGCGTCCGCTCATCGTTTCGCTGATGCTGGCGCAAATGGGATTGATGACCTGGTTCGAATTCGCTTACGGCGCGAAATTGGAGGCGGCGCGCAACCTGTATTTGGACAAATTCTCGGTCCTCATGGCCTTGATCAACGGGTTTGTCGGCGGGGGGATTTGTTTGTACGCCCTCGGGTACATGAAGGAACACCACGCGAGGGCGCATAAGGAAGCGACCGACCGCCGGCCGCTGTTCTTCGCGTTGTTAACAGTGTTCATGGGGGCGATGTTTGGGATCATCTTCTCCAACAACCTGCTGTGGCTGTTCTTTTTCTGGGAGGTCACGACGCTGTGCTCGTTTCTGCTGATCGGTTATACCCGGACGCAGGAGGCGCGGGACAATGCATTGCGAGCGTTGGTGATGAACCTGGCGGGCGGCCTGGCCTTCGGGCTGGGGATCGTTTGGTTCTACGAACAGTCGGGTAAGATCGAATTGCAGGAGATGATCGCTTCGGGTCACCGCGGGATCGCCTTGCTGCCGGCGGCGCTCCTCTGTTTCGCGGGTATTACCAAGTCGGCGCAAATTCCCTTTTCAAGTTGGTTGTTGGGCGCGATGGTGGCGCCTACGCCGGTCTCGGCCCTGTTGCACTCCAGCACGATGGTCAAGGCGGGCGTCTATCTCATCCTGCGCCTGGCCCCGGTGATCACCGGAACCAGGGTCGGCCTGATGGTGGCCTTGGTGGGCGCGATCACGTTCCTGGCGGCCTCCCTGGCGGCCATCACGGCCGGCGACGCCAAAAAAGTTCTGGCCCACTCGACCATTGCCAACCTGGGGCTGATCGTCTTGTGCGGGGGCATCGGCACGTACGCAGCCGTGTGGGCGGGCGCGCTGCTCATCCTGTTCCACGCGGTCGCCAAATGCCTGCTCTTCCTCTGCGTCGGCGTGGTCGAGCACCAACTCCACAGCCGCGAGATCGAGGCGATGTCGGGGCTCATTCTCCAGATGCCGCGCGTGGCGGTGATGATGCTGATCGGGATGGCCGGCATGTTCCTCGCGCCGTTCGGCATGTTGATCAGCAAATGGGCGGTGCTGAAGGCCGTCGTGGACGCCTACCCTTCGTTGTGCATCTTCATTGTTTTCGGCAGCGCGGCCACGCTCTTCTTCTGGGTCAAGTGGATGGGCAAATTGCTGGAGGTGGTCGGCCCTCGCGAGCCGGTAGTCCATGCGTTGGGATTCGGCGAGTCGGTGGCTCTCTATGGTCTTTCCGGCGCCACCTTCCTGGCGTGCCTGTTTTTTCCGTTCATTTCTTTAGTTTTTATCGAACCCTACGTGCGCGGAGTTTATGGCCAAACGGCCTCCATGAGCCCGGGCAATATCACGATCATGATGATTATGATGGCCATGGTCATGCTCTTCCCGCTGAGTTTCCTTCACTACGGGCGCGGGGTCAAAGTGATGGACGCCTATCTTGGCGGCGCGAACAGCCGCAGCAGCGTCCGTTTTCTCGGGTCGGCCCAGCAGGTCGTGCCCGTGACGATGAATAACTACTACTTGCGGGATTTCTTCGACGAGGCCTGGTTGGCCCGGGGCGGCGCGGCGTGCGGGACGGCGCTCCTGGCGATCATGCTTGGTTTCGGGGCGTGGTCCGCCTTCGACCTCGCCGCCGCGGATGCTCCGGTCGCTCCCATTCCGACTCCCGCCGCCGTCAATCCCCTTGCGGCAGGCCAAAGCGCGCTCTCGACCGGGCACCCGTTATGAACCATTGGCTTCGTCTCCTCCTTTACCTGTTCGGGGCCCCGGTCCTGGGCTGCCTCCTGGCCGGTTGGGATCGCCGCATCTCCGCGCGCATGCAATCCCGCCAAGGGCCGCCCATCCTCCAGCCCTTCTACGACGTCTGCAAGCTCTGGCAAAAGGAGGCGATCGTCGTTCGCCGATCCCAGAACTTTTACATCTTCTTCTTCCTCCTCCTGGTGATCTTCACCGGGGCGCTGTTTTTTGCCGGCTCCGACCTGCTCCTGGTCATTTTCGCTTTGACCCTCGCGGCGATCTTCTTCGTGCTGGGGGCTTACAAGGCCAGTTCGCCTTACAGCTTTGTAGGCGCCGAGCGCGAACTCCTCCAAATGATGGCCTACGAGCCCCTGGTGCTGCTTACGGCGATCGGCATGTACATGGTCACCAGGAGCTTCGCCGTCGACCAGATCGCGGCCCACCCCGCGCTGTTGGCGCTCGCTCTGCCTGGAGTGTTTCTTGGTTTTCTCTTCGCGCTCGCCATCAAGTTTCGCAAATCCCCCTTCGATCTTTCCTGCTCCCACCACGCCCACCAGGAATTGGTTCGCGGTATCACCACCGAGTTCTCCGGCCGCGCGCTGGCGCTGATCGAAATCGCCCATTGGTATGAAAATGTCTTCCTACTCGGCTGGATTTACCTCTTTTTTGCCGCGTCGCCCGCGTTGGGCGTGGCCGCTTCGCTCCTGGCGTTCCTGGCCATTATCCTGGTGGACAATGTGTTCGCGCGGTTGAAATGGCAGACGATGCTCCAGAGCGCCTGGACTGTGGCGGCGGTGCTCGGGTTTGGCAACATTCTGGTCCTCTCCTGGTTTTCCCGCTGAGGGTCTAACTCCGAACCATGTTTGGCATCAAACAATCTCCCTGGCTCCTCCACTACGACGCGTCGAGCTGCAACGGGTGCGACATCGAGACGCTGGCGTGCCTCACACCGCTCTACGACGTCGAGCGGCTGGGCGTCCTCAACACTGGCAATCCCAAGCACGCCGACATCTTCCTGGTCACCGGCGCCGTCAACGAACAGAGCGGCGAGGTGATCCGCAATCTCTACCACCAGTTGCCCGAGCCTAAAGTCGTCGTGGCGGTGGGCGCTTGCGCCGCCAGCGGCGGCCTCTTCCGCGAGTGCTATAATATCTGCGGCGGCGTCGACCGCGTCATTCCGGTGGACGTTTATGTGCCGGGCTGCGCCGCGCGGCCCGAGGCTATCATCGATGGCGTGGTCAAGGCCCTGGGCGCGCTGGAGGAAAAACACCGCGACATGGTCGCCACGGCGCACAGCATTGACCAGACGCTTTACCTGCGCGCCGACAAAAGCGACGCGCCGGAGATTCTCGCGCTCCAGAAGATTGCCTACCAAAGCGAGGCCGAGATCTATGGGGATGACAGCCTGCCCGCCTTGCAACAGTCGTTGGAAGATCTGGAAAACGACTTCGAGCGCAGGCCCAACCGCGAAGCCGGTCTGCTCGGCGCCCGCGGCGCCGGCGACCGCCAGGAGACCGAAAGAGACCGCATCGTTTTCCTCAAGGCGGTCGTCAACAGCAAGATCATCGGCTCGGTGCGGGGTTACCGGGTGGACGACACCGCGCATTTCAGCCGGATGATCGTCCACCCTTACTTCCGAGGCCGGGGCATCGGCCGCCGCCTGCTAACCGAAATCGAGCAGGCATTCCCCGAAGTCCAGCGGTTCGAGGCGCTCACCGGGCACAAGAGCAAACGCGCCATTTTCCAACTGGAAAAGCGCGGGTACAAAATCGACCGGACCGAGCCGTATAACCCAACGTTCTCATGGATTTATTTGCGGAAGGAGGCAGCTCCGACCGCGCGACACGAACCAACCGCCTCGCCTTCCTCATGACGCCCAACGATCAAACTCTGGAAGTTATTCCCCTGGCTGCGCTGTTGGACCGGACGCGCGCGATGCGCGAGCAGGGCTGCCGCCTGGTCCAAATCTGCGCCACGCGGCTCTCCGATGAGGTTGAGCTGACCTATAGCTTCGATCGCGAATACCGCATGAGCAGCTTCCGCGTCGTAGTCCCGGCAGCCGAGGCGAGCGTTCCGAGCGTGAGCGGCATATTTTGGTGCGCGTTCCTTTACGAAAACGAGATCCACGACCTTTTCCACGTCGAGGTCAGCGGCATGGCTGTGGACTTCCATGGCCGGTTCTATAAGACGGCGGTGAAATACCCGTTTGGCGGCGTCAAGCCTACTGCGGTCGCCGGCTCCGCTTCAGCCGCCAACGATTAAACGACCGACCCACCCGAATTGCGAACCTTACTCCCGCCATGCCCCGCACCATCATCCCCTTTGGCCCGCAGCACCCGGTGCTGCCCGAGCCCGTCCATCTCGACTTGGTGGTCGAGGATGAGAAGGTGGTCGAAGCCCGGCCTTCGGTCGGGTTTGTCCATCGCGGGCTTGAGAAGCTTGTCGAAAAGAAGGACTTCGGCGAGTTTGTCTATATCGCCGAGCGCATCTGCGGCATTTGCAGTTTCATCCACAGCCAGACCTATTGCCAGGGGATCGAGACCCTCCTGGGGCTCAAGGCGCCGCCGCGCGCGCAATATCTCCGGACGATCTGGGGCGAGTTTTCCCGGATTCACAGCCACTTGCTCTGGCTGGGCCTGATGGCCGACGCGGTCGGATTCGAGAGCCTCTTCATGCACTCCTGGCGCGTGCGCGAGCGGATCCTTGACCTCATTGAGGCTACCACCGGCGGCCGCGTTATCTTCGGCGCTTGCAAGGTTGGCGGCGTTCGGCGGGATATCGGAGCGGAGGCGGCCCGGCATATCCTCGCGGAGATGGATGGCATTGAGCAAGACGCGCGGGACATCACCCGGGTGTTTCTGGGTGATAGTTCCATCAAAGTCCGATTGTCGGGCGTGGGGGTGCTGGCGCGGCAGGATGCCTACGACCTGGGTTGCGTCGGTCCAACGCTGCGCGCCAGCGGCGTCGCCCAGGATTTGCGCCGGCTCGGCTACGCCGCCTACGGAGAGCTCCAATTTCAGCCCGTGACCCGCGCCGAGGGTGATGCCTTTGCCCGTTGCGCGGTTCGTTGCGATGAGATTTTCCAATCCATCGACCTGGTCCGCCAGGCCTTGGCCAAGATCCCCGCCGGCGAAATCGCCGTCAAGGTCGCCGGCAACCCCAAGGGGGAAGTGATCGCCCGCGCGGAGCAACCGCGCGGGGAGGTGACCTACTTGCTGAAGGCGAACGGGACGAAGCATCTACAGCGCTTCCGCGTCCGCACGCCCACCTTCGCCAACCTGCCGGCGATGATCCGCTTGCTGCAAGGATGCGACCTGGCCGATGTGCCGGCGCTGGTGCTGACGATCGATCCCTGCATCAGTTGTACTGAAAGGTGATATGGCCTATTTTGAAATGTCCCGGCTCGCGCTCCAGTGGGCGTTTGCGAAACCGCCGACCACCCGCTACCCCTTCGTCCCGCGGCGGCCCATCGCCGGCTCGCGCGGACGGTTGTCGTTCACCCGGGACGCTTGCGTTTATTGCGGCGTCTGCGCCAAGAAATGTCCGACGGGCGCGCTGGCGGTCAACCGCGCCCAAAAACGCTGGGCCATCGACCGATTGCTGTGCATCGTTTGCGCCTGCTGCGTCGAGGTCTGTCCCAAGAAGTCCCTCGCGCTCAGCCCGGCCCACGGCGGGCCCGCCGTCACGAAGGACTACGAGCTGGGGTAGCGTTTGACCTCCTTCCGCGAGGGGACTCGCGAAGGGAAGGAGGACGCCGGACAGGCGTGGAAAGGTCGGGCAGGCGCGGCGGCGCCCAGTCGCGACGTCGCCGCGAGGAGGAGGTGCTGGAGATTTAACATTAGATGTGCTTTGTATGTGCCTGTGCATTACTTATTTTGTTGCATTTTTTTGTGTTTCTTCGCGTTCTTTATTGACAATTAGGCGCCATATTGTCAGTATCGAGCCATCGCCTCCGATTGGTTCCGACGCAGAGAAGGTCGCGCCAGTGGCACCGCCCTCTCCGTTAGGGCCATGAGGAGGCGCGCTGTTTATAGCAACCAAAAATAGTGCAGTCCAATCGAGAACGGCAAGCAATCCCTAGCACGAAAACTCACCATAACCTAGTAACTGGAGAGTGACAGGTTCACCGTCACTTTGAGGCGGCCTTTGCCGCCTCCTTTGCCGCCTGGAGTTTCATTTTGGCCGCTTGGAGAGCTAACTCGACCCACTCCTCCGTCAGTTGTCGAAAGGC
>Ga0316217_10003175_pt1 | contig 18999 bp, 9 predicted proteins | sample 1anoAmetaG_FD_203633 | JGI IMG/M metagenome (GOLD analysis project Ga0316217, IMG submission 203633) | Freshwater microbial communities from Trout Bog Lake, Wisconsin, USA - 1anoA | ecosystem: Environmental > Aquatic > Freshwater > Lake > Hypolimnion/Profundal zone | place: USA: Wisconsin...
TGCCCCTCTTGATATTGGACTTCTTGCCCCTCCTCGCCAAAGGATACCACTCTGCGATTTCGCTCTTGTCATTGAAATAGAAAAACAGATCGAAAAGCTTATCATACTTGCCCTCGATTCTCAAAGCCTAGGGATCGAACTCCTTCTCCAGAAACTACTGATGGATGTAGTTGACATAGAAATTCAAACGGATCGGCATGCTGTATTGCTTGTTCTTGACTTTCTACCAGTTTATCCCCTGCAGCCACTTCGAACGCTTTATCTACTGCACGTTTGACAGGCGCTAGTTTGGGTCTTATCTTATCAGGGCTTGGACTAGTTCGCGGAAACCTTGAGAAGTGCCTTAGTATGACGGCAGCTGACCGTTGTAGAAGGGAGGAACCCCTCTGACCATTTAGTGTATCAAGGCCCCCATCGTATAGTAATCAGCCGGATAACCGTACCCCTCAGACTCCTTAGTTTCGTAGGCCATATACTAAGGACTGCCACAATGGGAGTGGGCTAGTTCCTATTTCTCCAGATTGATTCTACACAGCCCGAAATCCCCGAGAATAAGGTGTCCTTCATAGTCGATCATGATGTTTTCAGGCTGAATAGTGGCAAACATACCTTGAGATCGCGATAGAGTATCTTGCGTTGATGCAGTTGCTCCATGGTGATGAGTATTTCGGCGAAACAGAGCTTGGCCTCATCTTCTGTGAGCTTCTGTTGGCTGAGGTGGTAAAAGAACTCGCCTCCTGGGTAGAACTAGAGGAGGAAGTTGAGATGGTTTTCGCTTTCGAAGGAGGCCTCCAGTTTGGTGGCCAGAGAGATGTCGCAGACCATTTCGCACAATATTTTTTTCTCACGCAAAACAGTCTCGAATGTTTTGAATTACTTGAAGTATTCTTTCTTGATCTGCTTCAAGGCGAACAGTTTGCCACTTGCTGTGTGTCTGACCAAAAAAACGCAGGCTGACACCCCTTCTCCCAGGCAGGCCAGGAAGTTAAAGTCAGCCAAAGTGGGGCCACTGGCGTCGGCCACTATCTCTTCAAAAAGGAGCTGCAATCTTTGGTGGTTTCTGATGCCAGCCAACTTGCAGTCTGGGACTTGGAGGGCGTAGTCCAAGGTGAAGTAGCCCTAGACTGAGGCAACTCCGATGATATTTTCAAATTTGCGAGCGAGTTTATGCCTGATGATATTGATGAGATCGGCCACACTGTCAGTACTTTTCATGGATATTCTGAGCACTTCTTCGTCGAGGTGGTAGATGATGAAGTTGGTGGTCGAGGATTGTTTGGTGACCGTCTAGGCCGACTAGTTGCGTACTATTTTATTCATTTGATTTCTATAAATTGAATATAACTCGCCAACTGGTTGTCGCCCCCTTAATAGGAGGTCTCAATATTTGCTATAGTGTCTGATTTTTGGTAAAAAACTGTGATGGGAGTCAGGTTTTTTGTGGCATTGTTTAAATTTGACATATAATTAAACTTAAAAAGTTAAGCTTTCTTTGAAATCGCAAAGTTCATCAAAAATTGAATCCTGCGAAGAAAAAGTAAGGAACAAAGGGAGAAAGAGCGAAATCAGTCAATTTTTATTACACTCTACCAAATTGATTGAACGCACAACTTTCTCTATGATTAATAACAAATCACCACTATTTTCAAGTTGTTGGTCTCCTCCCAACTTTCTACGATATCCCTGACCATATCCCAACAACCCCTCCAATGTTTTAGCGTTATTTAAAAATTTTGTTTATAGAAATTTCCAATACTAGTCTTCTTATTTTATGCGAAATCTATATATTATTTCATTCTTCCATCTTTTCCTTCCATGGAGTACTACAAAGTTTACTGCCCCAGCCACCCCTACGAATTCATCACGAACTTCTGCGCCGACTGTACTCTTCCCACCACTCAGCCAACTGTCTTACCGGACTATGCGCCACCTGCATCTGCGACCATACCCAATTACACATGCAAAAGGGCACTACTCCCATGTACGAGAACATCAAGAATACTTATACGAGGTACAATGACAAAATGAGAGAGCAAATCAAAACCATCTAAGAGGATAAGTAGTGGCTTGTAAGGTTTAGCTTATGTAGAATGCTGTCTGTTATAAGATAGACGAAAAAAGGAAAAACGTTAAGACTACGCTCAACAAAGCTCGTGAGGATTGCCTAGCTTTGGTCAATAAGCATTTTGATGAGCTAGAGGCCAAAATATGCACTTAAATAGTGAGCTAGAGTAAAAAGAACTCACTCCATTCAGCCTACAGACTCGAAACTTTGAACAACTTCATCCTTAAAGAAATCAGCAACCTTTTGCTTTACTCCAGTGAGCTTTCCTCCTCTAAATTTTTGGAGACTGCAAAATTAGCAGAGGAAGAAATTTTCCCAAATAGCAGGAACTTCCATCTCCGAGTGAGCAAATAGCTCAAAGAGAACTAAGTCTACACAGCTTCAGCGATATACAGATAGGACCTATTGGGGGAGGTGACTTTGGGTCTGAAAAAGTTGATAAATTTAGAGTTTTTACTGCCCAGAGTGGAGTACGTGGCTAGTCCAGCCCGCAACTAAAGAGTAGAAGAAGTAAGAAGGCCACAATCACTTAAAAAAAGCAGTTCTTCCTTAATATTTGTTCCAAGAGCTACAGACTTTATTGATTCGTCACTAAACAAAGGAAGGAATGTAAGTTCTTTCATGCCCAAACAATCACCCTCAGTCATAATCCAAGGAAACTCAAACGCCCTCCAACAAATACAGCAACTCTCCGGAAGACAGACCGAACTATCTTCGCCTCTTTTGGCAAAAGGCAGCAGATTATCCTCAGGCCTCAAAATTATCCAGTAAACAAGGAGAGAGTTCGTTCCGAACTAAGATATCAAGTCCATGACAAGTTCGAATGTCACTTGTAATGGCAAGTAAAATGAGAATCTTGCCCACTCCACTTTTTACGAATCTGTTGGTAATTTCTTCCGCTGATACTATCCTCACTTTATATCTAAACATTCTTTGTGCTTTATTAGAAATTCGCTTACTTATCATAGGCTTGGGCAACTCTATTTTTATTTTTGAATCAAAAACCTTCAGCGAATGATTAAAAATTCAAAGATGCTCAGAATGTAACAAGTTGCTCTGTGGTCCAAGGGAAGAAAGAATCTGGAAGAACAGCTTTTTCCGAAGACAAAAATATAAAAGGCGGAAAAACACTATTTTTATAATAAGAGTCAACCCATTCAAGTATAATAAATTGTATATTTTGCAATGATAAGCGAAGCCACCTAAGCTCGCCAGCATCTGATTAGAGATGACGACAAAGATCAAAATGACCTCATTGAGCTCTTTCTCAAGCCTGATGCTCCTAAAATTGTTAGAGTTATTGCTGCGCCTGGATCCGGAAAAACCACAACCATTTGCAGACTCCTCAAGCACATGTACCTAGAGTCCGTCAAGCCCCTCTACCCTAATTTTCTAGTGCTCACTTTCACAAGAAGAACAAGAATAGATCTGGTAAGGAAAATAAATGAGCTGGTTGGACTTTAGAGCAGGAAGGACTATGTTTGTAGCAGGGTCAGAAATTTTCACTCTTTAGCAAACAGCCTGATATTCTGGAGCAAGATCATTCAAGAGGAGTAAGAAAAAGAAATCTTTGATGAGTTGAGTTAGTCCTTAGTTTATCCTGCGGAATCTAGTCAAAAGTATGATAAGTAAGTCGCCAAAAGTATTGCTTGGAAGACCATTCATAAAATTTTTGCATAGGCCTATACTGAGGAAGAGAAGGATGTTTAGCTTTAAAAACTGAAGAATTCTCACAAAAATAGACCTGCTTATTAACTAATAGTGCGTTACATGGATTGGTTAGAAGAAGCATTTAGAGATTAGAAGAAAATAACCTTTGACTATGCAATAATTAAAGCGATTGAGTACATCGACGCAAAGAAGAAATGTTATGGAATCGATTTGGATAATCTTGATCTTATTATAGTTGATTAGTTCCAAGATTCAAACCCAGCCCAAGTGAAGCTCATTGCTAGCTTGATGAAGAGGAGCAAGAAAGATATTAGACTGCTTATGATTGGGGACTATGATCAGAATATTTACAGCTGGAGGGGCGCCAAGATTTCAAGCATTCAGAGTCTGATTGAGAGTGAAAAGTGGCATTCGATGTTTTTGAGGCGTACCTACCGATTGAGTTAGTCAGTCACCAATATTTGCCAGAGGCTAATCATCTCAGACCCCCATTACAGAGAATTTCGATAAAAGTTCTACAAAGGCTATGAGTTATAGGCAATGAATAAAAGAGACCATCCGGTTGTAGTTCAGCAATTCGACTCGGAGTATAGTGAAGTTAGGTGGGTGGTAGATAAGCTTTATGAGCATCTTGAGCAAGGCGCGCAACCGAAAGACATAACTATTCTATGTAGGGAGTTTAAGAACATTAGATTTTATTAAAAACTTAAGTTTTAGCTCAATAGACAAAAACTCATTAGAGGAAAATAGATTCCCTATGACTACCAACACTTTAAAAGCGCAATGGCTAGAAAAGAAGGTCTCTATCTGTTGGCTATCTTGCAATATTTTTATAAAGTTTAGCACCTAAAACATCACAAGGGAGATAAGAGTGACATAAAGCGTATTTTACAGCTCAAGAATATTGGAGAGAAAGACGAAGTTTGGCTTAGAATAATGTAAAATCAAAAAATAGATAAAGTTAGTCAAAAATATTTTAACAAGCCAAAGAAGCTAAAGCTAAGGCAATAGTCATGGGATAATTTTTTCATAGATTTTGATAAAATAAAGGAAATAATGCGATCCAAACTGTAAATAAGAGAAGCCTTGGAGCTGATCACTTAAGTATTGACTCATTCCTCATGGTTTAATATGGAAATGCTGGAGAGTTGTGTAGTAGACTTTATTGACGCTATCGAAGAATATGCTGAAACTATTGACAAGGAGGAATTCGCAAAGGAGCCCACTTTCAGCATTGTTAAGAAAATGATGGAAGAGAATAATCAAGAAGTTGAGGCCATAGATTCAAGCGATTAGGAAGGAGATATTGAAGAGGAAAAAGTGCTAGAAAGAAAAAAAGAAGAAAAGAACAAAAAGTAGCAAATACCAAACTCCAGGAAGAAATAACTGGCTATGAAGAAATAGTTGGATTTAGGAGCTAAAAGAAACAGAGTGACCATCCAAAGTATTCATAACAGCAAAGGCTTAGAATATCCGATTGTCTTTCTATGTGCGCTTGGTCATGGTTATTTCCAATCAGCATACGAAGAAAACCCGATGGAATACAAGAGTTTAGGCGATGCTGAAAGGGAAAGGCGCTAGAATTTTGAGAGAGACAGCATAGTAGAGAAAATGAGCTAGGAATTGAGGCTTATATACACAGCAATTACTAGAACTTCTGGCCATGTCTATGTTAGCGCATCCAAAAATGACTCCTTGAGGAGAAGGCATTATCCGCCTCTGCCGCCACATCCTGTCTTTGAAACATTGAAAGAAATTTGTGGTTGCAAATAAACAATCCCCTTCAACCACGAAAAAGATGGAGCTTCAAAGACTTTTATTGAGCTGTAGCTGAAGAGAATCGTAGAAGAGAAGAACAAGAAGGCTGAGAAGAAGAAAGCAAAGCAGCAGAAAGCAGCTCAAACTAAATGATATTAAGGAATGAATATAATTCTAAATTTATCGATCAATGGCAATAAGATTTATCGGCATCTGGAAACTGATACCTCAATCTTGCAAATATGATGTTGGACAGGCTCCTTTAAAGGCAACCTATAAATTCACTTCACACGCCTAAGATCCCAATCCTCATGATCCTCATAAAATCAATGTCCTAATCTAGTGGACTGACCTCAATAATAAAGATTTTTCGACTCAATACGAAATAAATCTGACAGGAAAGAGACACAACGAGCAGCATATGGGAGTCAAAATGCAGCTTCTTCACTAGATCACACCTTAGGGCATCTTAAAATCTACTTCTTTCACTGAAGATGGCGAAAAAGTTATAATGTAGTCATTCCGAGAACTCAAATAAGATGATAAAATATTGGATGTCTTGATGGTTAGACCCGCCTAAAATGGACCAAGCCGCATATTCCAGCGTTATGAGAGAGTGTGATTCTAGTGAACAAAATCCATGCTCAATCTTATGCATAAATCTTCCTTTAGATAGCTTTATTTTTTTCTTTAAACAATATTTATCTCTAAGTATACACATAATTCAGGATTTTACAGACCAATCACTGACAAAGATAAAACAGGAACAGCAACAAGAACAACAGGATTAGCATTAGTTAGTGAGGATAGTTGCCTGGAATGTCTACTTTTATGATATCGATTGCGTTCTTGCTTAGATTGCTTGCCAGGAAGTTTTAGATCCCTTACCAACGGATTTAGTCGTCCATCGATTCTACGAGGCTCTTTCTCTACTTATCACTCAACCTCAAAACTCTCAGAACGCAATAAATCAAATTCTAAGGGTCTGAACGAGTGTTGAGGACTCTTTCGTCGACAATTTGTGCGATTTGCCTCAAATAGATGGGATTGTTCAGTTGATCATAAACGTTGTAGAACATTTAAAACCTTTCTAGAGGGACTCGATTTATGGCTTTTTCAGGAGTAGCAAGGCATAAAGTAAGAGGAGCCTCAATAGGTTCTCCTCTTTCCTTGATATAAATGATGGTACTGAAGTAGAGCTCGTTTGCACGTAGAGTTGTTGAGTTTATTGTATCCGCACATAGTTTCTTCCTTCAAATTGTGCGCGAAAAGTAGTCTAATATGGTTTGTGTCGGAAGGAATAGTGACAGACTTCAGGCCTGGATATCTTCCCTGCGATTGCCAAATCAGAGGGACTGCCCGGCCACATAAGAATGATGGGGTGAGTTTGAGTCTGCTGCTAGATGATCTCATCGATGAAGGCTGTGGAGAAGATTACTTGGGAGTAGCAGGAAGGCATTGGCAGGGTCGTTACTTCTAGGCAGTTCAGCAGAATGTTGTAGTGATAGTTGTTCTGCGTGTTTGATTAGATTGGAGTGTGAGGGCGACTTCGCACCAATCCGTATTTGCTCATAAGGTTGGTTATGACAACATTGTCTTTGAGTTGGGAGAGGGGTCTTATTATGTGATTATGAACCTCCAGATGATCTGCCTGCAGGTAGGGCAGAGGGGGACAAGGGAGTTGGATTGGGTCGAGTCATTTTGTTTCGGGACACTGTGTAACTGTAGTTCAATGCAGTGATGACAAAAGGTGTGGCCACAGGTCAAAGTCACAGGCTTTTCGAAGAAGTCCTTACAAATGGTGCATGAGAAGATAAGGGGGTCGGGTTTGAACGCTTTCTAGTGCTCCTCTTACATCGATTTGATAATTATAATATTTCTTATGAGGAATTTGGCTCTGGACTTTGCTATATTTAGAGGGAATGATGCTACTTGATTTATTTGTATTTAAGACTCTTTACAGCTTCCTTGATTTATGCAATCTCAGCTTTTTCAAATTTTAGAATATGGCGGAATACTGCTTTGAACTGTCGACTTGTTATCAAGTAAAGTTGCCATTTAACTTATGGGACTAATAACAGGGCCTCATAAAATCGCTGCGAAGATGCTGAGATCAATGAATGTCGATTTTTGAAAAAATACTAATCTTCATATAACTCGCAGCTCAACTCTTACACACAGTTCAAACTTATTTCATAAAAAGCTTTATCTAAAAAAATGAAGAGCTGCCTACCCTTAAATATATCCCTTGAGACCAAGAATTGCTTTAGATTAACAAAGAACTAAAGTTTGTGACTTTAGACGCCCAACAGTTTTCGAAAAATTGTGTCCAGAAGGGTTGAACTCAAAGGCTCATATCAAGGAATTTCAAGAATAAAGGGCATAAATTATGTATGGATCATATAAACAAGAGAATACTTTTTGTTTGATTATAATTATATATTCTGATTTGATGAGTCTCCAATCCCTTCATCTTCAAATTTACCCCAGGCAGAATTTCCCTTCTCAGCATGCATAGACATACCGTCACGAGCACATTGAATCAATATTGCGGGGTAATTTGTTGCCTATTTAGCCCTCTCTTACGCTCTTTCCACAAGTCTGAACAATTATCATAGTCTTTTGAAAAATTCCGGAGTGATGCTGCAGAAATAGGCTGAGAAACCAAACAAAAACTAGAATGTGACTGGCGTTAATCACAATTGTCGCCTCAAAAGAAAAATTATTATGAAAGAAAAAGAAAATTCAGCCGTTATGGTCAAAACTAAGCCTCAGAAGCATATTCTTGAGGCGAAAAAGGAAAAACCTGAGGAAAAATAGCCACCAAAGCCTAAAAATGCATAATTCAATATCTTTTTTGAGTCGAAGAATTAGAAGATAACCCTTGGAGACTAAAATCTAAAACCCAGCAATATAAAGCTTTCTTAAAACGCAAAAAAACAGGATTTAATCCTAGCAAACGCCAATTGTTTGCTTGGGTAAGCAACATTACCAAAAATGTAATTAATGAGTGAGGAAAAATAAAGAATCCTTTAGAATTTACTCAAAAGGGAAGTAATCCAATGGCCATTAAAAAAGCGACCTATCGAGGGGAGAAGGGCAGTACGTTCCTTAACTAATTGATTTTTATCGAGGGACGTTGGCCCTCATTTTAAATCATAAAGCTGATAGCTGTTTATATTAGCTTGATATATCCTCATAAGTATAACAAAAAAGAACCTACTTTTGTTTCAACAACTTTGGCTTTTGGAAATTACCCCAGAGTGAATAAGATCACATTCCTCAGAGTTTTAAAAAGCTGCTTAGCTAGCGGAGGTAGGCCCGTTTTGAGGATAAACTACTAGTTTTTTCAAGCATTAATATCATTTTGTATATATAATGTGGAAGTAATAAAACTATAGACTGTACTATAGACCAGTGATGAGCAAGTAGCGGCTGATTTGGTAGAATCCAAGCAAATGAAAAATATCAAAAAATTTAAATGCTGGATAATGAAAGTTAGCAAGACTAAGAAAATACCCCTCTCGCTTCAAATGAACAGTGAATCTAAGTATAGATCTAATAAAATTATTAAAACGATTTCATCAGTCCAATGAGAATTTTGGTGAGTTTCACTTTTCAAGAATTTGCAGTAAGTAAGAGGCGATCAGAGAATACAAAGATTCGTCAAATAGCTAATTGACGGTAAAAAGTGGAATAACAAAATAATTTGTCTGGTAATAAAAATTAAATCATTTTATTGAATTGTCTATTAACGAGGTTGTTCAGGTTAATAAGTATAAACTATAAATCCATAGTTATGATTGGGCGAGCAGAGTCCAGAACATTCCTCATCTTGCTCACCGTGTTTTCAGTTCTATCTCTCTTCTCTTCTCTCGCAGCTCTAGTCCTTTCTTACCTCTGGCATTATATTGGTTTCCTGATGACTGTGGCTGATTACCCTTATATATGTAGTTCTTACCAAGCCCTGAAACTGCAGAGTAACCTTGTCTTCAATTTCAATGCTATTTTCGTTGGAGCCTGCGTCAGCATCCTTTTCCAATTGCTAGTGACAGTACATTTGGTGTATTTGTTGGTCAAATATGCACACTCTCACAACAAAAACCTGAAGGAACTAAGCCCTTCAGCTTTTGCCAGACTATACTGCGGTTATAGTTTGGGTTTGTTAGGGCTTTGTATTAGTGTGGGATGGTATGGTTGCTACGTAACTTAATACGGCTGGCAGTGTTTGGGTGTTATCCCAAATGAGTGGCTAATTTTGGGTTCTATATTTGCTGCGGCCTTAGTATTTCTGCTGATCTGCTGGATAATATTAGTTTTCTTTTGGACTAGGAATAGGAATAAAATTAAATTAATGTAAGGCTAGGATAAAACAGAATAATCGTATTCTTCAGGAGTTGAGCAGCCAGTTAATATGATTGGATTATTTGAAACGCTCAAAGAGGCACTCAAAAAGCAGACAATACCTCTAGCCCAAAATTAAATCAAGCAGCCTCTTTTCTAGTAGTCACTCTAGTCTGATGAGTCTTAGGTTTCGAAAATTCAGCAGAAGTAGAGGCTGTAGATTGTCACTTTTGAAGAATATCAGAGAAGAGAGGAAGAAAGGCAGCTGAAGGAAGAGGAGGAAAACTAACTGCTGCAAAAACTGATGAAATAGTAGGATTAGATCGTTAGATAGCAATTTTAAAGACTCTAGGCAAAGATGAGAGCTATGAGGATAAGAAAATAAAATTTGGGCAAACTTGCACTCTCACCCAATGACCCTCGCTTTAATGAGGTATTTTATTAGTCTGAGGAAGAGGAAGAAAAGCAAAAAGAAGCTGAGGCTCAACACAATTAATAAGTAGAGTATTTAAAGAAGGGTTATTTTCCTGCAGGTTTTGCACCAAAAAACGATAAGTAAAGGGCCGATTTCGAAAAGTACAAGAAACAGCTACTGAAAAAGCACAAAAAAAATAGCAGAAAGAGCAACAACCCGATTATGATTGACGAAGCGGAAAACAAAGATATAAAAAGAAGACATCCGCAAAATATAGAAGGCGGACGCAGCAGAAAACAGATAGAAAGGTTCATCAAACAAAACAAAAAGCCCTCCAGAAATCGTTCCATCTATGCTGAATATAGGTGCCAGCTTTTTGGGAGCAACCCTTTATAAGGATATATAGATTAAATTTCCTAATAAAGGGAAGATTCCCAATAAAAATCTGCTTAGTTCAAACAAATCGAGTCATAAGCGCCCTAAGTTGCCTAATAACCTTAAACACCAAACATAATATAAGCCCTCCCGAATGTTAATAACGCAGCTAATAACAAAAAACAACAAGATTCTTCAGTCCTTTGCTTCCATAAGCCCAAAATAAAATCCCAAAGTCGAAAGAAGCTATTTTAAGAGTAAGAGAAATACTATGAGGATCAAGCATTTGAGGCAATTTTAAACGCCCTTGTAAAGGGAGTAGAGTAGGTGAGTATGCGCAACAAGCTAAAATAGCTCAGGCAAAAACGTCTAGGCAACTAAGACACATCAAAGTCCAAGTACACCTCCAAACTAATCTAATCAATCCGATTCAAACTATCTTGAGTCTCTATCTCCAACCCCGATTTAATAATCTTATTTCTCAATCTCTCATTCTCTCATATAAACATCATGAACCCTTTGTCGTAGAGCTATTTCGCGTATCGAGACTTCTCGTTGAAGAGATTGTGCGTCTATTCGCTGTAGCCTGCCTCCTCCAGGGAGGAGTATTTCCAATGGCGTTAGTATTATTCTCTGCACATCAGTGCTAAGTTGTCTATTGTTGCTGGTTTCTTAGGGTCCCACCGCACCAGTCGCAAATTTGCCTACTTTTTTGAACTCAGCAAAGATTTCCATTTGTACACTTATTTCGCCAAAATACTCACCTCTTACATATCAACTTACAACTCTTTGATGTTGAATCCTCGCCTCTTTTCATCGTTTAGAAGCTAGTTGTACAACTTGTTGATGGTCGTTGATTTGACATAATCGGTTTCGAAGGGTTGGTAGGGTTCACCTGCCAAATCACAGAGAACGTAGCTAGCGATGGTCATACCCAGAATCGCAGGCATTGTTCCCAAGACAGGTACAATTCTGATTCTATAGTTGTCAAAGACCTTGAAACTTTCAGGTTCCTTTTCCTGCACTTCGTTCAAAGGCAACAGCTCTTTCTAAGCCTGCTGGTAGGAAAACGCCACCTTCACTCCCCCCTTTATGTTCTTCTTATTCAACTCCCTCTTCAATCGCGTGATGAGGCTGTCGTACTTGCAGTCAGCAATATCTCGGATCTGCAGTCTGGTGGGATCACATTTCATGCCAGCCCCTCCTGAACAAATTAGTTTGATGTTGCGCTCTTTGCAGATGCTCACTATTTCGGCTTTCGCGTCGAGGTTGTCAATACAATCGATTACGTAGTCCAAATCTGGGGTAATCAGTTCTGCTGCGTTTTTTACGGTGACGTAGGTTTCAACTGTCTCTACGACGATATGAGGCAGAATGAGGTTGATGTGGTTTTTCAGACACTATACTTTTGAGCTATTGACGTCTTTCCTCAAGGCGCAGCTGTGTCTGTTCAAGCTACTTAGGCTAACTCGGTCAAAGTCCACTATTGTGATGCGTTTCACTCCCGAACGAGCCAACATGTTTACAACGTGAGACCCCACCCCACCTACTCCAAACACCAAGACATAAGAGTTTTCCATTTTTTTGAACTTTTCTTCTCCGAAATATTTGATAACTCTTGCCAGCTGCTATTGCTTGATTTGTTGATATTGTTCAGATTCAGTGTCAATTTGCTTGGTAGGAACAGCTGTGGACTTTTTGCCTTTTTGTTGAGTAAGCCAAAGAAAAGCGGAGGCGAGGGCAGCCCCACCCAAAAAGCAGGCAATATGACTTTTATCCATAATAAAATTCTATTTCTTTTATCAACACCAATTTGTCATATATAACGTAGTGACTGATGTATTTGCTACCAAATAGAGAACATTATATTGTATTCATAGATATATTCTGATCAATGTAGCTCGACGACGTAAGCAGTGCGCTAGGTAGATCCAAATTGAGGTGGGGAATCCTTAGCAGAGATCTGAAATTGGAGGGGTCAACAAGTACTTTGTATATTCTCTCAAAGGGAAGGATAGCAAAGGTAAGCATTCTCTCATTTAGGTGAAATAGCTATACTCAGACGCTACTCTGACTTCAACCTTTTGAGAGAGATTCTGGTCAAAAGGTGGCCTGGCTGCTTTATTCCCTCTCTGCCCGAGAAAAAGACGATTGGATCCAGTGAAAGCATCTTTGTTGAGAGTAGACGTCGTGGCCTGTAGACCTTTCTCCAAACTTTGGCCCTAAGCGAGCCCATTTGGAACAGCTAGGTAATTCTACCCTAACGCAGTAAATGCAGATCTTCTTGAAAAATAGCACGGGAGACACAGAAAAGCTATTATCACCTTTGTTAAAAGAGGGTTATGATAAAATTTTGGCAAAATATACCCTCGCCTTTGCTGATCTCAACACTGGCGAGGTGATGAAAGACGCGGCTGGAAGTATCAGCTAATTTTCAAGCTATTTGAAAGACAGCAAAGTATTTTTGGAGAAGTTGAATGACCAGACTTAGAAGATGTATGAAGTTTACAACAACAACTTGCAGAAAAAGTTGGCTGTGCTTGAGTTTTTACTGCCGGATTACTAGAAGAACTGTCTGCTTTATAATGATGAGAAGAAGGTACTTGAAATGCTGTTTCTGGAGGCGGAAAAGTACTAGATCAAAGAGAAGGTCGAGAAGTACAAAAAAGCCAATTAGTATCCTCCTATTCTATTGGTCACGGAGGAGATCAGACGAGAGAAGAGATAGATTTAGGCCTTTGAAGAACTAATTAAAGTGAAAAATGAGATCTAGGGACAAAAATTGAAGGCAACTGGCAAGGTCAAAGATCTTTAGCTCAAATAGTCTAAAATAAGTGCAGGAAAGTAATCCCTCTTTTCCAAACTTACCAAGCAGTCAAAGGAGTCACAACTGGCCGAGAATAAGCAAGGAATCTAGGCGGCCAAAGCAGAAGAAACGATGTACAATACACTTTACCAAATTGTGACGAATATGATTGGCGCTAAATAAATCTACAAATTCAAGCAGCTAAGGCAAAAGGCATACTACAGAATGCTCAAAACCTACGCAAAACTGGAGAAAGAACTGACGATAGCAGAGAAAGATATTTGGATTGCCACCCAAAATCACGACTGGATTGGTGATAATTAAGAGCAGAAGAATGTTGAATAATAAATCGAATAGCAGAAACAAGAACTATAGTTAGAGAAGATTTAAGAGACTGTGTAGAAAGTTTACAAATAATAGTTTTTGCTAAAAGAATAAGACATTTCTGATTGATTTGGATCAAAATATGAAAAGTAAGATGCTCGAACGTTTTTATAAATAAGCTTCTTTGAGGAATAAAATTATTTGTAAAGAGGAATGGGTTTTGAAAGTATTAATTATAGATTATTATTATGTAACATTAAGTCGAAGAGTTTGAGTAACAACTACAGCCAACTCTTTTCCTCACCAATTTCGTCCAGGGAACCACTTTGGCAAGGAAAAGACTCAACTCTTTCTAAACAGGCTATGGTAATATTGAAACATGGTTTGAAGGTAATTTTATTTTTAGCCTAAGAAAATGCAAGATTATTGAAATAGAAGAAATAAAGGGCCAAGCAACATACCCAAAGGTTAAAAGACTTAGAAAGCTAGTTTTAGAAGAAAAAACAGGAACTTTAGCGTTCGTTATAGTCAAAGTTGGCACATTCTTCAAAGATAAAAAGCAAGACCTTAGAGCGAATCCAATAGCGCTTGCATAGGGACTCATAAAGGCACTAGAAAATCTCTTCCAAAACAAAAATTTCCCACGAATAGTAGATCACAAAGCTTTTATAAAAAAGAAAATCTTTTGAACCTGACGACAGCCAACTGAATAGCAAGTTCTCAAGGAAAAGTAAATCGAGCTCCACAGACCAGCGGGTTTAGTTGAGGGTATAGAGAATTAGAAAGATGGACGAGGACGTAGACAAAATACTTGAGTAATATAAAGAAAAGCAATAAAGGGCCAAAGATGTCAGTTCGGAAATAAAGCGATAAGCTGCCCAAAGAGCCAGAAGCCATAACAGCATCGAAGTGTCAGATGTAAAGCATAGAGCTCTGTTTCGAAAGGAAAACGAACTTCGTCTGCAATCTCATGAAATCATCACAAGAATAGACCAACTCAATCTAGTCCGCAAAAAGAAGGAGAAACTTATGCACTAGAAATATGAAAGGAAAAACAAGTCTTTTGCCGAGAAGATCAATCGCATAAAGAACAATCTTCTGCAAATTTAGCAGTAACGAACAACAAAGTACGATGAGCTCACCTAAAGGATGGTAGTGATTAGTTGATTTAGGAGAAGAAAATCTAGAGGCCAACCTGGAGGGACAGAAAAACCAGCATCAATAGTCAAAAACTGTTCGAAAATCTACAGGCAATTGAGAGCTAGCAGGTATTCGATTGATGATTTAGTTTGCCAAAGCTGATCGGATCATAGAAAAACACAGAGAAATCGGGCAGAAGTACAAATTTTACAAGGAGAAGAAAGAGCAGCTCTACAAAAACTATAAAAACGGCAACGAGTGACCATCCTTTCTATATTCACATCTCTAATAACCATTCTTTCATGACTATAACCTAAAACCCCACTTTTGCCTCCATAATTTATCTCCGAATAGGGCGATGTCTGTTGATTCCATTGTTTGAGGAATGCAGTGTTGAATTATCAAGATGAATAGAATCCTAAAACTCTACTTGTACAAGTAACGTCTACCTACCCACATAACCGGCAAGTGATCTTCACTACTATATAGGTGTCGACAGGATCTGTTACTTTTCAGTGTCGAAAAGTAGTAGTTGCTGGCAGTAAATTCAGTAAATCCCATTTAATAATCAGTTGTTCGTTCTATGATCTCAATATAATTAGTATAAGGTTATCCGATAAAAACAGTCAGCAATGGACAACTTTTTCGCCAAAAAGGGTATTGCTCTCAGCAGGCAGCCTCAAGCAGTCCCCCACAACAAATAAGAAATCTTCAAATCTTCAGAATAAATCCATAGGCAGCATATTTCCCAGACGCCCAGGCCTACCCTCACGCATTACAATCCAAATTAGTGGGGTGCTCCCAATCCACACTTCATACACTTACCACAGCAAAACGACAAATCTTATAGTGAAAACCCTGTAAGGTTGAATCAACAATTTGTAATGCCTGCCAAACCAACGTTCTCCTCTATTACGGAGAGAAGGGAAATTCGACCTTAAAGCATCCCTAAAAAGGAACCCTATTTCTTACAATAGAAAGTTGGCACCCCCCGTGACTCCTTCATCGAAATGCAAAATCAGTCTCATTCAATTTCAACTGACGATCAAACAACCAAAAGCTTCTTAGTGAAGCCTGTCTAGTTTTAGTAGTTTGTGCCTGCGAAAGATAACAACCAAGCTTCAAACATCAGTCTTCGAAGTAAACTCTCCAGTCCCTCATAAGTTTACCTTGATACTAACTCTCCAAAAAAGTCAGTCGACTCATCGCAAGAGGAAAGACAACTGAAGCTGCAGCTCTAGCAATCCTTACTGAAACAAAAAATAATGTCCTAGGCAATGAAATGCCTTTAACAGGAGAAAGAGGAGCTATCTCGAAGAAGCAGAGACAGCAGTCCAACTAAAAACTACTGGCTGGACTAGAAGATCAAGCTGATGAGGGAGATTGAGGAGAAGACCAACTCTATCCGAAATTTATAGAACAAACTTGAGTAGTCCAGGCGCTAGAGCAAAGTTAAGATCAGTATGCTGGAGTATGAGATCAAGAAGCTGGAGGGGCTCAAGAATAGGCAGCAGATTGAGAACTAGAATACGAGGAAGCTGCTTGAAGTCGAGCGCCAGAAGAATGACGTGACTCAGAGTAAAATGGACAAGATGGTGTTTTTCTAGGACGACTTGATTCACGCCAAAGATTACAACAAGCTCAAGAAAGATCTAGACGACGTTTTGATATAAAACAGCAAGATGTACCAAGACCACCAAAAGTTCATTCTCGAAGTTGGAGAGACAAGGAGAAAAATGAATGACGAGCTGGAAAAAGTTCACGAAGAATTAAGCAAATTGAAAGCAGAAGCCAGCTAGTGGAGAGACAAAATGGAAAGACTAAGCGCCAGTAGTGATGACAAAAGGGAACTGATCAAATTGCAGCACGATATCAACTTTTTGATGAAGAAGATCGAGCAGAATAGAGAGCAACTTATCACCAGGTAGCATAATTTGGAAGAGGCTCATCATCAGATCAAAGAGCTGGTCGAGAAGTAGAACAAAAGGCTCGAGAGCAGTCAGAACATTTTGGAGGGGTTCAATCTTAAGCAGTTTTCTGAGACAATTGCCCTCTACGAATCGAGGATAGAAGATCTCAATAACAGCTTATTCGAGAGTAAAAGTGAGATCTAAAAGCAAAAAAAGACCATTGAGAATCTAACGGGCTAGCTTCGTCGAGCGAGGTAGGACAAACATATAAACTCTATGCGCGAAAAGAGCTATGAAAGCTCACTAAAAAACGACTTAATGGTGCTCTAGCAGTCCTACAAAAGCTAACAAGATCTGAACCGCAAGAAGATAAGTGCTTTGTAGGAAAACATCCAAAGGAAGACCAGGGAGATAGGCGAAAAGGATAAATTTATACGATAGTTTTTGATAAATAGAGCAAAAAGGATAGAGTAAAGCTCAATGAAATAGATTTTAGAAAGCGTCAAAACCTATTTCAACGTAGAGGAGCCTCAAACGGAGCTGAGCTAGAATCCCAACGCAGTGTAGGTTGATGTTTGATGCTCATATTTTCTGTAGGCAGACTTATGATTCCCAGGTATCTCCCACAGTCAATACCCGATTTCTTCATAACCTCAGCCGTTTTGGACAATAGGTCTCAGTAATCCATTTCGGGTGTATGCCTTGAATGGATGTTTGTTGGCCGTGAGTGGCAATTATTGGAAGGTTTGAATTAATTGCGACTGTTATCTAGCATTAGTTATTATGAGCCTAGTATATGGTTATTTATATTAGTATTTTAAATGAACGCGATTTACAGAATTCTTTTGCTTTCGTCCCTTGCCACGATCTTAACAGCTCAACTCATCGGCTCAGGAAACCACTGCCTTGGAAACTGTGCGAATTGTCAAAACAGATCACTCTTTTCGTGTACAGGAAGCAATCCCTGCGAAGAAGGATTCTATTATTCTCCAACCCAAGGCACCTGTCAGATAGTACCCTCCCTCGAAGTAGCCCATTATCGATTTAGTTGTCTAATCATAAGTTCGGAAAACAGGCCAAGGGCCAAAATGCTGTATTAAGTTGGGACTCTGGGCTGCAATCAACCAACTGCACCTACGAACATAACGGAATCAAATAACCTGTTGAGATTTTGGGGTTGTTTAAGGGCGAAAAAAAAGTATAAAAGTAATTTCAGGTACCGAATGGCAAAAGGTTAGTAGAGATTCGGTTCAGTTTCATTTACAATGACTGGATGCCTTTTGGCGATTATTTGGCCCTGGAAATCCACACAGGAGACTAACTGCTAAAAACCTATTAAATATCATTCGAGTAACGAAGAGATATCTCCACTCACTGGGTCAAATTCATCTGCAACCGCTCAGAACACTTCATCGAACGATACCGATTGATTATCTAACCCCAAGTCTTGAAAAACGTCAAGAACGAGACAATTAAGCTGGTTTTCAACAGTTTGTTGCTTGATGATTCAGCTTGGGGCATAACTGAGGTCAAACTCATCACAGGCTGTGTTGGTCTGACCAGATATGATTAGAGGACTGGGCAATGCAACTCATGCGATTCTGGGTATTATCTCGTGCCCTATGGTTCTAATTCTGGCATATGCAAAACTTGTTCTGAACTATGCACAAACTGTAATACCTAACACAGCTGCACCAAGTGCAGGTGGGGAGACTTGATAAACGGCAAATGCTAGATCCCTTAGGCCTACAAATCGCAATAGCTAACTAAAGACTACTTTTCCTCAACCTGTGGGCCTTATTCGTTGCTGATGAGTTCCAAATCGAACAAGATTGTGATCCCTCCTTTCGAGAATGCCTAAAACTACCTCTATGATGAGGTGATTCCTGTCGTTGTGGCATATTATGACCCTTTTGAGGTTAACCTGAAGACTAAGAAGCCAGTAGAGATCACTTTGCAGGTCAATGGGCAAGACGTTAAAAGCGTTGATTTGAAGAAGGAGAATCTGGAGTTGGTTGAGAACTGCTACTTGTTTGCCAGCCAAAGGATGGCCAAGATAACATTCGTTGGCCCTCCGACCCCTTTAAATGACTACAAGATTTCTGTCAGTCTAACAGCTACTGGCATCCATATGTTCGGAGTAAGTAAAGTGGGCGTTTTTTCCTTGAGGAAGAAGCCAGTTTAGCAGAAA
>Ga0316217_10003176_pt1 | contig 18998 bp, 15 predicted proteins | sample 1anoAmetaG_FD_203633 | JGI IMG/M metagenome (GOLD analysis project Ga0316217, IMG submission 203633) | Freshwater microbial communities from Trout Bog Lake, Wisconsin, USA - 1anoA | ecosystem: Environmental > Aquatic > Freshwater > Lake > Hypolimnion/Profundal zone | place: USA: Wisconsin...
GAATGGTGTTGAGCCCTACGTGGAGGTGGCGTGCCGCAGGATGAATGCCGACCCCATCTGCCAGGAGCAAGAGGATCCGAGCCCGATTTTGTCACACAGTTAAGGCCACATTAAGTGGCCTTAACTGTGTGACAAAATCTAGGCGCGCGGGAGCGGTCTTCTCCTTGGCCCATGTCTCCAGTTGCCTGCGCTCCTCGGGCGTCAGGGGCAGGGCATCGGCAATCCGCATCTCGACCTCCATCATGAGAAGTGCGGTTAAGGTCTGCATAGTTCCATTAATTAAATAACAAATTTTGAAAAACCGTAGCCGGCCACCTGTGGAAACACTTCGACTGTAATGGAGGGATCTGAAGTGAGGAGCCGGGGCGATCATGCCACGACCTCAGACCAGGCCCGTTACGGCCGGGGGCGGACGGCGACCCACGAGCGAGCTTGCGGAAGCGCCGGTAGCCCCCGGACGCGCAGCGCTTGCGCTGCGGGCCAGCGCAGCTGGCCAGGGTCTGGTCCGGTGGGTCGAGATCTCAGCCCCGGCTCCGCAGTGAGGACGAGACCTTGCGGACCGGCCTCCTGTCGGGTAGGCCTGGGGCGTTTCCGCCCCAGGCCCCCCTCGGATCCGGACGTGCCCAATTAAGGCATCCGGCTCTTCAGATCAGGCAAGTAGCTGCGAGGGACCGATGCTTGGACCTTTTGAGCCTCGGGGCTGGGAGCGGAAAGCGCTCCAGTTTCTTCTCCATGGCTTCCCAGGTAAGCACCGCCCTTTGGGATCTCCGCCCGAGCCATTTCTTCCAGAGGCGTTTTGCCTCGTCAACGAAATTGGCTATGGCAGTGATGTTCCCTTTGATTCCGTAGTAGTTGAAGTGCCCAATCAGCTTCTGACACAGGGTCTTGTGCTGCTCCTGAAGCCGGATATGCCGGTTCTTCCGAAGCCATTCCCTGAGGGTCTTGAGCGCGCGGCTTAGGCGCTTCTTCGAAGTCTTCCGCTTCACCGCCCAGTTTCCCTTCCGGGATTTGCACCAGTAGTGGGTGAAGCCCAGGAAGTCGAAGGAGCCAGGGCCTCCGTTGGAGCCCCCGAACCTTTTCGGCTTCCGGAATTCAACCAGCCTGGTCTTATCTGGGTGGATCTTCAATCCGTACTTCTCGAACCGCTTTGGCAGCACGTCCAGTACCCGCCGTGCATCTTCCTCCAGGGCGAACCCCATGACCTTTAACGTTTCTGAGGACCGCCATACCTTTGTTTGCCAGATATTAGCCACCCTCCGCGTTGTTGCCGAGAACTGGACCACCCCTTCCGCCACCTTTCTGGAGTGGCCCGGGCTGGTTCTCCAGAATTGACCCACCCTTGCTGGCCGGTGCACTGACCGCCCCCTCTTCCTGGCTGCCCAACCAGCAGGCTGACAGGCTGGATGGATGTCCAGGAGGCGAGCCATGGCGGCCCCACGACCCTGCCGGGTGTGTCGATGCTGGTTCCTGCCGGATCTCAAGGTCGGGAACCGCCAGCATGTCTGCAGCGATCCCAAATGCCAGCAGGAGTGGCACCGTCGGGCCTGCGCAAAGTGGCGCCGAGCCAACACGGCGCGAAAGCGTTCCGAGAGGTTCGCGGCCCGGCTGGTGAAGGACGGGAGTCCCCGGGATCCCCCGCCAGCCCCTCCTGTCGACCCCCTGAAAAAGATCAACTGGCACCTCGTGAGTCGGGAGGTTGGTGAAAAAACCGGCACTGTTGTGGCCGTTGCGATGCGACTAATCCTCCGGTGGGTGCGAGAAACAAGTACCGGCCAATTACATGAAAACAAAGGGATTGTTCAGAAAGTAATCCCTTCGGCCCCGCGAGAAATGAGTTCCGAACAAGTAGCTATGGATGCAGCAATTCCAACCAAAGTAATCCCCAGCCGGTGTCGAGAAGACTTGGCGGCCCCTCCGGTCACCCCCTAACTATTTCGCCGCCATGCACGTCACCGGGAGACTTGAATGGCAGCCCGCCCTCCACATCTTCGTCCTCAGCGTCAGCCTGTGCCTGGTGACGCTCCGGTCCTCCAGCCTGCTGCCGGCGATGGTGATGCACGCCGCCTACAACTCAGCCGACATCCTCCTGCAGATCCGGTATCTGCACTGACCGGCGCCCTACCGGAACATCAGGTCCATCATGCCGAGGTCCTTCAGGTGCTCCATGAGCTTGGCCTTCTCGATGGGCTTGAGGAGGTAGGCGTCGCACTCGGAGCGGAAGGCGGTGCGCACGTCCTTGGGGTCGGAGGAACCGGTGGTCATGATCACCCGGGCGCGGTCCAGGCCCTGGATGCCCAGCATCTCCTCCTTGCCGCGGATCTGGGTGAGGACCTGGTGGCCGTCCAGACCCGGCATGGCGATATCGAGGCAGATGAGGTTGTAGGGATCGGCGGAGCGCACGGCCATCGTGAAGGCCTCCAGGGCCTCCAGGCCGTTGACGGCGATGTCGCAGGGGCCGAAGGGCGCCAGGAGGGCCTGCAGGATCTTGCGGCTGACGAAATCATCCTCGACGATCAGCGTTCTCAGCATGGAAAGCTCCTCAGGTGCGGACCGCCCGGGTCGCCGGCTCGGCTATTTGATAATAGACGGTGCGCAGGTGGCGGTGGGAGGTGAACTGGGGACAGAGCCCCGACAGCGACTCCGTCGCCCCGATGAGCAGGTAGCCGTCGGGTTCCAGGCATTTCCCCAGCCGCGTGAAGACGTCGGCCCGGTCCGTCTCGGTGAAGTAGATGGCCACGTTGCGGCACAGGATGATGTCGAAACGCCCCATGACGCTGACGTCGCCCATGAGGTTGAGGGTCCGGAAGGTGGCCATGGCCCGCAGTTCGTCCCGGACCTTCCAGCTCCCGTCGGCCTGGGCCGTGAAGTAGCGTGCCAGCTTGTCCTGGGGCAGCCCGCGCTCGATCTCGATGCGGTTGTAGACGCCCCGGCTGGCGGTGGCCACGGCCTGGTCGGAGATGTCCGTGCCCGTCAGCCGGATCTGGTAGCGCTCGAGGCCGCCCAGCAGCTCCTTGAGGACCATGGCGATGCTGTAGACCTCCTGGCCGTTGGAGCAGGCCGCGCTCCAGATGCGCAGGGGGATGGTCCCGCCCCGGGAGGCGCGGCTGCGCCGGTCGATGAGGTCGGGAAGGATCTTGTGGGCGAGAAGCTCGAAGGGGGCCTGGTCCCGGAAGAAGAGCGTCTCCCCCGTGGTGATCCGGTCGATGAGGTTCCGCTCCAGGCGGCGGGTGGAGTCGCCCTTGATCTTGTAGAGCAGCTCGCTGAAGGTGCCGCAACCGAGCTCCGTGAGCAGGCTCCCGAGCCGGCTCTCCAGGAGGTAGCCCTTGGTCTGGTCCAGCCAGATCCCCGACAGGCGGTGGATGTACTGGGCGAAGGCCGCCAGCTCCTCCTTGGTGATGCTGATCATGCAGGTCCCCTGACCGACCTGAGGATCTCGTCGGCGATGCTCTCCAGCGGCACGACGATATCCACCACGCCGGCCTGGATCGCCTCCTTGGGCATGCCGAAGACGACGCAGGTCGCCTCGTCCTGGGCGATGATGGTGCCGCCGTGGCGCTTCAGGAGGCGGCAGCCCAGGGTCCCGTCGCAGCCCATGCCCGTGAGGATCACGGCGGTGGCCTTGCCCGGGAAGGCGTTGGCCACGGACCGGAACAGGGCGTCCACGGAGGGCTTGCAGTGGTTCTCGGGGGGATCGTCGGTGATCCGGATGCGCTTCTCGCCGCCGCCCTCGGCCACGAGCTTCATGTGGCAGCCGCCGGGGGCGAGGTAGACGGTGCCCGGCAGAGCCAGCTCCCCGTCCTTGCCCTCCTTGACGGTCAGGGGGCTCTTCGCGTCCAGGCTCGCCGCCAGGGAGGCCGTGAACAGGGGCGGCATGTGCTGGACGATGAGGATGGGCAGCGGAAAGTTCGCGGGCAGCCTGCTGAGGACCTGGGCCAGGGCGGTGGGACCCCCGGTGGAGACGCCGATGACCACCAGCTCCGGCCGGGCGGTGGGCAGGGCGGGCCCCGGCACGGGTCTCGGGGCGGGCTTGGGCGCCGGCAGGGGACTGGGCTCGGAACGCCGGGAGCTCGGGCCGCCGGGCACCTGCTTGAGGAGCTTCTGGATCTCGCGCTTGCGGGCGAAGGCCTTGATGCGGGGGCCCAGTTCGGCCGCGAGGAAGGTCCGGCTTTCCTCCTGGCCGCCGCCGGTGGGCTTGGTGATGAAGTCGAAAGCCCCGAGGTTCAGGGCCTTCACCGTGAGTTCGCCGCCCCGGCGGGTCAGGGCGCTGAGCACCAGCACCCCCACATCGGCGGTGCGCGCCTTCAGGGCCTCCAGGACCTGCACGCCGTCCATCTCCGGCATCTCGATGTCCAGGGACACGAGATCGGGGTTGAGCTCCTCGATCTTGGCCAGGGCGTTGCGGCCGTTGGTGGCCACGCCCACCACCTGGACGTCGGGCAGGGCGGCGAAGGCGTCGCTGATCACCCGCCTGAAGATGGCGGTGTCGTCGACGACCAGGACTCTTAGCGGCAAGATCCACCTCCCAGGGGGGCAAACTCAGGAAACATCGTCCACCGAGAGGAGGGGGGCCAGATCCAGGATCGACACCATGTGCTCTCCGTTCTGCAGGACGCCCGAGAGGTACGCTCCCAGGTCGTTCTTCAGGTTGGAGGGCGGCGGCGTGATGCTGTTGGGCGGCGTCTCCACCATGTCCTCGACCCTGGACACCAGGAGGCCCACGTGCTCGTCCTTGAAGTCCACGATGAGGATGCGGCTCTTCGGGGTCCGCTCCTGGGGTCCCAGGCCCATGCGCAGGGCGGGGTCCAGGATGGTCACGATGCGCCCCCGCAGGTTGATGATGCCCAGGACGTGCTCGGGGGCATGGTGCACGGGGGTCAGGGGGCCCAGGCGGATGATCTCCTGCACGCGCAGGGCGTCCACCGCGAACAGCGCCTCGTCGAAGGCGAACAGCGCCAGGAGCAGGGCCCCTTCCTGGGCGCCACGATCAAGCTCGAATGCCAAGACCCACCTCCTAGGTACGGAAATTCTGCACGGTGCGGTTGAGCCGTTCGGCCAGCCTGGAAAGATCCCCGGCGCTGGCCTTGACCTGGTCGACCCCGGTGGCGATCTCCCCGGCCGCGAGATCCACGCCGGCGATCTCCTGGGCGATGCTCTGGGTGGCCACGGTGCCCTGGCCCACCCGGTGGTTGGCGTCGGCCACACCCTGGGAGGCCTGGCCCAGGCTCCCGGCCATCTCCCGGGTCACCATGGCCTGCTCCTCGATGGCGGTGGCGATGGAGGTGACGATCTCCGAGACGTCCCGCATGACGGCGGCGCTCCTCTGGATCCCCTCCACGGCCCCCGCCGTGGACTTCTGGATGGAGGTGATCTTGCCGCGGATGTCCTCGGTGGCCAGGGCGGTCTGGTGGGCGAGATCCTTGATCTCCCCCGCCACCACGGCGAAGCCCTTGCCGGCGGCGCCGGCCCGGGCGGACTCGATGGTGGCGTTGAGGGCCAGGAGGTTCGTCTGGCTGGAGATGCTGTTGATGGTCTCCGTGACCTTGCCGATGTCCCGCACGGCCCTGCCCAGCTGCTGCATGAGGGCCGCCAGGCCGTCGGCCTCACGGCTTGCCTCGACCGAGATGTGGCGGGCCTTTTCGCTGTTGGCGGAAATTTCGGAGATGGTGGAGGTCATCAGCGTGGTGGATTCGCTGATGATCGCCAGGCTCGTGGAGGCCTCCTCCATGCCCGCGGCCACGGAGGCCGAGTTCACGCTCATCTCCTCCGCGGCCGCGGCCACGGTGCTGGCCTGCCGGGAGGTGTTCCGGGTGCCGTGGGCCATCTGGGCGGCCAGCGCCGAGAGCTCGGTGGAGGAGGAGGCGATCATCTGCCCCTCCTGGGTCACCGACGTGAAGGCGGCGCGCAGGCCCTCCACCGTCCTCTGCAGGGCCCGGGCCATGTCGCCGATCTCGTCCCTGCGGGCCAGCAGGGCCTCGGGCAGGTCCCGGGACACGTCCCCGTCCGCCACGTCCTTCAGGTGGGACATGGACAGGTGCAGCGGGGCCGTGATGCCCCGGGTCAGGAGGACCCCCAGGAGGGCCGCCACCGCCAGGGCGATGGCCGTGGCGGCGATGAGGACGACCATCGCCAGGGCGATCCTGGTCTGGATGGACAGGACGGCAGCCCGGGTCCGCTGGGCGCGACGCTCGCTCATCCTGTCGAAGAAGGTCTCGAGGTTGCGCAGGCCGGGCTGGACTTTTTCCGCATAGACCCGGCGCGCATCGGCCCCCTTGCCGGCCCGGGCCAGGTCCAGGGCCGCGTTGTCCAAGGCCCGGAGCTCGGCCGTGGCCCCTTCGATGTCCGCCAGCTGCCTGCGGGAGGCCTCGGTGGTGAAGGAGGCCCTGAGCTTCTCGATCTGGGCGGTGTAGACGGGCCTGAACGCGGCGATACGGTCCAGGTGGAGCTTCTGGGTCCGGACGTCCTCGGCGGCCACCACGGCGCCCACGTCCAGGACGACGGTCTTGATCTCCTCGCGGAGGTCCTTGGCCAGCAGGGTCATGGCGGTCTGGCCGTCGACGCCGTCCACCCCCGCCCGGACCTCCCGGAGATCGAGGACGGACAGGACCGCCGCCCCGACCATCAGGAGCATCAGGAGGCCGAAGCCCAGGAACAGCCGTTTGCCGATCTTCAGGTTCATGAGCAAGGGGTGCTCCTTCAAAGGCCGCTGACGGCGGGATGGGAGCCCAGCGCGCGGCGCAGGGCTTCCAGGAGGCGTTCCTTGTCCAGCTTGATCTGGTAGTCGGTGAACCCCGCCGCGTTGCCCCGGAGGATGTCGTCCTCACCCGCCAGGGACGTGACGGCGATGACCGGCAGGTCGGCGAACCGCGCTTCCGACCGGATCCGTTCCACCAGCTGGTAGCCGTTGAGGCGGGGCATCTCGATGTCGGAGACCACGGCCTGGATGACCGCCTCGTTCTCCAGCAGGCGCTTCCAGGCGATCTCGCCGTCCTCGGCGGCGATGACGGTGTAGCCGTCGCCTTCCAGGAACTTCTTCACCTGGTTGCGGAAGAAGTCCGAGTCCTCGGCCAGGAGGATGGTCCGGCCCGCTTCGGCGCCCTGGGTGCGGACGGGAGGCAGGGCGTCCGGGATGACCTTGGCCACGATCTCGTCGATGTCCAGGATGAGGGTGGTCTGCTCCTTGATGATCATGGAGCCGGCGACGCCGGGCTGGCGATGGGTCCGCTGGTCCACGGGCACGTCCACCTCGATGGAATCCACGGGCAGCGCCCCCAGCAGGCCCACTTCCCGGCCGCCCATGGAGAAGACGATGACGATGAGGAGCTGGTCGTCCTGGAAGGCCCCCACGTCCGCGGAATCCCTCAGCTCGACCAGGGGCAGGCTGGTGCCCCGGTAGTGCATGGTGCGGCGTCCCCCCACCTTCTCGATCTGCGAGGGCTCGATGCTCTCCACCCGCGCCACCTGCTCCAGCGGCACGGCGCAGGACTCGCCTGGGGCATTGTGGAACAGGAGGAAGGCGTGGCGGTCCCGGAACCGGTCCTGGCCCGCCTCCGTGGCCAGCTCCACGGCGCGCCGGGTCCCGCCCTGCCCGGTCATGCCCAGGAGGGCCGCGAGGCTGACGACGTCGAGGATCAGCGCCACGCCGCCGTCGCCCAGGATGGTGGCCCCCGAGTACTCCCGGAACATCTTCAGGTGGCGGCCCAGGGGCTTGACGACGATCTCCACCGTGTCGTGGAGGGTCTCCACGACGATGCCGTACTGGATCACCCCGGCGTTGACCACCACCACGTTGAGGAAGCTCACGGCACGGTTCCGGCGTTCGCCCTCGGTCCGGGGCGGAGCCGCCTCGGCGCCGGTGCTGGAGCCGGTCTGGGGATCGCTCTTGCGGCTGCGGCGGTCGGCGAGCCGGCGACGCCGGTCGGCGATGCGCTCACCCGACAGGGGATCCTGGAAGCCGCTGCCCACGCCCAGGATCTCGGACAGCCGCACCAGGGGGATCAGCCGGCCCCGGAGGACCAGCACTTCCGTCTCGCCCACCACCTCGATGCGGTGCTGCAGCTGGTCCGGGGAGATGCGGATCAGCTCGGCCACGTTCACCTGGGGTATGGCGAAGCGCTCCTCGCCCACGGAGACCAGGAGCGAGGGCACGATGGCCAGGGTCAGGGGGAGCTTGATGCGGAAGGTGCTGCCATGCCCCTGCTCGGACTCGATGTCGATGGTGCCGCCCAGCTTCTCGATGTTGGTCTTCACGACGTCCATGCCCACGCCGCGCCCCGAGAGGTTCGAGACGCCGTCGGCCGTGGAGAGGCCGGGCAGGAGGATGAGGCCCATCTGCTCCTTCTCCGACATGTTGCGCACCTGCTCCGGGGTTATGAGGCCCTTCTCGACGGCCTTGGCGGCGATGCGGGCGGTGTCCAGGCCCTTGCCGTCGTCCTTGATCTCCACCACCACCTGGCCCGCCTCGTGGTAGACCTTGATTTCCAGGGTTCCCGCCGGGGGCTTGCCCGCGGCCTGGCGCGGCCCCGGCGCCTCGATGCCGTGGTCCACGGCGTTGCGCACCATGTGGGTGAGCGGGTCGCTCAGGCCTTCCAGGATGGTCCGGTCGATCTCCACCTCCTTGCCCGTCATCTGAAGGGTGATCTCCTTGCCCAGCTCGTGGGAGAGGTCCCGCACGACCCGGGGGAAGCGGTTCAGGACGTTCCCCACCGGCTGCATGCGGGTGAGCATGATGGCCTCCTGGAGTTCGGAGGTCACGAAGTTGATGCGCTGGGCCCCGGCCTGGATGGCCCGGGGATCCTGGCGGGAGATGGCTTCCATCAGCTGGTTGCGCCCCAGCACCATCTCGCCCGCGAGGTTCATGAGCTGCTCGAGCACCGACAGGCTCACGCGGAGAGAGGTGTCCGCGGGCGCCTCGCCCGCGGGCGCCGCCTTCTTCGGGGCCGGGGCCTTGGCCGCCGGCGCAGCCGGCTGCGGCGCCTTCAGGACGGGGGCGGCGGGAGCCTGGGCCCTGGGAGCGGGCGCCTGGGCAGCCTGCGCGGGCGCAGGGAGGACGGCCGCGGGCGCCGGAACGGGTGGCGCGGCGGCCCCCACGGGCACCGGGGTGATGCGCTCCTCGGGAAGGTCCACCAGTTCCTTGAGCAGGGGCGTATCCATGACGGTGGCGTAGAGCACCTGGAAGGGGATGGCGTTGGCGGCCTCGTCGTCCAGGGTCCCCACGGTGTCCAGGTCCCAGGCGCAGTCCAGGATGGTCCCGCAGGCCATGAGTTCCTTGAAGATGGTCCAGGGGGTCTTGCCCTTGCGGTGGACGTCGTGGAGCAGGTCGAAATCCAGGAGGTAGATCTTCTTGCCCCGCTTCGAGGCCTGCTTGAGGTCGAACTCGGAAAGGCGCACCAGCCAGGTCTGGCCGGGGGCTTCGGGCAGCTCGACCTCGGTGGCCAGGTCCTGCTTCTCCCCCGCGGGCAGGTGGGCGGTGGTGAGGCCCGTGAGGGCCACGACCAGGTCCTCGATCTCCATGCCGGCGCTGGCGGCCGGGTCGTTGACCATGTCCCGGAGGCGGTCGAAGCCCAGCAGGAGGATGTTCACCACCTCGGGGGTCGGGACCATCTCATGGCCCCGGACCATGTCCAGGGCGTTCTCCAGGCGGTGGGCCAGCTTCTGGATGCTGTCCAGGCTGAAGAAGCCCGCCCCGCCCTTGATGGAGTGGGCGGCCCGGAAGACCTTGTTGACGAGCTCCTCGTCCGCGTCCGCCCCGGACTCCTCCATCACCAGCAGGTCGGTCTCGATGCTGGAGAGGTGGTCGCGGGACTCCTGCAGGAATTCATTCAGCAGGGAATCATCTTCCATGATCATGATCGTTCCCCTGGTGATGTTCAGGCTTGGAGGGTGAACCGCTTGTCCAGGCGCATGGACCGGAAGAGGGCCATCAGGTCCGGCGAGGCATTCTTGACGACCAGTGCGCCGCCCGCCTTCTGGAGGGAGTTGTTTGCCTGGATCAGGAGCCCGATGCCCATGGAATCCACCATCTGGACGCCGGCCAGGTCGATGGTGAGCTCCGTGGTTCCGCCCTGGAGCAGGACCTTGAGCTTGTCCCTCACCTGTTCCACCGTGGCGGCGGTGAGATCCCCGGGGTGGAGGAGGGCCTGGGCGCCCCCGCTGGTTTCCATAGGCTCGGACATGTCAGGCTCCGGAAAAGTGCGGATCAGGAGGAGATGGTTCCCGCTCGGGTTGAAGTAGTGCCTGGAAGCGTAGGCCTGGAAGAGCTGCAGGCCGCGGCCATGGGTGGCGTCGTCGTCCGGGGGGCGGTCGAGGATTCCCCGCCAGTCGAAGCCGTTCCCGTCGTCCTTGATCCTGAGGATCGCGCTCCGGCGCCCCAGGCGGCAGGCAAAGCTCACGCGCCGGGCCGGGTCGCCCGCGCAGCCGTGGCGAACCGCGTTGCTCAGGGCCTCCCGCGCCAGGAGCTCGACCGCGAAGCGGTCCGGGGCCGCCACAGCGTCCCCCTCCGCCAGCAGGGCGCGCAGCTGGAGGCAGACGCCGTCGACCTCGGCGTGGACGGCCGGGATCTCCTGCCGCAGGATCCGGAAGGGCCCCGTCATACCTCCACCCCCAGGATCAGCAGGTCGTCCGTGGCGGGCTCCGCGCCCTGGACGAGATCCTCCGCGATGCCCTGGACCATGGCCTCGAGGGGCTGCGCCATCCGGGCCTCGGCCGCCGCGCAGAGGTCCGCGAGGCCCCTGCTGCGGGAGGGCATGCCGCCGGGCCCGACGAGCTCGATCAGACCGTCCGTGAAGAGCAGCACCCGGTCCCCGGGGGCCACGGGGCACTGGACCGCGGCGATCTCGATGGTGTCGTAGATGCCCAGCACGTCGCCGGGCGTCTCGATGACCCGGGCCCTCCCCGTGGCCGCGGCCAGGTGCAGGATGGGCGGATGCCCGGCCAGGTAGGTCGTGAGGGTCCGGCGGTTCCGGTTCAGGTGCGCCCAGGCCAGGGTGAGGTAGACATGCTCGGGAAAGGCCGACCGGAGGCCGCCGTTGACCATCCTCAGGGTCTCCTCCGGGGAGCCCAGGGTGGAGCAGCCCTGGTGGAGCAGCACCTTCAGGGCGGAGGTCACCAGGCTCGCGTCCGCGTCGTGGCCGCTGACGTCGGCCACCACGTAGTCGTAGATGCGGTCGCCGGCCTGGAGCACCTCGTAGAAGTCGCCCCCGGCCGCGTGGAAGGAGCGGTAGAAGGCCGCGAACCGCGCCTGGGGCAGGGTCGCGGGGTCCACCAGGATCGCCTGCTGGGCCTTGGCGAGCCGGTCCAGCTGGGCGAGCTGGCTCGAGACCAGCAGCTTGAGCATCTTCCTGGCCCGGATGTGCACGCGGATGCGCGCCAGCACCTCGGCGGTCTGGTAGGGCTTGGTGATGTAGTCCATGGCCCCGGCCTCGAACCCGTCCAGCTTGGTGGAGAGGTCCTCGGTGCCCGTGAGGAAGATCACCGGCACGTCCGCCGTGGCCGAGTCCGCCTTGAGCTTCCTGCAGGTCTCCAGGCCGTTCTCCTCGGGCATCTGGATGTCCAGGAGCACCAGGTCCGGTTCCCGTTCGCGCACCAGGGCCCGGCCCTCGGGGCCGTTCAGGGCCTTGAAGATCGTGTAGCCCTCCTGCTTGAGCAGGGCCTCCAGGCAGACGGCCGAAACGAAGTCATCGTCGATGATGACGATGCTCGTCATGGACGGATCCGGCGTTGACATGCTGTTCATGGCCCCTTGGAGGTTGGAGTTGGCGGTCGGGGATGGAAGGGGAGGTTCGGTGCTTTTACTCTAGCACCATGGCATCCGGGGAGACGAGGAGCCCGTGCCGGACGCGGCAAGCCGCCTCCGGACCCGCAGCCACCCCCCGTCAGAAATCGCTGCCGCCGGAGTCGCCGCCGCCGGAATCGCCCCAGTCGCCGCCGCCCCCGCCGGAATCGCCCCAGTCGCCTCCGGAGTCGCCGCCCGAGCCGCCGCCGTCGCCCCAGTCGCCACCCCCGCCGCCGGAGTTGCCGCCCTGGCCGCCCCAGCCGTCCCGGTCCCGCTCATGCGAACCGCCGCCGAGCATACTGCCGAGCATCATCCCGGTGACGAGGTTGCCCAGGCCCCCGCCCTGGGGCGGATAGTAGCCGGGCTGTCCCGGAACCATCCCCTGCGGGGCGTCGAGACCCAGCCGCTGGCGGGCCGCGGGGGGCAGCTCCTCGTCCTTGAGCTCCTGGACCCCGGCGGTGGAACCGCAGTAGCCGCAGGTCCAGGTGACCTTGCGGAGGCCGTCGTATTGCTGTTTCATTTTGTCCCCGGCGGCGCCGCAGGTGGGGCACTTGGCATAGGGGTTGGCGAAGGTGAACCCCTCCACGGGCCCGGAGCCCATGGGCCGGTGGGCCGTGCCCAGCTGCTCCTCCCGGTCCCGCCGGCCCCGCAGGAACAGGTACACGACGATGCCCACGACGAGCAGGGCCACGAAGCAGCCGAAGCCGCCTCCCCGGGTTTCGTCCGCGCGGCGCACCAGGGCCGCGGCCTCCACGATCGATAGGATGTCCATGGGTACCTCTCGCTACCAGCTTACTTGATTGCCATACTGAACGGCATATGTTCGCCCCATCCCTTCCGCCCACCGGTCCCTGGCGCGTCCTCGGCCTCATGTCCGGCACCAGCGCGGACGGGGTGGACGCGGCCCTGATTGAGGTGGAGCCCTCGGGCTTCGCGGGCGGCAGCCCGTTCCGCGCCTGCCTGGGCCACTACCACGAGCCGTACCCGGCGCCCGTGCGGGACCGGGTCCTGGCCGCCGCGGCGGACGCCCTTCCCCCCTCCGGGCTCTGCATCCTCCAGCGGGAACTGGGGGAGCACCACGGCCGCGCCGCCGCCCATCTGGCCCGGTCCCTGGGCCTCAAGCCCCACCTGGCCTCCCTGCACGGCCAGACCGTGCAGCACCGCCCCGGCAGCGGCGCCACCCTGCAGCTGGCGGACCCCTATGTCCTGGCCGAGCACGTGGGCTGCCCCGTCATCTGGGATCTGCGGCGGCGGGACCTGGCCCTGGGCGGCCAGGGGGCCCCCATGGTGCCCATGGCCGAGGTCTGGCTCCATGGGCGGGAAGCCCCCTGGATCGCCCTGAACCTGGGCGGCATCGCCAACGCCACCGCGTGGGACGGGGCCCGGGTCCGGGCCTGGGACCTGGGACCGGCCATGAGCCTCCTGGATCTCGCGGCGGCGGCCTGGCTGGGCCTGCCCTACGATCCCGGCGGCGCCGCGGCCGGCGGCAGGGCGGACGAAAGCCTGCTGGCCCGCTGGCTGGACCACCCCCACTTCCGGGCCCCCCTGCCCAAATCCACGGGGCGGGAGGTCTTCGGTTCCGCTTGGCTGGAAGCCGAACGGCCTGGACTGGAGGCCCTGCCCCTACCCGACCGCCTGGCCTCCCTCGCGGCCTTCACGGCACGGTCCTGTGCCCGGGAACTCGCCAAGCACGTGCCGATTCTGCCCCCGGGCACCCCCCTCCTCCTCTCCGGCGGCGGGGCCCGGCACGGCCGGGTGCGGCGCGACCTCCAGGAGCTGCTGCCGGCCTTTGACCTCCAGGACGATGCCCAGTTCCCCCCCGGCGCCCGGGAGGCCGTGAGCTGGGCCCTCCTGGGAGCCGCGGGGGCCGCGGGCGTCCCCGCCAACCTGCCGGAGGTCACCGGGGCCTCCCGAGCCGCCATCCTCGGCAGCTGGGTGCCCGGGTGAACAGGGGGCGCTGGCTGGACCACCTCCCCCCGTGGCTGGCCTGGGGGGCCATCGCCTCCACCGGCTCGTACACGGGCGGCGAAGTGGGCGCCATGGCGGTCCCCCTCCTGGCCGGGGCCTTGGTGGAATGGCGCAGGGGCAACCTCCACCGCTACCGCAGGCTGCTGGAGCTGGCGGCCCTGGCCGTGTTCCTCTTCCAGGCCGCAACCCGCACCGGGGTCCTGGCGACCGTCCTCAACACCCTGTTCGCGCTCTGCGGCGTGCGGCTCTGCCTGCCCCGGGAGCTGCCCCAGCGGCGGCAGGTCCTCCTCATGGGCTTCCTGCTCTTCCTCACCACGGCGCTGGCGACCTCGGAGCTGGACTTCCTGGTCTGGTCCCTGCTCTGGGTGGCCGGAGCCGCCGCCTGCCTCATGGAGTTCAACTGGGGGAAATCCGCCCGGCTCGGGCAGGGGCAGACCCACCGCCCTGCGCCCTTCGGGAGGATCCCCGCCTGGACCGCCGCCGTGGCGGTGATGGCCGGAGGCTTCTTCCTCGTGCTGCCCCGGCTCCATCTGGGCGTGCGCGGCCTGCCCCTGGGCATCCAGAGCCTCACGGGGCTCCACGCCGGCCTCAGCGACGTGGTGGACCTCTCGGGCTCCGGCCCCATCCAGGCCAACAGCGACGTGGTCATGCGGATCATCCCGGTCCAGGGCCGGCAGCGGGAGGCCCAGCGCGCCTTCGCCCTCCTCCGGGGCATGGCCCTGGAGAACCTGGATGGCCAGCGCTGGGAACTGGACCCGAATACGCCCTCGCACCACCCCTGGGGCCGGGGCTTCAGCGGATCCTTCCCCCAGCTGGCGGAGTGCTTCGTGAGTCCCGACCCCCATTCCGTCGTCCCCCTCCCCTATGGGCGGCTGGCCCTGGAGCCGCCGGAGGGCGAGCAGATTCGTGGCGGCCCCGGGGCGTCCGTGCGGTGGTGGCTCCCGGTGCGGCGGATCCTGCCCCTCCGGGTTGGGGTCGAGCCCAGGGAGAGCGATCCGGAGCCCCCGCCCGCGGGCGCGCGGCGCCTCGCCCTCACCACCACCGGCCCGCTCACCGCCAGCGCCCTGCGCTTCAGCCGGCGGGCGGTGCCCGACGACCTCCCCGCGGGCCAATTGGCCGCCGGCCTTGCCCAGGCCCTGCGCGGCTTCCGCTATTCCCTGGACAACCCCTCGGGCGGGGCCGCCGATCCCCTCCAGGATTTCCTCGAGCGCACCCGTGCGGGCCACTGCGAGTTCTTCGCCTCCTCCCTGGCCATCATGCTCCGCCAGCGGGGCGTCCCGGCCCGTGTGGTGGTGGGCTACCGCCTGGGACCCTGGCTGCAGGAGGGCGGCTACTTCCTGGTGACCCAGAACGAAGCCCACAGCTGGGTGGAATACTACGATGCCCAGGCCCGCGGCTGGAGGACGGAGGACCCCACCCCGGCCCTTCCAGCCTCGACCTTCAGCGCGGGTTCGTTCGCCGCGGCCTTCGCGCGCCTCGCGGACACCGTGCGGTTCAGCTGGGACCGCCATGTGGTGCGCTTTTCCGACGAGGACCAGGTGGCCGGCTTCGACTGGCTCAGCGTCAAGGTGGGCAGCCTGGCCCGGCATCGCCGGCCGGAACTGCGCGCGGGCCTGACCTCGCTGGCCGTGCTGGCGGCCCTGGCAGCCCTGGGCTGGTTGGCGCGGGGCGGCCTCCCCTTCCTGCCCTCGGGCGTCCCCGGCAGCCCCGGAGCGATCCCCGAAATCAGGCCCCTCCTCCGCGCCGCCGGCGGCCTGGCCAAGCCCCTGCCCGGCGAGACGGCCCGCGCCTGGCTGGCCCGCCTGCGCGGGACCCGCGCGGACCGGGCCGCACAACTCGAGGCCCTGGCCCGGGAGGCGGATGCCGTCGCCTACGGAGGCAAGGGCCGGTCGGCCCTGGCGCGCCTGGCCAAGGAGGAAGCGCGGGCGTGGCGCAGGCAGCCGTAAGGGAGTAGAGTCCGAGTATCGTCCCCATGGATGTGCCCTATGTCGGAATCCTCCGAGCCCCTGCCCCGCTTCGGCATGCGCATGGAGCAGTTCTCGGATCTCATGCCCTACCGGGTGCTGGAGATCCTGCTGGTGGCCACGCGCTACGACGCCTTCATCCTGGAGGAGGACGGCCAGCTCACCGAGCTCGTGATCCAGGAGATGCGCGGCCTGGGCATGGATCTCAGCGGCACGCCCCGCTTCGCCACCGCCTCCAGCGGCCGGGAGGGGCTGGCCCTCCTGGCGGACAAGCCCTTCGACCTGGTGGTGACCACCGCGCGCCTCCCGGACATGGCGCTCCAGGCCTTCGCCCGGGAGGCCAAGGCCCTCGTTCCCGGCCTGCCCGTGGGGGTGCTGGCCCTGCACGCCTGGGAGCTGCCCCAGCTGGAGGAGCTGCGCACCGGACGGGAGGTGGACTGGGTCTTCCTCTGGCTGGGGGACGTGAAATCCCTGTTCGCCATGATCAAGCAGCAGGAGGACCACCGCAACGCGCGCCACGACGTCCTGGAGCGGAGCGTGCGGGCCATCATCGTCGTGGAGGACGACGTCCGCTTCTACTCCTTCTTCCTGCCCCACATCTACGGGGAGGTCACCCACCAGACCAGCCATCTCATGGCGGAGGGCCTGAACCTGTCCCACCGCATCGTGCGCATGAAGGCCCGGCCCAAGCTCCTCCTGGCCCAGACCTTCGAGGAGGCCATGGAGCTGTTCGGGACCTACAACGACCACATCCTGGGGATCATCTCGGACGTGGCTTTCCCCCGCGAGGGCCGCCTGGATCCGGACGCGGGCCTGGAACTGGCGCGGCTGGTGCGGGCCCGGGACCCGGACCTGCCCATCCTCCTCCAGTCCGCCGACGTCCTCGACCGGCGGGTGGGGGAGGAGCTGGGGGCGGTCATCCTGCACAAGGAGGACGCCACCCTGCTGGCCTCCCTGCGGACCTTCATGCTCGAGAACTTCGGCTTCGGCGATTTCATCTTCCGCCTCCAGGACCGCACCGAGGTGGGCCGGGCCGCGGACCTCCGCCAGCTCCTCGTCCAGCTGGAGCGGGTCCCGGACGCCTCGCTCCTGTTCCACGCCGGCCACGACCATTTCTCCCAGTGGTACGCGGCCCGCACGGAGTTCACCCTGGCCGACGCGGTCAAGCCGATCAACGTCTCGATCTTCCCCACGGTCGACGACCTGAGGACCCACCTGCGCGAGACCCTGCTCTCCTACATCCGCGAGGCCCAGCGCACGATCATCTCGGATTTCGACCCCGAGACCTTCGACGCCTTCATCACCTTCGCCAAGGTGGGCAGCGGCACCCTCGGCGGCAAGGGCCGCGGCCTGGCCTTCATGCAGCGGCTCCTGGCGCAGGAGGAACTGGGCTCGGGCGGCGTGGAGGTGGCCATCCCCAGGACCGTGGCCGTGGCCAGCGACATCTTCGACGCCTTCCTGGTGCGCAACGGCCTCACCCTCATGGCCCACACCTGCCATGAGCTCGGCGACGCCGACATCCTCGACGCCTTCCGCCGGGGACGCTTCGACCGCGGCGTGCGCGGCAAGCTGGCGAAGTTCCTCGAGGTGGTGGGGACCCCGCTGGCGGTGCGCTCCTCCAGCGTCCTGGAGGACTCGCTCTTCCAGCCCTTCGCCGGCGTCTACGCCACCATCATGCTCCCCAACAGCCACCCCAGCCTCGACGTGCGCCTCGCGCAGCTCCTGGAGGCCCTGAAGGTCGTGTACGCCTCCACCTACCGCAAGGCGGCCCGGGACTACCTGGAGACGACCCCCCACCGGCTGGAGGAGGAGCGCATGGCCGTGGTCATCCAGAGCCTGGTGGGGACCCGGCGCCAGGACCTGTTCTACCCGACCTTCTCCGGGGTGTGCTCCTCCTACAACTTCTATCCCTTCCGGGACATGTCGCCCCGGGACGGCACCGCCCTGGTGGCCCTGGGCCTGGGCAAGGCGGTGGTGGAAGGCTTCGAGGCCCTGCGCTTCTGCCCGGAGGCGCCCCAGGTCCTGCCCCAGTTCTCGACGGTCAAGGACATCCTGCGCAACGCCCAGCGGAAGTTCTGGGGCCTGGACATGTCCGCCCAGGATGTCATTCCCGGCCTGGTCTACGACGCCAACCTCGTGGAGGCGGACGTCACCCTGGCCCTGGCCGACCAGGCCATGGCCCCCATCGGCTCCACCTTCCTGCACGCCAACGACCGGGTCGTGGACGGGCTGGTGACCCCGGGCGCGCGGCTGGTCACCTTCAGCCGCCTCCTCAAGGGCCAGGGCTTTCCCCTGCCCCGCATCCTGTCCGGGCTACTGAAGGCGGCGGAACGCGCCATCGGCGTGCCGGTGGAGATCGAGTTCGCCGCCGATCTCAAGCCCGGCGGGCGCCAGACCTTCCACGTCCTCCAGGTGCGCCCCATGCACGTGGAGCCCCTGGAGGCGGACGCGGCCCTGGAGGACCTGCGCGGGGAGGCCGTCGTCTTCTCCCGCAGCACCCTGGGACACGGGCGCCGGGGCGCCATCCACGACGTCATCGCGATCCCCTGGGACCTGGACCGCTCCCGCACCCGGGAGGCCGTCCAGCACCTCGAGGCCATCAACCGCGGCCTCCGCCAGGAAGGGCGCCCCTGCCTCATCATCGGCCCGGGCCGGTGGGGCTCGGCGGACCCCTGGCTGGGCATCCCCGTGACCTGGCCCCAGATCTCCACCGCCCGCGCCATCGTTGAGACCGATTTCCTGGACCTGGAGGTCGAGCCCAGCCAGGGCTCCCACTTCTTCCACAACCTCACCGCCTTCGGGGTGGCCTACTTCACCATCCACCGCCGCGACTCGGAGGCCGTCATCGACTGGGCCTGGCTGGAGGGACAGGAGACCCTGCGCACGGAGATGGACGGAAAGCTGCGCCACTACCGCCTGGCGGAGCCCCTGGAAGTGCGGGTGGACGGGGCGCGGGGGCTGGGGGCGGTGGTGAGGGAAGGAAGCGGAGTTCGCTCCGCACAAGCGTTCTAGTGCAGGCCCATCGAATCAGCGGAACCATTCCGCCTCGGGACATCCGACTGAATCATTTGTGGTCGACTCTGACAAATCCGGGCCTCCCGGTGACTTCAGCGAAATGCCTTGAAGCGCAGAGAAAAACGTAGAGCCCCGCAGAGGTGCGCAGAGGATGCTGGTTCGTAAGGTTCCTTCATCACCATGGAGCCGGGGCCTAGGTTTCGACCCACCGGACCAGGCCCTGGCCAGCTGCGCTGGCCCGCAGCGCAAGCGCTGCGCGTCCGGGGGCTACCGTCGCTTCC
>Ga0316217_10003177_pt1 | contig 18994 bp, 18 predicted proteins | sample 1anoAmetaG_FD_203633 | JGI IMG/M metagenome (GOLD analysis project Ga0316217, IMG submission 203633) | Freshwater microbial communities from Trout Bog Lake, Wisconsin, USA - 1anoA | ecosystem: Environmental > Aquatic > Freshwater > Lake > Hypolimnion/Profundal zone | place: USA: Wisconsin...
GTCGCGAGCACCTTCTTGGATTCCAGCAGCTTGTCATCGTGGACGCTCTGAACCTTGGTCCAGGCCACCGCCAGCGCCTCGAGCGGCAGCATGTCACTGAAGGCCATGCCTTCGGGCGCCTGGGCCGCCAACTGGGCAAACACCAGGTCGCGATAGCGCGGGTCCTGCTGCATGATCGCCGCCAGCACGCCCAGAGCCTTGTTGGTGGCGGCTTTGCGGGCCTTGGGATCCTTGAGTTGTTCGGCCGCCGCCGCCTCCACCCGGTAGCGCAGCATTTCCGCGCTCACCTTGGCGGTGGGATCCTGGGACGTTTCGGCATCACTGGCGATCCACGCCTTAAAGTGATCGACTTCCGATTCGGCCGTCGGATCGTGCGCCCGCATCTTGTTGACCACCGCCTGGTAGTGCGCCTGGTAGCGCACCCAGCCCGGGGCCTTGGCGGCCTCGCCGGCCGCCTTGAAATCGGCGGCCGCCCGCTCAAACTGCCCCTGTTCCGAGAGGATCTTGCCGCGCAACAACGTGCAGTGATATTTGATGCCGCTGGCATCCTGCGGCGCCAGCGTCGGATCTTCATCGGCCCATTTGGCCAGCAGTTCGGCGGTGGCAGTCAGGGCCTTGGCCCGCCCGGGACTGCCCGGCTCGGTGGCCAGGGCCGTAAAATAACCGGCATACCCGGCGTAATAATCGACCTCGTTAAAGGTGCTGTACGCCAGCGACCAGGCCTTCTCATCAAAAACCGGCGCCTGCGCGGCATCCTGCGCCGCCTGCAAGCCTTCCCGGGCCAGGACAATCAGGCGATTGCCCAGATCCGCCAGCGGCTGAAGTTCCTTGCGGTCGCGCGGCGTGTTGGCCCAATATTCCATGCGATTGACCACGGTTTCGGTCAGCGGGCCGAGTACAAACTTGGCCTGGTCCAGGGCCCAGAAACCATCCACCCGGGTCTCGGGGTTCTGGATATAGGTGTTGATGTCGGCAATATACTGCGCCGTCACCTTGGCCCGCAGGTCGCGATCCTTGGCCATGTCCTTGGCCAGATCGTTCCATGTGGCATAGGTCAGTTGGGCATCGTACAGCCCTTCCAGGGGCGTTCCGGCGGCGCGGGTCACAGCCAATTTGAGCAGCGGCACCTGCCCCAGGCGCGAGAGTTCCCGGGCATAGAGCGAATCGCTGCGCTTCTTCGAGACCGCCGCCGGCTTGTCCGGCGCATCGGTCTTGGCGCCTCCCACCTGCACGGTAAGTTTGATGATCTTCTTACCCGCCTCGGGTGCCGCCCCGGCGGGCAGCGCCGCGGCCATGACGACAGCCGCGGTCAGCAGTGCGGCGGAGACCTTCCTGGTAGATTTAATTTCCATGCCGTGTTTCCTTTTTGAGCCGATCCGCAGGGACCGGGAGGCGTCAGATTTACCCGCCTGGGGGTGCCACGAGGCCACGGCGCAGGTCGCGGGGAACCCGTGCCGGCGCACGCCCCGGGGCTCTTAATGCATCGCCACAGGTGCAAAGGCCACATGTTCAAAGTGCGCGCCGATACACGCGTCGTAGACCGCGATAACATCCTTGTAGGGCACCCGCGGCTCGGGCGCAATGATGATCTGCACGTCCTTGCTCAACTGTCCGCTCTTGGTCCGCAACAGCCCGACCAGTGACGATGGCGCATCGGTCACCAGGTCCGCCGTCGGGGCCGCCCCAAAGGCGCTGGCCACCGTCTCATCGCCCAGGCGCTTGAGCTGGATGTAGTTGCGCACGGCCGGGGTCGACTCGGTGGCGGTGGAATTGCTCAGGCCGGCCTTTTCGACCGCCGGGGTATTGCTGCTGAGGTACAAATCCGGGATCGAGAAGGAACTGCCCAGCATGAAGAAGATCAGGATGCACATGACCACATCGACCATGGGGGTCATGTTGGGCCCGGTATGGGCGAATTTCTTCATTCCATGGCTCATGAATACCGTCTCACTTTCTGCGTGGCTCCGTGGCCGTGGCCTGGCGCTGGGAGTCCATTACTTTACGGGCACATTGCCTTCCGGCACGCCCTGCTCGGTGGCAAAATTAATGCTCTTGATATCCGCCTGAGCACAACTGATCAGTACCGGCGCGATGAATTCGTACGACAGGCAACTATCCGCCCGGATGACCAGACGCAGGTCCTTGTTATCGTGCTTTTCCTTGCGCAGGTTTTCCGTCAGCAGATTCAGAGCCACCAGTTTGCCGCGCACAATCACATCCGGCGGCACGGTGCCGACCTTGGTTTCGCCCGTGTCGCCCACCTTATTGGATTTGGCGATGACGTTGACGATCAGGCGGCCGGCGGAGTCGACCATCTCGACGCACGTGCGGGACTTGGGCACGGTGACCTCGCCGTTGACTTCATCCTTGGCCATCTGTCCGACCAGGAGGAAGAAGATGATCAAGCACATGACCACGTCGATGAGCGGCGTGACGTTGACGTGCTCTTCATGCATCGGCTCTACAATTCGTCGTCCCATCAGCGGGCTCCTTTAGTATTCACTCCCATGCGGTATTGCAGCGCCCCGGGGGCCATGGGGTCGTTTAGCGCCGTGACCCCGCGCCGCGTGCGGATAGCGCCGCGTGCCCCGGTGCGCCCAACCACCGCAACCTTACGCCGATTCGGCCACCGGGGCCGCCGTGCGCCGCGGGGCCGGTGCCGGCTTGGCAGCCGCTTCGCCGCCGCCGACGCTGACCGCACTCTTCTTGTCTTCCGGACGCAACGATTCGAGCAGTTCTTCGGACAGCATGGCGGCCTTGCTGGTGATCTTGTCAATGCGGGTGCGGAAGAAGCCAAAGGTCAGCAAGGCTGGGATGGCCACGGCCAGACCCAGGAAGGTGTGCCACAACGCGGTCGAAATACCGCCGGACAGGTCGCTGACTTTGGGCGTACCACCGGCGTTCTTCAAGGCGTTGAACGCCATGATCATCCCGAGCACGGTGCCCAGCAGACCGATCAAAGGGCCCAGGTTGCCGATGACGTTGAGCAGTTCAATGCGCCGGAACCACGTGGCAATCTGGCTGCCGATGGCCGATTCCATGCCTTCGCGCATCGCGGGGTAGCCCAGGTGCGCCCGGCGCAGCCCGGCGTTAAGCGACTGGCTGACAAACGAGGTGTCGGTGGTGGTGAAGTCCATGAGTTCCTTGAACTGGCGGGAATTGATGAGGCTGCGCAGGTGCTCGGTGGTTTCGACCGGGGCGATCTTGGGCTCGCTGATATGCATGAGCGCATCGACCAGCATCGCCACCACGCCAATCGAACAACTGATCAGCACGACGATCACGCCGATATCCATCGTGACAAACAGGTAATGCATGCCATCGGTCGCCGGCGGTGGCGGCGCCCCGGCCGCCCCGGACTGCCCAAAGGCAACCTGGCTGAGGCCCACGCCCCCGACACCCAGCAGGGTGGCGAGCATCATCAGACGAAACTTGAACCGGGCGGACTTCGTGAACATGCGATCTCCTAAAAACATGTCTACTGCATTTTTCGACAATTAAACCAGGGTTGCGGTCGGCCACCACCACCGGGGCCGGTTACCGCCCCAGATCTTTCTCCGACACAAATTTGTACGAACCGCCGTTCTGCTTGGCCAGATCCTTCAACTGGCTTTCGTAGCGCGGGTCGGCATTGACAAACGCCAGCGTGTTAATATGCACCTTGTGATCCTTGTTGAGCGACTTGACGTGATCGAAAAGCTGCGGATCAAACGCCCCGTCCGTCAAAAAGTAGATCAACTGCGGTTTCATGGCAAAGGCGGCATCAAAGGCGTGCTGGAACGGCGGGAACATGTCATCGTTCTGCCCCTGGGCCTTGATGTCTTCAATGCGCTTGGCCAGGTCGCGCTTGGCCTCGGTGGTGGCGCGTTGCAACTGGGCCGCCGGACCCAAGACTATGCAATCCTCCGAGAAGGCCACCACGCCAAATTGCTGAATCGGCAGTAGATTGCCCACCGAGCGCTTCACCTCTTCCCGCAGGAAGTCGAAGTTGTCCAGCAACGATCCGCTATGGTCAATGATGTAGACAATGCGGTAGGCCCCGCCGCCGCCATTGCCGAAGAAGTTGGATTTGGGACCCGCCCCCATGCCGCCGCCCGGCGTGCCATACGGGGCGATCGGCCCCCCGCTGCCCACGCCATTGCCCCCCCCGCCGCCCGTGCTCCCGCCACTGCCGCGGAAAATCGCATCGGCCACATTTTCGCCGGCCGCACCAGATAGCGCGCTGCTGACATTGTGGTCCTTGGATTCGCTTTGGGCCCAGCCGTCGGATTTCATCACGTCTTTGATCTTGTCCTGGGCGGCATCGCGATTGCTATTCATCTGCCCCGGATTGGGCACCCCGCCGGGCGTGCCCGGGTCGGCAAAGCTTGTCGGGATCACGATCGGTTCGGCATCCTTGGCCATGTTGCTGGCCGCCTTGACGATGAACCAGGTCAGGAACAGGATCAGCAGTCCCACGCCCAGGTGGAAGACAATCGAGGCCATCCATGGGGCCGCCACATCAAACCAAGGCGGCAGGCCGCTATCCTCGGCAACATCTTCCTCCAGCAGTTCAGCATTAGGATCCTGAGGCGGCTCCTGCGCCTGCGGCGGACGCGCTTTAGACGGCCCGCCGGGATTCGGCACTGGTCGGGGTAATGTTTCAGTCATTTTTCGGTCCTCGCCTTCACGTGAGCGTTGAAGGCAATGCAATGGCTGTACCCAGCCAGTGGTGTTGCCGGCATCCGAAAACTCCCGATTCCTTAAGTTTCCGCGTGAGGCGGTGGTGGCGGAGACGAACCTTGTGACAGAAATGTCACAAAGCACAGATTTTAGTGCCACGGCTGGCACAGCTCAGCTTGTATGATCCATGTAATCCTTTGGGTATCAGTACTGGCGGAGATATTTATTATGTACTGGAGCCGCGATCATATGGACCGAACGATGGCGGCACTTAGTTCTTTCTTTCACAATCTACTCGGTTTTGATTTGACATGGGTCCTATAAACCGGTAAAAATAGTGCCGTTCAGGAGTGAAATCGAGAGAGATGACGCCGAGAAGGGCGACGCACTGAACCGTGGGCCATGATGGCATAGTTTTGAATTGTCAGTGCAAAGTCAGGATGGCTTTGCCTATGCAACTTTTTATTGGAAAGGAATTCACAATGGCAGCTCCCAAGAAAACCGCAAAAGCCAAGCTCGTTAACCCCGTTCCCGCCGCTATTCCCGCTCCGGCCGAGCGGTCCGAAGCCAAGGGCAGCGGCAGCATCAAGCCCCGTGCGGCCGATCCGGTGACCACGGTTCGCACCATCACCCATGATGCGATCGCCCGGCGCGCCTATGAGATCTACGCCAGCCGCGGCTACGCGGCCGGCAGTCCGGATGCGGATTGGCGCGAGGCTGAACGGCAGCTTCGCGCAGGACTGTAAGGTATTGTAATAAATTAGTTTACAATCCTACACAGTCACCAACAATGTCATGGTATAAACCTCGGATACTTAATCTCGCGTCGTAGCGGCGCGAGATTTTTCTTGCGCCCAACCACCGTAACCTGTTGCTCAATCATCGCCCAACCCGATAAACCTTGGACCACAAGTGTCTGTCGTTTTAATTTCGCGTTTCGTCTTTTGCCATGCCTAAATACAACTACACTCTCCCTGCCACCGACGAGCGCGGCCTGATCGCCGAACGCCCCCAGATCCCGTACGTCCTGCCGATATTCATTTTCATGACTTTTATGGCACCCGGTGCCTTTGGCAATCTCGCGGGCTTGGACTGGCACGAACTCTGGTTGCGGTATCTGCCCGGCATCTATACCGCCAAAACGATCGCCGCCGCCCTGCTCCTGTACGTTTACTGGCGCTACTACACCAGGATCCAATGGTCCCACCTGACGCTGGGCGTGGTCGTCGGGCTCTTTGGCCTGGTCCAATGGGTCGCCACCGAATACGCCTCCCAAGCCATGGGCTTAACCAGCGCCCCGGCATCCGCCGACATCTACAACCCCATCGACCGCCTCCCCGATCCCGCGTGGCGCTACACGTTCTACATTTTGCGAACCGCGGGCCCCACCCTGGTGGTTCCCGTGATGGAAGAGCTTTTCTGGCGCGACTTCCTGTGGCGGGCGCTCATCCGCGGCTCACGGTTTCAGGAAGTCGCCGTCGGCACCTTCTCCTGGGTGAGCCTGCTGGTAGTCTCGGCCATCTTCGGCGCCGAACACCACCAGTGGGTCGCCGGTGTCGGCTATGGGCTCCTGATGGGTGGGCTGCTGCTGCGAACCAAATCCCTGGGAGCCTGCATCGTCGCCCATGGCGTAACCAACCTGACCCTGGGCTTGTACGTAATCTGTACCGCCGACTGGCAATTCTGGTAATACCGTCCAAAATCGAAAATCGGCAATCGAAAATCGAAAATGAATCGAGGTCCCATGCTCCACATTCTGCATATTGGTTTTGGTGAAATCGGCCGCGACGTGGTCAAGGCCATCCTCCAGCGCCCCGCCGCCGCCACCCTCTGCGGTATCGTCGATCCGCATCCGAACCTGGCGGGCAAGAACCTGCGGGACTTGTTGGGGAATCCTTCCGCCCCCGCACTGGTTGTACAACCCACCCTTGCCCAGGCCCTGGCCGAAGGTCCCAAGCCCGATGTCGCCATTGTGACCACCGGTTCGCGCCTGCCGAGCGTCCGGGCCACCTTCGCCGAGCTGGCCGCATCAGGTATCAGCAGTGTGAGCAGTTGCGAGGAACTGGCGTTCCCGCAGTTGCGCCATCCGGCGCTGGCCCAGGAACTCGACGCCCTGGCCAAGGCCAAGGGCGTCGCCATCCTGGGCACCGGCGTCAACCCCGGCTTTGCCATGGACGCCCTGGCCCTGGGCGTGTCGGCGGTCTGCTCCCAGGTTACCAGCGTACGGTGCGTACGCAGTCTCGATGCCGGCAAACGCCGCCCGCAATTGCAGAAGAAGGTGGCCGCCGGCATGACCCCGGCCGAGTTCCAGCAAGGGCTGGCCGCAAAAAAACTCGGCCACGTGGGGCTGGCGGAGTCCGCCGCGCTGCTGGCCGCCGGCTTCGGCTGGACTCTCGACCATATCGATGAAAAGTTTGAACCGGTTTATGCCACCGAACGCATCAACGCCCCGTTGTTCGACATTCAACCCGGCCAGGTCCGCGGCATGCGCATGACCGCCATGGGGCTCCGGGACGGTCGCACCCTTGTGGAACTGGACCTGACCATGGCTTTTGCGGCCGAGACCTTCGACCAGATCGAGATCCGGGCCAACCCGTCCATCACCGTGCGCGCGTTGACGGGCCTGCCCGGCGACCAGAGCACCATAGGCCTCCTGGTCAACTGCGCCCAAGCCATCGACCGCCTGCCGCCCGGCCTGCGTACCATGCTGGACCTGATGCCGGTGCGCGCCCTGGGCACCGTCTGAAACGCACCCCCGCTATTCCACCCCTGCAGCATCAGGCATGCTTGTCATGGAGATGCGGCAGCCGCCCGCGATCGGCCAAGCCCAGCACGCAACTGACCACGATAAACCAGAATGCCCCAGACACTCGCTTCATAAACTACTCCAGGCGCACTGTCCACCAGACGAAACCGCCGTGCCCGGACGGTCCGCCCCTTTCTCCCTGGAGATGGAGAACCCGTGCCAACACAGCACGTATTCTCGACACAACAACCCAGCCACCGCGGCCCAAACAGAACCGCAGCCGGCTATTACCTATACAAATTCAATCAAGGAAAGTGGCGCCGTGGCATTAAGCAAAGGGCGGACACCGTCCTACCCAACTCCCCTTTTTGCTTAAGCCATCCGCCCTGTTGGAGGATGGTTACTCTTATTTAGCACGCGTTTGGCTTGCTGTCAAGAATATAATGGCCGGATTTCTGCCAGGCAACCGCACCCCAACGCGTTGGTTAGGACGGGCCCAAATTATGGGCCGCGCGCTCAATTATTTTTTTTCGATGCTCTGCTGCCGCGCCCCAGGCGAATCACCTCTACCGAGCCATTCTCCGTTTTTCGGAAAATCTTGTTGACATTGGCGCTCACTTTCCTTCTGATAATGGCAGAAGTGGCCGCGTACTCCCCCGTGGGGCGCGGCAATAGTTCTCCGACATAAGGGGCTCGTTATGCAGACTGCAGAATCGACCCACCATCACATCCGTCTCAACCGCAAAGACCTCAAGGAGATTGCCTCCGGACGGCAGCATACCCCCATCGATGATATGGTCTTCCTGGAAACCCTCGCCAGCAATCATTGCCTGGTCATGCCACCCTACGTTTACCACTTGGGTGCCAACGGCGAAATGGAGCAGGTTACCCCCGTGCGCTACGACGACCAATACAATCTCAACAAGGCCGCCATCCTGCTGGCCATCATCGACCGGCTCCCGCGTCTCAAGTGTTCCTGAAGGTAAATTCCCTATGGCATCCGCACGCTCCGTAGTGTTATCGATCCTCTCGACCTGGGTGCACCTCAACGATCCGCCGGCGATTCCGGAGCGTGACGACCCGACTTGGACGGCGCTGTCCGCCCAGGACCGCGCCTTTGCGTTCGACCTGCTCAATGGCATCATCCGCCAGCGCGGGTTGCTCGACGCCGTGATTGTCGGCAGCCTCCATCAATCCCCCGCCGCGCTGGACCCCAACGTCCGGGCGCTCCTCTGGATAGGCGGCTTTCAACTGCTGCTGCAATCCCAGCCCGCCTATGCCGCCGTCGATTCCTCGGTCCAACTGGCCAAGGAATCCGGCGCCGCGCGTGCCGCCGGACTCATCAACGCCGGACTGCGGAACCTGACCCGCATGCACGCGACCGTGGAGGCACGCCGCGGCCTGGCCGCCAATACCTTCCCCACCGACTTCACCCACCAGGTCCGCCTTTCCCAAGGCATCTTTCCCAATCCTCTCGGGGCGGTCCAAGCGCACATCGCCACCGTCACCAGCCATCCAATACCCCTGGTCAAGATGCTCATCGACGCCTATGGCGAAACGACCGCCATCGACATCTTGATCCATAACAACCAGCGCCCGCTGCCCATTGTGCGTGCCGACGACCCCGCCTGGCAGCCGCCCCAGGAAGCCCGACTACTACCCCATGAAATTCCCGGGTTCTTTATCCCTGCCGAGGGCTGGAGTCCCCCGATCCAGGAACTCGTGGAAAGCGGAATCCTCAGCGCCCAGGATCCCACCGCCGCCCGTCCCGTTGCGGCGCTGCTGGCCGCCATCGTGCAGGACCGTCTGCTGCCCCTGGCGCCCGGTCCGCTGCGCGTGCTGGACCTATGTGCCGGCCTGGGGACGAAAACCGTCCAGTTGGCGCGGACCTTCACCGCCGCGCGCATTGAGCATTGCCCGCTCACCGAGATTACCGCCTGCGATGTGGACTGGAGCAAACTCGAACGCCTCACCCGGCGCACGAGCCGCATGGGCCTGGCCAATGTCCGCACCGCCCTGGCCTCCACCCTGCCGCAACTGGCGACCCCGGTACCCTTCCATATTGCCCTGGTGGATGTGCCCTGTTCCAACACCGGGGTGATGGGCCGCCGCGTCCAGTCGCGCTGGCGCTGGCCGGCGCTCCAGCCGGCGCCCCTGCACGCACTCCAGCTTAAACTGCTCACCCAGGCCGCCGCGGTCCTAGCGCCCGGCGGCCTGCTGATCTATTCCACCTGTTCCCTGGACCCGACGGAAAACGCCGGCGTCGTACAGCGCTTCCTACACGACAACCGCGATACCTCGAGCGCCTGTGCCCTCCACCGCGAAGAAACCACCCTCCCCGCCCTCACCGACAAGCCCCAAGGCTACCACGACGGCGGCTATTACGCGCTACTGCGCAAGCTCTGACTGGCGCAGCGATTTCCTCCCCCCATAGGAACAGGCCCGAAATAACTTCCGGCATTCTTGACGAACGTTCAAGGTCCAACGCCCAACGTCCAACATCGAACGAAACGCCTTCGTTCAACGTTGAAAGTTGGACGTTGAACGTTGGACGTTTGCGATATTGGGAAGTTATTTCGATCTCATTCCTGCCCCCCCTAACGCCTTAACCCTCGTCCGTCGCCGCTTGGGCCCGCGCCACCCCCGCCAGCGGCAATTCAATGCGAAAGTTGGTTCCGCGCGTGGGTTCGGAAGTCACCGCAATGTGTCCCTGGTGCTCCTCAATGATGCGCCGCGTGGTCGGCAGGCCCAGGCCCGTGCCGCCGCGCTTGGTGGTAAAATAGGCCTCGAAGATCCGCTCCAGGTTCTCTTTGGGGATCCCCACCCCGGTATCCGAAATATCCAGCAATGCCAGGCCCTTGGCCATATGCGTGCGAATGATCATATCCCCCCCCTTGGGCATCGCCTGCTGCGCATTGAGGATCAGGTTGAGAATCGCCTGCTTGAAGAAGTTTACATCCAACTGGCACAGCGGACCCTCCGGCGCCAGCGCCGTATGGATACGCACCCCAGCCGCCTGCGCCTGGGGCAGGAAGAAATCCACCAGGTCCTGCACCACCGTGTTAAGTTCCACGCGCTGGCGGCGCAGCTCGATGCGCCCGGCATAGCGCATAAAGTCATCGAGCGTCTGCGAGAGGCGGTCGGCCACTTTCCACAGTGTCGCGGCGCGGTTGCGCGACGCTTCGGCATGCGGCAGTTGCGCCAGATCTTCCTGGAGCAATTGCAGGTTGAGTTTTAATGTGGAGAGCGGATTTTTGAGCTCGTGCGCCAGCCCCGCCGCCAACTTCCCCATCTCCGCCAACTGCGCCAGCCGTTCGAGCCGCTCGTTTTCGCGCCGCACGCGCCGCGGCCGCCGGGATTCTTCGCTCGGTTCACTCATCATGACAACCATTGGAAGTGGTCCGGCGAAAATTGTCAATTGCCGCCGGAATCACATTTGTTGGAGTTCCGCCTTTAGGCGGCGTTGGGCCCGACGAGTTGAGTAATCCAAACCACCTGCGGTTGGCAGGTGCGAATGCACGCGGAGGATTTCACCAGAGCCGGTTCCGCCGTTAGGCTCTTGGTCCACGGAGGCCGCCTCAAGGCGGGACTCCAAGCGAACGACAGTCAGCCGCATGATCGGGGTTCCGCCTTCCGGCGGCCTCCATTACCCCCAAAGAAAAGGCCAGCGGAAAACCCCGTGGTTTTCCGCTGGCCAGAATTTACTTCGCCCGGCACGTACGCCGGCAAATTTACGCCTGGGATGCATCGGCGACCGGTGCCGCCACGGGCGCCCCGCCGCCGGCCGCGGCCGCCTCATCGCGCTGCGCCTGCTTGCGCGAGAGCTTGATGCGGCCCTGGTCGTCGATCGAAATCACCTTCACACGCACCACCTGGCCCATCTTGACCTCGTCGGCGACGCTTTTGACGAACTTGTCCGACAATTCGGAGATGTGGCACAGGCCGTCCTGCCCGGGGATCACTTCGATAAACGCGCCGAAGTCCTTGATCGAGGTTACCTTGCCGGTGTAAACCTTGCCGATCTTGACATCGTCGGCCAGGCGTTCGACTTCTTCGCGCGCCCGTTCGGCCGCTTCCATGCCGGTGGCGGCAATATACACCGTGCCATCGTCCTCGATGTCGATCTTGGCGCCGGTGAGTTCCACGATCTTCTTGATGGTCTTGCCGCCCGGGCCAATGATCTTGCCGATCTTCTCCGGGTTGATGTGCAACGTGAGCAGGCGCGGGGCAAACGGCGAAATCTGCGGGCGATGGGTCGCCATCACCTTGGCCATCTCACCCAGGATGAAGAACCGTGCGGTTTTGGCCCGTTCCAGGATGCGCGGGATGATCTCCTCGCGCAGGCCGCGGATCTTGAGATCCAGTTGAATGCCCGTGATCCCCTGGGTCGTGCCGGAGACCTTGAAATCCATATCGCCAAAGTGATCTTCATCGCCGATGATGTCGGTCAGCAGCTCTTCGCGGCCGCCCTCGGTCACCAGGCCGATCGAGATCCCGGCCACCGGCCGGAGCAGGGGCACGCCGGCATCGAGCATGGCCAGGGTGCCGCTGCACACGGAAGCCATGGACGAACTGCCGTTGGATTCCAGCACGTCGCACACCACGCGCACGACATAGGGGAATACTTCGGGCATCGGCAGCACCGGCTCGAGCGACCGCTCCGCCAGGGCCCCGTGGCCGATTTCGCGCCGCCCCGGACCCATGATGCGCTTGACTTCGCCGGTCGAGAACGGCGGGAAGTTGTAATGCAGCATGAACTTCTTGGCATATTCATCGCCCAGGCCGTCGACGATCTGTTCGTCTTCGCCCGTGCCCAGGGTAATGCTGGCGAGCACCTGCGTCTCGCCGCGCTGGAAAATCGCCGAGCCGTGCGTCCGCGGCAGAATGCCCACTTCGCACAGCAACGGCCGCACCGTGAAATAATCGCGCCCGTCCGGGCGCTTGCCGGCCATAATCGATTCGCGCACGGCCCGTTCCTCGGCCACCGAAATCGCCAACGCCACCTTGAAGGGATCGTTGGCGGGCTTGGCGGTGGCCGGGTCAATGGCGGTAAGCGTGGCCGTGATCTGCTGCCGGAGTTCATCCATCGTGGCGTTGCGCTGGGCCTTGGCGAGTACACCCATCCGGGCCTTGAATTCCGGAATGTAGGCGTTGACCTTGGCGGTAAGTTCATCCGAGGGCTTGTTGAGGGTGATGATCTTGGCCTTGCCGACCTTCTGCTGGAGTTCCTTGATCATGCCGGTGATCTCGCGGATGGCCGCGTGGCCGATCTTGATCGCCTCGAGCACCACGCTTTCGGATACTTCGCGGGCGCCCACTTCGATCATGTTGACCGCTTCATCGGTGCCGGCCAGCAGCAGGTCAATGTCCGAGGTGTCCATTTCCGCCGCCGGGGCGAGTACCACAAACTGGTTGTTAACGCGTCCGAGCCGCACCGCCGCCGTCGGACCTTCAAACGGCACGGAGCTGATGGACAGGGCCGCCGAGGCGCCGATCATTGCCAGGATGTCCGGGTCGTTCTGCCCATCGGCCGAGAGCACCAGCACCTGCACCAGCACTTCATCGAAATAGCCGAACGGGAACAGCGGGCGGATCGGGCGGTCAATCATGCGGGCCGTGAGGGTTTCCTTGGTGGTCGGGCGCCCTTCGCGTTTGATAAAGCCGCCCGGGAACTTGCCGGCCGCGGACGGCCGTTCGCGGTAGTCCACCGTCAAGGGGAAAAAGTCCGTCCCGGGCCGCGGATCGCTCGATACGACCGTGGCCAGTACGACCGTGTCGCCGTAGCGCACGAGCACCGCACCGTCGGCCTGCTTGGCCAGGTGGCCGGTTTCGATGGACAGGGGTTTGCCGTTAATGAGCCGTTCAACTTTGGTAGCCGCCATACGTGTTTCCTATTCCTTTAAGGAGCCAATAAATATATCAACCAACCGATACAAAAACGGTAAGTAGTAAATGGTCAATTAAATAAGTGATCAAGTGGTGCGCCACCCCACGGCAGACGTTGCCGGGCCACGGGAAATAATCCCGCCGCCGGGCACCACGAACCGGGGAACCGCGTAACCACTCAACCGCATCACATTATTTCCGCAGTCCGAGCTTGGTAATGATGGCCTGGTAACGCTGCCGATCGGTGTGCGTGAGGTATTTGAGGAGACTGTTGCGCTTGCCCACCATCTTGAGCAGACCACGGCGGGAGGAGAAATCCTTCTTGTGGGTCTGCACGTGCTCGCTCAGTTCGTTGATCCGGGAGGTCAACAGGGCAATCTGCACTTCCGGAGAACCCGTGTCCTTCTCGTGCACGCGATTGCTTTCAATAACGCTTTTCTTCTTCTCGAGGGTAATCATGTGGGCTTAAACCTTTCCATCTGGTCCAGGACACCGCCAGGAGGCAACGCTGCCCCCAGCATGTTCCTAATCATTTTGAACCCTAAATTGTAGGCGAAACCACCCGTTGCTTGCAACTAAGGCGAAAACCGACGCAAAAACGGGGCAAAAACGTGCACCCGCCGCACACAACGAATATGATGGGCTACGAGAGTCCAGCCTTTTGGGGTGTACCATGAAATTCCATTTCCGTCGCGTCAGCCCGGCCCTCCTGCTCCCCCTGCTCCTAACCGCCTGCGCCGCCAAAGACAGCCCTCCCGGACCGCCGGTCCCCATTCTGACCGCCCCCCCGGCCACCGCTTTTGTGCTGCAGGTCGGTGCCGCTCATTACCGCTTGGAGCCGCAGATACTCCTCACCGCCACCCCCGAAGGGGTACTGTCCAATACCAACGGCCTGCCTCTGTGGCCGACCGTAACGGTATCCTCCGAGGCCAGGGTTCTGCGCATCGCGGCCAATGGCGCGATCCTTCAGCGTCTATCCCAAAGTGAACAATACATGCCGATCGGCCAGATTCGCCTGGCACGCCTTCAAACCGGTGCCCCACCGGTGGAACCGGTCGTATTATCGGACATGCAACTTGGAATCCCTGGCAGTCCCAATTTCGGATCCATGACCCCGGCCGTATATGCCGTCACCCGCCAAGGGACCCAGATCGGCTTGGTGCCGATCAATTTCGGCGGGTAGCGTCGTCGTGCGCTACGCGTCGGACCGCACAGATATTAAAAAAACCTATAAGCGAAAAGTTCGAGTAATCGGGCCATCGGGTGATTGAGAAACCCGATGGCTCGACCACTCGATACGTTAATTTTTCTTCTTCTCTTGCAACTCAGTCTCAATTGAGCTAATATACTTGAGTACCGACCTGAGTGAGGGATTCGTGTCCACCGTTACTGATCCAATCTTGACCCATTCTGCCACGGTGACGGGTGCCAAAGTCTGCAAGCTCTCGGAACTTGAGGCGGGCCAAACCGCTCGCATTCTGCGCGTCGGTCTGCCCGAACTCGGCTGCCGCAAGCGATTTGCCGAATTGGGCCTGGCCACCGGTATGAGCGTGACGGTAACGACCACCGGCGATACAATGATGTTGGCTTTGGGCGGCGGACGCATGGGCTTGGCCAAGCGCTGTGCCGACTGTATCAGCGTCATGAAGATCAGCACATAAGTGATTAATATATAACGAATAACGTACTGTTTGGTATTTTTTAGATACGATCATGACACTTGACGAATTATCAATCGGATCATCGGCCCGGGTAATAAAACTCCTTGGCGCCCCGGGCATCCGCCGCCGCCTAATGGAGATGGGCATTACCCCGTCCGCCGTCGTGCAGGCCATCCGCCGCGCCCCCATGGGCGATCCACTGGACGTCAAGGTCCGGGGCTATCACCTGAGCCTGCGCAAGGAAGAGGCCGCCTCCATCCAAGTCCTTCAGGCCTGACCACCAGCTCCATAGAGACGGGGCCCTTCCACGGCGGTAACACCAGCCGGCGGGGCTTTTCGTTGCTCCGGATCTGATACCACACCATAATTCGGATCCGCTATCATTCATACCCCAACTTATAGCCGTCGCCGCAGCGGCGACGTTTTCTGCGGCATTCGTCGCGGCATGTGATTCAATCGCAATCCAAATTATTCACATAAACAACAATGCCATCATCACAATCATGCGGCGACGGCTTGCCCCACCCCGACCAAATCATCGCGATCCAATGTAAATCAGACGCAGTTGAAACTCAGTCTCAACTACAGTACGCTACTCTTGCTCTATAATGGTGCCAACGGTTTGACGCCATTGGCCACCCATACACCTTCGTCCGCCCCCAACGCCCGGGCACTGCCGCCTTCGCATAATTGTATAATTAAACGTCCACTTTTTGATGGTTAACTATGACCTCACCTGCCACCCCGATCCGCTCCACCCCCACCGCAGAACTGACCGTGGCGCTCGCCGGCAATCCGAACGTCGGCAAGACCACGCTCTTTAATGCCCTCACCGGCCTCAAACAGAAGGTCGCCAATTACCCCGGCGTCACCGTCGAGAAAAAGAGCGGCCGCTGCCTGCTGAACGCCCCGCGTAATACAGCGCCGGATGCCCCCTCCGCCGACGAAACCCCCGGCCACTGGTGCACCATCATCGACCTGCCGGGCACCTATTCCCTTGCCAGCCGCTCCCCGGATGAACATGTCGCCAAACAAGTCGTCCTTGGCCAGATCGAAGGCACCCCGTGTCCGGATGTCATCTGCGTCGTGGTGGATGCCTCCAATCTCGAACGCAATCTCTACCTGCTTACCCAGGTCATGGAACTCGGCCGCCCCACCGTGGTGGCCCTGACCATGGGCGACATTGCCGAAAAGAACGGCCACGTCATCAACGCCGAAAAACTCGCCGGCCACCTGCGCCTTCCGGTGGTACCCGTGCAGGCGCACAAAGCCCTGGGCATTGCCCAGCTCAAAAAGACCATCGCCGCCGTCGCCGGGCATCATGTCCCGCGGCTCGAACTGCCGCTCCCGGAAATCATGGAAACCCATGTCGAACGTATTCAACGTATTCTGCACGAAGAAGAACTCTGTAGCGCCCAACATGCCGCCTTCGACGCCCACATTATGCTGACCACCGGCGAGGATGAAGATGTGCCCGATCCGCGGCGTGAAAATCCGCGCGTCCGCGGGGCCCTGGCCGCGGCATTCGACGACCTGACCCAGCACGACATCGACCCGATAGCCGCGGAAATCGAAGCCCATTACGGCTACATCGCCAGCATCGTCCAGGACTGCGTGGTCAGCCCGGACGGCACCGTCGCCGCCGGCCCAGAAGGCAGTCCGCCCATTATGACCACCACCACCGACCGCATCGACCGCGTGCTGACCCATAAAATCTGGGGCATGGCGCTGTTCGTGGGCATCATGGGGCTGGTCTTCGTCAGCATTTTCAAGTGGGCCCAGCCGGTGATGGATTTCCTCCAGAACACCGCCATCGGCGGCCTGGGCCGCTGGCTTAACGCCACCATGGCCGCCGGACCGCTCAAGGACTTGTTAATCAACGGCATCATCACCGGGGTGGGCAACGTGGTGGTGTTTGTGCCGCAGATTGCCCTGCTGTTTTTCTTCCTGGCGATCCTGGAAGACAGCGGCTACATGAGCCGCGCCGCCTTTTTGATGGACCGCCTGATGAGCAAGGTCGGCCTGCACGGCAAATCATTCATCCCGCTGCTCAGCGGCTACGCCTGCGCCGTGCCGGCCATCCTGGGCACGCGCGTCATCGAGAACCGCCGCGACCGCTTAGCCACTATCCTGATCCTGCCGCTGATGAGCTGCTCGGCCCGCCTGCCGGTCTACACCCTCATGATCGGCATGTTCTTCACCGGCGCCCTGCTCCAGGGTGGCGTGCTGCTGGCCATGTATGCCCTGGGCACGCTGGCCGCCTTCGCCATGGCCTTCATCTTCAAACGCACGCTGCTTAAAGGCCCGGCCCCAGCGTTCATCCTGGAAATGCCCCCCTACCGCCTGCCGCACTGGAAAACCGTGCTGACCACCGTGGCCCAGCGCAGTTGGCAGTTTTTGAAACGTGCGGGGACCGTCATATTTGCCCTGTCGATTTTGATGTGGGCGGGGACGCATTATCCCAAGCCGGCACATTACACACAGGATTACGCCGGACAGATCAGTCAATTGCAAACCCGGCAAAGTGATACCGAAACAAGAATGCGCGCCTTGGGCTGGACAGCGCCCGGCGAACCCAAGCCAGCCCTTGCCTTGACCAAGGCGGATATGGAGAAGCGCGAAAAACTGACGGCAGAGTGGACAGCGCTTTCCGAAAGTATAGATGGACTCAAGAATCAACAAGGTCACGAAATCTTGGAACACTCTCTCGCCGGCCGCGCCGGCAAATTCATCGAACCGATCTTCTACCCGCTCGGCTTCGACTGGAAACTGAGCGTCGGCGTCACCGGCGCCTTTTTCGCCCGCGAGGTGGTCATCAGCACCATGGGGATTGTTTACAGCGTCGGCGAAGTCGATCCCGAAGAGACCGGCGCCCTCAAGCAAGCCATGATCCGCGACACCTGGCCCGCCGGCTCCCCGCGCGCCGGCTTGCCGGTCTACACCAAACTGGTCGCCATCAGCGTGATGGTTTTCTTCGTTTTCTGCATGCAATGCCTGAGCACCCTGGCCGTAGCCAAAAGAGAAACCGGCCACATCGGCTGGCCGATCTTCATGTTTGTTTATATGACCGCCATGGCATGGCTGGCCGCCTTCGTCGTATACCAGGGCGGCCAAATGCTCGGATGGGGATAATGGAGAATCGAGCCATTGGGTGATTGAGCCATCGAGCCATTGCCTTTTCAATCACCCGATGACCCGATGGCTCAATGACCCGATGGCTGTGATTCGTCATTCATCCCGCGTCGCTTCTCCGCCAATCGCCAGACGCTAAGGAAACGCTCATGTTTCAAACCGTCTTAACCCTTCTCCTGGTCCTCGCCGCCACCCTCTGGCTGGCGCGTCTGGCCTACCGCACCTTCACGCAGAAATCCGGCTGCGGCACCTCCTGCAACTGCGGCCCCAAGAACGCCCCCGCCGCCCCCACTAACCACAAACCCCAAACCGTCTTCTTCCCCACCGACGACCTGATCCGCCGCTACAAAGCCCGGCATTAACGCGTCTTGAGAATGTTGGCACCCACAATGTCGGTCACAGGGTATCCGTCGATTCTGATTCAAACGGAACGAAGAAGCCCTTTTCGGGACAGGCCAAAAGCCAATCCGTCAGCCCTTCATTGGGCGGCGGCTCCCGGCGCGTCAGGTGGTACTGGCCGCGGTCGAGACGCTCGATCACAAATTGCTGACCCGGCCGAATCCCGTCCCGTGCCCGCAATTCAGCCGGCAGCACGATCCGGCCTCTGCTGGAAACAACGATCTTCATAGCAGGTAAGATAACATTTTATATAAGTTTTCTACTACCCGCATCGTCCCATAATTCCGCGTTCTCGACCTCAAAAACAAAAGGACGCCAACGTCCGATAACCGGCGAGCAAAAAACCGCGTTTTTGCCCCGAAAACAAAAGGATGCCAACCCCGCTGTCAGCGGGCGGGCAAATACGGCCAGTCGCGGGCGGGTTAAAAACGGCCATTTTTCAGGAAGCGTGATGCGCTCCGTAAACTTCGAGCTTTTCCGTATGGAAAGCGCGAGGTTTGCGGATGTC
>Ga0316217_10003178_pt1 | contig 18993 bp, 12 predicted proteins | sample 1anoAmetaG_FD_203633 | JGI IMG/M metagenome (GOLD analysis project Ga0316217, IMG submission 203633) | Freshwater microbial communities from Trout Bog Lake, Wisconsin, USA - 1anoA | ecosystem: Environmental > Aquatic > Freshwater > Lake > Hypolimnion/Profundal zone | place: USA: Wisconsin...
AGCAGCCCGGAACCCTGTCCGACAGGAATCGGAACGGTGTCCGGCAGAAATCGGAACCCTGTCCGACAGAGATTAGAATCACTGTCCGCCAGCGACCGGAATACGCAGGACGCCCTGAAATGGAAGTACCGTCCTTCCGCCGACCGCCCTACCATCTACTGCGGGTTCAACGGGGATGACGCCCACTGGGATTTCAATGTCACCATCCGCCTGCATAGCCCGGGCGTATTCTTCGCGGGCGTCAACTCGTCCATCCCCATCAAAGCACGCCCCGACCGGCGCGCGGCCATGGCGGAACTGCTCACCCGCCTCAATTATTCCCTGAATCATGGCTGCTGGGAAATGGACTATCAGGAAGGTGACATCCCTCTGGATACCAAGGCGGCCGACAGTGCCATTGGCCGGCGGGCACAACGACAGGCGTCACAGGAGGAATTGCGGCTGCTTTACGTTGGCTTGACTCGTGCCCGGGATCGTCTGGTGCTGGCGTGGGATGCGGCACAGCCCCAAGCTTGGCTGGAGGGCCTCAAGGCACCATGGCTACCCGGAACGCTCCGCGCAGGAGGCTTTGGGCCACAACAGCAACGCCGTGCATCGGGCCTACGCGAAACGGGCGCTGATGAAAATCCCCTCGTTGCAGGAATACGAAGAACGTGCCGTTACGAAGTCCGCACAGATAGTTTGAACGCATCAACGACGTAAGCGTGAAAAGGTTGCAGCCTGTCTTGGGTGACAAGCTGCAACCATTCGATCTGCCAAGCGGCGTTGGATTAGTGGCCTGCCTGCAGTACGCTATCGCGTTCAGGGTTTCTCCCGCCCCTCCTTTTCCTTTGCCGCCAGCCAGCCGTCCACAATGGTGAACAGCGGACCCTTGCGCGGGTCGCCACACGATTCCCGAAACACTGGCCCAATCGCGTCCAGCTTTCGGTCCCGCTCCGGCGTCAGCGCCGCTTGTAAGGCTTCATCTGACATCTGGCGATACCCCAAGGGATGCTTGGGCAGTTGCTGGTCATGATGGTGGAACGGTTTTCGTAATGGTGGATCATCATTCTCACCACGGGTGCGTCGTCAAATGGGTGAAGAGATGCCGGACGAACGCTGGACGGAAGCGAATTTGCGATGACTCCTGTTGCTTTTCGATACATGAGGTAAAGAACACACCAAACAGTTCCGCAGAAGGTCTCGCTCCCGGATCACGCAAGCCTTTCCAGTCATCGAGACGTGTCGCGGTGAAGCGGCTTAACCCGTCACACAGTTTTCGCAATGAATTTGCAAACGTAGCAGCCGCTTCGTGCGCGATCGGGTATTCTTGGCTCCAGTCCTCGATTTGCCTGGCCAATTCGTTGCATCTCGTGGCCATGTCCTCCCCGTCTGGCAGGCTTGCAGACGGACGGGGATATAGCCAGCCCAATGCTCGGTCTATGTCTTCTGGCTGCGGCAAACTATTTACAAACTGGCAGAATCCATAAAGCCTGTCACATTTGGTGACCACGAGCCAAAGCGGCAGCGGTTTGCCTGCTGCACACAGCAACTCAGCTATTGCGGAGCGGATGTTATTCGCGACTGCCGTGATTGCGGGCTCATCGCCCCCAAGCAAGGTGGCGGACGAGACGGTGAGAATTATTCCATCACACGGCAGGCCGGGAAGGCACCCCCAAAGGTCGGGAGAACTCCGCAGAAATGGTACGTCAGCAAGAACTGCGTCCGCAAAGAGCCAAAACTTCACATGGTAAGATCCCCAATGCATTTTACCGCTTGGAATTTGTTGAGATACGGGGCAATTGCTATTGTAAATCAGGGTCGTTACGCCGGCCTTCGGCTCGCCAACGAACCATAGCCAAGGCAATCGGCAGAACGTTTGTCCCCGTGCCTCAAACTCTGGCCATCCCAAGGCGGCACCGTCACAAGGCGGTTCCAAAAGCAACGTTGCCAGCCCCCCTTTTTGCTTCCTCACGGAGACTGCGAAGCGTTGCAACATCTCTCGTCGCGCCCGTCCCAGCCACCGCCTGCGGACCTTGGCGGCCATCTGCTGCCACCAAGACCGGCCTGCAGCAGCAACAGGCAATCGCAGAAGCGGCAGCGGACAGATTTGCCTGTTTGCAGCCGAGTCAACCAACTTAATCGAATCAGTCATGGATTGTTTACAATTTCCTAGAATTTAAATGTTTTTGCAACCTCGTTTTTGCTGCTTGAAGATCATATCTGACAAACCGGGGCTTGGCAGGTGCGAAACTCCAGCCCCACAGTTCACGCCCCGGACATCTTCATCCGGGACATTCCAAAACAATTGACTTCATCGTTTTCTGAGTGTACCAATCAGATCATGAAAATGTGGTTTGAAGGAATCGATCTTTTGGGGCAATTCAATTCTCTGCGAACGGGATGCTGGCTCCTGTTGCATGGAGGCGAGGCGGCGGTTCTTGAACTGCCGCCAGCAGGACCAGGGGAGCCGAGCCCTGTCAGTTTGGTTCGGACGGCTGCGCATGAGCAGAACCTTACGGTAAAATACATCCTCTGCACTCACGGCCATGCTGATCATCTTTCGGGCGAAACTCTCGCTCAATTCAGAAAACACTTCCCAAACGCCGCCGTTTGTCTCCAAAGAAAGATTCAGTCCGAGTTTGAGTATAGCCCGGAAATTCATTGGTTCGACGAAGAAATGGCGCTTGACCTTGGTGGGGAGCCACTATTCCTAGTTCATGCTCCAAAACACAGTGATGCCGACACAATGGTTATCTTTCGGGGAACGATGTGTACGGGAGATTGGGAGCTGGACACCATCCGATCCGTTCACGATGCCTGGTCAGGCGTGAGCGTCGATGCGAAGTTGGCCTCCATTGGGCGGCTATTGAAATGGACTCGGGACCATGATTACCATATCCGGAGGACATTTTCCGTGCATGCCAACGACAAGCGGGAAAATGTTGATTTTGTTGGGCTGATGAAAAACACACAGGTGGACAGACAACTATGGTAATGAACAGCTTCCGGTACCGCAACCGAGCAAAGATTGATGGCATAAACATTCTACCCAATCATCGTTTGCAACTTCAGTGGTAATGAACGCTAACGTCGTCATCTGGCAGGGGATGGAACACCCCATAATATGGAAACCCCGATCAGACGGAGGTGGGTGGGTTGATAATTGGTTTTCGAGCATGATCTTGTGCGCTGAGCCAATCGCGTGGGAGGGCCGGCTATTCCCTTCCGTCGAACACGCGTATCAGGCGGCGAAATATAGGGACGTTGCCAAGATTGAGAGTGTCCGGCAAGCCGTTCGCCCGGGTGACGCCAAGAAGCGCGGCCAGGAATGGCCCATGGAAACGCCGAACTGGCCCACCTATCGAGTCCGGGTCATGTGGGTATTGTGCGCGCAGAAATGGACGATGCCCAAGCATAAAGCGGAGTTGCTGCGCCATGCCGATGCTGCTGGCACTGAATCATTTGCGTTGCGAGACGCGTCACGTGGTGGTGGCCCCTGGGTGCGACGGCGAGACAAAGCATGAAGACTTCCTCCGCGACTGTGAAAGGTTGAACGAGGAAAACAAATTTCTGGGCTGGTTTCCTTTGGATGATTTGTTGCCGACCTTGGCTCGCTGGGCTCCGCTACTGGAGCCAACTCGTACGCCCAATATCATCCTTGACGCCTTTGCGGGGAAACTCAGGAAGTCGGGCGACCATGACTTAATCGTGCCCCGGGGAAGCCATCCGGCAATTCCAAAGGTGTGGCTGACCAAGGCATTCGTTTTTGCCATGTGAACAAATCATGAGAGGTTTCCAACCGGCGGATGACAAGCAGCACCCTGAATTTCATCAATAATCTGGCGGCAAATCGAGTTGCCTTACTTCATACCCATGCACCGACGCGCGAGAAGGCGGACCGAGATTGTAATCGCGACAATTGGCACAAACAAAATTGGTTCCGTCGAACAGGATGCCGGTGTGTAGATTCGACGGCGCAACGGCTGTTTTGAATTCGGCCTGCGGGGCAAACGCGGAACTGCCCGAATCCGCCAGGCCCGCTGAACAGACGCGCGCTTTTCATGGGGGCGGGGGCGGGGTGCCGGATTCCGGCAGTTTCTTTTTGAAACTCGGTGGCGGAGTACTGCCGGACCAAAACCAAGACACGACGTTCGCACCGCGTCCTGCTCCAAGCCAGCCACGACCACCTGTCTCACGGCGGCCGGTTCGACTATGCCGCGATTGAGCAACCCGTCGCTCAACAGCAGTAAGCGCCGGATGGTGCCAACCTCCGCCTTGCGCAATTCATCCCGCCCGAGCATCCATCCACCAGTGAGGTTGGTGCTGCCCCCTTCGGTTACCCGGTCAATGATATCGTAAAAGGGCTGTTTGTTTGCGGCCGACTGCAACGGAATGACCGTTCGAGCCTCATCAGCAAAAATGACCAGGCCGAACCGATCATCTGGCCGAAGGTTGCGCACCGCAACTTTCGCTGCCTCCTTGGCATGCGCGAGAGGCAGGCCGGCCATTGAGACGCTGATCCAGCACCGCACAAAACGCCGCTGGCCTGGGCCGGGGATTGACCGCCGCATCCGACGCAAAGCGGATGGCAAAGTAAACCGGGCGGGCCTGATTCGCAAGAATCGTCGGATAATCGAGGAAGAAATCAACTTTCACACAAGGAGCCTAACAGCCTGCGGAAATAAATGTCAAGATTACGCACAATTGATAGCCCAGGGCGCATGACAAAATTCTTCGGCTACGTCCTCAGAGTGAGGCAATCATTCTCGGCCGCCTGTGCGTTGAGGCGTTCTTTCCAGAACTGATCCCGGCGGCGGCTGGCATGGATGCAGCGCAAGGCCAGAATGTTTTCGACTCCGGGCCGGCCCCAGAACATGCCCGATTGTTTGCAGCGCGCGCCGATCACGGACTTGCAGCCGGCCTCGATCACCCCAGAACCGATGAACAGACCCTGCTGCCGAAAGGTTCTGTATTGCATGCGTTGGACATTGTGAACGAAATAGCCCAGCGTCTTCTCCACCGCCTCCGCCTGCGGCTGGCCCGCGCATTCCTGGCGGGTTTCGGCAATGAGGTTCTTCACCCCGTTCCTCAGCAAGCGGCGGACCCACCGGCTGCGGCGGGCCTTATATTCCGGGTGTTCCTTGCTGCCCAGGACCGCCTCCACCACCGCGCCCGCGTGGTCGGTCCCGTGCCAAAAGTCCACGATTTGGATCGCGTCCTTAAAGTTCAGATGGCCGAGGTTCTCCAAGCCGTTGGCCCCGTCAATGAGGAGGACGGTCTTTTGCGCTCGGCCCAAGCCGCGCCGGATGGCCTCTTGGCGCAGGAGCGGCCCAAAGTCCTCCACCGGCCCCAACGTGGAGACATAGGTGGTGGATTCATAATCCCGCACCGGGTGGCCGGTTTCATCCGTTTTGTGCTGGGTAAAGACGCACCCGAGGTAGGCCGACCGGGTTTTGGCGCTGCCGTCGGGCTGTTTGCCGGCCGGCCCTTTGAGTTTCTCCTTGCGCATGGGCACGCCGGTGGCGTCGCCGCTGATATAGAGTACTGGGACCGACTGGGTTGCCCACGGCCGAACTTCGGCTTGGCGTGGCGGCAGTTCCAAGCCGATGTTCGGCGGTGGCGCCCGGCGCGAACCCGGCGCCGGGCGCGAGGGTCAAGACCTGAATGGAACTTAAAGAAGTTTTCGCAGATGAGCGATGGATCGTTGCGCCTGCGCCACGGTGCCGCACTCGACGGATAGGACAATATCCCGTTTCGCTTTCTTGCAAATGGCAATAACCCGCTCCCAATCAATAATCCCCTCACCGCAGGCGCAACCGACCGGTGTGCCGGTGACTTTGCCGCGTTCGGCAGCGGACTGCGCGAGCGCAATGTCTTTGGCGTGCAAATGTACGAGCCGGCCGACAATCTTGGCGAGCCATTGGCAAGGATCGTGTCCGCACAGATAGCTGTTCCCGGTATCGAAGTTAATGCCGAGGGCCGGGCTTTTCACCAGTTTGTAAATGCGGTCAAGTCCGGCGGGATGTTTGCTGTATTGCTGGTGCGGTTCGAGACCGATGAGGACGCCGCGCGGTTCGGCCACCTTGGCCGCTTCCATCAGGGTGTAGCGCATCAACGTGTGATCCTCTTCTTCCGTTGTCCACTTGGGCTTGGGGCCTTCATCGGTATTGACGACGGGTGCGCCGCATTCGGCGGCGAAACGGATAGCCTGCTTGAGATATTCGACGCTGATCTCAGGCTTGCACAGCGGGGTGTGCGTCGAGAGACCGGACAATTTGATTTTAGATTGCGCGCAGGCGCGCTTGATGCGCCACGGATCATCGAGCATCGAGACGCTGTGGAAATAGCCGGCTTCACTGAGCAGTTCGCGGCCCCAGTGAACCATCGGCTCGACGTATTCGTAGCCCAGTTCGGCGGCTTTGGCGACGCCCCACTCGAAGTTCTTGTCCACCTGGCGGACGAATTCCAGGTTGATGCCGATTTTGATTTTGCCCATAAATATTGGTTTCAGGTTGCCAGCCGTTTCAAATAATCACGCGATTCCCCCAGCGCGGCGGCCATTTTATCCGCCGGTACTTCGCCATGCATGAATGGATTGATGCAGCCGGTATATTCTATTTCCGCCAGCGCCCGCAGCCAGGGTTTGAAGTCCGTCGGCCCGTGACCGGGCAATTGATCCAGCGCTGCGGCCTTCTGCCACGCGTAAAAAAAGAAAAGCTGCCGGCCACAGACGCGGATCAGGTCGGTGACCGACGCTTTCATAGCCTGCAAATGATACGGCGCAAACGCGATGCCGACCCGCGGTGATGAATTCAAATCCACAAACGCCTTGAATGAATCCGGTGTGCTCAACAGATCGGTCATGTGGTTTTCAATGGCCAGATAACTGTTGTTCGCCTCCGCCAGCTCCACCTGCGGCTTGAGTTGCTCCAGAAAATTCTTCATCTGGCCGGTCAGCCCGGCGGGTTTCAAATTGCCGGCCACGCTTCCGCGCACCGCCACGCCGCCGCCGGCCGCGCCGAGCAGGGCGGCATATTGTTCAAAGCTGGTCTTGTACACTGTGAAGGCCGAAAGTTTCAGGCGATGGTGCGCCAGCAGGGCCTTCAAACCGTCGCCGCCCAGTTTCTCCGCTTCGCTCAAATGCGTGCAGTTGCAGGAAAATTTGTCCCAAATATCCACCGCCTCAAAACCCAGCTTTGCGATCTGCGCGCAGGCCTGCTCGAGCGGCAGTTGATGGAACTGGATGGTGGATGTGGCCAGCCGCATCCGCCAGGTCGTGTCCGCCGCCCAAGCCGGCAGCGCCGCGACCGCTGCCGCGCTTAATCCCAGTCCCTTGACAAACTCCCGCCGGCTGCAGATTGATGATTTCATAATATTTTCATTGGTTCAGTTTTTGCCATTGCTGGCAGGTTTGTTCGATTTGCGCTGCGTCACTGGTTCCGTCCCACACCGCCACGCCATAGCAGAGGTCCAACGGTTCGCCCGTCTGGAGGGCAAACCGATATTCCAACATCGGCCGGCCAACCGTGCTGACTTTGACCACAGTTGGTTCTTTAAGGAAATCAATGACCGGCTCGGCGGACACTTCCAGCAACGACACCAATCCGAGACCCCCCCAAGCCAAAGTAACGGTTTCATGGTCAGATGATGATTTCTTGCTTCTGCGCGTCGAAGCGCGCGACTTTGGCCTGCCGATGCGCGAGGCTGGCCATTTGCAACACGGTCTGGGTGCGAAATGCCAGATCCATCGGACTCCAGGTGTCCTTGGTTCCTTTCTGGGCGCATTCGATGAGATTGCGCCAAAGTTCCGGGTTGTTTTCGCCATGCGCGATGGGAAAGCGTTGATCGGGCTTGGCATCCTTGGTGCGAAGCGCCGTGAATAGAATTTCCTTGTTGTCGCGGTCAACGGTGAGCGAGCCGTCCCAGCCGCGTATGATCGGCGCGCGTTGACCGGCACCTCGGTTTGGCAACGCGGAGTTGTAATCATTTGCCTCCGAGCCAAGAACGGAGATGGTGATCTTCTCGGGGTAGTGGGCCAGCAGGCTGAACGTGTCCGGCACTTCGCGCAGTTTGTCATCGTAGTTGTAGCGGTCAATGCCGCCGACGGCCACCACGGTTTGCGGGAAGCCCAGGCCCAGAATATCCACCACTGGCGTAAGACAGTGTGGGTAAACATCGGTCACCGGTCCCCCGGAGTAATCTTCAAACATCCGCCAGCGGAATTGGCGGTCCACGCTGTATCGCCGTTTCGGCGCATCACCCTGAAAAGCGTCCCAGTTCAAGTCCGGGCCCGGTTTGGCGTTGCGGTCATCCACCCGCATCCCCCGTTCGCCAAAATCGCCAATGCGAAAAAAGCTGGTTTCGCCGAATAATGGCTGGCCAATCAGGCCGTCCTGCACCAGTTTCTTCATCACCATCCACGCGCCGTCGGTCATGGCTTGGGCGCCGCACACAAAGGCGCCGCTTGATTGCGCGGCCACGGCCGCCAGCTTTTTGGTCAGTTCGAACTGCCGCCAGTGCGTGATGGGTTTCTCACAATACACGTGTTTTCCGGCCTGCAAGGCGTCAATCGCCTGATAGCCATGGTGATGATCCGGCGTGGCAATGCAGACCAGGTCCACGCCCTTGTCCGCGAGCAGTTCACGGTGGTCCATATAGGCGCTGGCAGCGTGCAGCCGGGCTTTGGCTTTTTCCAGGCGCGGACGATAGACATCGCAGACCGCCGCGAATTCAAGCGGCAATTTCCCGTCCGCTTTCAATTGTTCCAACATTTGCATGTGCGAGCCAGCACGACTGCCGCAGCCGATGAAGCCGATCCCGATGCGGCTGTTCAAGTTGGCGCCGGATACGACCGCGGGCGCGCTTTGCGCCTTGAGCAGCGTCGGCAGCGACAGGGCCGCCAGCGTCGCGACGCTGGTCGTGCCAAGAAATTGCCGCCGGGTGGTGGCAGAACCGGTGTTTTTGTGCAAAGTGTTTGGTGTTGGCATGATGAATCTCCAGTTGACGATGTCAGTTTGTTGTGGTTGAACTCACGGAATGAATCATACCAAAAAACGCAGCCTTGTCTTTCACAACCGCCCACTGGTAAATTTTGCAATTTCCAAATATGCGCGCAAAACCGAAGACTGAGCTCCGACCGGCCATTTTTCTTGACCAGACGACGGCTTATCATGCCGACCGTTGTGAACCCTTGGTGCGGGCCGTGGCGCGGGGCGAGGTGAAGCTGCGGGCGCTGGCCCGGCGCGGCTACCCGGGCAGCGCGCTGCCCGCTCGAATTTTACCCGAGGTTTCCACGGTTGGTTTCTGGGACGCCACCACGACCCAAAACTGGGGACTGGACTGGCATCGCAACGAAGGCATTGAACTCACCTATCTGTCGCGCGGACGCCTCGACTTTGCGGTGGATGGCCGGTCCCATCCGCTGGAATCGGGGTGCCTGACTATTACGCGCCCGTGGCAGGCGCATCGGGTGGGAAATCCCAATGTGCGGGCCAGCCGGCTGCACTGGCTCATTCTGGATGTCGGCGTGCGCCGCCCGAACCAGAACTGGCACTGGCCTGATTGGTTGATTCTGTCACCGGATGATCTGCACCGGTTGACCAACATCTTGCGGCACAATGAGCGTCCGGTCTGGAAAGTGAATGCTCGCATCGGAGATTGCTTCGAGCGCATTGCCTCGCTGCTCGCCGCCAATAACCCCCAAAGAGCACATACCTGGCTGCAGTTTCACCTGAATGAACTGCTGCTGGCGGTGTTGGAGATGCTGCGCTCAAAGAAGGTGGTTTTGGACGAAAAACTCTCGACCTCCCGCCGGACGGTGGAACTGTTTCTTGCTGCTCTGCCGGATCACCTCGAAACTCTCTGGACTCTGGATGAAATGGCGGCCCGATGCGGATTGGGACGGACGCGCTTTGCCGATTATTGCCGCCAGATTACCAATGTCACCCCCTTGGAATATCTGTTGAACTGCCGGATGGATGCGGCATGCCGTCAATTGCGCTTGGCACCGGAGCGAAGCATCAGCGACATCGGCTTCGCGTGCGGCTTTCAAAGCAGCCAGTATTTCACGACCATTTTCCACCGCTGCACAGGACTTTCCCCGCGTGAATTTCGTAAACGCAATACCTCGGATTGGCCCACGCCGCTGGCGTGAACTTCTTGATTTTCGGGTCTTTAATGAACGCTGCCTGAAAGGGCTGCTGGCATTGACCAAGGCTACGAAGTTCCCCGGTTTGGGTGGCGGGTTGCACGCGGAGGGCAAATTTTACCCGAACCGGCGGACGCCCGCGTTGAGGACGGTGACTGGACCGCCATCCAATACGATGACAGCCGGTGGCGCCCATCGGTGGCGATTGATGGCCAGGCTTGGGGGCCGCTCACCGCCTGCCGCATCCCCCGGATTCGGAGAGCAGGTTCAGGGAACAGTCCGGGGCACCCGCCGGCAGGTGATTTTGCCTGCCGGCCCGCATTCTGGCAGTTTCTAGGGCATATTCGGGATGCATCGAATCATCGGCTCAAAAAAAAGTTCATTTTTTGTTTGACAATTGACATGGGAAATATTATTCTGCCGTAGAATCACAATTAAATGCAAGGCAATTAGGGCGCGCCTTTTTAAAATTGAAAATGACAATTAAACTGACAATTATATTTTTAGCAAGTGCCTGCAAGTTCGCAAACATGAAAAACATTGTCGGTTTTTTAATAAAATGAACATGTTTCAAAACGCGACGGCCCGACGGAAGGGCGGCTTTACCCTGATCGAACTGCTGGTGGTCATTGCCATTATCGCCATTTTGGCGGCCATGTTGTTGCCAGCCTTGGCCAAGGCCAAAGACAAAGCCAAAGCCATAAAATGCGTGAACAATTTGAAAGAACTGGGAATCGCCTTGATCATTTATGCAGACGACAACAGATGCTACCCGGTTGCGATTGACAATGACCCCGCCGGTGGGCTTCAGGATGCATGGCTCTGGCCCGCATTGTTGCGCTCGACGATGGGCAAATCCCAGGCCACGGATGTTTTTAGATGTCCGGCCGCGCCAGACGCTGCCCAATGGGTGCCGGCCTTCGGCAGCGGCAACCCGGCCACTTACGGTTATCTTCAGAACGAGGTGCCTTTAAGGGCGGGCGGTGGCAGTTTCATGAGTTATGGATACAATTGTTGGGGTTCTGCCAATAACGAATCTGGGGTTATTGAGGGGTTGGGCGGTTGGACGACCGGCAATGATCCAACGAAATCCACGTCGGTTGTCAAACCGACCGACTGCATTGCGATTGGCGACAGCAACTGGAATACGAATTCGGGCGGGGACCCGAATTGGAGCGGTTACATCGGCATGTATGCCCAGCGGCAGTGGCCGCTGGATTTACATTCGCTCCGCGTCAACCTCTTGTTTTGCGACGGCCATGCGCAGAGCCTTAAACGCACAGATATCGTGTCTCAGCTAAACCCCGGAGGAACGGCAGTATCCCCGGCAGCTCCCAATCAACTTTGGAATATAGACAATCAGGTGCATTAAAATCCATAGACCTTGCTTCCTCAATTTCTGCCCATAACAACAATCCCAGCCAGCAAGAGAATCAATATAAAGCGAAATCATGACGATAATATATACGCCCAAAGCACTGGTTGAAAAAGCGCAGAAAAAAATTCAATTTTTATTTGACATTTAGCATGGTAAATAATATTGTCGAGTAAATCTGTCCCCAAAATGCTGAAAAACAAGTTGCGAAATGTCTGAGATTAAATGGCAAATACAATGGTAAATACACAAAACAAACCAGCCTGTCAAAACACATGAAAACAAGCAGTGAAAAACGAACCAGCAGACTCGCCATCCTCTTGATGGCGGTCGTCCTACCTTCTCTCCTCCACGCCCAGAGCGGCATTTGGACCCAGACCGCCAGCGGCGGCCTGTGGAGCGACACCGGCGACTGGTTGAACGGCATGGTGGCCGACGGCAGTGGCGCCACCGCCGACTTCAGCCAGATTGACATCACCACCGACAACAATGTTCACATGGATGCGTCCCATACATTGACAACGCTCATTTTCGGCAATACAGACGCCAACCCCGCCGCCAATTGGATTCTGGATGATAATGGCAGCGGGGGCGCGAACATCCTGACGCTGGCCGGCTCCTCGCCCAGCATCACTGTGAGCAATTTGGGCGCGGGCGAGGCTGCGACCCTCAGCGCGGTGATGGCAGGCAGCACGGCCTGGACCAAGGGCGGGCCGGGCAACTTGATCCTTTCCGGCAACAACCTCCTGACCGGCAATATCAACATCGCCAGCGGCCAGTTGACCTTGGCGAACGTGGCGAATCTGGACAGCGGCACGGTCCAGACCTTCAACATCGCCAATGGTGCGACCTTGAGCATTGCTTACGGCGGTTCGAGTTCGGCGTCGTCCAGTGTCATCGGTTTTGGCTCGGGCATCACGGTGGCGGGCAACGGCACGCTCCAGTTCGATCCCGGGAGTGGAAAATACATTGACTTGGTAGATATTAGTGGTGCCGCCCAACTCCATTTCAGCATGACCGGTGGCCTGATCAATATCAATTCGGGGACGGTGATTAATGGCGGTTGGACTAGCCAAAACTGGACGACCAACATGGCCGGGATGAACATTGTCTCCGGCGCGACCTTCAATACTTGGAACGGGGCGCCGATTTATGTGGATGCGTTGACGGGTGCGGGAAATCTCACCGATACGGAAGGAAGCACTACGATGAACATCGGGGTCAACAATGGCAGTGGCGAATTCGACGGCCCCATTGGTGGCAACAACAGCATCAGCCTGGTCAAGGCTGGCACCGGCACCGAAAATTTCACGGGGGTGGATTCAAATCCCGGTACGATTACTGTCAACGGCGGCACGCTGCTGCTCAACGGCATTTACTCTGGAACGGCCAATATCAATAGTTACGCCGTGAATGCCGGCGGTTCGCTGGGCGGCACCAACGGCATCATCGGCCATCCAGTTAACGTCAACAGCGGCGGCACGCTGGGGGTCGGTTTTGGCGCGTCCATTGGCACGCTGACCATCACCAACACGCTGACCTTCAGCGCCGGCAGCACCAACTTCATGAGCCTCACCAAGACCGGCGGCACCACCACCAACGACGCGGTCGTCGGGTTCAGCGCCCTGACTTTGGCTGGCACCCTGGTGGTCACCAATATCACGACCGACACCAACATGCTGGCAGCGGGAGACAACTTCCAGCTCTTCAACGGTTCCGGCGCCACGGGTAACTTCAACAACAACCTCCTGCCCGCATTGCCGGCCGGATTGAGTTGGGACACTTCCCATTTGGCGACGACGGGCTACCTCATGGTGTATGATAACACGACCGTCGCATTACCGGTATTCAATCCGCCGGCGGGCGAATATGTTGGGGCGCAGGTGGTGACCATCACTTGCGTTACCCCGGGTGCGACCATCTATTACACGACGAATGGCACCGTGCCGACCACCAGTTCACTGTCCGGCCCCAGCGGGCTGACCGTGACTTTGCCGGCGAACACCGCCGGCCTGACCATCCAGGCATTCGGATCCGAAACCGGCTTTGTGAACAGCCTGGTGGCAAGCGCGACCTACCAGACGGTCCCGGAGGCGGTCTGGACAAATCCGGCCGGTGGATCTTGGGCGACTCCGGGGAACTGGTTGAATAACGTCATTGGCAACGGGGCTTATTCGACGGCGGATTTCAGCACGCTGACCCTGCCCGGTCTGGTGGATGTCACGCTGGATGGGACGTGGACGGTTGAAAACCTGATTTTTGGGGATCGGGGAAACACCTATGGCTGGGAGATTGACCCCGGCAGCGGCGGGCCGATCACTCTGGCGGGCGCCAATCCGACCATCACGGTGAGCAACCAGAGCGTGAACATAACGGCGGTACTGGCGGGCACCAACCATCTGATCACCGCTGGCAGTGGCACGAATATCCTCAGCGGCGCCAACACCTTCACCGGCAACATCAATATCACGGCCGGTGAATTGGAGTTGGCCAACGAGGCCAATCTGGACAGCGGCATCATCCGGACCTTCACCATCGCCAGCAACGCGGTCTTGAGCGTCAGCTACGGCGGTCCAACGGAGGGGGTGGCGGGGGGCATCGGATTCGGCTCTGGCATCACGGTGGCGGGCAACGGTACGCTCCAGTTTGATCCCATGAATGGACTCAATAATGCTGGACCCTATATCGGCTTGGTGGATGCAAGTAACACCCCCAGTCTTAATTTGAGCATGACGGGCGGGGTCATCAATGTGAATTCGGGAACCTTGGTGGAAGGCGGCGGGTCAAGTCAAAACTGGACGAACAACAAAGCCTCGCTGAACATCGTCGCTGGAGCGGCGTTCGATGCTTGGAGTGGGGCTCCGGTTTATATTGATGCCCTGACGGGTGCGGGGGCGATTGTTGATGGTAGCATTAGCACGAGTACGGGGAATACCTTGAATCTCGGGGTCAACAATGGCAGCGGCGAATTCGACGGATCCATTAGCAGCAGCTACAGCGGTTCCGTTCTTCTCCCCATCAACCTGGTTAAGAGCGGTACCGGCACCCAGCTATTTACGGGACAGGATACCGCCGGCGGTTCGATCACCGTCAACGGCGGCACGCTGCTCATCAACGGCAACTTCTCCCAAGCCACCGGCAATTATACCGTGAACGCGGGCGGCAGACTGGGTGGCTCTTTGGGCATGATTGGCGGCCCAGTGGCGGTTAATAGCGGCGGGACGCTGGGAGTGAATCTGGGCGCGGGCGTCGGCACGCTGACCCTCGAGAACACGCTGACCTTCAGCGCCGGCAGCACCAACTTCATGAGCATCACCAAGACCGGCAGCACTCTCGGCAGCGACTTGATTGACGGGTACAGCGCCGTGGCCTTCGCCGGCACCCTGGTGGTCACCAATATCACCACCGACACCAACAAGCTGGCAGTGGGTGACACCTTCCAGCTCTTCAGCGGTTCCGGCGCCAGTGGCGTCTTCACCCACCTCGTCCTGCCCGCGTTGCCGGCCGGATTGAGCTGGGACGCCTCCCAATTGGCGACCACGGGCTATCTCACGGTGGACAATACCGCCGCCGTGCCGATCTTCAATCCGCCGGCGGGTGGCTATGTTGGGGCGCAAACGGTAAGCATCACTTCCTTGACGCCAGGCGCGACTATTTATTACACGACGGATGGCAGCACACCGACGCTGAGTTCCCCGTTCGGCGCCAATGGGCTTACGGTTACGGTGCCCGTGAACACTCCCAGCCTGACCATCCAAGCCTTCGCCGGCGGGGCTGGCTATGTGGCCAGCGCGGTGGCGAGTGCGGTCTATGAAACGATCGCGATACCGACCTGGACGAATCCCAATGGCGGATCCTGGGCGACGGCCGGCAACTGGTCGAATAATGTGCTGGGCAACGGGGCGGGAGTGACGGCGGATTTCAGCACGCTGACGCTGCCCAGTCTGGTTGATGTCACGTTGGATGGCGCGTGGAAGATTGGCAATTTGAAGTTTGGTGACGTGGGAAACAGCTACGGCTGCGAGATTGACGCTGGCAGTGGCGGGCCGCTCACGCTGGCAGGGACCAATGCCACGACCATCACGGTCGGCAACCAGACCGCGACCATCACCGCCGCGATTGCGGGCACCAACAACTTGATCACGGCCGGGCCGGGCACCTTGATCCTTTCCGGTAACAACACTTTCAGCAACAACATCAACGTTACGAGCGGCCAGTTGACTCTGGCCAACGCGGCGAACCTGAACAGCCAAATGAGCCGGATTTTCAACATCAGCAGCGGCGCGACGCTGGATATTGCCGCAGCCATGAATTTTGGCAGTGGCATCACGCTGACCGGCAACGGGACGTTCCAAATTGATGCCGCCGGCGGGATTGTGCAATTGGTGAACCTTGCCGGTTCCGTCCCCAAGGTTAACTTGAGCATGAGTGGCGGTGTGATCAATGTGAACACGGGAACGTTGCGAAATGGCGGATATGCGAACCAGAACTGGACGACGAACAAGGCCTCGTTGAACATCGTTTCGGGAGCGACCTTCGACACTTGGAATGGCGCGGCGGTTTACGTGGACGCGCTGACAGGTTCGGGAACGCTCGCCGATGAGGATTATCAAGGTGGTAGCCTTTATGTGGGGGTCAACAACGGCAGCGGGACCTTCACCGGAAACATCACTTACGTTTCGGGTGGAACCATTGCCTTGAACAAGAACGGCACCGGCACCCAGATATTCACGGGAACGGATTCCAACCCGGGTGCGATCAACGTGAATGGCGGCACGCTGCTGATCAACGGCAACTTTGCCACTGCCACCGGCACCGTGACCGTGGCCAGCGGAGCCACCCTTGGCGGCACGGGCACGATTGGCGGCCGGGTCACTGTGGCTGCGGGCGGTTTTCTGGCACCCGGCAGCACCCAAGACACCTTGGGGACACTCACGCTGGCCAGCAGCGCCACCAACGCCTTGACCCTCAACGGCAACAAGCTGGTTTATGGTCTTGCAACCGTGGCGAATTCGGACAATATCGCCATCGCGGGCACGCTGTATTTACTTGGGTCAAACACCGTGGCCATAACCACTCCCAGCGGCGCCATTCCCGTCGGCACCTATACTTTGATGACCTACGCGGCCAAGACGGGAAGCGGCACCCTGACACTGCAGACCCCCAATCCCAACGCCACGCTCACGGTCGGCGCCACGAGCGTGACCCTGACTCTAAGCGCCCCCTATTATGTGTCCGGGGATTTGTGGCAGGGGGCTGTGTCGGGAGTTTGGGACGGCGGCGTCTTGAACTGGACGCGAAATGGAACCGTCGCTTCAGCCTATGTGGCCGGTGACAGCGTGACGTTTGACGACAGCGCCGCCGGGAACTTCACCGTGAGCAGCGGCAGCCTGGTTTCGCCCGGCTCCGTGACCTTCAATAACAACCTCAATGCTTACAACTTGTCCGCAGCCATCGGGGGATCCGGTCCATTGGTCAAGTCCGGCAGCGCCTTGGTGGTTCTTTCCGGCGCGAACACCTACACCAACACCACCACGATCAATGTGGGCACGTTGCAATTCGCGGGTGGCAGCGCACTGCCAGCGGCGTCGGCCATCAATCTTGGCTCGGGGACGACGCTCCAGATTCTCAGCGATGGCGTTGGCAGCGGTGGCATCATTCCCCAAAGCAACAGCATCACGCCCATTGCGTCCAGCACAGAAACCATCAATGTCGGCAACAATGGCAGCGGCAACACTGGCAATACGGTTGCGTTTGGGGGGTTGTACAACGGCACTCCGGCCAATAACTTTTCCGGCGGCTTCAACTTCACCAGTGCGAACGGCTATTTGATGAGTTTCGGCGTCTTGGGGTTGAGCGGCAGCACTGGTCAAGCCACCACGCTGAATCCCACCACCACCTCGGTGACCATAACGAATGTTGTGAACCAAGAGACCTCCTTTTCCGGCCACTATGACACGCTCACGCTGGGTGGGACGAGCACGGGCAACGTGATCAACGGGGTCATCGCTGACTCCTCCGGCTACACCAGCGTTGGCAACGGCGACACCCGTGTCACGATGTCGGGCACTGGCTGGACACTTTCCGGCACGAACACCTACCATGGTCCCACAAGCGTTACCGCTGGCAGGCTGACGATCGGTGGCGCGGGCCAGTTGGGCGGCGGCAATTATGCGGGGACCATCGCGATCTCGAGCGGTGCGGCGCTGAACTATGCCAGCACCGCGAGCCAGACGTTGTCCGGCGTCATCTCCGGCGCGGGTTCCCTGACCAATGCCAGCAGCGGCACTCTCATCCTTGCCGCCACGAACACCTTGAGCGGCTTTACGACTGTTTTGGCCGGCAAATTGGTGGGGGTGACGGGAGGTTCCGCTTCGAACAGCGCCGTCTCCGTGGCGTCCGGCGCGACCAACGGCGTGCAAGTGGCCGCGTTTGGCGGGCAATGGGCGTGCAGCAATTTGACCTATGGCGCCGGGACGACCTATCTGGACATCAATTTTGGCAGCACCTATCCGAACGCCACCAACGCGCCGTTGGTGGTGAACGGCAACCTGACCAATAACGGCACGCTGGACATCATCGTCCGGTCCAGCGGGGGAATTAATGTTGGGGCCTATCCGCTCATCAAATACACCGGGGTGACCAACGGCCCGCTGCCAGCCACGGCCTTTGCGCTGCCGGCGGGCATGGTGGGCAGCCTTAGCAACGATGCCGTCCACAAATCTCTGGACTTGGTGGTGACGACGGCGGGCACCGGCCCAATCCCGCTGGAATGGGCGGTTGGCAACGGGACTTGGGACGTTGCCACGACCGCCAATTGGAAGGATTTTAACGGCGTCACTGGAAATGATTATATTAACGGCGATGCCGTGACATTTGATGACTCCGCGACGGGCGCCTCGCCGATCACCGTGACGTTGAACAGCACGGTCAGTCCGGCGAGCGTGACCGCAGCGAATACCGCCAAGAACTATACGATCAGCGGCAGCGGGGGCATCGCCGGAGCCGCCGGATTGACCAAGAACGGCACGGGCACGCTCACGCTCTCGGGCGCGAACACCTACACCAACAGCACCACGATCAATGCGGGCACGCTGCAATTCGCGGGCAACAGCGCGCTGCCGGGCGCGTCGGCCATCAGTCTGGGCGCGGCTACACTCCAGATTCTCAACGATGGCGCCGGCAGCGGCGGCACCATCTCCCTGGGCAACAGCGTCACCCTCAATGCGGCCGTCGCCACGGATACCATCAGTGTTGGCAACAATGGCAGCGGCCACACGGGTAACACGGTTGCGTTTGGGGCGTTAAATGAAGGCACCCCGACAAATGCCTTAATCATCACCAACAACTTCACCGGAGCGAATGGCTATCTGGTGAGTTTCAGCAGCCTGGCGCTGCCGGGCAGCACCGGTCAATCCACCATGCTGAATCCCACCACCACCTCGGTGATCATTACGAACGTCGTGAACCAGCAGACCTCGTTTTCGGG